>Ga0209172_10000538_pt1 | contig 102874 bp, 111 predicted proteins | sample LarsenN4metaG_FD_184113 | JGI IMG/M metagenome (GOLD analysis project Ga0209172, IMG submission 184113) | Hot spring sediment bacterial and archeal communities from British Columbia, Canada, to study Microbial Dark Matter (Phase II) - Larsen... ... | reverse complement strand
GAGAGAGCGTCAAACCCCCCCGCTACTCGCAGGGGCTGGGCGGGGTGCACCTCGTCGAGACCACGCCGTATCTCAAGCCTCATCTCCCAGGGTACGGCAAGCCGCCTCCCGGGAGAGGACCGTCCCGGTCCGCCTACGTGGCCGCTTCCGCGGAAACCTCCGCGACCATCTCCTCGGTCCAGGCGACGGCCTCCTCCAGCACGGCCACGGCGTGATCGATCTGCGCCCTGGTGATGATCAGCGGCGGCGCAATGCGGAAGCACTCCGGCTTGTTCAGGCTGTAGAAGACGATGACCCCGCGCTCCATCGCTCCCGCGGTGATCAGCAGGACCACGTCGGGATCCGTGAACTCCATCCCCACGAGCAGGCCCTTGCCGCGGACGTCCCGCACGAGCGATGGGTGCCGGCGCTGCACGCCGCGCAGGCCCTCCATGAGGTAGGGCCCGAGCTCCGCCGCGCGCTCGGGCAGGCGCTCGTCCAGCAGAACGCGGATGGTGGCCACGCCCGCGGCGCAGGCCAGCGGGTTGCCGCCGAAGGTCGAGGAGTGCAGGTAGGGGTTCTGCTCCAGCGCCTTCCAGAGGTGCGGGCGGCCGGTAAACGCGCCGATCGGCAGGACGCCGCCGCCCAGCGCCTTTGCCGTGGTCATGATGTCAGGCACGACGCCCCAGTGCTGGCAGCCGAACATCGTTCCGGTCCGGCCCAGCCCGGTCTGCACCTCGTCCAGGATCAACAGCGCTCCGGCCCGATCGCAGATCTCCCGCACACCGGCGAGGTATCCGTCCGGGGGGATGATCACCCCGCCCTCGCCCTGGATCGGCTCGAGGATCACCGCCGCGGTCTGGTCCGTGACGGCGCGGGCCATCGCCTCCAAGTCGCCGTAGGGCACGTGCGCGAACCCGGGCAGCAGCGGCCGGAACGGCGCCTTGTACGACTCCCGGCCCGAGGCCGACAGCGCCCCCATCGTCTTCCCGTGGAAAGCGCCCTCGGCTCCCACGATTCCCGGGCGTCCTGTGGCCAGGCGGGCCAGCTTGAGCGCTCCCTCGTTGGCTTCCGCCCCGCTGTTGGTGAAGAAGCTGTATTGCAGGTCCCCCGGAGTGATCTGCGCCAGCAGCTCGGCCAGCTCGGCCTCCGGGATGCGGGGCATGGCCCGGACCGACATCGGCATCCTGTCGAGCTGTGCCTTCACGGCGGCGACGACCTTGGGATGGCGGTGGCCGACGTTGAAGACGGCGGGACCACCGGAACAATCGAGGTATTCCTTGCCGTGGATGTCGCGGATGATCGCCCCTTCGGCTTCCCACTCGGCGGTGAGGACGTTGGCGAACCGGTAAAGCCGGGCCAGCCCGGGATTGATGTACCGGGTGTACTTGTCCAGGACGTCGGCGGCGGTGCGGTCCGGATCAGTGGGTCGCGGCATCGGTGCGTTGGCTCCCGGTCTCCAGGTATTCCTTGGCGCGGCGGACGACCTCTCGCGTTTCCTTGTACTTGATGCGCTCCAGGGCCGTCCCCAGCGGCACCCACTCCGTGGCGACGAACCCCTCTTCAGCCTGAGGCGCCGCCTCTTCCCCGCCCAAGAACTCCAGGAGGAAGTAGCGCACGGTCTTATCGTAGAACGCGTCCTCCGAGCGCCAGAAGAAGTAGTAGCGTTCCTCCCCCAGGTCTGCCACCACGCGGACGCGCGAGATCCCGGTCTCCTCGCGCACCTCGCGCAGGGCGACCTCCTCGGGCGTCTCCCCGCGCTCGATGGTGCCCTTGGGGAGCATCCACTTCCCGCTCTCGTGCTTGAGGAGGAGGATCGCCGCCCGGCCATCGTCCTGGCGGAAGACCACGCCGCCGGCGCTCTGCGCGCGCTTCACGGGCTTCCGGGTGCGCGGACGCTCGCTCACGTCCCGGCCCCCAGGGCGGCGCGGACCAGCCGCTGTACCATCGCCCCGTCCGCGCGGGATCCCACCTTCGGCATCAGCACGCGCATCACCCGGCCCACGTCGGCGGGCCCTTTCGCTGCGGTTTGGACGACCGCCTCGTCAACAAGCGCGCGCACCTCGGCCTCCGTCAACGGCGGAGGGAGATACTCGGACAGGATGGCCAGTTCCAGGGACTCTTTCTGGGCGAGATCCTCGCGCCCGCCTTTGGCGTAGGCCTCGATCGCCTCGCGCCGGCGCTTGATCTCACGGCCGATGATCTCTTCGACCTCGGGGTCGGTGAGACCCCGGCCCCGCTCGATGGAGGCGTTGTGGATGGCCGCCCGGGCCAGCCGGATGGTGGACACCCGCAGGGCGTCCCGCGCGCGGAGGGCCCGGTGCAGTTCCTCGAGGAGCCGGTCCGGCAGCGCCAGCGGGAGGCTACGCTCCGCCCCGCCGGCGGCGCCGCGCGGCCTTCCGGCGGCGCTTGGCGCTGGGCGACTCGTAGTGCTCGTGACGCTTGGCGTCGGTCAGGATGCCGGACCGCTTCACCTGCCGCTTGAACCGCCGCAGGGCACTGTCAAGGGTTTCATCCTTACCCACACGCACTTCCGTCATCTATCCCCACCCCCTCCAGTGGCACCCGCTCACCGCTGACCGCCGGGCGTCGGATGCGGGCTGGGTTCCGTAAACTCCGGTCATTATATCAGGGAACCCGCCCCAGCATCCAGGTCCGCTCCACTGGGCACCACCAGGGCTCGCCCCGGGGCAAGTCCACTGGCCCGACTAGGTCATGGACGTTGGCGGCGAGCGACGGGGGTGACGAACTTGTGCGCCGTGTGCGTCTCCGAGAAGCGGACGACCTTGACATCCACCAATCCCGCAGTCCTGCCGGCGGCCAGCACGCGTGCCTCCGGCACCGCGGCCGACCCGCGAGGTGTCACCACCCACACCGCCCCGTCGGGGCGCAGCCTCCGCGCGACCGTCCTGAGCCGCGCGAGGCTGCGTAGATCCGAGACGCCCAGGAAGACGAGCGCCTCTTCCGCCCTGAGCCCCCGCCTGACCGTCACGCGCCGGCCGGCGAGAGACGCTTCGAAGGCCCGATCCTGGAAGGCCAGGACCGCCACATCCGCTCCGCCCGCCACACCCAGCTTGTCGAGCACGCTCTTGGGACGGCGGATCTTCTCCGCCCACACCGCTGCCTTGGCCCCCAGGACGAACACGGCTGTGCCTTTATGGAAGACGACCGTGAGGTCGCCGCCGGCGGCCCGGACGTCCCGGATGTCACGGTACGGGATGGCCAGACGGAAGTCCCCGCGGAAGACGAGCGCGTCCGTCTCCAGGAGCGCCCGGCCGCGCGCGACGGTGCCGTCGAAGCGGACGGTGCACGCCGCCTCGGCCCCCATCGGGACCCTATCCGGGAGGCCAGCCCATCGGCCGGCCTCCGAGCAGGTGGAAGTGCAGGTGCATCACGGCCTGGCCTCCGTCGGGGCCGGTGTTGGTCAGCAGCCGGAACCCGCGCGCGTGCACGCCCTCCGCGCGCGCGATGCGCACGGCGGCGGCGGCGAGCCTGCCGGCCAGCGACGCATCGGTCTCGACGGCGTCGGCGAGATCGGCCACGTGACGGCGCGGAATGAGCAGGATGTGGACCGGCGCCTGAGGGTTGATGTCGCGGATAGCCACGACGTGGTCATCCTCATAGACCTTGGCCGCGGGGACCGCTCCGTCCACGATCCGGCAGAACAGGCAGTCGGCGCTCATCACTCCCATCGCCTCCGGTCCAGAATCTTCCTGGCATCGGCGGGCAGCGTCCCGGGAGCGACCACCGTCACATCGGCGCGAAACCGCGTCGTCTCCCGGATGCTCTGCGCCAGGCGCGCGGCCAGCTCGCCGGCGTCGCCGGGGGGGACCTCCACGGCGACCGTGAGGATGTCCTGGTGATCGGCGCCGCGCGTGACGGTGGCCTGGTAGCGGATCACTTCCGGATGGCGGGCCATCGCCCGGTCCAGCTCCACGGGGTGAAGGAAGAGGCCCCGCACCTTCACCGCATCGCCCGCCCGCCCCAGGATGCGGGCCAGGCGGGGCGCGGTCCGGCCGCACGAGCAGGCCCCCCCGGCAAACACGGAGAGATCGCCGGTAGCCAGCCGGAGCAGTGGATAGAGCTCCTGGAGGAAGGTCACGGCGACCTCCCCCGCTTCGCCGACAGCGACAGGCATGCCCGTCGCGGGATCGACGATCTCCACGATCACGCGATCGGCCAGGTGGAGTCCGGTGCGCGCCGGGCACTCGTAGGCCACCAGCCCGAGGTCGCCGATGGCGTAGCCCTGGCTCACGCGGACGCCGCGCGATTCCAGGTCGGCTCTCAGCGACTCGGGCAGCGGCTCGCCCGAGACGAAGGCATGCTCCAGCGGCGACCGCGCGCCGGCGACCTCGGCGATCTTGCTCAGCACAGCGGCCAGGAAGCTCGGCGTCCCGATGAACCCCCGCGCGCCGAGGTCGAGCAGGGTCTTGACCTGGACGTCGAGGTTGCCCACGCCGGACGGCACCGCCACGCAGCCGAGCGCGGCGAGCGCCCCCTCGAACATGGCGCCGGCGGGCGTGAGGTGGTGGGAGAAGGTGTTGATCACGACCTCGCCGGGGGTGAACCCCGCCGCGCGGAGGGCCGGCTCGAACCCCCAGTAGTCGTCGCCGTACCCCTCCGGCTCATAGATCGGCCCCGGCGAGACGAAGATGCGGCGCATCCGCTCCTGCTCCCCCAGCCACCCGCCGAACGGGGGTGAGGCGGCCTGGATCGCGGGCAGCGACTCTTTGCGCAGCAGGCTCACGCGGGGCAGGTCGGCCAGGCTGAAGTCCGCGGGGGAGCGGCCGGCGGCTTCCAGCGCGGCGCGCAGCGCGGGGGCATGGGGGGCGGCGGCGCTGAGGACCGATCTGAGCCGCGCTTCCTGGCCGGCGCGGCGGAGCTCGTGCGGACGGGCCTCGTCGGGATCAGGACCCTGGCGCATGCGGACACTGTTCAGCGGACGGCGAAACGCCTCCTCCGGCCCACCGCGGCCGCCGGTGAGGGAGGAAGGCTCCGCCTTCCCGCGTATGTAGTCGGCAACGTTGCATGGACCCCATCCTCCGGGTCGAGAACCTGCACCTCCACTTCCACGGGATCCAGGCGATCGCGGGGGTGAGCTTCGACCTTTCGGTCCGGGAGATCTTCGGCATCATCGGCCCGAACGGCGCCGGCAAGACCAGCGTGCTCAACTGCATCAACGGGTTCTACCGGCCGCAGCGGGGACGGATCCTGTTCGACGGGGCCGACCTCTCGCAGGCCCCGCCGCATGCCCGGGCGCAGCGCGGGATCGCCCGGACCTTCCAGAACATCGCCCTCTACCCCGGCATGACGGTGCGCGACAACATCATGACCGGACGCGTCATCCACATGCGCTCGGGGGTGCTGGCCTGCGGCCTCTACGTCGGGCCGGCCCAACGCGAGCACGTCCATCACCGCCGGCTGGTCGAGGAGATCATCGACTTCCTTGAGATCGAGAGCGTGCGCGACCACCGCGTGGCCGACCTCCCCTACGGCATCCGGAAGAAGGTCGAGTTGGGGCGGGCGCTGGCCATGGGCCCGAAGCTGCTCGTCCTCGACGAGCCCATGGCGGGGATGAGCATGGACGAGAAGGCGGACATGGCCCGCTACGTCCTCGAGCTCAAGGAGGTCCGCCATCTTCCGATGATCCTCATCGAGCACGACATGGGCGTGGTCATGGACCTCTGCGACCGGATCATGGTCATGGACTACGGGCGGAAGATCGCCGAAGGGATCCCCGCCGAGATCCAGCGCGATCCCGCCGTGATCACAGCCTACATCGGCGAGGCGGTAACCGCCTAGCATGGCCCGCGCCGTTCTGGAGCGTCCGGCCCCGGATCCCGCCCCCGCCGCCCCGCTGGAGCTCCCGCACGGCCGCGACACCCTGCCCAAGCTCCTCCGCCACAACGCGTCGGTGTACGGTGACCGCACCGCCTTCCGCGAGAAAGACCTGGGCATCTGGCAGCGCATCTCCTGGCGGGACTACTACGAGCACGCCCGGGCCTTCGGGCTGGGCCTGCGCGAGCTCGGCTTCCGCCCCCAGGATGTCCTGGCCATCATCGGCGACAACCGCCCGGAGCTCTTCTACGCGGCCATGGGCGCGCAGGCCGTCGGCGGCCGGTCGTACGGCCTCTACCAGGACAGCCTGCCCGACCAGCTCGTCCAGCTGCTCAGCTTTGCCGAGGTCAGGTTCGTCTTCTGTGAGAACCAGGAACAGGCGGACAAGATCCTCGACGCGGAGAAACTGCTCCCCCGCGTCGAGTGGATTATCGTCGACGACTGGCGGGGGATGTGGCGCTACCACCACATGCGGCTGGTCAGCTTCGCCGACGTGCAGCGGCGGGGCCGCGAGCGGCACGGGGCCGAAGGCGCCCTGTTCGACGCGCTGGTGGACGCGGGCCACCCGGCCGACGTGGCCATCTTCTGCCAGACCTCCGGCACGACCGCGCTGCCGAAGCTGGCCATGCTTACCCACCGGAACCTCATCGCCCAGGGAATGAGCTTCCACGCCGTCGAGCCGCACATCAGCGCGGGCGACGAGTTTGTCAGCTACCTGCCGTTTGCCTGGATCGGCGAGCAGATGATCTCCACCTCGCTGCATCAGCTCATCGGGTTCACCGTGAACTTCCCGGAAGAGCCGGACACGGCCCAGCGGGACTTCCGGGAGATCGCCCCGCAGTTCACCTTCGCGCCGGCCCGGATCTACGAAGGGCTGCACACGGCGGTGACGGTGCGCATCCTGGACGCGGGGTGGCTGCGCCGGCGCGTGTACGACTGGGCGCTGGGCGTGGGTGGCCGCATCATCGAGCGCCGGTCCGACGGCAAGCCCGTCCCCGCCTGGTGGCGGCTCCAGCGCTGGATCGCCCACTGGCTGGTCTACCGTCCACTCCTGGACAAGATCGGCTTCACGGGGATCCGCGTGGCGTGGAACGGCGGATCGCCGCTGGGACCGGACTACTTCAAGTTCTTCCACTCGCTGGGCGTGAATCTCAAGCAGATCTACGGGCAGACCGAGATGGCCGGCATCTCCTGCGTGCACCGGGACGGCGCGGTGCACTTCTGGACGATGGGCTATCCCATCGCCAACACGGAGCTGCGCATCACCGGCGACGGGGAGATCATCAGCCGCAGCCCCGCCCTCTTCCAGGGATACTTCAAGAACCCCGAGGCCACGGCGAAGACGCTGCGGGACGGCTGGCTCTACTCCGGGGATTACGGCACCCTGGATCCCACCGGCGACGTCATCATGTTCGACCGCATGTCGGACGTGATCATGCTGGCCGACGGCACCCGGATGAGCCCCTGGGTGGTGGAGGCGATGCTGAAGTTCACGCCCTACATCCAGGAGGCGATGGTCGTCTGCGCCCCCAACGGGGTGACGCTGGCGGCGATCCTGAACATCGAGCTGCGCAGCGTGGGTAAGTGGGCGGAGGACCGCGGGATCGCCTACACCTCCTACGCCGACCTCTCGCAGAAGCCCCAGGTCCTCGACCTCCTGGAGGGGATCGTCCGCGACGTGAACGGCCGCGTCCGCCCGCAGTGGCGCCTGCGCCGGTTCCTGTCGCTGTACAAGGAGTTCCATCCGGACGACGACGAGCTCACCCGGACGCGCAAGCTGCGCCGCGGCTTCATCAACGAGCGCTACGGCGACCTCATCGCCGCGCTCACCTCGGGCGCCGCCTCATACGCCGCGACCTTCACCGTCCGGTATGAAGACGGACGCACCGCGCAAGTTCGAACGACCATGCAGATTCGAGAGATCTGAGGAGGCACCAGGATCCACCGCCCCGCGCCTCGCTACCACATCCCCCAAGCTGCAGGGGGACGGATGCGCGCCGTCCCGCCGCAGTCACCCCCCTCCGCGGGCTAATGGCGGAGTTTCTGGCCAGCGGCCTGCTCAACGGCCTGGCGGTGGGCAGCATCTACGCCCTGATCGCGCTGGGCTTCGCCCTGCTCTACAAGTCGACGAAGATCCTCAACCTGGCCCATGGCGAGCTGGTGCTGTTCGGCGGGTACCTGGCCATCGGCCTGACGCACTTCGTCCCCTTCCCGGTGGCGGTGATCCTCACCCTCGCCGCCGCGGCCGCGCTCGGGTTCGCCGTGGAGCGTGTGATCATGCGCCCGCTGTTCGGGCAGCCGGTGCTGTCGGTGATCATCGTCACCCTGGCCCTGGGGTACATCGTCCGGGGTGTGATGGTCGGGCTCTGGGGAGGCGCGACCCGCCAGTTTCCCACGGTGCTGCCGACGGGCACGGTCTCGCTGGGCGGCCTGGCCGTCCAGCGCGTCGGCGTCTACAGCGCGGCCACCGCGCTCGTCCTGCTCGTCGTCTTCTGGCTGTTCTTCCGCTATTCGCTGGTGGGCATCGCCATGCGCGCGGCCGCGAACGAGCAGCTCACCGCCAGCACGCTGGGCGTGAGCCTGCGGCGGGTCTTCGCCTATGCGTGGGCGTTTGCCGCGGTCGCCGGCGCCGTGGGCGGCGTGCTGCTCGGATTGTGGCTGGGCGTGAACTTCGCCCTGGGCGCGGTGGGGCTCAAGGCGCTGGCCGCCGTGATCCTGGGCGGCCTGGACAGCATCCCGGGGGCCATCGTGGGCGGACTGGCCATCGGCGTGATCGAGACGACGATCGGCGGGTACATCGACGCCCACATCATCTACGGCTTCAAGGACATCGTGGCGTTCGTGGTCATCCTGGTCGTGCTGATGATCCGTCCCTACGGGTTGTTCGGCACCGAGCACATCGAGCGGCTGTGAGCGCGCGGCCGGCCGGCGATTTCAAGATCACCTACGCGCAGGACATGGCGGTGCTGCACACCGCCTTCTACCGGTGGGGGTTCCTGCTGCTCGTCGCCGCGCTGCTGCTGGCGCCGCTGTGGCTGGGCAACCGCATCTTCCTGCTCACGACCATCGGCATCTTCGCCATCGGGGCCACGGGGCTGGCGCTGCTCACGGGCTTCACCGGGCAGATCTCGCTGGGGCATGCCGCCTTCATGGCCATCGGCGCGTACAGCACCGCCGCGCTGACCGGCGCGCTCCGGGTGCCGTTCCTCCTGGCCGTCCCGCTGGCCGGCCTGGTGGCGTTCGCGCTGGGGGCGCTGGTGGCCCTGCCCTCGCTGCGCATCAAGGGGCTCTACCTGGCCATCGCCACCCTCGCCTTCCAGTTCCTGACCGACTACGCCATCATCCACGCCGTCGGCGAAGGCCTGGGAGCCATCTCCGTCCGCGCGCCCCGCATCGGCCCGTGGATCCTGCGCACCGAGACGGCCATGTACTACCTCGTCCTGGCCGTCTGGCTCGCCGCCGGGGCCTTCGCCGCCAACCTCGTCCGGACGCGGATCGGGCTGGCCCTCATGGCGGTCCGGGACCGGGACTACGCCGCCCAGGTGCTGGGGATCAACCTGCTGGCTTACAAAGCGCTGGCGTTCGGCCTGGCCGCGTTCTACGCGGGGATCGCCGGGGGGCTGTGGGCCTCATACAACCGGCTGGTGACCCCGGAGCACTTCACCATCATCCAGTCCATCGACTACGTGGCGATGGTCGTGATGGGGGGGCTGACCAGCGTGTGGGGCCCGCACCTGGGCGCCGCGTTCGTCACCGCGCTGTCGCAGGGGCTGAAGGTCCTCACCCCGATGCTGATCGCCATCGCCCCGTCCTTCGGGCAGATCGCCACGCCGCTGCGCGAGATCGTCTTCGGCGCCATCCTCATCGCCCTGCTCATCTGGGAGCCGGGCGGACTGGCCATGCTCCTGCGCAAGCTCAAGCGCCTCCTCGACCTCTGGCCGTTCAGCTACTGAGGGGGAGCGCCCGCGCGGCGTTCGACTCAGGCTCCCCCTTCCGCAAGCGTCACGTCTCTCTTTTCGGCCGGGCGGGCCGCGGCTCTAGGCCAGCCACCGCTTGCGCCGCTTGTAGCTCTTCACGTCGGTGAACCGCCGCCGCTCGGCCCCGCGGATGCCGAGGTAGAACTCCTCGACGTCGGCGTCCTCCCGGAGCTTGGCGGTCGGCCCGTCGAGGACGATCTTGCCGTTCTCCATGATGTAGCCGTAGGAGGCCAGCTCCAACGCCATCTTCGCGTTCTGCTCGACGAGCAGCACGGTGATGCCTGCCTGGGCGTTCAGCCGGTGAATGAGCTCGAAGATCTCGCGGGCCACCAGCGGCGCAAGTCCCAGGGACGGTTCGTCGAGCAGCAGCACCTTCGGTAAAGCCATCATGGCGCAGCCGATGGCCAGCATCTGCTGCTCGCCCCCGGAGAGATAGCCCGCGCGGACGCGGCGCCGCTCCTTGAGCCGGGGGAAGTACTCGTACACGCCGTCGAGGGTCCCGAGCCCCCGGCCGCGCCACGGGTCCGCCGGGGGCGTCCCGGCCGGCCCGCGCCGCGCCTCCCGGCGGCGCCGGAGGCCGAGCGCCGCCCCGACGAGGAGATTCTCCTCCGCGGTCAACTCCTCGAAGAGGCGGCGCCCTTCACGCACCATGACGAGCCCCAACCGGGAGGTGTCCTCCGGCGCGCGGTTCTCGATGCGCGCACCGAGGAACTCGATGCTGCCCCGCGTCACCTCGCCCCGCTCCAGACGCACCAGCCCCGTAATCGCCTTCAGCGTCGTGGTCTTCCCCGCCCCGTTGGCGCCCACCAGCGCCGTAATCGCGCCCTCAGGGACAGTGAGCGAGACGCCCTTGAGCACCAGGATCGTGCCCCAGTAGACGACCTCGATGTTGTTTACGGTCAGCACGCGGAGGGGGTCAGGGGGACGCCGCGCGTGCGTCCCCCCGGACCGCTGCGCTCAAAATCCAAGCCAGTCCTTCCGCCGCTCCACGGAGACCTGCCTGGCCAGCGTAATCCGCCCGTCCTTGATCAGCATGACGCGCGTGATCGTTGACGGCCGGTGGTCGGTCCGCGTCAGCGTGATGGCCGGGGCCAGTCCCTCGGGGTCCCAGTCCTTGAGCGTCTCCAGGGCCGACCGCACCGACGGGCCGCTGAACCCCCCGAGCCGCGAGTACGTGGCCCAGTTGTCCACGATCACCTCCAGGCCTTTCTTCAGAAGGAATACGTTCAGCCAGCCCCGGACGTAGGAGGCGATGACCGGCGTCTGGGTGGTGCCCCACTGGAACTGCGGGACGCGCCCCCGGAAGCGGCCGTAGGCATCGGTCATCCTGCGCAGCCCCGCGGCCGGCTCGCCGAAGTACGTGTGCGGCGTGCTGCCGTAGACGCCCTCGGCGTCCTTGCCGATGAGTTTGATCATGCTCTCGTCGAAGCCCCAGACGTTGACGAAGAACTTCGTGGTCAGGCCCGCCGCCTTCGCGTCCCGGACGATCACCGACGCCGAGTTCGTCGTCCCGCCGATCCAGGCGAAGTCCGCGCCGAACGATTTCACGGCCGCGACCTGGGAGCGCGCCTCGAGCGCGGCCAGGGCCACGATCTGGTCGGGGCCGACCTCGAACCCCAGCTCCTGCGCGTAGGCCTTGCCCGCGGGGATCGGGGCCCGGCCGTAGGGATGGTCCGGGTAGAGGAAGACGAACTTGGGCCGCGCGATGCGCTGGGCCGCGGCCAGCTCCTTGGCGAACTTCAGCACGCCGCGGAGCTGGTCGGAGTAGCTGGAAACCGGATAGAAGTTGTACGGGGTCTTGGCCGGGTCGTCCAGATGGGAGGAGTAGCTCGCGGAGATGTAGGGGATCTGGTCCTCGCTGATCGTGTCCTTGAGGGCCTCGGTGTCGCCGGTCCCCCAGCCGACGATGGCATTCACCCGGTCCACGTCGCGGTACTTGCGGTACAGCGACAGGGCGTCGGGGATGCGGTAGCCGTAGTCCGACCAGACGAGATCGATCCTCACCCGGCCGCGGATACCGCCTTCCACCTCGTTGATGTAGCGGACGTGGTCGAGGACGCCTTTGGAGTAGTCCACCCCCACGTCGGACGTCGGCCCCGTCGTGTCGAACAGGGCGCCGACCTTGATGGTGGCGGGAATCGCCGGCTGGGCCCGGACCGGCAGATACCCCGCGGCCAGCACGAGGGCCAGGAACACCGTGGCGATGCGGGTCACGACCCGCCAGCGGACGCTGCGTTTCATGCTCTCCCCTCCCGGTGGCCTGCACGCACACGCCGCCCGGCAAGCGGACACAGGCGGCAGAGGCGTTGGTGTTGTCCTAGGGATTCGGGAGGCTCCGGGCGGTCCCCTCGTACGCGGAGGGGGGATGGGGGGACGCCGCGCGTCCGTCCCCCCTCGGCCAGCATGGACCGCGCTATCCTACCGAGACGCCGACTTCCTGACCGTCACGCTCCTGATGGTCAAATCCTCGCTCCGGTTCCCCACGGCGTTCACGGCGAAGTCCCAGCCCCAGCTGTTGGCAAACGCGGCGTCGGGCAGCCGGAAGGTGTACGTCACCCACCCGTCTTGCGCCTCCACCCACTGCCACTCCGTGAACCGGTAATCCGTCATGGAATCGTAGAACAGATTGAATCCCAGCTGCCGGGGCGCGGATGCGCCGCGCACCTCGACGATCACCTCCACCGGATGGCGGCGGTTGACGAAGAACATGAAGCTGTCGTCCACGTCGAAGTAGGCGTAGACGATGTCGCGGCCCGCACTGGTGCGGACGGCCTCGCTGCCGTCCACTTCCACCGGCTCCAGCGCCCCGTTGCGCCGGCTCCGGAACCGCGCGTTGTAGAGCCCGTCCTCCACGTTCGTCCGCCCCAGCCGCGCAGTCACCTCCGTGGCGGCACTGTAGTCCTTGGCCCCGGGCGGCCAGACCCCGGAGTCTTTCAGCGGGCGCGCCACGGCCACGACCGAGGCGTCCAGTCCCGTGAGGATCACCGGGTCAGGCCGCAGCACCACCGCGGCCTGCCCGTCCCGCGTCTGGGCCTCTCCTGTGGCCGTGATGACCGTGAGGCCGGTGCCGGCGACCGGCAGCTCCCCTCCGCCCTCCGCGCTCCAGGCCACGGCCGCGCTGTTCGCCTGGCCGAAGACCAGCGCCAGCGCCCGCGGCGAGACCAGGTGGCCGGCCGGTGCCTTGGCGCCGATGTGGGAGACGAACAGCTGCAGCGCCGACGCGGCCAGGGCAGGATCCACGACCCAGTCGACGCGGTCCACGTCCAGGGCGCGCGCGATCGCCGCCACCTTGAGGATCTCGCCCGACCAGCCGCCGCGGTCTGCGTCCGAGCGCGGGTCCCACTCGAGCCAGACCTGCACGCGGCGACCGCCCAGCACCTGCTCTCGCAGCACGCGCAGCGGGCGCAGCAGTGCTTCCGGCTCCAGGCCGCGCGGGGCCAGGGAGACCGCGTCAAAGGTTCCCGGGGCCTCGCGCATCATCCGGTGCACCCACACCAGGTCCAGCCCGTACGGCGTAGCGAGCACCACGCGGCTCCGCGGGTCGCCCGCCGTCGCCGCCTTGCGTGTCGCGGTGAGGTAGCGGACATAGTCCTTCGGGGTCCCCCGCCACAGCGGCAGCGAGAGCACCGTCCACACCTGCCAGTGCTTCACGCGGGAGCGGTAGCGCGTCACAGCCTTGCGGACGAACGTCTCCCAATCCTCGAAACGCCGCACGGGCTGCCGGCTATAAATCGCGCGGTCCCGCAGCTCCAGCCCCGTGCCGATCGCGGCCCAGCGCGGGGTGTAGGCCAACACGACGATGACCTCCAGCCCGGCCGCACCGGCCGCGCGAATCGCGGCGTCCAGCTCAGTCCAGCGGAAGCGGCCCCGCTCGGACTCGATCGCCGACCAATCCGCCGTGATCTTCACCGCCGACCCGCCGGCGCGCCGGATCGCGGAGAACTCGGAGGCACCGGGCGGAACGAATCCGAAGACCGCCGCGGCCGCGGGCTGCCCGGAGGCCGGCCGCAGCTCAACGGTGGGCGCGGCAACGGCCAGGACGGCGACGAGCGCCACGAGGACGCGCCGGAACGGTCGAGCGGTCACGGGACGCATACTCTCATTCTGCCCATCTCCACCTGTTCTTACCGTCAACGGCCGTCCCCGCCCTCCCTGTTCCACGGGCAGGACCGATTCCTGGCGGATGGAATAGGGTGATGGCATGTGGGAGCGACCCAGGGCGATCTCGATCGTGTCCGGCAGCGGCGAGGGACGCACCGAGCTCACCGCGTTCGACCACGCGTTGATGGACGCCGGGATCGCCAACCTCAACTTCCTCCGCGTGACCAGCATCCTGCCGGCCGGCGTGGAGGTCGTCCCCGTGCCGCCCGTCGTCCCCGGCACGCTCACGCCGTGCGTCTATGCCCGCATCACGAGCCACACGCCGGGCGAGCGCATCGCGGCTGCGGTCGGGGCCGGGATCTCGCCCGACCAGTACGGCGTGATCATGGAGTTCAGCCACCGCGGCACGGGAGAGAACGCGGAGGCCATCGTGCGCGGGATGGTGGAAGAAGCCATGGGCACCCGCGGGCTGCCCGTCCGCGACCTCCTCGTCGCCGTCAAGGAGCACGTCGTGCAGCGCGTCGGCTGCGCCGTCGCCGCGGTCGTGTTCTGGAAGGACGTCTGAATGGCGCAGTGGATCGGCGACCTCGTCGGGGGCGGCCTGGGTCAGGCCCTGCAGGTCGACGACGTGCTGTACGACGCCGTCTCTCCCTACCAGCGCATCCAGGTCGCCGTCTCCCCGCTGTTCGGCCGGATGCTCATCCTCGACGACGCCGTGCAGACGACCGAGCGCGACGAGTACGTCTACCACGAGATGCTGGTCCATCTCCCGCTGGTCACGCATCCGGACCCCACCCGCGTCCTCATCATCGGCGGAGGCGACGGGGGAACGCTGGAGGAGGTCCTCAAACACCCCGTGGCGCAGGCCACGCTGGTGGAGATCGATCGCGCCGTCATAGACGTCAGCCGCGCGTACCTCCCGGGCATCGCCAACGGCGCCTTCGACGATCCCCGCGCGCGGGTGCTGATCGCCGACGGCATCGCGTTCGTGCGGGAAACCGGCGAACGCTTCGACGTGGTCCTGGTGGACTCCACGGACCCGAAGGGCGCGGCCGAGGCGCTGTTCGGCGAGGCATTCTTCGCGCTGTGCGCGCGGGTGCTCACCGCCGACGGCATCCTCTGTCTGCAGAGCGGATCGCTCCTCTACCAGCGCCCGCTCGCCGCCGGCATGCGGACCGCCCTCGAGCGGATCTTCCCCCTGGTCCTCCCCTACTGGGCGGCCGTCCCCGCCTACCCCGGCACGCTATGGACGTTCACCGTGGCCACGCGCGGCCCCGATCCGCGGACGGTCGCGCGGGACGCCGCCGCCCGCCGGACTGCCGCGTTCGGCCTCCGGTACTACGGCCCCGAGACCCATCACGCGGCGCTGGCCCTGCCGGCCGTGCCGTGAGCTTCCTGGGGGCTGCGGCCCACGCGCAGCCCGCGGCGGTCATCCTCGGCGTCCCCTATGACGCCACGTCCACCTTCCGGCGGGGGAGCGCTCTGGCGCCGCAGGCCATCCGGTGGGCGTCCCAGAGCATCGAGACCTACAGCCCGGTTCTGCGGCGGGACCTGGAGTCCGTGCGCTACGACGATGGAGGCGACCTCGACGTGGACGGCGCCACGCCGGAGATTGTGGCCGACGCGGTCCGGGACGCGGTCGCCGGGACGGCCCCGGGTGCGCTGCCGGTCCTGCTCGGCGGGGAGCACACGCTGACGCTGGGCGCGGTGCAGGCCCTGGCGGCGCGCCATCCGGACCTCGCCGTGGTTCAGCTGGACGCGCACACCGACCTGCGGGACGAGTATGAAGGGCGGAAGGTCTCTCATGCCACCGTGATGCGGCGGATCATGGAGGCCGTCCCGCCCGAGCGGATCGTGGCCCTGGGCATCCGCGCGGGCACCGGCGAGGAGTTCGCCTTGGCCGGACGGTACCGGGCGTGCTCGCCCCGGCTGTCTGTACGCTCTGAGATCTGGCGGTGGCTGCAGGACCGGCCGGTCTACGTCACGATCGACATCGACGCCGTCGATCCGTCGGATGCGCCGGGGACGGGGAATCCGGAACCGGAAGGGATCGCCGCGGGCGACCTGCTGGCCTTCCTGCGCCGGCTGGCGGACCTGCCGGTGGCGGGGGTGGATCTCGTGGAGGTCTCGCCCCCCTACGATCCCTCCGGGCGGACGGCCGTGCTTGCCGCGGTCATCATCAGGGAAGTGGTGCTCGCGCTGCGCGGCGGCTGATCGCCGCTCATCGCCCCCAGACGGTACGGAATACGCGCAGCGCATTCCCGCCGAGGATCTTCCGGATGTCTTCCGGGCTGTAGCCGCGCGCGGCGAGCCCGGCCGTCAGCGCCGGCAGCCGGCTCACGTCTTCGAGCCCGGTGACGGTGGCGGTGAAGCCGTCGAAGTCCGAGCCCAGGGCGACGTGGTCCGCGCCCGCGACTGTGACCAGGTAGTCCACGTGCGCCAGGACGTGGCCGATCGTCTCACCGCCGGTGAACGCCGGATAGAAGTTTACCCCGACCACGCCGCCGCGGGCGGCCAGTGCCCGCAGCTGCCGGTCCGACAGATTGCGCGGGTGAGGTGTCAGGCCCGCGGCGTTGCTGTGCGTCGCCAGCAGCGGCCCGGTGGTGGCCCCCAGCACATTCCAGAACGCCTTCTCGGACAGGTGCGAGACGTCCACGATCATCCGCAGCTCCCGCATCCGGGCCAGCACCTGCCGGCCGAGCGGCGACAGCCCGCCGTGGACCTCCTCGAGGGCACCGTCGGCCAGATCGTTGCTCCGGTTCCACGTCAGGCTGAGGATGCGCACGCCGCGGGCATGGAGCCGGTCCAGGTTCGCCAGGTCTCCGTCGAGCGCGCTGCCGTTCTCCACGGATAGGACCGCGGCCACGCCTCCGGCGCCGGCCGCCCGCTCGATGGCCTCCACCGTGGTGGCCGGCGCGAGCTCGCGGTGCGCCCGGACCAGCGCGTCGAACGCGTCCAGCAGCTCCGTCGCCCGGCGGAACCCGCGGCCCGCCTCACGCGGGTGGATGAACAGCGCAAAGACCTGCGCATCTACCCCACCCTCCCGGAGGCGTGGAAGGTCGATGTGGCCCGTCGTGCCGCGCACGGCCACGTCCCGTTTGCCCGCGGCCACCTCGAGTATCGTGTCGCTGTGCAGATCCACGACGACCGCGTCGCGGTGCAGGGCGCTCGGAGCGGGGGCGGCGGCGGAGCTCATCGCGGCCAGGGCCGGGAGGATCAGCGCGGCGGCTCTGGGCACGCGCACGGGATCCGGCCACACTTCGGGCACCCGGCGGCGTAGCGGGAGGCCGCCGCCTCGGCGTCCACGCCCATCAGCGTCGCCACGCTCAGTGTCCAGGCGAGCACGTCGGAGACCTCCTCGCGCAGCGCCTGGGGGTCGCCGCCGCGCAGGGCGCGGGCCAGCTCGCCGACCTCCTCCGCCAGCCAGCGGAAGGTCGCGTCCACGCCGCGGCGGCGATCACGTTCACCGTAGAGGGCGTCGATCTGCTCCTGGAAAACCCGCAGGTGCATCGTCAGGTACGTCTTCGCACCGGGCCGGGGACACCCTGCCGGGCCGGTGCGGTGCGGTCGATCCTTCGCTACCGGAACCGCGCCGCGCCGAGCTCTGCTGCCGCCTGCAAGAGGATCGTGCCGGGCAGCGTACCGAGGACCGCGAAGTTGACGCCCTCCCGCTGCCACAGCACCACGCGGAAGTACCCGAGATCGAGAAACCGCGCCGACCCCTTCCCGAACGCGATCGGCACGCCGACCTCGGGGAACGCCATACGCGAGGAGGGAGTCTGGAACACGGTGAGGACGCCGATCCCGTCGGAGTAGGTAGACACCACGGCGGAGAACGCGCCGTGATGGGCGATCCGTCCGTCGCGGAACCGGTACTGTCCCAGCAGGAGCGTCGGCACGGCGATGGGGGACCGGGCGAGATCGAGCAGCTCGCGCGAGGAGGCTACCGGACGGCCCGAGAGATGGAAGGACACGACGCGGGCGCCCGCCGGCCGCCGGAACTGGAACAGCGCGGCGGGGAGATTGAGGCTGTAACTGATCCGGCTGAAGTAGCTCACGAAGACGATCTCCCCGCGCGCGTCGCGCTCTTCCGTGCGGAGCGGCACACCGGTCGCCTCATCCACCCACAGCCGCCTCTGACTCCCGCTCCGCCCCGCGGCCAGGCTCACCACCACGGTATCGCGCCCGATGACCTCCTCCCGCCCCAGGACGCGGACGTCGTACCCCCGGGCGATGGCGGCCGCGCGCTCGGGCCGGCCGGCGCCGGAGATGAATGAGGGACCCTCCACGACGAGGTGCATCGCGGGCTCGTACTGCCAGCTCGTCCTCCCGTCGTCGACCATCAGCCGGCCACTGACCGACTCCGGGGAAAGAAACTCGAGCCGCAGCCTGCCCAGCCGCTTGTAGGACTCGAGCATCGTGACCGTCTCGGCCGTGCGGCCGCGCACCGTGCTGATAACCTTCGTTCCTTCGTAGTCGGTCGCCGCGGGCGCCCGGAGCATCGTGCGCAGGATGGCCTCTACGTCGGGGACGATCCTGCCCTGCGGCCCCAGGCGCAGGCCCGCGGACCCCGGCTGCGCGGACGCGGCCATGAGCACCGCAGCCAGGCACACGCCGAGAGGCTTCCGGATCACGGCCGCTCCTCGGGCGTCCGCCGCTGCCCCACCAGGGCTACGTTGGCGTCGCCGATGAGCAGGCCGAGATACGCCGGGTCGGCGAAGGGGTCGGTCCCCGACAGCACCGCGTGCTCCCGGACGTAGACCTCCACGCCGACGTTCGCCGCCTGCAGCCGGTCCACGCGGCCTTTGGCCAGCGGCAGCGCAATGAGCAGGAGAGCCATCAGCGCGGCGGCCGCCGCCACCGCGGGACGGCGGACGGCGCCGCGCAGCCACTCCAGGAGCGCTCCGCCGCCGACGGGCGCCGATGCGACGCGGCGGAGGTCGGCCAGCAGCCCCGGCGCGGGCTCCACCTCGGGGAGCGCCCCGAGCCACGTCTTCACGCGCCGGAGCTCGGCAAGGTCCCGCCGGCAGATCGCGCATCGGCGCAGGTGCGCCTCCACCGCCTGCCGCTCGCCGGCGGCCAGCTCGCCGTCGAGGTACGCGGACAGCTGCTGGGACGCGGCGACGTGCGTCACGACGCGCCGCGCTCCGGCATCAGGTGGGCCAGGCGTGACTGCAGCACGCGCCGCGCGCGGTGCAGCCGCGACTTCACCGTCCCCACCGGGATGCGCACCATCTCCGCAATCTCCTCATACGACCGTCCTTCGATGTCGCTCAAGACCACCACCATCCGCAGATCCGGGCTCAGCGCGAGCAGCGCCCGCCGGATGTCCCCGTCGAGCTGGGCGCCGAGGACGACCTCTTCCGGATCAGGACCGGGCCCCTCGATCTCCCGGGCGACCTCGTCGCCCTTCGCCGTGACCAGCGGGGCGTCCAGCGACTCGACGCGGGCCTTCGGCCGCCGGCGCAGCAGGTCGATGTAGAGGTTCGTGACGATCCGGTACAGCCAGCTCTCCAGGTTCGCCCGGGGATCGATCCGCCGCAATGCACGATAGACGCGGATGAACGCCTCCTGCGTAAGATCGTTGGCGTCCGCCTCATTGCCCGCCATACGGTAGGCCAGGCCGTAGATCCGCCGGCCGTACCGCTCGACGAGGGCCTCGAAGGCCTCGATCTCGTGCGGCTGGTATCGCAGCACACCCGGTCCATGAGCGCCCGTCCCTCTCACTCCCTACGGGGATGCCGGGCGAGGATGTTCCGCCAGAAGCACCGTCATCGTATCACAACACGCGCGCGCAGCCCCTCGAGCAGCCGCGGACCGACCCCCTTCACCTGCAGGAGGTCGTCGAGCCGGCGGAATGCGCCGCGCCGCGTGCGGTGCTCGACGATGCGCTGCGCCAGCACCGGGCCGATGCCGGGCAGCGCCTCCAGTTCGGCGGCGGTCGCCGTGTTGAGATCGAGGAGGCGTCCGTGCTCCGCCGCGCCGTGCGGGCGGGCCCCTGCACCCTCCTCGGGGCGGCGCGCCGGCAGGCTGATGCGCTCGCCGTCGCGCACGGGATGCGCGCGGTTCACGGCGGCGAGGTCGCCGTCCGGCAGCGGCCCGCCCGCGGCAGCCAGCGCGTCGGCCACGCGCGAGCCCGGGGCGAGGCGGTAGACGCCCGGACGGGCGACGGCGCCGTCCACCTGCACGACGAGCGCGGCGCTGCGGGGAACCTCGATGACGCGGATGGGAGGGGCCGGCCGGCGGGCAACGAGCAGGACGCCGGAGGCGGCGAGCATGAGCGCCGCGCCGGCGGTGACCGCAACCTCGGAGACCGGGTCCAGGACACGCCGCGTCCTCCGCCCTCCAGGGTGTCGCGTGTACCGTGCCCCGGATCGGTCGCGGCGGCCATCCCCCTGGCGGGGGAGTTGGCCGCGCGGCGGCGGCAAGGGCGGCACCAGCGCACGCCGGGGACCGTCCACGGCGGACGATCCCCGGCGGCACATCTGGTTCCCCGGCGCGTCAGGCCGTCCGGCGGGCGGTCAGCGCCTTCCAGATCCAGAGAAAGATCACGGCGCCCAGCGTGGCGACGATGATGGAGTAGAGATTCACGCCGCTGGCGCCGGCCCGGCCGAACGCGTTGAACAGCCATCCGCCGACGACGGCGCCGACGATGCCGATAAGGAGCGTGGCCAGCAGTCCTCCCCGCTCCGCCCCTGGAGAAATGACCTTGGCAAGCCACCCCGCAATGAGGCCGACGATGATCCAGGCCAGGATGCTCATCTATCCCCTCCCCTGTGAATGAACATGCATGATGGGCCGGGCGTCTCCCCGGCCCATCACGGCCATCCCTGCGCTGTGGTCAATCCGCGCGGACCTCGGTTCCCCCGCCGCGTGACACCGCCACGATGGCGAGGATGACGACGAGCACGAGCACGACCCCCACGACGATGGCGGTCGTCTGGTCCATGCCGAAGATCGTGGGTCCTGGTGCTCCGGGTGCGCCGGGAACGCCGGGCGGTCCGGGAGGTCCAGGGGGGCCGACCGGTCCGGGGGCCCCTGGAGGCCCAGGCTCCGGAGGGGCCGGCGGAGTGGGAGGCACCGGCTCTTGCGCGATGGCCAGCCCGGTTGCCGCGCACAGCACGGCCAGAAAGCCGAGCATCACCATGGCGGCGCATCTCTTCATCTTCATGGGATCCGTGACCTCCTTTCTCGATGCGGTTCGTTCCGCCCGACTGTTTTCCCGCATCGGCCGGGGCTCAAACGGCCGTTCCTCGGGGCGCGTGCGTTCGGGGGGAGCGGAAAGCGGGTAAACATGCCCGGTAGGGGACGGCCGGCGGGTGGAAGGAACGGCATCCACCGGCCCGAACTTCACCGTGCACAGCCCGGCAGTCAACCGCAGCTTCAGCCCAGGGGGAGGCCACGCAGTGGAAGTCCAGGTGAACCTGCGCAGGGTGGACGGCGTCGCCGTTCTCGACGTTGCCGGAGAGCTCGACATCTACACTTCGCCGAAGCTCCGCAGTGCCATCCAGGAACTCCTCAGCGGCGGCACCGCACGGGTCGTCGTGAATCTCATCCAGACGTCCTATCTGGACAGCACGGCGCTGTCCGTCTTGACCTCCGCCCTCAAGCAGGCCCGCGACGCCGGAGGCACCGTCGCCCTGGTCTACAACCAGCCGCAGATCGAGAAGATCTTCACCATCACGGGCCTGCACGAAGTGTTCCCCGTCTACCGGACCGAGTCCGACGCCGTCGCCGCCGCCCTCGCCTGGTCCAATCCCAGCCGATCCTGACGTACCGGTGGCTGCCGATCGCGCCCGGCTCCGGGGGGCTGGAGCTTGAGTTCCGCCCTCTTTGACCAGGTCCTCGCGGACATCCCCATCGGCGTGCTGCTCGTGGAGCCTGACGGGACCGTGCGGGCGTGCAACGACCGCGCCCGGCGGATCTTGGGCCTCACCGAAGGCGGGGCCGCAGGCGCGCCGCTCGAGGCCATCGTCACCGGCGGCGCCGTGCAGGACCTCCTGGGGTCCACGTCCCGGTCTCGAGAAGCCTCGGTGCGGGTCGAACGCCGGGACCGCGAGGGGCGCCGCCAGTGGGTCCAGCTGACCGCGGCGCCCGCCTCGGGCGCGCCGCCGGGAACGATCGTGGTCATCCTGGAGGACGTCACCCTCCCCGTCCTGGCGGAGGGCGTGGCCGACCGGTCGATGCGCGAGACGGAACTCCTCAACGCCATCGCCGGCGCGGCGTCCGGTGAGGCGAACCTGGACCGCATCCTGACCTCCGCCCTTGAGCACCTGCGGAGCGCGCTGGAGTTCACGGGAGCATCGATCGCCCTCGTCGAGGACGACCACCTCGTCATCCGCGCCGCCGCCGGCCCCTTGGCCGGCCAGGCGTTGGGCCAGCGGCTGCAGCGGGGCTCCGGGCGGTCCTGGCAGGTTGTCCTCACGGGCGAACCGTTCCTCTCCAACGACGTGCGGTCGGAAGGCGCCCGTCCCACTACCGATTTCCGCTCGTACCTCGCCGTGCCGCTGGCGTGGGCCGGCCGCGCGTTCGGCCTGCTCGAGCTCGACTCCACCGAGCCGGGCGCCTTTCGTCCGTCCGACATCGACCTGCTGCGCCGCGTCGCCGCGCTCCTCAGCGGCCCCGTGCAGCTGGCGCTGCGATTGGACACCGAAGTCCGCGCGCTGGAGGCCGCCGACCAGGCGCGGCGGCGGCTGGCGCTCGTGGCCGAAGCCAGCCGCATTCTCGCATCCTCGCTCGACTACGAGACAACGCTGACGCAGGTGGCCCGGCTCCTGGTTCCGTCGGCCGCGGACTGGGTGCTGGTGGACGTCCTCGACGCCGCGGGACAGGTGCATCCCATCGCCCTGGCGCACGCGGACAGCGAGCGGGAAGAGCTGATCCGCGAGCTGCGGCGCCGGTATCCGCCCGATCCCACGCGCGGCCATCCCCTCTTCACGGTGGCCCGCACCGCGTCCTCGATCGTCGAGAACGACCTGACCCCGGCTGATCTGCGCAGCCGTGCGTGGGATGACGCGCACTTCGCCCTGTTCGAGGCCCTCGAGATCCGCGCGGACCTCATGGTGCCGCTGGTCGTCCGCGGCCGGGTGCTCGGCGCGCTCTCGTTCGTGGCCTCGACCCCGGGGCGGCGGTTCGAGCGCGAGGACCTGGAGTTCGCGGAGGAGATCGGCCGCCGGGCGGCCCGGGCGATCGACACCGCCCAGCTGTACGCGGCGGAGCAGCGCGCCCGCGAGGCGGCCGAGGAAGCCGTGCGCCGGATCAACGCGCTGAACAACCTGATCACGCTGGTGTCCTCGGCGAACGATCTCGACGCGGTGTTCGATGAGCTCGGCGAGATCCTGCGCACGCTGATCCCCTTCGTCCGCGTCACCGTCTCGCTGTACGTGCCGGAGACGGATTCGCTGACGATGCCCTACTTCAAGGGACCGCCGCTCACCGCACCGGCCGTGCGCCTGGAAGGCCCCAGGCGGGGGACGGCGCGTGGATGGGTGCTCGATCACCACCGCGCCTTCGTCCGTACGGACACCGAGGGCGCGCAGGAGTTCTCGGAGGATCCGCTCCTCCGGGAGGCGGGCATCCGATCGTACATCATCGTCCCGATGCGCGCCGGGAGCCGGACGATCGGCACGCTGAACTTTGGCCACGACCGGCCCGGCGCCTATGGCGAGACGCACGTCCGCATCGCCCAGCCCATCGCCGATCAGCTGGCGCTGGCCATCTCCCGTTCTCAATTATTCGAGCAGGCGCAGCGCCGGGCAGGCGAGCTCTCGGAGGCGCTGCAGCGCGCGCTCCTGCCGGCCGGCCTCCCCGAGCCGCCCTTCACGTCGATGGGCGCGCTCTACCTGCCGGCGGATCTGCAGGCCGGGATCGGCGGTGACTGGTACGACGCGCTCCACCTGCCCGACGACACGATCCTCCTCAGTCTGGGCGATGTGGCCGGGCACGGCATCGCGGCCGCCGCGGCGATGGGACAGGTCCGCCACATCGTGCGGGCATACGCTTTGGAGGGCCGCACCCCCGGGGAGATCCTCGCCACGGTCAACCGGTATCTCTGCCATCTGCCCGAGGGACCCCAGCTCTCCCTGTGGCTGGTCATCATCGACCCCTACACCGGAATCGCCACGGCGAGCGGCGGCGGCCACCCGCCGGTCCTGCTGGTGGCCCCCGACGGCGAGATCGACTCGCTGGCGTGCACGGGGCCGCCGCTAGGGGTCATGCCCACCTCCGGGTATCCGGAGCACCGGCGTGCGCTGCCGCCGGGCGGGCGGCTGATCGCGTCCACGGACGGCCTGATCGAGGCCGCCCGCGACATCATCGGCAACGAGCGCCGGCTGCGCGACGCCGCGGCCGCCTCGCGCACGGTCGGCCCGGGCCAGGCCGCGGAGGCCATCGCCCGGGCGGTGCTCCGGGGTCGCGCGCACGAAGACGACGTCGCCATCCTCGTCTTCGATCTGCTGGACCACGACGCGCCGCTCGCGTTCGGCGTCCCCGCCTCGCCGGAGCTGCTGCACCGGGTGCGCCGCGCGATCCGGGTGTACGCGATCCGCTCGGGCGTGCCCCGCGAGCGGGTGGAAGAGGTGGTCTTCGCGGTCGGCGAGGCGTCGCTCAATGCCGTGGAGCACGCCTATCGGGGGGAACCCGGCCTGCTGCGCGTCCGCGCCGACCGGCAGGATGGACGCCTGATCGTCCGCGTGCGGGATGACGGAGCCTGGCGCGAACCCATGGATCGCGGCCGCGGCCGCGGGATGCGGCTCATGCACCAGTTTGCGGACGACGTACGCGTGGAAACGGGCCCGGACGGGACCGTCGTGACGCTGACCTGGACGCTGCAGCCTGCCCCGCGATGAGTCAGGGCCCGAACAGTCAGCCCTCGATGAGCTCGCGCAGCCGCTTGAGCGCCTCGCGCTGGATGCGCGAGACATGCATCTGGGAGATGCCCAGCTTGCGGGCGATATCGGCCTGCGACATTCCCTCGTAGTACCGCAGCCTCAGGATCTCGTGCTGGCGCTCGGGGAGGCTCCGTAGCGCATCGTCGAGCGTGTGGCGGTCCTCCAGCCGGATGAGCTCCTGGTCCTCCTCCCCCAGGTAGTCCATCAGCGAGGTCCCGTGGTCCTCGTCGCCTTCGGCCAGCTCCGCGTCGAGCGAAGCGGGGTTATAGGCGCGGCCCAGCTCAAACGCCTCCACGACCTCCTCGAACGGGACGCCGGTCTCCCCGGCAATCTCCGGGATCGTCGGCGAGCGTCCCAGGCGCTGGGAGAGCGACTCGACGGACTTCATCAAGGAATTGTTCAGCTCGCGCAGGCGGCGGGGCACCCGCACCGTCCAGAACTTGTCGCGGAAGTGCCGCTTGACCTCGCCGACGATGGTCACCGTGGCGTACGTCGTGAACTCGATGCCCCGGGCGGGATCGAACCGGTCCACGGCCTTGAGCAGCCCGATGTGGGCGACCTGGGTGAGATCCTCGATGGGCTCGCCGCGGTTGGCGAACTTGCGCGCCAGATAGGCCGCCAGGCTGCTGTAGGAAAGGATGAGCTCCTCCCGGATGGCCGGATCGCGCGTCTCCGCAAACCGGACGAACAGCTCCCGGAGGGCCGCCTTGTCCCGTGCCTTCCGCGCCGGCCTGGAGGTCATCGCGCTACTGCGTGACAAGCTTCACCAGCCGTGTGACGCGTTCGGCGCCGTCCATCTCGGTGGTCACCTGGTCCATGAGCACACGGACCAGCAGCTTGTCGAGTTCCTCCTCCTTCCGCGGCCGCGTGCGATTCTCGGGCCGGTGCCGGACCTCGACCGCGAGGCGGTCGCGTCCGACGTCGAAGAACACGCGCACCTCGGGTCCGCCCTCCAGGATCGCGGCGGTGCACACCTCACCGACCGCCACCTTCAGATCCTCGATCTCGTCGTAGGAGAAGGCCATGCGGCCCGCGATCGCCGCCGCGGCCAGCCGGACCACGACCACGTACTCGGGCCGGCCGGGCACGCTCAGCGTGATCCGCTCTGGGGCTGCCGAGTCCACGCGCCTCACCTGTCGGTGGAGTTGATGGGTGGATCTAGACAGAGGTTGGGGCACCATGCCACGGGGTTTTCCCCCGGGCGCCCGCCCTCAAACGTACTTTCGCATCGGTATAGACGTACGGCCGGGCGCGAGGGATTCCTGCCCCCGCGCGGCGGCGATCCCGCGCGCGTTTGACGCCAGGGGGCGCGGGGAAATAGTCTGCAGCGCGCGGAGGTTCGAGTTTCACCGCGCCAGCATGTTGGAAGGAGGAGACACGTCATGATGCTCAGGGCCATCGTCTTGCTGCTTCTGACCAGCCTGCTCACGGCGGCCGCGGTCGCTCCCGCGTTCGCGCAAGAGGTGCCCAGCGTCGCCAACCTCGAGCCGTTCTCGGCGGAAGCGAACTTCATGTCGCTGCCGGGGTATCTGCGCTGGCTGCTCTTCCAGCAGAACGGCAACTGGATCACCTACCAGGAAGCCGCCCGGATGGTGCAACAGCAGACCGGCCAGGCGCCCTAACGCGTCGCGGCCACACGCTCGCGTACAGCCGGCAGCCCGGGGCAACCGACCGGGCTGCCGCGCTGCCGCTCAGGGTACCGCCACGCCCGCGCAGTTGGGCACGGAGCAGCGGCAGACTACGGTGACCGTGGGGAACGGGCAGAAGCCGTCACGAAGTTGAGGATCCGGCCGGGCACATGGACAACAGTCGCCACGCGGCGCCCCCGCAGGGCCGCCAGCACGGCGGGGGCGTCCCGGGCCCGGTTGACGAGATCCTCGCGTGACATCCCGGCGGGAACCTGCAGCCGCTCGCGCACGCGCCCGTCCACCTGAACGACGACCGTCACCGGCGGCGGGCCGGCCTGGGCGATGAACGGCAGCTCCGGCCAGGGCGCGCCATGCACGGACGCCGCCGTCCCGAGCATGGCCCACGCCTCCTCGGCGACGAAGGGAGCGACGGGCGCGACGAGCCGCACCATGGCGCGCAGCACATCCTCCCATGCCGGCGATCCGCTCCGCCCGGCCTCCCAACTCTCCAGGTCCTTGAGGAAGGTCATCAGCTCAGGAACGAGCGTGTTGAACCGGAAGCGCTCGATCGCCGCAGCGGCGCCCGCGATGACCTGCGCCAGCCGCGCGGAAATCTCGCCGGAGCCACCGCGGGGGGCGTCGCCGGGCTGTCCGGCCCGGCCCGTGGCCGGCGCGGCGCGGCGCTCGACGTGACGCTGCACGAGCGCGTGCAGGCGGCGCACGAACCGCGCCGCTCCCGCCAGCACGGCGGGATCCCAGGTGACGTCGTGGTCGAACGGACCCAGGAAGAGCACGCCCACGCGCAGCGCGTCGGCGCCGTGGGAGGCGATCACATCGTCCGGTGTGACCACGTTGCCCCGCGACTTGCTCATCCGCATCCCGTCCTGCGGGGAGAGCATGCTGCCCTGCGTGCGCAGGCGCACGAACGGCTCGTCGAACGCGACGAGCCCCGCATCGGAGAGCACCTTGGCAAAGAAGCGGGCAAACAGCAGGTGCATCACCGCCTGCTCCGCTCCGCCGACGTACCAGTCCACGGGCAGCCAGTACCGCACGGCGTCCGGCGCCCAGGGGCCGGGCGCCGCCGGATCGGCGAATCTCAGGAAGTACCAGTTTGAGTCGGCGAAGCCGTCGAGCGTGTCGGTCTCGCGGTCCGCGGGCCCGCCGCACTGCGGACACGCGGTGCGCACGAACGACTCGATCGCCGCCAGCGGCGAGCGGCCCGTACCGGACGGCTCGTAGCGCGGCACGTCCGGGAGCGGCACCGGCAGCTGGTCGTCCGGCACCGGCACGGTCCCGCATCGCGCGCAGTGCAGCAGCGGGATCGGCGCCCCCCAATAGCGCTGCCGGCTGATCAGCCAGTCGCGCATCTTGTAGCGCACGGCCCGCGACGCGATGCCGCGCGCCTCCAGCTCGCGCATCACGCGGTCGCGCGCGCCGGCATCGTCCGCGACGGGCGCGGTCCCCAGGCCGTGGCGCGCCGCGAACTCGGCGTCGCGTGCGTCGCAGGCCGGCACCCCCATGACGGCACCGGTGCCGTGGTCGGCGAGGACGTAGTCCGCCACGAACACGGGCAGACGCGCTCCGGAGAGCGGATGGCGGGCCCACGCGCCCGTGAACACGCCGGCCGGCCCCGCGCGCGCGGCCACGCGGTCCACGTCGGAGCGCCGCAGCGCGGTCTCGATGAAGGCGGCCACGGCGGGGCGAGCCTCGGCGGACGCGACGGAGGCCGCCAGCGGGTGCTCCGGAGCCAGCGCCACGAAGGTGGCGCCGTGGATCGTCTCCGGCCGCGTGGTGAACACGGTGACGGCGTCCCCGGCGCCGTCCAGCGGCAGGCGCACGTCGGCGCCGTCCGCGCGGCCGACCCAGTTCCGCTGCATCGCCTTGATCCGCTCCGGCCAGTCCAGCCCGTCGAGATCGGCGACCAGCCGGTCGGCGTAGGCGGTCGTGCGTACGTACCACTGCTCGAGGGCGCGGCGTTGGACCGGGGTGTCGGAGTGACGCCAGCACCGGCCGTGCTCGACCTGCTCGTTGGCGAGAATGGTGCGGCACTCCGGGCACCACCACTGCCAGCCCGAAGCCCGGTAGACAAGCCCGCGCCGGTACAGCAGCAGGAATCCCCACTGCGTCCCCCGGACGAACGCCGGATCGCTGGTGCTCAGCTCGCGGGTCCAGTCATAGGAGCAGCCCAGCAGGCGCAGCTGGCGCCGGTAGGTGGCGGCATACTCTTCGGTCGTCTCGCGCGGGTGGCGGCCGCGGAGGAGCGCCTCATTCTCCGCGGGAAGACCGAAGGCGTCCCAGCCCATGGGATGGAGCACGGCGAAGCCGCGCATGCGGAAATAGCGCGCCAGCACGTCGGTGGGCACGTAGTTCCGCGCGTGCCCGACGGACAGACCCGCCCCGGAGGGATACGGGAAGAAGTCGAGGACGTACTGCTTGGGCCGGGAAGAGGGCTCGGGGGTGCGGTACGTCCCCTCGTCCTCCCAGCGGCGGCGCCAGCGGGACTCGACGGCGCCGTGATCGTACCGTGGTGTCAGCGGGTCCCGGCGAGTTCCAACGGCATCATCTCCTTCTGGGGCCGCTCCGGCCGGCTCACTTCGTCACCACGTTGACCAGCCGCCGCGGGACCACGACGACATCGGCCACCGACCGGCCGTCCATGAACTTTCTGACCTTCTCGTTCCTTAGGGCCAACTCGCGGGCTTCACCATCGGCCAGATCGGCGGAGACCTGGATGCGGTCTCGCACCTTGCCGTCGACCTGCAGGACCAGCGTGATCGTTTCGGCCTGGGCCAGCTCCGCGTCATAGGCCGGCCAGCGCTGCTGGTGCACGCTGTATGGCCCGCCCAGGTGCTCCCACAGCTCCTCGCCCAGATGCGGCGCGATGGGCGCCAGCAGCAGGACCAGTGTCCGCCGGGCCTCCGTCCACGCCGGCGTCCCGGCCATGCCGTCCCGTACGCGGTGCAGGTAGTTGACAAACTCCATCAGCGCCGAGATGGCCGTGTTGAACTGGAAGCCCTCCAGGTCCTCGGTGACCTTCTTGATGGTCTTGTGCGTCCAGTGGCGGAGGTCGCGCACCGCCCGGTCGGCGGGACGCCGGTCGGTGGGACGCCGGTCGGCGGGACGCCGGTCCGCCGTGGCGGGCGCCGCCGCATCCGCACGGTCGGCCCCGCGCGCGTCGCGCACGATGATCCAGACCCGCTGCAGGAAGCGCTGCACACCCTCGATGCCGCGGCTGTTCCACGGCCCGCCGCCCTCCCAGGGGCCGATGAACATCAGGTAGGTCCGCACGACATCGGCGCCCACCGTGCTGACGTACGCGTCGGGGTTGACAACGTTGCCGCGCGACTTGCTCATCTTCTCGCCGTCTTCGCCCAGGATCGTCCCCTGGTTGAACAGGCGCCGCATCGGCTCGCCGAAGGCGACCAGCCCCAGGTCGCGCATCACCTTCGTCCAGAACCGCGTGTACATCAGGTGCATCACGGCGTGCTCGACGCCGCCCGTGTACTGGTCCACGGGCAGCCAGTACGCGCCGGGCTTCGGATCGAAGGGACGGTCGGGCTCCTGGGGGCTCACATAGCGGTATTGATACCACGAGGAGTCGATGAAGGTGTCCATCGTGTCCGTCTCGCGCTCGGCCGGCCCGCCGCAGTTCGGGCAGGCCACCTTGCGGAAGCCCTCGTGCTGGCGCAGCGGGGATTCGCCGGTGGGCTGGAACTCCGCGTTCATCGGCAGCTCCACGGGCAGGTCTCGCTCGGGCACCGGCACCGTCCCGCAGGTGGGGCAGTAGACGATCGGGATCGGCGTGCCCCAGTACCGCTGCCGGCTGATCAGCCAGTCGTGCAGGCGGTAGTTGACCTTGCGCTCGCCCACGCCGCGGCGCGCCATCTCGTCGGCGATCCGCCGCCATCCCTCCGCCGAGGGCAGCCCGTCGAACGGCCCGGAGTTGACCATCGTCCCCTCCCCCAGATACGCCTGGGGGAGCGGCCGCCCGTCCCAGTTCGGCGGCGCGATGACGACGGGGATGGGCAGATCGTACTTCCTGGCGAAGTCGAAGTCGCGCAGGTCATGGGCCGGGACTCCCATGATCGCCCCGGTGCCGTACGTCAGCAGCACGTAATCGGCGACGAAGATCGGTACGGGCGCGTCGTTCATGGGATTGATTGCGTACGCGCCGATGAACACGCCGTCCCGCTCCTTCTCGGTGGAGAGCCGCTCGATGTCGGACTCGCGCGCGGCCTTGAACTTGTAGGCCTCCACCTCGGCCGCGCGGTCCGGCGTGGTCAGACGGTCGACCAGCGGGTGTTCCGGGGCCAGGACCGCAAAGGTCATGCCGTACACTGTGTCAGGGCGCGTCGTAAACACCCGGAAGCTCGCCTCGGGGTGCCCGGCCACGCGCAGCGCGAACTCCACGCCCTCCGACTTCCCGATCCAGTGCTCCTGCAGGGTGCGCACCCGCTCCGGCCACTCGATCTCCGAGAAGTCCAGCAGCTCGTCGGCGTAGGCCGTGATCCGCAGGAACCACTGCTCCAGGTTCTTCTTGACCACGGGGGTCCCGCAGCGCTCGCACACCCGCTCCTCGCCCACCACCTGCTCGCGGGCCAGCGTGGTGTGATCCTTCGGGCACCAGTCCACCGGGGCCAGCGCCCGGTAGGCCAGTCCCCGCTCGTACATCCGCAGGAAAAACCACTGGTTCCACTTGTAGTAGCCGGGGTCGCAGGTGACGACTTCGCGCTCCCAGTCCCACATGGCTCCCATGGTGCGCAGCTGCGCCCGCATGCGCTCGATGTTGGCCATCGTCCACGTGTAGGGGTGGATGCGGTGCTGGATCGCCGCGTTCTCCGCCGGCAGGCCGAAGGCGTCGAAGCCGATGGGGAACATGACATTGTACCCCTGCATCCGCTTGAACCGCGCCGCGGTGTCCGAGGGGGCCATGGCGTACCAGTGGCCGATGTGCAGGTCGCCGGACGGATACGGATACATCGTCAGGAAGTACCACTTTCGCCTGGGATCGAAGTCGGGCGCGTGGTACAGCCGGTCGCGCTCCCAGCGCGCCTGCCACTTGCCTTCGATCTGCGTCGCCTCGTATCGATCCGCCATCGTGCCGTCCTTCCGTCTATGTGCGCTCGCTCAGCGGGTCCGCTCGGCCTTCGCGGGCTGGCCGCTGCGCTCGGCGGCCGCCGGACGCCGGACGTGCGTCAGCCATCCGTGCCGGTCGGGCAGCCGGCCTGCGGTGATCCCGAAGAACATCTCCTGCACGCGCGCCGTCACCGGCCCGCGACGCCCCGCGCCCACCGCGACGCGATCGACCGACCGCACCGGGGTGATCTCGGCCGCGGTCCCGGTGAAAAAGACTTCGTCGGCCACGTAGAGGAACTCGCGGAGCAGAGGCTCCTCACGGACGGCCACTCCCATCTCCCGCAGCAGGGTCAGCACCACGCTCCGCGTCACGCCCGGCAGGATCGCCCCGGAGAGCGGGGGCGTGTAGACGGTGCCGTCCTTGACCACGAAGACGTTCTCGCCGCTGCCCTCGCTGATGAACCCCTGCGCGTCCAGCGCGATGCCCTCGATGAATCCGTGATCCGCGGCTTCGATGGCGATAAAGGATGAGGTGACGTATTGCCCGCCGATCTTCCCCATCGGGGCGGCGGTGCCCGCCGCGTGCCGGCGCCAGGAGCTCACCATGACGTCCACGCCCTGCTCCACGGCATCCTGGCCCAGGTAGCGCCCCCACGGGAACGTGATGACCGCCACTTCCACCGAGGCCTTGCGCGGATCCAGGCTGAAGGTCCCGGGGCCCCGGAAGACCAGCGGGCGGATGTAGCACGCCTCATACTCGTTGACCCGCACGCTCTCCGTGACCGCCTGGGCCATCTCCTCCGGCGAATACGGCAGCTCGATGCGGATGATGCGGCAGGAGTCGAACAGTCTCCGCAGGTGCTGCGGAAGGCAGAAGACCGCCGGGCCTCCGGGCGTGGCGTACGCGCGGATGCCCTCGAAGACGCTGCTGCCGTAGTGCAGCGCGTGCGCCGTGACGGGCACCACGGCTTCCGAGGGCGGGACGAACCGCCCGTTGAACCAGATCTGCCCCTGATCTGTCACCGGCCATCACCTCGACGGGAGCGAATCTGCTGCATCCTGCGCCCCAATGAAAAAACGCCGCCTCGTCGCTGGGACGAAGGCGGCCTCCGCGGTACCACCCGGCGTTGATAGCGGACCCGGACAGGGGAGACCGCTGGCGCGATCTTCCGGGCAGGGCTGGTGGAGCTGGCGGGAATTGAACCCGCGACCTCCCGCACGCCAAGCGGGCGCTCTCCCCCTGAGCTACAGCCCCGGTTCGCTATCCTCTCGATGCACGTATCGTGTGCCTGACGGCGCGGCCTATCCGCTGGCGGAGTCGGCGCGCTGCTCCCGGACGAGTTCGGCTGGCGCGGATGCCGGTCGTTCCACCCTCTCCCCCGGCTCGCTTGTTTCCGGGGCCAGCCTACTGCTTCCGATCATCGCGTTGCTAGCCCTGCCATTATAGGCAGGCCCTCGGAAGCCAGTCAAGGCGGCGAACTGGCCCCGGGTGGACTTGTCCCGCGGGGACTTGTCCGGTGGACTTGTCCCGGGCGGACTTGTCCGGTGGACTTGTCCCGCGCGGACTTGTCCGGTGGACTTGTCCCGCGCGGACTTGTCCCGGGGCAAGCCGGATTAGCCCGCCGAGGTCATAGTCAAGTTTTCGCCCCGATGGCATTCTGAGGGCGCCATGAAGACCGACGTCCTCTCGGAAGCGCACAAACTCTCTGACGGTGACCTCGCCGCGCGTGTGCGATCGCTCGCGCAGCAGGAGCGGTCCGCCACCGCAGCACTGGTTGCTCACCTCGCCGTCTTCGACGCGCGGCGCCTCTTCCTCGCGGAAGGCTGCACGTCGCTGTTCGCGTACTGTACGGAAGTCCTCCGCCTGGCCGAATACGCCGCCTACAACCGCATCGAGGCGGCGCGCGCCGCGCGAGATATTCCCGTCCTCCTTGAGATGCTCGCCGCAGGTGACCTGACGCTGGCCACGGTCCGGCTCCTTGCCCCGCACCTGAGGCAGGACACCGGTGCCGAGCTCCTGGCAGCGGCGCGGGGCAAGAGCAAGCGCGAAGTCGAGGAGCTCGTCGCCGAACTGCGTCCGAAGCCGCCTGTGCCTCCTTCGATCAGGATGCGGCCGCTCCCGAAGGACGCCCCGGCTCCCGGGCCGTCGGCGAACGGGCACCTCGACTTCTCAGGGCGTCATGCCGCGAACCACGTCGAGGGGAATGCCGGTTCTGGGCCGCCGAGCGTCCGCCGGCCCGCGGTCGAGCCGCTCGGGGGGCGACAGTTCCGTGTGCAATTCACGGCCAGCGAGGCGACGCGCGACAAGCTGCGGCTCGCCAAGGACCTCCTCCGACACCAGATCCCCGACGGCGATCTCGGCGCGATCGTCGACCGGGCGCTCACGGTGCTCCTCGAAGCGCTGGCCCGCGAGAAGTTCGCGGCGACAGATCGTCCGCGGCCGCGGGGCTCCGCCGGGAGCGGCGCGCCGAAGGTGGCTTCCCGCCACATTCCAGCCTACGTGCGGCGGGCCGTGTGGATGCGGGACGGCGGCCGCTGCGCATTTCTCGGAACCGACGGGCGCCGGTGCGCCGCCCGGGAGTTTCTCGAATTCCACCACGTGGTTCCGTTCAGCGCAGGCGGCGCGTCGACGCCGGACAACATCGAGCTCCGCTGCGGGGCGCACAACCGGTATGAGGCAGAGGTGTACTTCGGACGCGCGCGCATCCCGGCCATCTCGGGAGAACCTATGTCGCCAGAGATGCATCTGCGTGATCCAGACAGCGCGCGGGATCGGAACGAGCGGTGCGGCCCGCACCCCTCCGGCGATCAGATCGACGCACAGTCCCTCGGCGGCGAGGATGCCCGAGCCGGCATGCATGATTTCGACCCCACGGGTGATCGGGGCAACCTGGGTGATCCCGGTGCCACGCGCGATCCGGGTTCCTTCGGTGACTCGCAGAGTCCGGCCCCTTCTGATGGCGCGGAGTGCCGCACAGACGTTCGGCGGGCCCGCGCCGGACAAGGCTGACTACAGGGGCCGCTCGAGGTACAGGTAGGTGCGCTCGGTCTTCGCGCCGAGCGCCCTGGCGAAACGGGCGGCGGCCGCGTCCACGGCCCAGTAGGTGGTGATCGGCGGGACGCTCCGGGATGCAAAGAACTGCAGCGCATGATGCACCAGCGCGGAGCCGAGTCCGCGGCCCCGGTGCGCGTCGCGCACGCCGACGATCCACCGGCCGACGCCGTCCCGCACCTGGGCGAGGACAAACCCCACGCCGTAGCGGTCGCGCTCGGCGATGAAGACGCGGGCGTCTCCGCTCTTCCACATCGCCTCCAGATCCTTCGTCCTCGCCCGGGTATGCAGGGTCTCCTCGTGCAGGCGGGCGATGTGCCGCGCCTCGTCGGGCCGCGCCCGGCGCACGGCGTACCCCTCGGGGGGACCCGCCCGCGCGACGCCGCCGGCAGCGACGACGAGCGCGTTCGAAAAGGTGAAGCCGAACCGCTGAGCCAGGGCGAGCACGACGGCGTTGCTCTCGTCGCCGCGGAGGGTGAGGCGGTCCTGGTGCTCCTGCTGGAACCGTTCGGTCAGGTGGTCGTGCAACTGCCGGAAGACGGCCTCCTCGTCGCCGCGCCCGTGGCCTTGATCGAGAAGGAGCTCTTCCGCCAGCAGCCGCCTGCCGCTGCGGCCCGTGATGAGCAGTCCCATCGGTTTCCGGTTGACCTCGATGAGGGAGACGGCCTTCTCGGACTGCACCCACCAGAAGTCCTGCGGGGTCGCCCGGCCGTAGCGATCGAAGCAGGCCGAGTATCCGCCGCGGTAGTGGACGTCGTAGAGCTCCATGAGGACCGGCACGTCGGCGGGCCCTGCCGGCCGGAACGTCACTGGGACCATCGCGCCTCCATCAGGACAACGGTCACCGCTCCACGATGGGCGCGTCGGCCCACAGGCGTTCAAGGCTGTAGAGACGGCGGGCTTCGGGGCCAAAGATGTGGACGACGACGGGGCCGAAGTCGAGCAGGATCCAGCGGGCCCGGGCGTGCCCCTCCCGCCCCAGCAGCCGTCCTCCGGCGCCGGTCAGGGCCTCCTCCACGGCCTCAGACACCGCCCGGATCTGCACCAGCGTCTGCGCGGAGGCGATGACGAAGTAGTCGGCCACCAGCGTGTGGGCCCGGAGGTCGAGCACGACCACGTCCTCGGCTTTCTTGGCGTCCAGCGTCTCCGCGGCGAGGAGCGCGAGAGGCCGCGAGGGCGCGTTCACTGCAGCGACCGCACCGGCGGACGGTACAATCCGTGATCGGCGATGTACGCAGCAACGGGATCGGGGAGCAGGTAACGGATCGGCCGGCCTGCGGCCACACGGGAGCGGATGTCGGTGGAAGAGATGGCCAGGGCGGGGATCTCGACGACGTGGAGGTTGTCGAGCAGGCGGCCGGTGACATTGTAGCGGCGCAGATCGTCGACGTCGATCGGAAACCCCGGCCGGCTCGCGGCGATGAACTGGCACAAGGTGAGCAGCTCGGCGCTGCGCTGCCATTCCCCGCGGACGATCTGCAGGATGGCGTCGGCGCCTGTGATGTAAAAGAGATCGCGCGCTTCATGCTCGCGGCGGAGCTCCGCGATGGTGTCGATCGTGTAGGACGGACCGGGGCGGTCGATCTCGATGCGCGAGACCGCAAACCGGGGATTGCCCGCCACGGCGAGAGCCGTCATGCGGTGGCGGTGCTCGGGGTCGGTCACGTCCTGCAGCGCCTTGTGCGGGGGAAACCGGTTCGGGACGAAGAGCACGCGCTCCAGGTCGAACTGCACGCGCGCCTCCTCGGCGGTGACAAGGTGCCCGTAGTGGACCGGATCGAAGGTCCCCCCCATCAGACCGAGACGCGGCACACGCACCTCCGCTTCACGCCGGACTCCCTTCAGCGCCGCGGGGGCCGGGACCCGCCGCACCTTCCACGGCCTCTCCTTCCCGCTCCGCGGCCTCTCCTTCCCGCTCCGCGGCCTCTCCTTCTCGCGGGGGGAGCTGCCGTGCAGCCGCGAGCAGATCCGCGGCCGCGATCATCAGACCGTCCACGCCCTCGCGGGTCGCCCCAGAGATGACACACGTCGTGTAGCCCAGGGCCTCGATCGCCCGGCGGATCTCCTCCGCGCGGGCACGGGAGGCCAGGGCGTCGATCTTGTTCAGCGCCACGAGCATCGGCCGCCGCTTCAGCACGGGGTCGTAGCGTCCGAGCTCGTCGTTCACGGTGTGGAAGTCGGCCACGGGATCGCGGTCGTGGGCGGTGAGGTCAACCAGATGGATGAGCACCGTCGTGCGTGAGATGTGCCGCAGGAAGGTGTGCCCCAGGCCGGCGCCCTGCGAGGCCCCCTCGATCAGTCCGGGGATATCGGCCAGCACGAAGCTGCGTCCGTCCGGCACGGCCACCACGCCGAGATAGGGCTCCGTCGTGGTGAACGGATAGTCGGCAACCCTCGGTCTCGCGGCGGAGACGGCCCGGAGCAGGGTGGACTTGCCGGCGTTAGGAAAGCCCACGAGCCCGACGTCGGCGATGAGCCGCAGCTCGAGCTCGACGGTCCGCTCCTCGCCGGGTCCCCCTGGCTCGGCATGCCGTGGCACCCGCCGGGTGGCGGTGGCGAAGCGGGCATTGCCCCGCCCGCCGCGGCCGCCGCGGGCGACGACCAGGCGCTGCCCGTGCTGCACGAGGTCGCCCAGAAGATCCTTCGTCTGCCCGTCCCGGACAATGGTGCCCACGGGCACGGGAACGACGAGTGACCCGCCGCGGCGTCCCGTCCGGTTGCTGCCTTCGCCATGGCCCCCGCGCTGGGCACGAAAGTGGCGGCGGTGCTGGAAGTCGAGCAGAGTGCTCAGCCCTTCGTCGGCCACAAGGATGACGTCTCCGCCGTGGCCGCCGTCGCCGCCGTCGGGACCGCCCTTGGGGATGAACTTCTCACGCCGGAAGCTGACGACTCCGTTGCCGCCGTCGCCGGCCTTGACGTAGATGACCGCGCGGTCAATGAACATACGTCAGCGGCCGGGCTGCCCGACCTGTGTCCTCACGACGCCAACGGGCCCGACCCGCACCATCGCGGAGCCGAGCCCGCCTGAGGGCGTCATGCCGGCGCTCGTCGACCGCCGGGATCTAGGCGGTCGCCGGGTGAACGCTCACCTGCCGCCCGTCGCGGCCGCGCCGCTCGAACCGGACGAGACCGTCGGCGAGGGCAAAGAGGGTATCATCGCGGCCGATGCCGACGTTGGCGCCGGGGCGGACTTTGGTGCCGCGCTGGCGGATGAGGACGCTGCCCGCGGTCACCCGCTCGCCCGCGAACGCCTTCACGCCCAACCGCTTGCTCTTGCTGTCCCGCCCGTTGCGGGACGAACCCATGCCTTTCTTGTGCGCCATCGCTGTCCTCCACTTACGTCAGAGAGATCTTGTCGATGCGGAGCGTGGTTTGGCGCTGGCGGTGGCCCTGCTTCCGGCGGTAGTGGGCCTTCGGCTTGTACTTGAAGACCACGACCTTCTTGCCCCGTCCCTGCCCGACCACCGTGGCCTGCACGGATGCGCCGGAGACGTGCGGCGTCCCCACCGTCACCCGGGAGCCGTCTGCTACCAGCAGCACGCGATCCAGGGTCACCGATGCGCCGGGCTCGGCCTGAAGGGACTCCACGATCAGGATGGCCCCTTCCTCCACCCGGTACTGTTTGCCGCCGCTCTCGATCACCGCGTACATGGCCCTGCCCTCACTGAGTTACATCAGCGCCGGTATCGCAACCACGCCATACTACCACATCAGCTACCCCCCAGCAACTCAGCCGCCGCCCAGCAGCCGCCGCAGGCGGGCCAGCAGCCCGTTGCTCTGCGCCGCCGAGGTGGCCAGCGCCACCTCCTGATCCTCGTCAGGCTCACCGAGCGGAACCGCATCGGAGGGCTCGTGGTCCACCCAGACCACCTGCTCCCCCTCGCCCTTCCGCGCGGCCTCGTCCAGGCTCTCGACGGTCGCGGCTTCGATCACCCGCAGGCGCTCCAGGTGCATCCCGTCGCGCCCGCGGACCCGCAGGCGCCGGCCGGTGCTGTCCTCCAGCTGGCGCATCCAGCCGTCCCCGTCCTGGCGCAGCGCCGCCTCGACGTCGGGATGCACCTCCACGAGGACGGCGCGTCCCTTGGCCTGGCGCAGGGAGCGGCGCAGGTCGCGGCGCAGCCGCAGGGCCATGGTCTCCGGCGAGAGCACGCGCCCCCGGCCCTCGCAGTACGGGCAGGGGATGCGCATGACCTCCTCGAGGTCTTGATAGACCCGCTTGCGCGTGATCTCCACGAGGCCCAATCCGGTGAGGTCGATGATGTGGATCTTCGAGCGGTCGCGCTTCACGGCCTCGGCCAGCGCCGCCAGAACCTTCTTCCGGTGCGACTCGCTCTCCATGTCGATGAAGTCGACCAGGATGATGCCGCCGATGTCGCGCAGGGTGATCTGGCGCACGGCCTCGTCCACCGCCTCCAGGTTCGTGCGCAGGATGGTGCTGGCCAGATCGGTCTTCCCCACGTACTTCCCGGTATTAACGTCGATGATGGTCAGGGCTTCCGTGCGGTCGATGATGATGTAGCCGCCGGAGCGCAGCCACACTTTCCGGCGCAGCGCCTTCTCCAGCTCGCGCTCCACCCCGGTGTGCTCGAAGACCGGGGTCTCCCCGCGGTAGAGATGCACGCGCGGCTTGAGCTGGGGCGCGAAGGATCCCAGCAGGTCCTGGACGCGCTGGAACTCCTCTTTGGAGTCGATGAGGAACTTCTCCACCTCGTCGGTGAGGAGATCGCGCACCACCCGGCGGATGAGCCGCAGGTCCTGGTAGACAAGCGCCGGCGCCTTGCTGGCCTTGCTGCGCTCCTCCACGCGCGTCCACACCTGGAGGAGGAACTGCACGTCCTGGGCCAGCTCCTTCTCCTCCACTCCCTCGGCGGCGGTGCGGACGATGAGGCCCATCCCCTTGGGCCGCAGCCGGTCGGCCAGGGCGCGGAGACGCTTGCGCTCCTGATCGTGCTCGATGCGCCGGCTCACGCCCACGTAGTTCACCGTCGGCATGAGGACCAGGTAGTGGGCCGGCAGCGCGACGTAGGTGGTGACGCGCGCGCCCTTCGTGCCCATCGGCTCCTTGGTCACCTGGACGAGGATCTCCTGACCCACGCGCAGCCGCTGCGCGATCGCCCCGCGGCCGAAGGACTCCTCCACCTCCTCCCCGGCCAGCCGCTGCGAGCGGATGTCGCCCACGTGGAGGAAGGCGTTGCGCTCAAGCCCGATGTCCACGAAGGCCGCTTCCATCCCGGGCAGCACGTTGGCCACGCGCGCCTTGTAGATATTGCCGGCCAGCGGCTCGCCGCGCTCTACGTACAGGTTGACGAGCGTACCCTCGTCCAGCACGGCGACGCGCGTTTCGAAGGGCTCGATGTTGGCGATGATCTGCTTTCCCATGCGTCACTCCTGTGAAGATGAACTCTCTTGCTAGAACAAAATCCTCTTCCGCCGCATCCCGATGTTGAGCAGCAGCCCGGTGGCGGCGAGCATGACGACCAGCGCGCTGCCCCCGTGGCTGATGAACGGCAGGGGGATGCCGGTGATGGGCATCAACCCCACCGTCATGCCGATGTTGACGAACACGTGAAACGCGATCATGGCCAGGACGCCAACCGCCATGAGCATCCCCAGCCGGTCCCTGGCCGCCACGGCGGTCGTCCCGGCGCGCCACAGCCACAGCGCGAACAGCGCCAGCATGACGATCGCCCCGGCGAAGCCCAGTTCCTCGCCTACCACGGTGAAGATGAAGTCCGTGTGCTGTTCGGGGATGAAGTGCAGCAGGTTCTGGGTGCCCTGCAGCAGCCCCTTGCCGAACAGCTGCCCGGAGCCCACGGCGATCTTGGACTGGATCAGGGCGTAGCCGGCGCCCTGCGGGTCGATCCCTGGGTCGATGAAGACGATGAGCCGCTTGCGCTGATAGTCGTGCAGCATCCCCCACAGCACGGGGGCGACCGCGGCCGCCGCCGCCCCCATCCCGGCAATCGCCCGCAGCGGCGCCCCGCCGGCGAAGAACATGGCGATGAAGATGGCGATCAGCACCATCGCCGTCCCCAGGTCCGGCTGCTGCACGATGAGCAGGATAGGAATCCCGGCATGCGCCAGCAGCGGGATGATCTGCCGCCACGACGTGATTTCGCGATGTCCGTCGAGGTGCTTGGCCAGCGTGATGATCAGCAGGAGCTTGGCCACCTCCGAGGGCTGGAAGCTGAAGGGGCCCAGCGGGATCCAGCGCTGAGCGCCCTGGGCCGTCCGGCCCAGGACGTCCACGGCGGCCAGCAGCAGCACGGTGAGCCCGAGCAGCGGCTGCCACGCCCGGGCGAGCATCCGGTAGTCCAGCGCGGCGAAGAGCACCAGCAGCACCGTCCCCGCCAGCGCGTGCATCGCCCGGGCGCGGATGAACGACCAGGGATCCCCGAATGTCCGCGTCGCGCTGTATAGGATGACCGCGCCGCCGGCGACCAGCGCGACCGTGGATGCCACCAGCACCCAGTCCAGATACCGCAGGGCGCGCGGATTCACGGGGTGGCCTCGGGCGCCGGGGGCGGCGCGGGCGGGGGAAATGCGGCCTCGAACACGCGCCGGACGATCGGCGCCGCCGAGAGGCCGCCCCGGTACCCGTGCTCCACGAACGCGACCACCACGACCCGCGGCGCCTCCACGGGGGCGTAGCCCGCGAACCAGGCGTGCGGCCTGCCGCGAGGATTCTCCGCGCTGCCGGTCTTTCCGGCAATCGTCAGCCCCTTCACCGCCGAGGCCCGACCGGTCCCCCGCTCCGCGGCCGCCTGCAACCCTTCGCGCAGCACGGCCAGCGCCGGCGTCGTGTAGATCCGCTCCCGCTGCGCCACCGGAGGCGTCCACGTCTTGGCGCGGTCGCGCTCGAACGCGTACAGCAGCAGATGCGGCCGGAGCAATGTCCCGCCGTTGGCCACGGAGGCCATCATCCGGGCCACCTGCAGCGGCGTGACCGTCACCGCGCCCTGGCCGATGGACATGTTGACGCTGTCACCCGGATACCACGGCTCGCCGACGAGGTCTTGCTTCGTGGACGGGCTGGGGATGGTGCCGGCGACCTCCCCGTTGAGCTCGATGCCCGTGAGCTCGCCCAGGCCCATCCGCTTCGCCTGCGCGGCGAGCCGCTCGCCGCCGAGCCGGTAGCCGAGGTTGTAGAAGACCACGTTGATCGAGTGCTGGATTCCCTGCAGGAAGGTGACCGTGCCCCAGGCCCGCAGGTCCCGGAACACCCAGGAGCCGAGCCGGAAGTACCCCGGCGCGTGGAAGGTGCTGGTGCGGGTCACGATCCCCTCTTCCAGCGCGGCGGCGGCGGTGACCACCTTGAACACCGAGCCGGGCTCGAACGCCGTGGAGATCGCCCGGCTCAGCATGGGTCGCAGCGGATCGGTCGTCAGGCGGCGCCAGTCGGATGAGGAGATCCCGGTAGCGAAAAGGTTGGGATCGTAGCTGGGCAAGCTTTCCATGGCCAGGATCCCGCCGGTGCGGGGATCAAGAGCGACGACGGCGCCGGAGCGCTGACCGCTGGCGCGCAGCCCCTCCGCGGCCGCGCGCTGGAGATCGAGATCCAGGGTGAGCGCGATGGACCGGCCCGGGACGGCGGGGACGCGGGCGATCTCCCGCAGCGGCCGGCCCAGCGCATCGACTTCCATCCGCAGCCGGCCGTCCACGCCGCGGAGGATCGATTCGTACGCGCGCTCCACCCCCGCCTTCCCGATGAGGTCGCCCTGGCGGTAGCCATGCTCGCGCCGGGCGGCGAGCTCCGCCTCGTCGATCTCCCCGACGTAGCCGAGCGCGTGCGCGGCCAGGCTCCCGTGCAGGTAGTGCCGGACGGGCTCGGCCAGGATGATCACCCCGGGAAGGTCGAGGCGGTTCTCCTCGATCATCGTCACGATACGCGGCCCGACGTCGCGGCGGACGCGCACGGGCTCAAACGGACGCGCGCGGTTCGCGGTGATCTTCTCCTGGATCTCCTCCACGGTCAGGTCGAGGATGGCCGAGAGGTTGGCCAGGACCTCGTCTTTCCGGCGGAGCTCGAGCGGCAGCACGGCCACGGCGAAGGACGGGCGGTTGCTCACCAGCGGCCGGCCCTTGCGGTCGTAGATCACCCCCCGCGGCGCCGTGATGACGTAGTCGCGGACGCGGTTCTCTTCCGACTGCTGGAGGTACCGGGCGCCCTGCAGCACCTGGACCTGCCACAGCCGGACCGCGAGCACGCCGAGGAGCGCGGCGATGATGGCGAGCAGGATCCGCAGCCGCCGTGTGGGCGGCACATAGTCCATGCCGGTCACCTGTGGGACAGACCGCCTGCGCCCGGCCCGGATCTAGCGGGTGCGGGCGAGCCGGATCTCGATCCCCTTGATCCCGCGGAACAGCACCGGGGCCAGCGCGGCGTTCAGCACCGCCTGCGTCAGCAGCCGTGGCGCCGATGTGGCGGCGGCACCGCCCAGCCCCGTGATCTGCCCCACGGTGAGGAGGAGGACCTCACTGAGCAGGGTCCCTGCGAAGGTGGCGACGGCCGGCAACAGCGGATTCTCGATGTAGATACTCCGCTCGAACAACCCTGAGGCGAATCCCACCGCCATCTTGGCGAGCCCGTTGACGCCGAGCGGCCCCCCGCCCAGCAGGTCCTGGAGGAGCCCGGCGGCCAGACCCATCATCCCGCCGTACTCGGCCCCCCGCAGGATGCCGACCGCCACCGCGATCGGCAGCAACGGATCCAGGATCGCCCCCGAAATCTCAACGCGCGCCAGCCAGGCGACCTGCACCAACCCCGCGACGGCGAGCAGCCCCCCGTAGATGAGCACCCTACTCACCCGGCCTCACGCCCGCGGTCCGGCGCCGTCCATCCTAGCGCCGGGGCAGGAGGATGAGCACTTCCTCCAGCCGGTCCAGTGCAGCTGCCGGTTCCACCTCGGCTTCCTGCAGCAGCGCACCCTCCTCCCGTGTCACACTGACAACTCGTCCCACGACCAGGCCCCGCGGGAAGACCCCGCCCAGGCCCGAGGTCACGACTCGATCGTCCGGGTTCACCACCGCCGTGCGGGAGAGATACTTCAAGTGCAGGCGGTCGCTCCCGCGGCCCTCCACCACGCCGGCCGCCCGCGAGCGCTGCAGCAGGACCCCCAGGGCGGAGCGGGAGTCGGCGATCAACAACACCCGCGCCGCCGTGGGCGTCACCTCGATCACGCGGCCGACCACGCCGTCGGGCGTGACCACGGGACTGTTGCGCGCCACCCCGTGGAGCGCCCCCCGGTCGATGGTGAGCGTGTTGAACCAGTGGCTCGGATCGCGGGTGATCACCCGCGCGGGGACGGAGCGATAGGCGACGGCATCGCGCAGCTCGAGCAGCCCCTCCAGGCGCGCGGCCGCGGCCGCCTGCTCGCGCAGCGCCGCCGTCTCGCGGGAGAGCGCAGCGACCTGCGCTCTGAGGCGCATGTTCTCCACCCGCAGGCGCCCGATCTCGGTGAACTGCCGCCACAGATCCTCGCCGCTGTCCGCGATCCGCACCATGCCGGCCTGCACGGGCAGCAGCGCCGTGAGCACGAGCGTGCCCAGCGGCCCGACGGCCCGCTGGTCGGGCGAACGGAACTGTGTCGTCAGCAGCACGACCACGAACAGGAAGAGGGCCACAAAGACCGCCATCCTCCGCCGGCCGAGCAGCAGCTCCGTCATCGGCGCGCCCGCCTCACACCTTCCGCGACGTGATCAGCACGCGTTTCAGGGTCTCGATCTCTTCCAGCGCACGCCCGGTCCCCAGCGCCACCGCCGACAGCGGATCGTCGGTCAGCGTCACGGGCATGCCCGTCTCCTCGCCGATCAACCGGTCGATGCCGCGCAGCAGCGACCCGCCGCCGACCATGATGATGCCGCGGTCCACGATATCGGCGGCCAGCTCGGGGGGCGTCCGCTCCAGCGTCTGCTTCACCGCTTCCACGATCTGGGCCACCGGCTCGGCCAGCGCTTCCCGCACCTCGGAGCTGGTCATACGCACGGTGCGGGGCAGACCGCTGACCAGGTCCCGGCCGCGCACCTCGATCGTCTGCTCCTCCTTCATCGGATAGGCTGAGCCGATCTGGATCTTGATCTCTTCCGCCGTCCGCTCGCCGATGAGCAGGTTGTAGGCGCGGCGGCAATACTGGATGATGCCTTCGTCCATCTCGTCGCCGCCGATGCGGATGGACTTGCTGGTGACGATGCCGCCCAGCGCGATCACGGCGATCTCGGTCGTCCCGCCCCCGATGTCGACCACCATGCTGCCCACCGGCTCGCTGACGGGGAGCCCCGCGCCGATGGCCGCGGCCATGGGCTCCTCGATGAGGTAGGCTTCCCGGGCGCCGGCCTGCTCGGTGGCGTCGATCACCGCGCGCTTCTCCACGCTGGTCACGCCCGCGGGGATGCCCACGATCACCCGGGGCCGCAGGAACGTCCGGCCCTTCAAACCCTTCCGGATGAAGTACGCCAGCATCGAGGACGTCGTGTCGAAGTCGGCGATCACCCCGTCGCGCAGGGGCCGGGTGGCGGTGATCTCTCCGGGCGTGCGCCCGATCATCCGCTTGGCCTCTTCGCCGACGGCCAGCACCTGCCCGTCGTCGGTGCGCTTGGCGACCACGGACGGCTCACGGAGCACGATCCCTTCGCGCCGGACGTAGATGACCGTGTTCGCCGTGCCGAGATCCACGCCCATGTCCCGGCTCAGCCTGCCGAAGAGCCAGTCGAAGAGGCCCATCCTGCCCCCCTAACCTGCCGCCTGTCGCCAGTGGATCGCGACCGCGGCGCGGTGGCCGCACGCTTCTGAGGTCGTCGCCCGCCGCGCGCGCGGCCGGCGGGCATCCTCATCATACCCCACAACCCGCGCACGCAAGGCGTACCGCGGGTTACGGAAACCCCTGCCGTTGTTCGCGAAGGCTCACGTACGTCCTCTCGCCGATGATGAGATGGTCGAGCACCTCGATGCCCACAAGGCGCCCGGCGGCGCGGAGCTGCTCGGTGATCAGCACGTCGTCGCGGCTGGGATCGGCATGGCCGGACGGATGGTTGTGAACGAGGATCACCGCCGCGGCGCTGCGGCGGATGGCTTCCTTGAACACCTCCCGGGGATGGACCGGCGCGGAGGCCAGCCCGCCCACCGAGACGTCGATGATATCCAGGATCTCATGGCGGGTGTTGAGCAACAGCACCCGGAAGTGCTCGCGGTCGAACCGGCGCATCGGCGCGCACACCTCGGCGACCTCCGCCGCCGTGCGCACCACCCGGCGCCGGGGCTCGGGGGCCAGCGCCCGCCGGCCGAGCTCGAGGGCCGCAAGGACGCGTCCCGCCGTGGCCCTGCCGATCCCCGGCACCGCGGCGAGCTCCTCCGCGGGCGCCCCCGCCAGATTGGCCAGAGACCCGAAGCGGGCGAGCACGGCGGTGCCCGCAGCCAGGGCGGAGCGCCCCGGGGTGCCCGACCCGATCACAAGGGCCAGCAGCTCGGCGGGCGAGAGGGCGCCGGGACCGTGGGCGCGGAGCCGCTCACGGGGACGGAGCTCAGCGGGAAGGTCCTTGATGGTCACCGCCCGGCCAGCATACCAGCGGGGCGGCGGCGCCTCCATGCCCCGGGCGGGCCGGCCGCATCGACGGCGTCACCGGGCCGCAGGCGGGCCCTACTGCAGCAGGCGCAGGATCCAGACGGCGACGATGATCCCGATGGGGACGGCAAGGTTGAGCCGCAGGACCGCGCCCAGGGTGAACCGCAGGACCTTGAGATCGACGGTCAGCGGCGGGTCCAACCCGACCGCGAGCTCGCGGGAGAGGAAGGACAGCGCCGAGTACCCGGCCAGCGCCTCGGCGATGACCATCCCCAGCAGCGCCCCCACGAGCACGACGAAGAAGAGCAGCCACCACGGATTGCGCGCTCGCCGCGATGGCTGTCTCACGCTGCGTCGTCCCTCCTGGCGCGCCATGTCAACGGATCACGATCACGTGCCCAAGCCCCTCCAGGCTTTCAGTCCGCGTGAAGTGATTCCTGCCGCGCCGCGCGCGGGGCCACGGCCCGCGCGATCCAGATGCTGGCCTCGTAGAGCAAGTACGTCGGCGCGGCCATGAGCAGCTGCGAGAAGAGGTCGCCGCCCGGCGTGAGGACCGCCGACAGGACGACGATGCCCAGCAGCGCGTACCGCCGGCCGGCGGCGAGCGACGCGGGCGTGACCACGCCGATCCGTGCCAGGAACAGCACGACCACCGGCATCTGGAAGACGAGCCCGAACGCCAGGACAAATGCGGTGGCGAACGAGGTGTACGCGCCGATGCTGATCATCGGCACCAGGCGTTCCGTCTGGTAGCTCAACAGGAACCGGACGCCCACGGGGAGGATGGCGAAGAACGCGAAGGCCCCGCCACCGACGAAGAGCAGCAGCGAGAAGGGCATCAGCGAGAGCGTGTAGCGCCGTTCGGTGCGTGTGAGGCCCACGGAAACGAACCGCCAGACCTCGTAGAGGATGACGGGCAGGCTGAGGAACGCCCCGGACAGCGCCGCCACCTTGAGCCGGATGAAGAAAGCCTCCGTCGGCGCGGTGAAGATGACCTGCCCTACCGGGCGGATGAGCACGCCCAGGATGCGCTCCACGAAGAGAAACGACACGATCGTCCCCGCCGCGAAGGCCAGCACGGAGATGAGGAGGCGCCGGCGGAGCTCTTCCAGATGCTCGATCAATGTCATGGGTCGGTCTTCCACGGCGGCTCCTTCGTCCTCCGCGATCAACACCGTCGGCCTCCGGCCGGGTGGAGCGGAATGACCACGTCGAGGGGGACGCATGCGCGGCGTCCCCCTCGACCTCCCCCTCCGCGACAGGACACACAGAAGGTTGGACGTCGCGCAGGCGACGCCCAACCTTCTTCACATCCCCGGGCTACCCCCGCTTCTCGGGATTGGGCTTGTCGATCTCGTTCTCTGCGTCCCGCACCGCGCCGCGGAACTCGCGGATCGCCTTCCCCAGCGCGCCGCCGATCCCGGCCAGCCGGGCCGGACCGAAGATGAGGAGCGCAATCACGAGGATGACCATCAACTCCGGCCATCCGATGTTCGGCATAGGTCCACCTCCGCCCCAATTATAGCGCGGGGCCGTCTTCTGGGGACCGGCGAATCCGGCGGCGCACCGCGGCGATGACGCCGGCCACGGCGCCGGCGGCCGCCCCGGCGGCCCAGGCGGGGTTCTCTCTGAGCAGCGCGCCCATCCGGCCGGCGATCTCGCTCCCCGCCGCCGCCTCGCGGGACCTGACCGTGAAGGCCTGCCGCAGGGCCGCCAGCTCGCCGGCGATCGCCTCGCGCAGCCGGACGGCCTCGGGATCGTCGGCATGGGAGACCCGTCTCATCGGCCCTGCCCCACCTTCTGCCGGACGGCCTCCCAGTCGGCCCGCAGGTCCTGCACGAGGCTGATCCCCCGCCACCGGAACCGGACGCGCGCCAGGACGAGCAGTCCGGCCACCACGGCCAGCATCGCGACCAGCACGATGAGCGCGGCAAGCCAGGCAGGCACGACCGTGGCCAGGGCGAGGATGAGGACGGTGACCAGCAGCGGCAGGGCGAGCAGGAACAGCACAAGGGCGATGGCGCCGAAGACGGCCCCCATGAGCAATGTGCGCGCCGCGGCGCGGGTGTCCCCCTGGGCCTGCCGGAATCGCAGCTGGAGCAGCGACAGCGCGTACTGCCACACCCTGGCCGCCCGGGTGGCGGCGGTGACCGGCTCGTCCTGCTGTCGCTGTCCGTCTCCGGCGCTCGGCTCCATGCCTCACTCCTTCGCCTGCGGCGCCTCCAGGGCCTCGCGCATCGCGGCGTCGAACGGCCGGAGCCGGAGCCCGAACGTCGCCACCGCGGCCGTGTTGTCGCAGAGGTTCTCTTCGAAGAGCGCCTGCGCCTCATCGCCGGTGATCGGCGGATCCGGCAGCAGGGCGAAGGCGCGCACCACGGCGCGCGAGAGGGCCGGCGGGAGGTGCACCCGGCGCCGGCGCACCCTGAGCACGCGGGCGGTCGTGTCCACGATGTCGTTGTAGGTGACGACCTCCGGCCCGCCGATCTCGAACACCCGCCCCACCACGGCGGGCCGGTCGATCGCGGCGACCACGGCCGGCAGCACATCGTCCAACGCTACCGGCATCGACCGGTATCTCCCCGACCCCAGCACGGGGACCACGGGCGTCAGCGACGCCAGGCGGAGGAAGAGCGCGCGCCCGCCGACCGTGAGGACGAACGGGTACCAGGGGCCGAAGCGGACGACGTCCGCAAACTGGGCCGCCGCCCCGCCGCCGGGAGCGAGGAAGATGGACGGCCGGAAGATCACCCACCTCACCCCGCTCGAGCGCACGGCTTCCTCGCCGGCCCACTTGGAGCGGAGGTACCGGCTCGCGTCCGGGCTCGCCCCCAGGGCGCTGAGATGCACGAAGCGCTCCACGTCCGCCGCCCGCGCGGCGGATGCGGCTTGCGCGGCGCCGTCCCGGTTGACCGCAGCGAACGTCTGCCCGGATCGCTCCCGGAGGATGGCCACGAGATGGACGACGGCGTGGGCGCCGGCGAACGCGCCCCGCAGCGCGTCCGGGTCCCGCACGTCGGCAAGTGCCGCCTCATAGCCGGCGCGCTGCAGGAGGTCGGCCTGGCGCGGTGACCGCACCACGCCGCGCACGGCGTAGCCGGCGTCGCGCAGCCGGGGGAGCAGCCGCCGGCCCACGAAACCGTCGGCGCCGGTGACGGCCACCCGCCGCGGAATAGGACGATCAGGCATCGCAATCCTAGCGCGAGCGGACGACGACAAACTCAGTCAGGCGGCGGAGGCTCTCCTTGGCCGCCCCGTCCGGGAGGGCCGCCAGCGCCCCGGCCGCCCGCGCGGAATAGCCGCCGGCCACCTCGAGCGCGTACTTCACCGCTTCGTACCGCCCGAGAAGCCAGCCCACGTCCTCCATCGCACCGTCGCGCTGCCCGCTCGCCAGCAGGGAGCGCAGCCGCGCCTGGTCCGGCGGCGACGCGGTGCGCAGGGCGCGGATCACCGGCAAGGTCACTTTTCCAGAACGGATGTCGCTATGGATGGGTTTCCCCAGGTCTTCCTCGCGGCTGGTGAGGTCGAGGGCGTCGTCGGTGATCTGGAACGCCATCCCCCACTCCAGCCCGTACCGGCCGAGCGCCTCGGCCGCCTCGCGGTTGCCGGCGGCCAGCCCGCCGCACCGGCACGCCGCGGCAAACAGCTGCGCCGTCTTCCCGCGGATGATCCGGAAGTAGATATCCTCCTCATCGTGGGGTTCGGCGCCGTACTTGATCTGCAGGATCTCCGCCTGGCTCATCTCCACCGACGCGGCCGCCATGGCCAGCGACACCTGCGGGTCGCGCACGCGGCTGAGCAGGTCGAACGCCTTGGCGAACAGGTAGTCCCCGAGGAGCACGGCGATCTGGTTGCCCCACAGCGCGTTCACGGTGGCCGCGCCGCGGCGCACGTCGGAGGCGTCGATGATATCGTCGTGGATGAGCGAGGCGACGTGGATGAGCTCGACGGCGCCGGCGATCCACAGGCGGGATTCTCCGGCGCCCCCCGCGGCCTGGGCGGCCAGACAGACCAGCGCCGGGCGGACCATCTTCCCGGGCGTAGCCAGCACGTGACGGACGAGCTCGCCGATGAAGGGATCCGGCGCGATGAGCTCCCGCTCCAGGAGGGTGCCGACCGCGGCGAGGTCGTCCCGGACGGGCCCGTAGATGGCGGACAGGTTCACACGACGCGCCCCGGGGGGCTATTTCACCGTGATGGTCGTGTGCATTCCGGCTTCCTCATGCCCGGCGATGTCGCAGACGACCGTGTAGGTTCCGGGCTGCAGCGTCACGGTGACCTCCTTCGTCTGTCCCGGCTGCAGGCCGTCCAGACGCGCGCCGGTCTCCTTGATGACGAAGTTGTGCTCCACCGCGCCGTCATTCCTCACGGCGAACGTCACCGCGCCCGAGGGGACCTCGCCCATCTGGATGGCCCACTCTTTCTCCGTCACGGCGACCCTGGTCCCGCCGGCCTGCCCGCCCCCGCCGGGCTGCGCGCCCCCGCCGGGCTGATCGCCGGTCGGCTGGCCTCCGCCTCCCGGACCGCAGGCGGCCGCCGTCAGGACGACGGCCAGGACGACGAGCGTGATGCCAATCCGAGCATGCATACCTTCCTCCCTCTCACCGTACTCGGCACAGCGACCTGTCGTGCATGGTCGCCGCACTCGGGTCGCCTCACGGCGACCCTCGGCACTCATGTCTCCGCAATGAGACCGAACGACGCCACGAAGGCGAGCAGCGCGAACCAGAAGATGTAATAGAGCAGGTACACCAGCCAGACCTTCAGCGGGCGGCGCGTCATCGCGGCTCTCCCTCGGCGGCCGCCGCGGGGGCCGGAGCGGCCGGGGGAACCGGAGCGGCCGCCTTCGAGGGCGGTGCGGCGAGCGCGCGCAGGCGGTCGAGGAAGGCCCGGACCTCGGCGAGGAACGCCTCGCGATCGTGGAGGCCGTGGGCCAGCATGGCCATCCGAGCGGGATCCACTCGACGGCGCTGCAGGCGGCGCTGCAGCTGGTCCACCCGGTCCCGCATCAGGTAGTTGCCCTCCCGGTTGAGGCAGTCCCCATACGGGCAGCCCAGCACGAAGACGCCGTCCGCGCCGCGGGTGAGCGCGTCCTCGAGCCAGCTGGGACGCACGAATCCTGAGCAGGGCACGCGGATCACCCGGACGGTGGGCAGCTCACGCAGCCGCATGCCGTCGAGCAGAGACGTGAGGTCCACACTCCAGTCGCAGACGAAGCCGACAACCTTCGGATCACTCATGCCCGCACAGCCTCCAGGACGCGCGTCTTCACGTCCCGCTCCAGGAACTTGGGGAGCTCGAGCGCCTCGAAGGGACACGCGCCGATGCAGATGCCGCACTCCACGCAGCGTGACTCGACCACCACGGCCAGCAGCGTGCGGTTCGCCGCGGCGCGGGAGAGCCCCGGCGCGGGCGAGGGCACCATAACGATGGCGTTGTAGGGACAGTCGAAGTAGCAGAGCTCGCACCCCGTGCAGTTGCCGTCGATGACCTGAGCCACGCCCGCGTGGCGGACATCCATCTCCTGCGGCCGTTCCCGGCGCCCGAGGTACGGGATGGCAAACCCTGCCACGGTGAGGAGACCGAGCAGGACCACAACGCCCGGGGCGCCCAGCCAGTTCATCAGCCAGAACGGCCAGAGGAAGAATACATCCAGCGGGAAGGCCGTCGGCTGCGCCGCGGGAGCGGCGGGCCGTCCGCTCAGCGCGGGGATCACGCCCGCGAGCAGGAAGACCACACCGACGCAAAACAACACCCACACCGCCGGAGGCCAGATCTTGGGATGGCGCAGCCGCGTGTAATGCCACCACAGCAGCACGTAGAGCGCGGACGCCGGGCCGATGTGCAGGAAGAGGATGCGCACCAGCGTGCCGTCGGAGATCCCCGCGCCGCCGACGAAGACCCGCGCCAGCGGCTCGCCGCCGGGCAGGACCCGCAGCATCGCCAGGAACATCGCCGTCAACGCCTGGGCGCGGTCGTCCCAGACCAGCTGGTAGCCGGTGAACCCGATGACCCCTCCGAACACAAGCAGGAACATCCCCGAGATCCAGGGGTTGTCGCGGGAGAACAGGTAGCGGTCCGTGAACCAGTTCCGGAGCAGGTGCAGGAGCACGGCGATGATGAACCCGTCGGCCGCGTAGCGGTGGATGCCCCGGACGATGCCGCCGTAGGGGACGCGCTCGGTGAGGTACTGCACCGAGGCGAAGGCCCCTCCCAGGCTGGCCTCATAGTAGAAGAAGAGGAAGATGCCGGAGAGGACCAGGACGAACAGGAAGAGGTTGGCCAGCCCGCCGGTGTAGTACAGCGGGTTGAAATCGCTGGGATAGATCCGGTTCACCAGGACGTCCAGCTTGAGCGTCCCCCTGAGCACGCCCGTCATGAGCCGGCCATACCCGGTGCGGGGCTCCGGTGAGGTGACGCTCATCGCTCGGCCTTCCGCGGGCCGATCAGCCCCATCTTGCGCAGCAGCAGCACGATGATCGAGTACGCGATGAGGAGGGCGCCGACCAGCGCGCCTCCGAAGAACCACCGGTCCGTGGCTTCCCCCGCCACGATCCCGGCGGCGAAGAGCAGCGAGAGCCCGATCAGCAGCACCAGCCCGACGCTGTACGCGTTCCGCATCCCGTCACCCACGATTCACCCTTACCGGTTCTCGCCCGCCGCGGGCCGTCCCGCGTCGGCGGGCCCCTGCCCTGCGCTGCGGCCCGCCCGGGTTGCCAGAAGGCGCTCGTACAGGCCGATCCGGCGGCGGACCTTTCCCGCGGCCCGGTCCGCAGCATACACGCCGAAGCCCAGGTAGATGAAGGCCGCGACGAACACCGCCAGATACCCCAGCACGGCGGCCACGTGCCGCCCCGTGGGGGCGGCCCACGCCTCACGGAGCGCCGCCCAGCCGTCCCCGATCGCCCAGATGGCCGCGGCAAACACGATCAGGTAGAAGAAGGGACGCACCGCCCTAGCCCGCCGCGTGGGGCCGGACCGCGGGCGCCGCCCGCGGCGGCGCGGACCGCTGCCGCCGGCGGTAGCGCAGCTCCCACAGCAACGCCCCGAACAGGACCGCCACCGTCACCACCATGACGATGAAGGGGTCGCGCTCGATCACCGCGATGTTGAACAAGATCAACGTGGTGAAGACCAGGAAGTAGATCAACGCCATGAGCCCGACCACGAAGAAGAACGGCCGTTCCAGCGGACGGCGGCCCCTGCTCCGGTCGAGGAAGGGCACGAGCATGCCGAAGCCGATGAGCAGCCCGGGGCCCAGCCCGGCCCACAGCGGCGGCGTGTACTTGACGTACTGATAGAGGGCCAGGAAGTACCAGTCGGAGAGGATCGGCAGCGGCGTGCGCGTGGGATCGGCCCGCCGGCCCGACTCCGCCGGGAGGATGTAGCTGATCACCACCAGCATGACCATGAACAGGATCATCGGCGCCAGCGACATGTTGATCCGCCTGCGCCTGGTGCGCTGGAAGAAGACCTCGATGAGGATGAGCAGGACCAGCGAGATGCCGAAGTGCAGGGCGTAGAACCGGGTGATCGTGGCCTGCCCGACGGCCGGCCCGCCCAGGAAGACGTAGGCGATCATCGAGCCGAAGCCCATCGGTCCGATGAGGGGGATCTCGTCGAAGTACACCGGCACGCTCAGCACGGTCTTGGCCGCCCAGAAGGCGCGCTGGTTCCAGATGAGCAGGTAGCCGGTGATGCCGGAGATCATGGCCAGCACCAGCCCGAGGAACCCGAGCATCCAGGAGAGCTCCCCGGGCTTCTTGTACTCGCCGAGGAAGTACATCCGGTAGATGCGCAGGATGATGGTGAGGATGAGTCCGTCCGCGGCGTACTTGTGCAGCCCGCGGATGAGCCAGCCCAGCGGCACCTCGTGCTGGATCCGCTCGATACTGCTGAACGCGCCGGTCGTCGTCGGCTCGTACCAGATCATGAGCACGACGCCGGTGACCACCGTGATGAGCCAGAAGTAGTACAAGAGCGGCCCGAGCAGGAACATGGGGTTGTCCTGCCGGGCGGCCAGCGTCTCGTCAAAGAGGTTGAGCTTCTCCCGCCGCTCCCGGATCCAGTCGCGCAGCGCCTCCCACATCAGGCGATTCCGCCGGGCTCGACGTCGGTGACGATGATCGACGTCCCCTCCACGCGGTAGAGGAACGTCCGCGGCGGGCGCGGGGCGGGCCCGCTGAGCACCCGGCCCGGCATCTCGCGGTCGGCGGGATCGTAGATGCTCAGGTGGCACGGGCAGGCCATCAGCGCGTGCTTCCGGGCGTCCGGCGGCACGTACCCGCCGTAGCCCGCGGTCACCTCGCGCCAGTTCGGCACGTAGTTGTAGATGCAGCCCAGGTGCGGGCAGATCCGCGAGTAGACGATGATGTCGCTCTCGGTGACCTGCGGCTCCTTGCCGATCGTCCGCGCCCACTGCACCGGCAGCGGGACCTTATACGGCAGGCGGACGACCACGCCCGGCATGTTCGCCGCCTTGAACCCCTCCGGTGTGTACTGCGGGTACTTCTGCGTGAAGACGAAGTACTTGTAGTCCCAGGGCCGCGGGATGTCGTCCAGCGTCGCGGCCACGATCGTCTCCCCGCGGGCCACGTCGTTGGTCACCGGGGCGTAGATCTTGAACTTGTCCACGTTGGGCTTGAGGAAGCGCAGCAGGGGCGAGGCGAACGCGGCCAGCCCGGCCAGGGCGGGCGCCGCCACGGCCCACTTCAGCAAGCTCCGCCGCTCCATGCGCGGGGCCGGCTCAGCGTCCATAGTCATAGATGAAGGTATAGATGTAGTTGACCAGCGCCCAGACCTCGTCGTCGGTGAGGGCGTCGCGGTACGCGGGCATCCGGCCGCGTCCGTCGCGGACGGTCTGGTATAGCTCGGAGGGCTTGCGCTGGGCCATGAGGTTGATGTCGGTGAAGATGCCCGGCCCCTGCCCCCGTGCCCATCCCCACAGCTCCCTGGCCAGCTCCTGCCCGGCCGGTCCACGGCCGTCGCCGGCGGTCCCGTGGCAGGCCGCGCAGGTCAGCGCGCTGCCGTTGACGGTGACGGCCTTCGTCTCGTAGAGCATCTTCCCGCGGGCCACCTCCTCCGGCGTGGTGGCAAAGGTCCACTCGTGGAAGACGACGTGCCAGCGCTCCTCATCGGTGAGGTTCACGCCGAAGGTGCTCGCGCCGAAGCCGGGTTTCCCGCCCTTCTTCGGAAACGCCGGCATGGCCGTGTGCGGGCGGCCCCGCGTCACGGTCTCGTACATGCTGAACGGACTGTTCAGCCGCATGGCCACGGGATTGTGGAAGTTCGCCGGCCGGCTCGGGAGTTGCTCGCCCTGGATGCGGATGCCGAGCAGCCGGAAGAACTCCGTCATGATGTTCTTTCCCGACGACTTCAGGTTCGCCGCCGCCGGTCCGTCGCCCCGGCCTTCCGGCCCGTGGCAGACGACGCACTGCGCCCGCTGGAAGATTCGCGCGCCTTCCGCCGCCGACGGGCGCACGGGGATCAGCGGCGGATCCCTCGGCGCCGGCCCCGGCGCGGCGATCCGTCCCGTGGCCCGAGAGACACTCACCGTCGGCTGGCAGGCAGCAAGCAGCAGGGACCCGAGCACGAGCAGGACGATGGGCAGAGCACGACCGGACATTCCAAGCCTTTCATGTTCTGCGAACCGGAGGTGACTCCTCCACTTCCAGGCGCAGCGGAGAAACACGCCCCCGCGCGCCGGCGCCCAGCCCGCCCGCGAGGAGGACGGCGAAGGCCGCGGCGACCGCGCGCGGGAACCACGGGCGGCTGACCGGGAGCCCGTCGAGCTCGACCTCGAGCGCCTCGCCGGGCCCGATGTCCCGGGCCTCCCACCGGGGAAGGCTCGCCCCCCCCAGCTCGATCGGCGGGAGGGCGGCCCCGCGCGAGGCCGCGACGCGCACACGGGGACCGCGGACGACGATCTCGACACGCCGCGCACGGAGCGGGAACGACCGGCTCAGACGCTGCTCGCGGCCTGCCGGCAGGGCGTAGCTGTAAATCACCTCATGCGCTCCCCGGCCGAGCGCGATCCGGCCGGAGAATCCGCCGGGCTGCCGCCGCACCCCGTCCATGCCGCGATGCACCGTGAGGTAGAGGGCGCCGGGCGGCAGCGTCAGCGTGAGGTCCAATCCGCGGGGCGCGCCCGGATTGACCAGGCGGAGGGCTTCCGAGATCCGGAGGTGATCGCGCTGCGCGTCCACGGCGATGAGCAGCAGCCCGATGGACGGGGCCTCCTCCAAGGCCGAGGCGGCCCGCGGGTGCGCGACGCCGAGCAGCGCCGGCATCAGCAGGAGGAGCAGGCGTCCGCCGCGTCGCGGCCCGCCGCGCAGGGGAGCCAGCAGGTAGGCGGCGGCGCCGATTGCCGAGATGACGATGAGCGCCTCGATCACCGGTCTCCTCCGGCGACGGGCGCGGGGCGCTCCGCGTACAGGTGAACGCCGGCTGCGCGCGCCCGCCGCCGCGGCAGCGCCGCCACCATCCCGCCCGCCAGCATCACCAGCGCGCCGATCCACAGCCACGGCAGCATGGGGTTGACCGCGAGGCGGAGGGTGGCCCGGCCGTCGGCGGACACCGCGATGAGCACGACATAGAGATCATCCCTCCACGTGCTGCGGATGGCGACGTCCGCGGTGACCTCGTCGCGTCCCTCATGCACGACGTGGCGCGGGCGGAGGACGGCGACGACAGCGTCGCCGCGGCGCACCGTCACGGCGGCCTCGGTGACGCGCAGCCCCGGAGCGGCGCGGACCTGCGCGGCGTCGTAGCGGACGTCGTAGGCTCCCACCCTGAGCGCCTGCCCGGGGGACAGCGTCCCCTGCGCGGCGGTGGCAAAGGCCGCGGACACCGTCGCCGCCGCCAGCACGAGGACCAGGCCGAGGTGCGCAATGTACCCGCCGTAGCGCCGGCGGTTCCCGGCGATCAGGCCCAGGAGGGCGGCCCCCGCTCCTGCGCGGCCCGCTGGGCGCGCGGCTAGCCCCCACCGGAACTCCAGGCCCACCGCCGCGGCGACGAACACGCAGAGGACCAGGACGGCGAGCAGACCTCCCGAGCGCACGCCCGCCCCGGCCGCCGCCACGCCCGCCATCACGGCCGCCGCCCCAGGGGCGGCGAGCCGGCGGGCCAGCTCGTCGCCACGACCACCCCGCCACGGAAGCAGCGGCCCGGCGGCCATGAGGAGGAGCAGCAGGGCGATCACCGGCGCCATGGCCATCGTGAAATACGGCGGGCCGACGGCGACGCGGTTCCCCGTCAGAAGCTCAGCGAGGATGGGAAAGATGGTGCCGGCCAGGACCACGAACGCGCCGACCACGAGGAGGACGTTGTTCGCCAGCAGCGCGGCCTCGCGGCTGAGCACCGAGTCCAGCGGGCTCTCGATCGGCTGTCCGGCCTCCGCCGCGCCGTCTGGCTCCACGTCCGCCCGGGCGTCGCGGCGGAGCTCGGGGAGGCGCCGGAGGAGCAGGGCGAATCCCGCCGCCATGGCGAGGACGAGGAAGCCGAGCAGGTACGGACCGATGGAGGCGTTCGCGAAGGCGTGCACGGAGCTGAGCAGGCCGCTGCGCGTCAGGAACGTGCCGAAGAGGGCCAGAGAGAAGGAGAGGATCATCAGCGCGATGGTCCAGCCCGTCAGCATTCCCCGCCGCTCCTGCGCCTGGATGGAGTGGAGCACGGCCGTCGCCGTGAGCCACGGCATGAGCGCCGCGTTCTCCACCGGATCCCACGCCCAGTACCCGCCCCACCCCAGCACGACGTAGGACCACTTCGCGCCGAAGAGCAGTCCGGCGGTGAGCCACAGCCACGCCGCGAGGACCCAGCGCCGCGCAGCGCGGATCCACCGTGCTGGGGGGACGCGGCCGGCCAGGGCGGCCACCGCCAGCGCGTACGGCACCGTCATCCCCACGAACCCCAGGTAGAGCGCCGGCGGATGCACGGCCATCCAGGGATTCCGCAGCAGCGGGTTCAACCCGCGGCCGTCGGGCGGCGGCACCGCGAGCGTGGCGAAGGGGCTGCTCCCGAAGGCGAGCGCGGCGCTGAAGAAGGCGCCGGTCCCGAGCATGACCAGCGTGACGTACGGCGCGAGCTCCCGGTCCCCGCGCACCGTCCGCTGGGCCGCGAGCGCGTAGGCGGCCAGCACGACCGCCCAGAGCAGCAGCGACCCCGCGTGCCCGCCCCAGAACGCCGCCACCGCATAGAGGAGCGGCAGGTCTGCGCTGGTCACCTCGGCGACGAAACGGAGATGAAACTGGCGCGTGACGAGCGCGCCCACCAGCGCGGATGCGGCAAGCGCGATGAACGCCGCGTACGCGTGGACGGCGCGCGAGGCGGCGACGCGGAAGCGGTCGTCCGCCCGGCGGAGACCCAGCACGGCCGCGACGGCGCCGAACAGCGCCGCGGCAAGCGAGGCGAGGATGGCGAAACTCCCGAGCTCAGCCATAGCCTCAGCGCCGCGGCCGCTCCTGATACTCCGTGGGATGCGTGGTGATCACCCGCGTCGCCTGCAGCGCGGCGCCGCCGGAGCGGCCTTCCACGAGCACCTCCCGGCCCTCGCCGAACAGGTCGGGGAGCGGGCCGTCGTAGTCCACGTCGAGCCGCGTCGTGCCGTCGCCGATCGCAAAGCCCACGATGCGGCCCTCCTGCGTCCGGACGGACCCCGGGAGCACGGTTCCGGCCAGACGCACGTGAGCCCCGCGCAGGTCCGGGCGCGAAGCGAACTCCGCGGGCGTGAGATAGTAGACGGTCGCCGAACGGATGCCGGCGTAGGCGGCCGCGGTGATCGCGGCCACGATCACCGCGAGCCCGGCGGCGAGCTTGCGGGAGGCCCGCATTACCCGCCGCCCGCCCGCCGGCGCAGCTCGCGCTGGCGGGCCCACAGCGTCCAGATGTAGGCCGCGAGGACGGCAATGGTGATCAGATAGGCGGCGGCGACGTAACTCATCCGGCCTCCTCGATCGCGCCCAGGCGCGCTCGCTGATCCTCCTGAGCGAGCCGGACCCGCAGCAGCGCCAGGTATGTCAGCAGGAAGGCGGCCATGTTGAACAGCAGGATGGCCAGCATGGAGCCCGGCATCGCCGGATCGGGACGGAAGACGGCGGGCCTGGGATGGAGCGTGCGCAGGAGCACCGCCGACCAGTGGATGAGCGGGATGTCCAGGAAGCCGATCACCGCCACGACCGCGGACGCCACCGCGCCGGCGGGCCCGGCCCACGCCCGCAGCATGAGGTAGCCGGCAAAGATGAACCAGAGAATGAGGGCGGTGGTCAGCCGCGCGTCCCACGTCCACCAGGCGCCCCAGACCGGCTTCCCCCAGATCGGTCCGGTGAGCAGCACCAGCGTGAGGAAAACCTGCCCCACTTCCGCCGACGCCCCGGCCAGCCGGTCGTAGCGCGCGGCACGGCGGAGCAGGTAGAGGACACTGGCCACGAAGGCCACGGTGAAGCCCGCGTACGCCGCCACGACGCTGGGGACGTGGATATACAGGATCCGGTACGGTTCCCCCTGGAACGCCTCCACCGGCGCGACGACGAGCGCCAGGACGATCCCGACCGGCAGGGCGATGGCGGCAAGCACGGTCCACAGCATCTGATGCGCAACCCCCCGGCTACTTCGGGTTCGCCGCCCCGGATAAGCGGGCCTTCCCGCTCACTCCTCGATGACGTACTCGAACATCAGCAGGCCGGCGGCGATGAAAAGCGCGAGAAACGCGGCGAGCAGCAGCACTTCGCCCGTCACGGGCTCCCCACCCTCCAGGAGCTTCACCGTCCCCCCGGATGCGGCCATCACGGCGGGCGCGGTGAGCGGCAGGAGGAGCAGCGGCATCAGCGCCTCGCGCGTCTTCGCCACCGCCAGGACGGCCCCGAGCAGGGTTCCCGCGCTCACCACGGCCGCCGCGCCGAGGGCGAGCACCACGGCCAGCGTCGCGGGCCGGCCTCCCAGGGGCAGATCGAGGAACACCACGGCCGCCCCCAGGATCAGCGCCTCGACCGCCAGCACCACCACGACGTTCGCGGCCGCCTTCCCAAGGTAGATCCAGGCCGGATCCACCGGCGCCAGGCGCAGGCCGTGGAGCTGCTCCTGGTCGACCTCCGCGGCGAAGCTGCGCGTGAGGCCGAGGGCGGAGGAGACGACGACGGCGAGCCATACCACGACGGCGCCGTCCAGGCCGCGCAGCCCGGCCGACCCGCTGAGCGCCAGCAACAGGAGCGCCACCAGCGTCATCGCCGGGATGAGGTCGCGCGACCGGCCTTCGACGGTGAGGTCCTTGCGCAGGATCGCCAGCAGCGGACGCATCTTACCTGCGCGCCGCGCCCGCGTACAGGCCGGCGAGATCGGACCGGGCGAGCGCGCCCGCCGCCGTGCGGAGGGCGACGCGGCCCCCGAGCAGGACGACGGCCTCGTCGGCCGCCTCGCGGGCGGCGTCCCACTCGTGTGTGGCCAGCACGACCGTGCGGCCGTCCTCGCGGAGGCGCCTGATGGCCGCCCCCAGCGCCTCGGCGGTGGAGGCATCCAGGCCCGTGAACGGCTCGTCGAGCAGCACGATCCGCGGATCGTGCAGCAGCGCGCGGGCCAGGCTCAGGCGCTGCGCCAGCCCGCGGGAGAGCTCGCCGGCGCGCCGGCGCCGGACGGCCGTGAGGGCGAAGCGCTCCAGCGCGGCGTCCACGCCTGCGGCGGGAATGCCGTAGAGGTCGGCGTAGAACCGGAGGTTTTCCTCCGCCGTCAGGGCCCCATAGAGAAAGGTGCGGTGTCCCGCGAAGCCGATGAGCCGGCGGATCCCGTCGCGCCCCGGGTGGTGCCCTTCTACCTCCACGGTGCCGCGCGTAGGACGGGTCAGGCCCGAGGCGATCCGCAGCACCGTGCTCTTGCCGGCGCCGTTGGGGCCGAGCAGCGCAAGCGTATGCCCGGCAAGCGCGGTGAGGGAGACGTCACGGAGCGCCGCCGTGGCCCCGTAGAGCTTCCAGACGCCGCGGAGCGCGAGGCCTCTCTCCGCCGGACGACCCCCGTCAGAGACGTGGCTCATCGCCCCAGATCCGGTCCACCAGGGCGTCCACCGCCGCCGGCGGGAAGAAGCAGAACGGATAGCCGCGGTGCGTGGCCGCCGCCGACGCTTCGCCGATCTCCGCCAGCGCCACGAGGCGCTGCTCGATGGACGCGCGCTCCGCCGCCAGGTCGCGGGAGAGCTGCTCGTTGATCGCGCGGATCCGCCGCGTCGCCGCGCGCCGCTCGCTCCGGCCCAGGGCCGGATCGTCCAGGCGGCGGATGAGCGCCCACTTCTCCTCGATCCACCGCCGCTGCTCGGGTCCCGGCGCGGACAGCGCGCGCTCCGGATTATGGCGCAGAGCCAGCAGGCGGCGCTGCAGCGTCTCGCGCTCCTCACTGGGGTCGAACTCGCTGAGCGGCAGGTGCAGCGTGCTCGTCACCACGGCGTACGCAGGCGGCTCGAGATGGAAGAACTCGCGCACCACGGCATCGGTAACCCGATCGTAGCGCGCGCCGCCCACTCCGTGCACGAACAGATCCACCACACAGATCCGCTTGAACGCGGTGAGCGCCAGCGCCTTCGGGCGGATCTCGATCTCGTCCAGGCCTGAGGGCTCTCCCCGCGCCGGTACGGCCGCCACGGCCTCGCCGCCGGCGAACACCGAGACCCGGCCGGCCCCGCGCTCGGCAAACAGCGGCCGCCGGCGCCCGCTCCGGATGATCCAGAACGGGAGCTCGATCCGCGGGCCGTCGCGCGACAGGTTGGGAAACGGCTGGGCCGCGGTGCGCACGTTGTGCCGCTCGCGGTAGCCGTCCAGGTGCCGGTTGTAGGCGTCGGCGAACCGCTCCGCATCGCGCAAGATGTGGATGACGAACAGCCTGAACTCCGGCATCGTCGTCAGCCGCGACACCGGCAGCTCCGCATACGGCCGCGGCCCCTCGTGGAGGCGGCGGGCCAGCGTGAGGAACCCTCCCAGATCGGGCGCCGCCAGCTCCGCCGTGCGCCGGCTGAACCCCGAGAAGACCTCGTGCACGCCGTGATGGGGCAGCGTCTGCAATCTGGCGTCTACTCGGTCCAGGAACGCCCGCCACTCCGGCGCCGCCGGCGCGGCCAGGGCCTCGTACGGCACGTCCGGCTCGGCCCGGAGCAGCGTCTCCCGCACGATGCGCAGCCCCCCCGCCAGCGCGGGCACGTCCGCGCCCACATCCTCCGCCGTGTCGCAGTCGACGGCCATGGAGAGGGCGGGGAGGTGCGCGCCGAGCCGGCCGATCAACAGGTGCTTGGTCCAGATCCCCGGATGAAACAGGAACGGCTGGTGCCCCGTGCCGATGAGCGGGCCGGTGCCGGGCCAGGGCCGCGGCAGCGCCAAGCCGAGCGCCTCGGCAAACGAGGCGGCCGCCGATGTGACCCGCGTCCGCATCTCCGCCCGCAGCTCGGCCAGGCCGGTCCCGGCTACCTCCACGTCTGCCGCGTCAAGGCGGGCGGCGTTCTCCGCGGCCAGGGCCGCGAACGTCCGCGCCGCCGGGAGACAGACCACATCTCCGGACTGCTGGGGCACCTCCACGTCCATGGCGGACCACGGGCGGGTCACCGTCACACGTACTGCTCCAGTCCCCGCAGTCCGATCTCCTCGCGGGAGACGAACGGTTCGCCGTAGGCCGTGCCGATGAGTGATCCGTAGTATGCGTTCCACTTCCGGATCTCGTCCAGCAGCCCCTCATTCCCCCGCTCGGGACCGAACTGCGACGCGTAGGCCGCGACGGCCGCCATCTTGGTCTCGATGTGCTCCGTGATGTCGATGATGAACGACGGCCGGACGTGCAACCGGTAGTGCGTCGAGAGGAAGTGGATGACACGGCGGGGGTAGAACGGCTCTCCGGCGATGCTCGTCTTCGTCAGCTTGGCGTAGAAGCGGGCCGCCTCGCCGAGCGCCGCCGCCGCGACGTGGTCCGGGTGGGCGTCCTCCCAGTACGGCACGAAGAGCAGATCCGGCCGCACGTCGCGGATCACCTCGGCCACGCGGTTGCGCGCCTCCACGGTGTCCTCCAGGTAGCGGTTGGGAAACTCCAGCGTGACGCGCGCGACGCCCAGCAGCGACGCGGCGGCCAGCGCCTCCCGGGCGCGGCGCTCGGGCGTGCCGATCGGCGTGGGTTCGCCGTTGGTCAGGTCGCAGAACGTGACGGCGTGGCCGGCGGCGCGCAGGACGAGCGCGGTGCCGCCCATGCCGATCTCCACGTCGTCGGGGTGCGGACCAAGGGCGAGGATGTTCATCGTCTCACCTGCAGCAGCTCCAGCTTCTCCGGCATCCACCGGGAGACCTCGGCCCAGAGCACCCGGTGGTAGTAGGCCCGCCGCGCGCTCGCGTCGTCCAGCCCTCCCCAGAACGCGCGGGCCGGGTTCTTGTAGATCCGGGCCACCGGCAGCTCGCGGATCTCCAGCCCCAGGACCGCGGCCTGGATCCACACCTGCAGCGGCATGCCGTAGCTGGGCTCGTCCAATCTCAGCCGGCGGAGCGCCACCGTCCGGTACGCCTTGAAACCGCACCAGGCATCGGTGATGGCGTACCCGGTCAGGTCCCGCAGGAGCGAGGCGAACTCCCGGTTGAGTTCCCGCCTGTCCGCCGGGGCGGGGTCTCCCGGCATGGCGGGATCGAGGTACCGGCTGCCCGAGACGATGTCCGCCGCCGTGATCGCCTCCAGGAAGTCCGGGATGCGGGACGGCTCGTGCTGCTCGTCGCAGTCGATGGTCACCGCCACGTCGTACCCGCGCTCAGCCGCATGGTGGAAGCCGGTGATCAGCGACGCGCCGTAGCCCGCGTTGTCGGGGTGGCGCACGGTGCGGACGTCGCGCCGGGCCGCCAGGAGGGCAGGCGAGGCGTCGGTGGACCCATCGTCCACCACGAGCACGTCGGCGGCGGGAGCCGACGCATGTACGCCGTCGATGACGCGTTCCACGGTGGCGGCTTCATTGAACAGCGGGATGATGATGAGCGTGCGGGCCATCACTTGTGCAACAGGGGCCTGCGGCGGGCTTATTCCCCTCCGGCGCGGTCGAACGCCCGCATCATCCCTAGCAGCACGCCGTTCAGGAAGGTGTCGATGCGGCGGAGCGACCGGACCTTGCCGTCCGGCGGCAGCGGGAGGCGTGTGCTCACGGCGTCGGTGACGATGTGCTTGAAGAAGAGGAAGGCTTCGGTCGCATCCACGGCCGAGAGGCCGAGCGACGCCACGCGCCCGCCGAGCTCGGCGCCCGCGCGCTCGCCCGCCCGGAGATACTCGCGCTGCCGCGCCCCGCCCGGGAGGTACCCGGCCAGCGCATCCATCAGCTGCTGGCAGATCGCTCCGATCGCCTTCGCCGTCTGCGCGTCCATGGCGTTGTACCAGCGCTGCGCCCGGATCTGGTCGATCGCCCCCGGCACCAGCCGGTCGGCATGCGGGCCGATCATGTCGGCGAGCTTCTCAGACGTCTTCCGCCCCTCCTCGAGGAACTGCTCCAGCGCGGCGCGCGAGAACCGGCGGTGCCCGCCGGGTGTCCGGAACGCCGGGACGCGGCCGGCATCCGCCCAGGCGCGGAGCGTGGACTCGTCCACCCCAAGGAAGCGGCTGGCCTCGCCGAGGGTCAGCCATCCGCCGCCGGGTGTGGCCGGTGAGTGGTTCACGCGCCCGCCCCCTGCGCGGCTTCCCGCGCCGGCGCGCCCGCCGTGGCCAGGAGGAATCCGCTGAACATGAGCGCGGCCGCCAGCACCTCGCCGAGATGGAGGACGTCTCCCAGCCCGAGCCGTGTCAGCGTACCCGCGGAGGCGATGGCCAGGGCCCCGGCGGCGATGAGCAGGTTGCCCGCGACGCGCTGCGGCGCGATCTCCCTGCGCCGGAGCAGCCACGCCGAGTACACCGCCCCGCCGGCCAGCGTGAGCGTGCCGTAGATATTGAACACCGGGGTCAGCCGCCTGACCGGCGCCTGCGGGGGGAGGATCCGGCGGTACTGCGCGCTGAGCGGACGCCCTGGATCGAACCCTGACGCATCCAGCGGCAGGGTGAAGACGAGATAGGCCGCCACCGCGCTCCCCGCCAGCAGAATCCAGGTCAGCGTCGAGGCAAGGCGGCGGGGGGCCCAGCGCCGGACCACCGTCCGGTGAAACAGTCCGGCGAAGATCACGCCGTGAAACGCGATGAGGGCCACGGCGAGGCCCGACCCCTGCCCGAGAATGCGGGCCGCCCCCAGAAAGAGCGCCGCCGCCGCGGCGTACCCGAGGACGAGCGCGGTGAGCAGGTTCGGGAGCCGGACGCCGGCGAGCAGATAGACCGTGCCCTGGCCGATCCACGCGGCGCTGAGCACCGCGCCGGCGAGGTACCAGAGGCGGAAGACGAGTGGCGACCAGGCCGCCGTCGAGTACGCTTCCGCGGCCGAGGCCAGCCCGTAGAGCAGCAACCCGATGCCCCAGATGAGCAGATGCGGCCCGCGCTGGACCGCGAAGCGGCGGAGGACCAGGACGGCGAAGGTGAGGATGATCGCCGCTGCCAGCAGGAGGAGGGCCTGGGGGCTGTTCACGGCTGACGCGGACCTGGCTGAACCACCCGCAGCGCATTCACGGCGTGCCGCGCCGCGCGCATGCCCTGGGCGATGCAGTCCGGGAGCCCCACCCCGCGGTAGGGGGCTCCCGCCGTCACCAGTCCGGGCGTCGCGGCCAGGGCGGCCTCCATGGCGGCCAGGCGGTCGAGATGTCCGACCTCATACTGGGGCATCGCGTCGCGCCACCGGTACACGCGCGTCAGCACGGGCATCCCCGTGATCCCGAGCAGCGGGCGCAGTTCCGCGATGACCGCGGCCGCGAGGTCGCCGTCATCCATGGCCAGCGCGTCCTGGGCACCGTCGCGGCCCACGAAGCAGCGCAGCAGCGCCATCCCCTCCGGCGCGCGATCGGGCCACTTCGAGCTGACCCAGGTGCAGGCCGTATGCGCGGAGGGCTCTCGATGCGAGCCGACGTATCCGTGCCCGCTCAGGCTGTGCCGCACGTGATCGCGGCGGAAGCCCAGGGCGATCACCGCGGTGGAGACCGATCGGATCGAGCCGGCGACCGCCGCGGCGGGACCGTTCACCTCCATCAGCAACTCCGCGGCCGCCTCGGCCGGGACGGCGAGGATCACCGCGTCCGCCTCCAGCTGCTCCCCGCCGGCAAGATCGAGGACGTAGCCGCCGCGCCGCCGCCGGAGACCCTCGACCGCGGTGCGCGTCCGTACGGTGACGTGCCGCAGCGATGACGCCGCCCGGACGATCAACTCCTCCAACCCGCCGCGCACCGTCATGAACGCGGGCAGCGGTCCTCCCGTCGCGTCTCCCTCGGGAGCCTCGCCTGCCCGGCGCCGCCCGGCACGGCGGCGGGCCAGCACGGCGCGCGTGAGGCTCCCGTAGCGGCGCTCGGCGTCCGCAAGCTGCGGGAAGGTCGCGCGCAGGCTGAGACGGTCGACATCTCCCGCGTGGATCCCGGCCAGCAGTGGAGCGGCCAGACGGTCCACGGCCGCATCACCAAGCCTGCGGCGGACGAAGCCTCCCAGCGACTCGTCCGCGCCGTTGATCGCCGGCCGGATGAAGGGTTCCAGCCCGAACCTCGCCTTCTCGCCCAGGCTGAACAGCGGGCTGCGCAGGAACGGCTCGAGCCGCTGAGGGATGAGCCCGGTGAGCCCGTCGGGAAGCGGCAGCAGGCGGCCGCCGCGGCGGATGAAGACGCGGCGGGGCTCGAGCGTGCCCACCAGCCGATCTCGCAGCCCCAGCTCATGCGCGAACTGCACCGCCTGCGGCTTCAGCGTGATGAACGAATCGGGACCTCCCTCGATGAGGAAGCCGTCGGCGCGCTCCGTGAGCACTCTCCCGCCCAGACGCGGGCCCGCCTCCAGGAGGACGGCGCCCTCGAGCCCGCCCTGTGCCACGGCGCGGTCGAGCGCGTGGGCTGCGGCGAGTCCCGTGATCCCGCCGCCGATGACGGCCACACGCCTCATGACCGCCCCTCCCCGTCCAGCAGCTCCGCGGCCAGCGCGGCCAGTACGGCCAGGAAGTCGTCCCCGTCGTTGAGGGAGGGCGCGCGGTGGAGATCGACGCCGAGCGACGCGGCGAGCTCGGCCGCCTCGACGTCGATGTCGTAGAGCACCTCCAGGTGATCCGCGACGAAGCCCACCGGGCACACCACCACCTCGCGCACGCCGGACGCCGCGAGCTCCCGCAGGACGTCGAGGAGATCGGGCCCGAGCCACCGTTCGCCCGTGGACGAGGCGGACTGGAACGCGAACCGCCACCGGGCGCAGCCGGCTGAGTCCGCGACGAGGGCGCTTGTCGTCTGCAGCTGCGTGGGGTACGGATCGCCCCAGGACAGGATGCGCTCGGGCAGGCTGTGCGCGGTGAAGACGGTCACCGCCTCACCCGGCGCGCGCACGCCGCCCAGCGCCGTCCGCACGCGGGCGGCGAGGGCGGCGATGAGCCCGGGATGCGCGTGGTACGACTCGCGGGCCCGGACGCTCAGGCCGTGGGCCGCGGCGGCGTCCGCGGCGGCGGTGAAGTACGACGCGATGCTGACCTTCGAGTAGTGCGGCGCGAGCGCCAGGGCGCCGATCCGCCGGGCTCCGCCGCGGGCGAGCTCCTCGACCGCGTCGGCGATGAAGGGCGGTGCGTGCTTCATGCCCACCGCCACGGGCACGTCGCGCCCACGGGCGCGGAGCACGCGCCGGAGTCCCGCGGCCTGCGCGTCCGTGACCGCCCGCAGGGGCGAAGTACCGCCGATCCGCCGGTAGCGCCCGCGGAGCTTCTCCACGGCCTCCACGGATGCGGGGCGGCCGCCCCGGATGTGCGCGAAGTACGCGGGCACGTCGTCCAGCGAGGCCGGCGACCCGTACGCCATGAGAAGGACCGCCTCCTCGCTCACCGCGGAACCTCGTAGGCGTGGACGAACTCCACGAGCCTGCGCAGGTGATCCTGGCTCGTCTCGGGCAGTACGCCGTGGCCGAGGTTGAAGATGTGTCCGGGCCGTCCGGCCGCCTGCGCCAGGATGCCGGCGGCCCGCGCCTCGATCAGGGCGGGCTCCGCAAGCAGCACGGCCGGGTCGAGATTCCCCTGGATCCCGCGCCCGGGCCCGATCCGCGTCCAGGCGTCTCCGAGCCCGATCCGCCAGTCCACCCCGATGACATCTCCGCCGGCGGAGGCCATCAGCGGGAGTAGCCCCGCGGTATTGGTCCCGAAGTGGATGACCGGCACGCCCAGCGGCGCAACGGCCTCCAGGACCGCGCGGGTGAACGGCGCCGCGAACGCCTCATAGTCCGCGGGACTGAGACATCCCACCCAGCTATCAAAAAGCTGCAGGGCCGCGGCGCCCGCCGCGACCTGGAGACGCAGGTACGCCGCGGTCATCGCGGCGAGACGGTCGAGCAGCCCGCGCCACAGATCCGGCCGTTCGTGCATGAGAGCCTTCGTCCGGAGGAAGTCCCGGGACGGACCGCCTTCGACCAGATAGCTCGCGACGGTGAACGGCGCGCCCGCGAACCCGATCACGGGAACGCGAGAGGCCGCGGCGATGAGCCTGATGCCGCCCACCACGCCCTCGACCGTCGGCGTGGGGGCAAAGCGGTGGAGCGCGTCGATCTGCCTGTGATCGCGGATGGGCTCGTGGATGCGCGGCCCCCTGCCCTCTTCGAGATCAAACGCGACGCCGATGCCCTCCACCGGCACCATGATGTCGGCGAACAGCACCGCCGCGTCCACGCCGAGCTGCTCCACCGGGCGCAGGGTGACCTCCGCCACGAGGTCGGGATGCCGGCAGATCTCAAGCAGATTGTACCGGCGCCGCAGCTCGCGGTACTCGGGCTGAGACCGCCCCGCCTGCCGCATGAACCAGACCGGCGTGCGGTCCACCGGCTGCCGGCGGCAGGCCCGGAGGAACCGGTCGGCGCCCACCGCCACCGTCACGGCTGATAGGCGCACAGCGGGTCGCTGCCGAGGTAGTCGCCGCTGTGCGCGAAGGCACGGGCCCGGGAGCCGCCGCAGGGCGCGCGATACTCGCACCGGCCGCACTTCCCGCGGAGCCGGGCAGGATCACGCAGCGCGGTGAACACCTCGTGCCCGCGGTAGAGCTCCACCAGGGAATGGCTGCGCACGTTGCCCGTCACCACCGGCAGGAACCCGGCCGGCGTCACCTCCCCGTGGTGCGACACGAACATGACGCCGTTGCCGTCCCGGATGCCGAAGCCGCGGCCGATCGAGCCGCGGCGCACCGCGCCGCCGGAGTCGCCCGAAGACTGCGCGCGCTGCAGCGCCACGCGCCTGAAGTGCGGGGCCTCGGTGGCGGCGATGGCGAACGGCGCCGCCGCGGCGCGCTCCGCCATCCACGTCATCACGGTCTCCGCCTCCTCCGCCGTGATCTCCGGCAGCGCCCGGCCCCGGCCCACCGGGATGAGAAAGAACAGGCTCCACCGCATCACGCCCAGCCCCTCCGCCAGCGCGTAGAGGGCCTCGAGATCGTCCACCGTGTCGGCGGTGACCAGGGTGTTGAGCTGCAGGGGGATCCCCAGCTCGCCCACCCACCGCGCGGCCCGCAGGGTTGTCTCAAAGCATCCGGGGACCCCGCGGAAGGCGTCGTGGCGGACGGCGGTGGAGCCGTCGAGCGACAGCGACATGCTCTGCATCCCCGCCTCACGCAGCGCGCGGATGGTCTCGAAGGTGAGGTTCGCGGTGGCGCTGGGGGCCAGGGACATCCCGAGCCCGACCGCGGTGCCGTAGGCGATGACCTCCCGCACATCGGGGCGCTTCAGCGGGTCGCCGCCCGTGCACACGACGTGCGGGCGCGGCTCGCCGAACGCCACCACCTGCTCCAGCATGGCCCGCGCCTCGGCGGTGGTCAGCTCGAAGGGGTCGCGGGCGGGAATGGCTTCCGCCCGGCAGTGGCGGCAGGCCAGGTCGCAGGCGCGCGTCATCTCCCAGTAGATCATGCGCGGCGCGCGGCTGAAGACGTATCCCGCGTCGGCGACCACGGCCGGGGTGATCACGGATGACATGGCACGCTCCTCAGGTCAGCAGCCGGACGAGCTCGTCCGGCGTGTGATGGATCGCCGTCAGGATCGGCTGGTCGCGCAGCGTGTACCGCCGCGCCTCGGTCTCGCGCAGGGCGGTGACGAGGTCCTGGAAGGCGACGAGGTCGTCGGTTTCGTAGGCGACGATGAACTCCTGGTCGTCCAGGCCCGTCGAGTACGCCAGCAGCTGGCGGACCTGCGGGAAGTCGTGGCCGACGCGGATGTGCTCGTTCATCATCCCCTGCCGGGCCTCGCGGCTCAGGCGGTACCAGTCCGCCGTCTTCGTGAAGGGATAGACGATCAGATACGCGCCGCGGTCGCCGCTGATCAGCGCCTGCTCCTGCGCGGACGGCTTGCGCACATACCGCGAGGGCCGGATCAGCCCGGTGAAGACGTAGGGCGCCGTCATCCACCGGCCCAGCCCGGCGCGCAGCACCCCGGCCGCAGACGTCTGCAGGGTCTCCAGGGCCTGCGCCACGCGGACCAGCACGACGTCGACGTCGGCGCGGAGGCCCACCGTCGCGTAGGCCAGCGTCGTCAGCCCGGTCCCCTCCTGGAGGGCCCGGCGGAACGCCGTCGCGTCCGCCGCACGGTCCGCGCCGGGCTGCCGCCGCCAGGCGGGATCCAGCCGCAGCCCCAGGATCTGGAAGAACGTGCGGTCGTCTACGTCCGCGCCAGCCACCCGGCCGCCTCCTTCGCGTGGTACGTGAGGATGAGATCCGCGCCGGCGCGCTTGATTCCCGTGAGGATCTCCATCACCGTGCGCTCCTCCTCGAGCCAGCCCATCCGCGCGGCCGCCTTCACCATGGCGTACTCGCCGCTGACGTTGTAGGCGGCCAGGGGCACCGGGACCTGGGGCCGCACCCGCCGCAGGATGTCGAGGTACGCCAGCGCGGGCTTGACCATGACGAGATCCGCGCCCTGCGCGAGGTCGAGGGCGATCTCACGCTCGGCCTCCCGGGCGTTGGCGGGGTCCATCTGATAGGACCGGCGGTCCCCGAACTGCGGCGTGGAGTCCGCCGCCTCGCGGAAGGGTCCGTAGAAGGCGGACGCATACTTGGCCGAATAGGCCATGATCGCCGTCCCGGCGCAGCCGGCCTCGTCGAGCGCCGCCCGGATGGCGGCGACCTGGCCGTCCATCATCCCGCTGGGGGCGACGACGTCGGCGCCGGCCAGCGCGTGGGACACCGCGGTCCGCGCCAGCAGCGGAAGCGTCGCGTCGTTGTCGACGGCGCCGTCGCGCACAACGCCGCAGTGCCCGTGCGAGGTGTACTCGCACAGGCAGACGTCGGTCAGGATCAGCAGGTCGGCGTGCGCAGCCCGCAGCGCGCGCACCGCCCGCTGCACGATGCCGCCATCGTCGTAGGCCCCGGTGGCCTGCGGGTCTTTCGCCTCAGGCAGGCCGAAGAGGAGGATGCCGGCGATCCCGCGCGCCATCACAGCGTCGGCTTCCTCCGCCAGGAGATCGACCGTCAGGCGATCCTGCCCCGGCATGGAGGGGATCGGCTCACGGACGCCCCGGCCGGGCCGGACAAAGATGGGGTAGATGAAGTCACCGGGATCCAGCACGGTCTCTCTGACCGCGCGGCGCAGCGTCTCCGTCCTCCGCAGCCGGCGCGGGCGGGCGGTCTGCTCAGGCGTGGTGGACACGCGCAGCATCGGGTACGCCCTCCTCCCTTGCGGCCAAACCGACCACGGCGGCCACAATCCCCTGCACGCTGTGCTCCCCGGCGACCGCGGCGGGGGACAGGCCGTGCTCGGCGAGCGCGCCGGCCGTCACCGGCCCGATGGCCACCAGGCTCACAGCCTGCAGCTGCGCCAGGGCGCCCGCCGCTTCCGCCAGCGCCAGAAACCCTCGGACCGTGGAGGCGCTGGTGAAGATCACGCCGTCCACACCGCCGGCGAGCGCGGCCCTGAGCGCCGCCAGTGATGAGGCGGGCGCGGTCCGGGTGCGGTACGCGACCACGTCGGTCACCTCGACCCCGCGGGCGCGCAGCCCCTCGCTGGGCGCCGCAGAGGCCTGCTCGGCCCGGACGCGCAGCACGCGCTCACCAGGGGCGGCGGGCATCTCCTGCGCCACGGCCTCTCCCAGGAAGCGGGACGGGATCCACACCTTTGCGATGCCGCGCCGCCGCAACGCCTCCGCGGTTCCGGAGCCGATGGCGGCCCACCGCAGCCCCGGCGGCCAGGCCATATGCGCGCCGGCGCGGTCGAACAACGCATCCACGCCGCTGCGGCTGGTGAGCAGGAGCCAGTCATACGCGTGAATCCTCCCCAGCGCCTCGTCAAGCGCTTCCCACGACGCCGGAGGCTCGACCGCCACCGCCGGGATCTCGACCGGCTCAACCCCCGCGGCCCTGAGCGCCTCCGACAGTCCGGCCGCGTGCTCCACGGGCCGCGTGACCACGTACCGCCGGGCCGTCACCGGGGCGCTCCTTCCAGCAGCATCGCCCCGGCCCCGCGGCGGAGGAGCTCATCGGCCAGCTCGCGGCCCAGGTCCGCAGCCTGAGAGGAGTGCCCCGTCCGCGTCCCGCGTACGGCACCGCTGCCGTCGGGGGCCACGACGGCGGCGTCTACCCTGAGGGTAGCGCCGTCGAGAACCGCGAGCGCTCCGACAGGCAGCCGGCATCCGCCTTGGAGGCGATGCAGCACGGCCCGCTCGGCCTCGACCGCCGCCCGGGTGGGGGCGTGATCGAGGATCGCCACGAGCTCCGCGACCTCCTCTCCATCCCGGACCTGGACCCCCAGCGCGCCCTGCCCCGCTGCGGGAAGCATCACGTCCGTGCGCAGGATCTCACTCACGCGCGACTCGAGATCAATGCGGCGCAGGCCGGCCCAGGCCAGGCAGAGGGCGTCGAGGTCGCCGGCATCGAGCTTGCGCAGCCGCGTCTCGACGTTGCCGCGGACCGGGACGACCTCGAGGTCGCGCCGCGCGGCGCGCAGGAATGCCGCGCGGCGCGGGCTGCCCGTGCCTACACGGGCCCCCCGGCGCAGGCTTTCCAGACCCCGGCCTTCGCGCACCACCAGCACGTCATACGGGTCCTCGCGCTCCGGCACCGCGGCGATGAGCAGCCCGGCGACGTCGCCGGCGGGCAAGTCCTTCATGCTGTGCACGGCGACGTCGATCCGCTGCTCAAGCAACGCCGTCTCCAGCTCCTTGACGAAGAACCCGATGCCCGGCAGCCGGTCGAAGCCCTCGTCGGGGAGCTTGTCCGCGGTGGTGCGAATGGTCTCGATGGTCACCTCGATCTCCGGCCGGACCCGGCGCAGGGCGACGATCACGGCTTCGGTCTGCCTCCTGGCCAGCCGGCTTCCTCGTGTCCCCACGATGAGGCGCCGCCGCACCGCCATCAGGCCGCCTCCCGGAAGGCTTCTGACGCCGCGGCGACCGTGCGCGAGATGTCGTCCGGTTCGTGCGCCACGGAGACGAACCAGGCTTCAAACTGCGACGGCGGGATGAGGATGCCGCGGCGGAGCATCGCACGGAAGAACCGTCCAAAGCGCTCGGTATCGGCGCGCTCCGCGGCGGCCAGATCCTGAGGGACCTCCGGCGTGAAAAAGACCGTCAGCATCGAGGATGCGCGGACGACGCGGCAGATGGCACCCGCCTCCGCCGCCGCCCGGATGAGCCCTGCTTCCAGAAGAGCCGCGCGCGCCTCCAGGAGCGCGTACACTTCACCGGTCTGGAGCCGGCGGAGGGTGGCCGTTCCCGCGGCGACGGCCACCGGATTCCCGGACAGCGTACCGGCCTGGTAGACGGGCCCCTCCGGGGCAAGCGCTCCCATCAGATCGGCGCGTCCGCCGTAGACGGCCAGCGGCAGGCCGCCCCCGGCGATCTTCCCCAGGCAGGTGAGATCCGGGCGGATGCCGGTGAGGCCCTGGACGCCGCCGAAGGCGATGCGGAATCCCGTGATCACCTCGTCGAAGATGAGCAGGCTCCCTGCCTCCCGCGTGACGGCGCGGAGGCCTTCCAGGAACCCCGGCCGGGGTGAGACCACGCCCATGTTCGCGGCGACGGGCTCCACGATCACCGCGGCGATTGTGGGGCCGTGGTCGGCAAACGCCTTCCGGACGGCCGTGAGGTCGTTGTACGGAAGCACGACGGTGTCGGCCGCGGCCCCGGGAGTGACGCCTGCGCTGCCCGGCAGGCCCAGCGTGGTCACGCCCGATCCGGCGCGGGCCAGCAGGGCGTCGCTGTGGCCGTGGTAGCATCCGGCGAACTTCACGATGCGCGGCCGGCCGGTCGCGCCCCGGGCCAGGCGCATCGCACTCATCGCCGCCTCGGTGCCGGAGCTGACGAAGCGCATCCGCTCTATCGACGGGAAGGCTGACTGGATGAGCCCGGCCAGTTGCGGCTCCGCCGCGGTGGGCATCCCGAACGACATCCCGCGCTGGGCGGCGGCGCTGACGGCCGCGACCACGTCGGCCGGGGCGTGTCCGAGGATCAGCGCTCCCCACGATCCGATGAAGTCGAGGTAAGTATCTCCCCGAACATCCGTCACCGTGGCCCCGCGGCCGGAGGTAAGGATGAGTGGCCGGCCGCCCACGGCGCGAAAGGCGCGGACCGGACTGTTCACCCCGCCGGGGAACAGCCGGAGGCTCTCCTCCCAGAGGGGGTCGGCGGCGGGCGATGCCCGGACCGGGCGGGCCGTCATGAGGCCTCGTCCTCCGGGGCTGTCCCGTCGAGGTCAAACAACTCGCGGGCGAGATCGAGGACGCGGGTGTCATCGCCGCGTGCACGCAGCCGCACGAACGGCGCGTGCAGCAGCTTGCGCAATGCGCCTTCCACGACGCCCCGCACGGCCAGCCGCTGATGCTCGTCGAGTCCCCGCAGCCGGCCGCGGGCGCGGAACAGCTCCTCGTCAACGATGGTCTCGGCGCGCCGGTGGAGCTGCGCGATCACCGGCACCGCGGCGCGCGATCCCAGCCAGCGGATGAACGCCTCGTACGTCTCGTCGACGATCGCCTGCGCCGCGGCCAGATCCTCCGCTGCGGGAGCCTGCCCGGTGAACGGGGCCAGGCCGTCGAGATCATAGAGGGTCACCGCCGGCAGCCGCACCGCTCCGGGATCGACGCCCCGGGGAACGCCGATGTCGATGACCAGCAGGGGGCGGACGAGCGCGGCGAGGTCGGCCATGGAGAGCAGCGGAGCCTCCGAGCCGACGGAGATCAGAACGGCGTCGACCTCGGCCATGGCCCCGCGGATCTCGGCGAGGCCGATCACGCGGGCGCCGTACCGCGCGGCCAGAGGCGCGGCGTGCCCGGCGGTCCGGTTGGCGATCGCGGCGACGGATCCCCCCGCTGAGACGAACGCCTTGGCTAGCAATCCTGCCATCTCACCGGCGCCGATGATGATCGCGCGCCGGCCGGCCGCCGTTCCCCAGTGCGCGCGGCAGCAGGAGACCGCGGCGTGGGGAACGGACGCGCCGTGGCCGCCCAGCGCGGTCTGGGACCGCACGCGGCGTCCGGAGGCGATGGCCAGCTGCATGAGGCGGTTGAGGACAAGACCCGTGGTGCCGGCGTCCCGGGCGGCGGCGTACGCCCGCCGCACCTGCCCCAGAACCTGAGGTTCGCCGACCACCATCGACTCAAGCCCGGCCGCCACGCGCAGGAGGTGGCGGGCGGCCTCTTCACTCCGCCAGACGGTCAGATATGGCGCGAACGCCTCGGGGGCAATGCCGCGCATTTCCCCCAGGGTTGAGGCCACCGCTTCCACGGGCACGCGGCCGTCGCATACCAGATACGCCTCGGTCCGGTGGCAGGTGGACAGCAGCAGGGTCTCGCGGACGCCCTCCAGCGCACGCAGAGCCGGAAGCGCGGCGGGAAGCTCGGCCTCCGCGAACGCGAGGGGTTCCCGCACCGAAAGAGGCGCTGTCTTGTGATTCAGGCCGATCGCCGAGAGCATCGCACCGGAGGACCGGAATCTAGGGAAATCTTCTGAATTATTCCCCTCCTGCGGAAAGCTTCCTCTAGCCCGGGCCAGCATACCAAGCGCGCGGAGACGGCGGGTATCAGGCGCCAGGCGGATTCGCAATCAGGCGCCTGGCGTATTGTCCCCGGGCGCGGACGCGCGCCTAATGAGATAGGGTGCCCTAATGTCGAGCGTGAGGGTTCCTTTAAGCAGCCTGCGGCCGGGCAGCAGGGCCGTGGTCGCGGCGCTGCCGCCCGACGCCGCCACCGCGGACGAACTGGCCGCGCTGCGCGTCCTGCCCGGGGAAGAGATCGAGGTCACGCAAGTCATTGCGCTCGGCGGGCCCGTGCTCATCCGTGGTGCCGGAGGGTTCTACGCCATCGGGCGGGGACTCGCCGAACTGCTCTTGGTGGAGCCGTGAGCGCCCTCACCTGCCATGTCGCGCCCGCGGCGGCGGACGCAACCTGTCCGAGAATCGTCCTCGTCGGCAATCCTAACGTCGGGAAGTCGACGCTGTTCAACGGGCTCACCGGCCTGCGGGCATTGACGACCAACTATCCGGGCGCGACCGTCGATGTCGCCGTCGGGATCGCCGCAGACGGCGGAATGAGGGTTCAGATCGTCGACCTTCCCGGGACGTACGGGCTCACCGGCGCAGACGGCGATCAACGCACGGCCTGGGAGTCGATCCTCCGGGATCCGCCCCACGCCGTGGTGGCCGTCGTGGACGGCATGAACCTGGCACGCAACCTCTACCTCGTCCTGCAGCTCATCGATCTCGGCTTCCGTGTGGTCGTGGCTCTGAACATGGCCGACGAGATGCAGCGCGAGGGGATCCGGATCGACGCCGCGCGGCTGGGGGCGCTGCTGGGCGTGCCGGTCCACTCCACGGTGGCGACGAAACGCACGGGATTGCGGGAGGTGCTCCGCGCGGCCGTCTCGTCCCGGGCGACGCCCGCGCGCATCCACCGGTACGCGCCCGAGATCGAGCGCGCCGTGGAGGCAATCGCCGCCGAGTCGTCCGTGCCCGAGGCGTTTCTGCTCCTCGAGGGGATGGGCGGGCGCCGAGGAGGCGAGGCTCCGCAGCTCAGTCCTCGCGCGAGCACAGCCCTCGCGCGCCTCGAGGACGCGTCGGGTGGCCGCGGTTCGATCGCCGTGGCCGCCGGCCGCCACAGCGCCGCGGAGCGGATCGCGAAGGCCGTGTGTGCGGGCACAGCCGACCTGCGCCGGCGCGCGGCCTGGCGGGCGGCCACGCACCCGTGGACCGGGCTGCCCATCCTGGCCGGAGTACTGGGCACGATCTTCGCCGTGCTCTTCTGGGGAGGCACGTTCCTGTCGGCGCTGACCGACCGGCTGTGGGCCGCGGCCGTCTCGCCGCTGATCCGCGCCGCGGTCGCGGCCGTGGCGGGCGCAGGCCCCCTCGGCCGGACCATCTTGTGGGCCGCGGACGCGGGCGTGAACGCGCTGGTCTCGATCGGCCTTCCCTACGTGCTGGTATTCTACGTGATCCTCGCCGTCCTGGAGGACACCGGGTACATGAACGCGGCCGCGGTCCTCCTCGACCGGCCGCTGAGCCGGATCGGGCTGACCGGACGGGCGGCCATCCCACTGGTGGCCGGCGCGGGATGCAACGTGCCCGCCATCCTCGGATTGCGCACCCTCCGCACGGAACGGGAGCGGGTGATCGCCGGCACGCTGATCACGCTCGTGCCCTGCAGCGCCCGCACGGCCGTCATCGTCGGCGCCGTCGCGGCGCTGGCGGGGCCGGGCTGGGCGGTGGCCCTGTACCTCGTCGTCGCGCTCATCATCAGCGCGGCGGGATGGGGCCTGAACCGGCTCCTGCCCGGCGGCCGCCCCACATTGCTCATGGAGGTGTTCACGTTCCGGGTGCCCGCCGTGCGCACGGTGCTGGCCAAGACCTGGATGAGGGTGCGGGAGTTCGTCGTGCAGGCCGCGCCGATCGTGCTGGCGGGCAGCCTGGTTCTCGGCATCCTCTACGAGACCGGCGCCATCCGCCTGGCCACGCGGCCGCTTGCGCCGGTGGTGGAGGGCTGGCTGGGTCTGCCCGCCGTGGCCGGCCTGACGCTCGTCTTCGCCGTCCTGCGCAAAGAGCTGGCCCTGCAGCTGCTGCTGGCCCTCGCCGTCGTGGAGTACGGGCGCGGCGCGGGGTCGCTGCTCGCGTTCATGACCCCGGCGCAGATCTTCACCTACGCGCTGGTGAACACGATCTACATCCCGTGCGCGGCGACGATGGCCATCCTCGGGAAGGCGTTGGGGTGGCGCCGCGCCGCGGCCATCTCGGCCGGCACGGTCGCCCTGGCCGTCGCCGCGGGCGGCGTGGCGGCGCGGGTGCTCGCCCTACTCGCCCGGTGAGGGCGGTCTAGAGGAGCTTCGCGCCGTTGATCTGCAGCTTGAACTCGCAGCTCAGCAACTGCGCGGCGCGGCGGCACATCACCATGCGTGTGAGGAAGATCTCGAAGTACTCCATGACCTGCGAGAGCGTCGTGTCGATGGTGAGCTCGAGCGAGATCGTCTTGCTCTTCTCGTCCACGCGCAGGAAGGAGTGCTCCACCGCGGAGTTCACGCGGTCGTGGATGTCGAAGGTCGTGGGGTCGGGATTGCGCACGCGGGAGCGGTGCACGTCGGACTTGTCGGCGAGGATGACGGCGGCGCCCACCGGGCTGACCGGCTCGCCCCCCTTCTCCTCGTGGTTCCCGATGGCGCCCATGATGATGCCGCGCTCCACGGCGTCCATCCCCAGCCGGATCAGGATGGTGTTCGCCAGCACGGCCCCGGTGTGCTCATGGTTGATGCGGCCCACCATGTTGCCGATATCGTGAAGGTACGCCGCCATGGCCGCCAGCTGCGCGTCGCGTTCCTGATAGGCCAGCCGCTTCAGGGTGTTGTAGGCGATGCTCGCGGTGAGGTTGGCGTGCCGGGCGCCGTGCTCGGTGTAGCCGATCGCCCCGGTGTACTCGTTCGCCTTCGTGATATAGGCGTCGACCTCGGGATCCTTCTTCAGATCCTCCAGCGTGACCGGACGCCCTGCGGCGACCTCTGCCTGTTCGACCATGGACCGATGATGCTCCTCGACGGGTGGGGATTACGGGCGGGGCGGGCCGGCCTCGCTGACCGGCGAGGCCGCCGGGGCCTCGCTCTTCCGGCCGCGGACGTAGGAGACCGCGCCGCGGTCGGCCTTCACGCGCAGGTTGGGCGCCAGCTCCAGCGTGAGCTGATCGTCGTCCATGTCGTGCACGGTGGCGTGCAGCCCGCCCATGGTGACGACGCGGTCGCCCTTCTTCAGCTTTGCCAGCATCTCCCGGCGCTTGCGCTGCTGCGTCTGCTGCGGGCGGATGAGCAGCAGGTAGAAGACGACGAGCAGCAGCACGTAGAAGACGATCACGCTCGGGAATCGCGTGCCTGCCTGCAGGAAGATCACCGGTGCACCCCCGCGCCGACGTTCACGTTCCGGCCAGAGTTTTATTGTAGCACAGTCCCCACGACCCACCGCCGGCAGGAACGCGCACGGTGCGCTCACCAGGACGTGGCGTACGCGTCCAGCACGCCGCGGCGCCATCCCTCGAAGCGGTCCGCCGCGATGGCCTCGCGCGCCTCGCCCATCAGCGCGGCGAGGAACGCCAGGTTGTGGTAGGTGGCCAGCCGCGGGCCGAGCATCTCGTCGGCGTGGAAGAGATGCCGCACGTACGCCCGCGTGTACCTCGCGCACACGGCGCACCGGCAGTCCGGATCCGGCGGCGTGTGGTCGTCGCGGTAGCGCGCGTTCCGCACGTTCACTCGGCCGGTGCGCGTGAAGATGGTCCCGGTGCGCGCGACCCGCGTGGGCAGGACGCAGTCGAACATGTCCACGCCGCGGGCGGCGGCCTCCAGCAGGTCCGGCGGGCCGCCCACGCCCATGAGATACCGCGGCGCGTCCGCCGGGAGCCGCGCCGTGACGGCCTCCAGCAGCGCGTAGGCGAGCGCGCGCGGCTCGCCGACGCTCAAGCCCCCGACGGCATAGCCCGGGAAGCCGAGCGCCACCATCCGGTCCGCCGCCTCCGCGCGCAGCGCCGCGCTGAACCCGCCCTGGACGATGCCGAAGAGCATCTGCTCCTCCGCCCCACCCACGGCGCGCGAGCGCTGCGCCCACAACGCGGTGATGCGGAGCGCCTCCGCCGCGTCCGCGTCGGCGGCGGGATACCCCAGGCAGACGTCGAGCGGCATGATGAGGTCGCTGCCCAGACCGCGCTGGATCTCCATGACGCGCTCGGGCGTCCAGGCGTGCTCCCCGCCGTCGAGCGGCGAGCGGAACACCACTCCCTCGTCGCTCACCCGGCGGAGCTTGGCCAGGCTGAAGACCTGGAAGCCCCCGCTGTCCGTGAGCACCGGCCCGTCCCAGCCCATGAAGCGGTGGAGCCCGCCCGCCCGGCGGATCACCTCCACCCCGGGGCGCAGGTAGAGATGGAAGGTGTTGGCCAGGACGATCTCGGCGCCCAGCGCGCGGACGTCATCGAAGGTGAGCGCCTTCACCGTCGCGTTCGTGCCCACCGGCATGAATGCCGGGGTGTGAACGATGCCGCGCGGCGTGCGCAGTTCGCCCAGACGCGCGCCGCCGGGCGCGGTGTGCCGGAGCGTGAAGTGAAACCCGGGCATCGCAGCGTGAGTATAGCAGGCCGCGAAGGAGGCGGATTTGGCACCGCAGAATTCCGCACGCTAGCCCTGACGGGACGGAGGATCTCATGCCTGAACCCACCATCGAAGCGCTGCTCGCCGAAGGGCGCCGGTTCGATCCCCCGGCGGGATTCGCCGCCGCTGCGACGGTCCGCGACCGGTCGCTCTATGAGGAGGCGGCCAAGGACCCGGACGCGTTCTGGGGCCGCATCGCCGGCGAGCTGCACTGGTTTGCGCCCTGGACCCGCGTGCTGGAGTGGACGCCGCCGTACGCGCGGTGGTTCGCGGGCGGGCGGACGAATCTCTCGTACAACTGCCTGGACCGGCATGTGGCGGGGGGCCGGCGGACCAAGGCGGCGATCATCTGGGAGGGCGAGCCCGGCGACGAGCGCGTCCTGACCTACGGCGACCTCCTGCGGGAGGTGGGCCGCTTCGCCAACGTGCTCAAGGGGCTCGGCGTCCGGCGGGGAGACCGCGTGGCCCTCTACCTGCCGATGATCCCCGAACTGGCCATCGCCATGCTGGCCTGCGCCCGCATCGGCGCGGCGCACACGGTGATCTTCGGGGGCTTCAGCGCGGAGGCGCTGCGGGACCGGATCAACGACGCCCAGGCGACGGTGCTGGTCACCGCGGACGGCGGATGGCGGCGCGGGAACATCGTCCCCCTCAAACGCAACGCCGACGAGGCCGTGGCGGCGACGCCCAGCATCCGGCACGTCGTGGTCGTCCGGCGCATCGGCGAGGCCGCGCCGATTCATATCCAGGAGGGCCGCGACCACTGGTGGCACCGGCTCATGGCCGACGCGCCCGCGCGGTGCGAGCCGGAGGCGATGGACAGCGAGGACCTGCTCTACATCCTCTACACCAGCGGGACGACCGGCAAGCCGAAGGGGATCGTGCACACCACGGGCGGCTATATGGTCGGCACGTACGCGACCACGAAGTGGATCTTCGACCTCAAAGGCGACGACATCTTCTGGTGCACGGCCGACATCGGGTGGGTGACCGGGCATTCCTACGTCGTCTACGGGCCGCTGGCCACCGGGGCCAGCGTGGTCATGTACGAAGGGACCCCCGACTACCCGGACAAGGACCGGTTCTGGGCCATCGTGGAGAAGCACGGCGTGAGCGTGCTGTACACCGCCCCCACGGCGATCCGCACGTTCATGAAGTGGGGACCCGGCTACCCCGCGCGGCGCGACCTCTCCTCCCTCCGGTTGCTCGGCACCGTGGGCGAGCCGATCAACCCCGAGGCGTGGGTGTGGTACCACCGGTACATCGGGGGCGACCGGTGCCCGGTCGTGGACACGTGGTGGCAGACCGAGACGGGCATGATCCTCATCTCCCCCCTGCCCGGTGTGACATCGCTCAAGCCGGGGTCGGCCACCCACCCGCTCCCGGGCATCTCCGCGGAGGTGGTGGACGAAGCGGGGAACCCGGTGGGCGCGGACGCCGGCGGCTATCTCGTGCTCACGCGGCCCTGGCCGGCCATGCTCCGCGGCATCTACGGCGACCCGGAGCGCTACCAGCGGCAATACTGGGACCGGTTTCCGGGGCGCTACTTCACCGGCGACGGCGCGAAGCGCGACCGGGACGGGTATTTCTGGCTGCTCGGCCGCGTCGACGATGTGATCAATGTCGCCGGACATCGCATCGGGACGATGGAGGTGGAATCGGCGCTCGTGGACCACCCCACCGTGGCCGAGGCGGCGGTGATCGGCGTGACGCACGACATCAAAGGCCAGGCCATCGCCGCCTTCGTCACCCTCAAGGAAGGTCACCCACCGTCCACCGCGGCGGTGGACACACTCAAGGACCACGTGGTGCAGAAGATCGGGGCCATCGCCCGGCCCGACCAGATCCTGTTCACGGCGGAGCTCCCCAAGACGCGCAGCGGGAAGATCATGCGGCGGCTGCTGCGCGACGTGGCGGAGGGACGCATCCTCGGGGACACGACCACCCTGGCCGACCCGAGCGTGGTGGAGGCGTTGAAGGAGAAGTACGAGGAAGAGACCGGCGCGTGATCACGCGGCCCGCCGGGGACCTACGGCAGCGGAAGGGTCAGGCTCCCGTGGCGGATCCACTCCCATAGCAGGCCGCCGAACCCGGCCCGGGACGGCCGCCCCATGCCGACATCGCCGGCGGTGAGGATGACCTCGATGTGCAGGGCCTCCAGGCCGCCGCCGGGAGCCGCCAGGCCGTCCGCCCTGATGAGGTCGTCGGCCCGGATGGCGTCCGCGGTGGTCCGCCGCCCCGCGATCCGCGTGTGCGGAGAGACGAGGACCCTGACCGTGCGCGACTGGCGGGGGGCGGGAAGGGCAACCTGATCGACGACGAGGACCTGCTCGGAGCGGGACAGCACAATCCCCTTGACGCGCGGGGCAAGCGGCGCGGGCGGGGCACCCTCAGCAGGCGGGTTGAGGAGGAGGAAGCCGAGGGCCGCGGTCAGAGCCACAGCGGTCCCCGAATGACGCATTATCGTCTTTCTCTTCCCGCCAGGAGGGCGGAATAGTCGGGACGAACACCATGCTCCGGTGAGTGCACGCCATGGATGAACAGCCCAAGAGCCGGGAAGAGATCCTCGCCGCCATCAAGGCCAAGGCGGACGCCATCCGTGCGCAGCGCGCCGCCACGCAGGCCAGGCCCGAGGGCGCCGCGGGCCCCGCCCAGCCCGCCGGCGTGGAGACCTTTGTCTCGTCGCTCAACGCCGCGGGCCGCCCCGCCGGGGCGCCGACCAACCCGCAATTGCGCGCGTACGGCAGCGTGAACTTCGCCGTGGAGATCGTCGGGGATAAGTCCGAGGAAGAGAACCTGCGCAAGCTGCTGGGAGGCATCGGCGCCTACCAGAATCCGCTGCGCGGCGGCGCCTTCACGGTCGATTACCGCTACTACGCGGAAGCCAGATCCCGCCTGGAACGCAGCGGCTACACCATCAGCGAGGACCAGTTCGGCCCGGTGCGGCCCGCCGACTGGCGGCCGCGGGCGGGCGGGTGGAGCCTCATCGACGACGGGCAGAAGTCGTAAGGCGCGCCCTCACAGGATCAGCATCGCGTCCCCGAAGCTGTAGAACCGGTAGCCGGCCCGGATCGCCTCGGCGTACGCCCGGAGGATGGTCTCCCGCCCCGCCAGGGCGCTGACCAGCAGGAGCAAAGTGGTCTTGGGCAGGTGGAAGTTGGTGATCAGGGCGTCGATGGTCCGAAAGCGGTACCCGGGGTAGATGAACCTCTCGCTCCATCCCTCGCCTGCCCGGAGCCGGCCCTCGTCGTCGGCGGCCGTCTCCAGGGCGCGGACGACGGACGTTCCTACGGCGACGATCCGGCCCCCCGCGGCCCGGCGGGTGTTGATGCGGTCCGCCGAGTCCGGCGCCAGCCGGAACCATTCCGCATCCATCCGGTGCGCGCGCACATCGGGCGCGGTCACGGGGCGGAAGGTTCCGAGCCCAATGTGCATCGTGAGTCGGACGACGGCCACCCCCCTGCCCTCGACTTCCTCGAGCAGCGCGGGCGTGAAGTGCAGGCCCGCCGTGGGGGCGGCGACGGCGCCTTCCACGGTGGCGTACACGGTCTGATACTCTTCCGGATCACCCAGGGGCGCATGGATATACGGCGGGAGCGGCGTGGCGCCGACCTCTTGCGCCGCGGCCAGGACGCCCCGGGGCGACGTGAAGGCGATGACCCGGACCCCGTCGGGCCGGCTCTCGAGCACCGTCCCGCGGAGCCCCGGGGCGAACCGGACCTCCGTTCCTCGCCCCACGCGGCGGCCCGGCCGGACCAGCGTCTCCCAGCGCTCGGCTTCCACCGGGTCCTGGTTCCCGGAGATGCGCGCCCCAGGAGCGGGCGGCGCCGGGCGTGCGGCGCCCGGACCACCCACGCCACCCACGGCAGGCCGCAGGAGCAGCACCTCGACCGCGCCGCCTGAGGCCTTCCGCCCGCGCAGCCTCGCCGGGATGACGCGCGTGTCGTTCAGCACCAGCACGTCGCGCGGCGTGAGGTACTCCGGGAGATCCCGGAAGATGCGGTGATCCAGCCGCCCGTCGCTCCGGTGGAGCACGAGCATCCGGGCACTGTCCCGTGGATGGGCCGGATGCTGGGCGATGAGCCCCGGGGGGAGCGCATAGTCGAACTCGGACAGCGCCAGGGGCCTAGCGCGCCTCGAGGGTGACACCCGTGTAGTAGTACCGGAGGATCTCGGCATACCCGCGTCCGACCAGGGCCTGCCCGCGGGCTCCCCACTGGCTCATCCCGACGCCGTGGCCCGACCCGCGGCCGGCGAACTCGACCGACGGCAGTTCCCCGGGCAGCATCCGCGCCGTGAACAGCGTGCTCTTCATCGCCTCGGCGCCCAGGATGGTCCGCAGCTCCGTCCCGCGTACGATGAGCGCCCCGGCGCCGGTGGCGATCCGCACGTATGCGGCGCGGCCGGAAGAGGTCACCTCGGCCACGTCCACCGCGGACACCCCGCTGGCCCCGCGGCCGGCGCGGTGCAGCCGCTCCTCGAGCGCCGACAGCGGCAGCCGCAGCGTCCAGACCTGCGCCACGGTGTACGGATCGGCCACGGGACGCAGGTACGCGTAGCGTCCGCCCCACACCAGCTCGCTCGCCTCGGTGTGTCCCCCGGAGTCGGAGTGGTAGGCGGCGAAGATCGGCCGGCCCTCGAAGACGAGGACCTGGCCGCGGGTCGCCTCCACCGCCGCGGTCGTGCGCGGATCCTCGGCGCTCACCCCGCCGTACACCTGGGACTCGGTCGTTGCCCGCACATCGTATCCTTCTGCGGCGAAGCGGCCGAGGCTGTACAGCGCCAGCGTGCGGGCGGCCACGGCCTGCGCGCGCAGCGCATCGGGCGGCCAGCGGGGGTCGACCTCCATCCGCAGCACGCCGTAGAGGTATTCCTCGAGGTCCAGCTCATTGATCACGGTAATCCGGCCCGCCGGCGTGCGGCGGAGCTCGAGGATGCCTCGATACGGCCGGATGGCGACATGGAGCCGGGCGCCCCCGGTGGGCGCGAGCCGGACCGGCGCGTCCACGCGGCCCGCGCCGGTGATCTCGATCCCGGAGGGAGAGGCGATGACTTCATAGGCCGCCGGATCGAGGACGAACCGGCCGGAGGGAGCGCTCACCTCGATCGCGCGGTCGCTCACGATCACCACGCGTTCCTGCTCCCGCAGGATCCCGGCCCGGATGACGGTGGACGTCCCGCGCGCGGGCGGAGGCCCGGCGACGGCGAGCGCCGAGAGGGCCAGGAACGCGGCCGTCCCGGCGAGGAGCGCGGCCGCTGCGCCCGGGCGTCGCGCGGCGCTCACCGCCGGACCAGCAGGCTCAGCACGACGCTGAGCACCAGGCTGAGCACGATGCCCGTGGCGATCGGGATGTAGATGGTGACGGTGTCGCGCTTGATCAGGATGTCCCCGGGCAGGCGCAGGCCGCGGCCGAGCAGGATCAGCAGCCCGCCGGCCACTATCAGTGCGACGCCGGCCAGGACGATCAAGCGTCCGAAGGAGCCCAGGTCGGTCATCGTCAGAACAGCTGGCTCTGCCCGCGGGCGGGGGGGCGCTCCGGAAGCGCCAGGCCGAGGTGGTCGCAGGCCGCGGGGGTGATCCGCCGTCCCGCAGGCGTCCGGGTCAGGAAGCCGATCTTGAGGAGGTAGGGCTCGACAACCTCTTCCAGCGTCTGCGCCTCCTCGTTGAGGGTGGCCGCCAGGGCCTCGATGCCCACCGGCCCGCCCGCGTAGACCGTTACGATCGTGCGCAGCAGCTCGCGGTCCAGCGCGTCCAGCCCGCGGGCATCCACACCCTCGAAGGCCAGCGCCTCGCGCGCGATCTCGGGTGTGATGCGTCCGTCGCCGCGCACCTGCGCGTAGTCCCGCACCCGCCGGAGCAGCCGGTTCGCGATGCGCGGCGTGCCCCGCGCCCGGTCGGCGATCGCCGCCGATCCCGGGTCGGTGATCGGGATGCCGAGGATCGAGGCCGAGCGTTTCACGACCAGCCCGAGCTCGTCGGGACCGAAGAAATCCAGGTGGTGGAAGATGCCGAACCGCTCGCGCAGCGGCGAGCTGAGCAGCCCCGCGCGCGTGGTCGCGCCCACGAGGGTGAACGCCCGGAGCTGGTAGCGCAGCGTCCGGGCGTGGGCCCCCTTCTCGATGACGAAGTTGACGCAGAAGTCCTCCATGGCCGGATAGAGGAACTCCTCCACGGCCCGGCTCAGCCGGTGGATCTCATCGATGAACAGCACGTCGTGCCCCTGGAGGTTGGTGAGGATGCCCATGAGATCGCCGCCGCGCTCCAGGGCGGGTCCGGAGGTCGTGACGATGTTGGCCTCCATCTCCCGGGCGATGACGTTGGCCAGCGTGGTCTTGCCCAGCCCCGGGGGCCCGTGCAGCAGCACGTGATCAAGCGGCTCCCCCCGCTCGCGCGCCGCGCGGATGCTGATGCGCAGCCCCTCGACGACCTTGGCCTGCCCGATGCATTCGTCGAGGGTCTGCGGGCGGAGGCTGCGGATGAACTGCTCATCCGCGACCGCGTCACCCGCCGGGATCGTGGGGCCACTCATGCCGGCGCCTCAGCGCCCTTCTCGATCCGGTACACTTCCTGGAACAGCTCCTCCGCGGTGGCGATCGAGCTGCGCCGGCGCAGCGCCTCCTCGACCATCTGGCGCGCCTCCGCCGGCCGGTGTCCCAACTGCTTCGTCAGCACGTCCAGCACTTCCGCCTTGAAGTCGCCCGCCTCGGCGGGCGGCTGCTCCTCCGGACCGCGCAGCAGGGCATACTTCCCCATCTTCCCGTGCAGGGAGGCGACGATCTTCTCCGCCGTCCGCTCACCGATCCCGGGGAGCCGCCGCAGGAAGGCCACGTCTTTGCGCTCGATGGCGTCCGCGATGGTGTGGATGGGATGGACGATCGCCTTCATCGCCTTGGTCGGCCCGAGCCCGTCCACGGTGATGAAGCGCTCGAAGAACTCCTGCTCAATCTCGTGTAGGAAGCCGATCAGCAGCGGCTTCGGCTGGTTCTGCGTGGCGTGGAACGAGATGAAGAGCTCGACTTCAAGCCGCTGATCCTCCCGCCCGGGAGGCAGCGCGCGGGCCGTGACGCCGGGGAGATGCACCTCATAGCCCACCCCGCCGGCCTCCACGACCACCGCCTCCTCGCTCCGGCGCAGCACAGGGCCCCGCAGGAAGGCGATCATCCTCGGGCCGCCGGCTCACGGGCCGGTCGCATGGCCGGGGCGTGCAGCGCGATCCCTGCGCGGGAAAGCGCGGTCAAGGCCATGGCCATCGCGTCCGCGGCGTGCGGGCTGATCGCCCCCGGCACGCGCAAGAGATGCCGCACGGACCGCTGGACCTGGCTCTTGCTTGCCCCGCCGAATCCCGAGACAGCCTGTTTGATGGCCGCCGGCGGGAGCGGCGAGACCTCGACGCCTTCCTCGGCGGCCGCCAGGCATACCACGCCGCGGACATGGCCCATGAGGATCGCCGTGCGGGGGAAGCGTTGGGCGGCATAGATGTCCTCGACGGCCATCTGGGCGGGCCGGGTCCGGATGAGCACGCGGCTCAGGGCGGCGTGGATCTCCTGCAGCCGGCACGCCAGCGGCGCCCCGTCCGCGGTCTGGATCACCCCGTGCTCGATGAGGCGCACACCGCGGACGCCGCCTTCCACGACAGCGAAACCGGTGGCCCGCAGGCCGGGGTCAACGCCGAGGATCAGCATGGCCGAACCTGTGTTCGATGACAGGCGCTAGCCGACCTGCTGGAGGATCTCGTCGGGGATATCGAAGTTCGCGTACACCCGCTGCACGTCGTCCTGATCCTCCAGGGCGTCCATGAGGGCCAGCACCTGCTTGGCGCCCTTCCCCTCCACGCGCACCGTGGACCGCGGGACCATGGTGACGTCCGCGGCCTGCAGCGGGATGGCTCCCGCCTCGAGGGCCTGCTTCACCTTGAAGAAAGCCTCCACCGGGGTGACGATCTCGTAGGCGTCGCCCGTGGACCGCACGTCGTCGGCGCCGGCCTCGAGGGCCACGAGGAGGAGATCGTCCTCCTTGACGGCGCGCTTGTCCACCGTGATGAGCCCCTGGCGATCGAACATCCAGGCCACGGAGCCGGCGGTGCCCAGCGACCCACCGTGTTTGGTGAAGGTGCTGCGGATGTCGCTGGCCGTGCGGTTGCGGTTGTCCGTGAGCACCTCGACCAGGATGGCCACGCCGCCGGGCGCATATCCCTCGTAGATGATGGACTCGTAGGTCGCGCCCTCGCCCCCGCCCGTGCCGCGCTGGATGGCGCGCTGGACGTTGTCGTTGGGCATCCCGGCCTCGCGGGCGCGCTCGATGGCCGTGCGCAGCCGCGCGTTCCCGGCCGGATCTCCCCCGCCCTCTTTCGCGGCCACGGCGATCTCGCGGGCGAGCTTGCTGAACAGCTTCCCGCGCACGAGATCCACCTTCTGCTTGCGGATCTTGATGTTATGCCACTTGGAGTGACCGGACACGAGGACGCCTCGTCAGCTCGAGCTTGACTCAATTCTAACAGGAAACGCTCCGCCGGGGACGGCGCGCTGCGCCTGCAGACGAGCGGGCAGCCGGCCCAAAGGGGTCCCCGTGAGTAGTGCCGGGGAAAGGCCCGGCTGCCCGCTCGTCTTGTGACTCACTGCTCGGTGACCGTGAGCGTGGCCGTCGACTGCTGCCCGTCGGAGGCCACGGCCCGCACGGTAATGATGTACTTGACGCCGCTCACTTTGACGGAGGGCCGGAAGATGTAGCTGAAGCGGCCGTCCGCGGTCACCGGCGGCTGCGCCTCCGCCGCCTGCACCCGCAGGAACCCGGCCTCCGCCATGACGCTCACCGTGACGGCGGCGCCGGGGACCGTCACTCCCTCGATGGCGAACGGCGACGAGACGCCTCCGCCGGCGGGCGAGACGAGCTGCAGCGGCACGCTGCCGGTGACCGTCTGCCCGTCGGTCCCGTCGGGCGGGACGCTGCGGTCGTACTCGGTGGGCTCCGTGCCGCGGACGAACACCTCGTTGCGGGGATTGGGGCAGGCCGCCGTGGCCAGAAGCCCGGAGGCGCCGCAGACGCGGACCGTCACCACCAGCTCCGGCCTGGCCCAGTCCTCGGATGCGACGTCTTTCAATGCGGTCTTCATGAACGACGCCCAGATGCGCGCCGGGACCGTCCCGCCGGTCACGCGGCGCATGGTCGCATTGTCATCGTTGCCCACCCACACCGACGCCACGAGCTGCGGGGTGAACCCGATGAACCAGGCGTTGCGGTAGTCGTCGGTCGTGCCGGTCTTTCCGGCCGCGGGCCGGCCGATCGCCGCGGCCCGGCCCGTCCCCCGGGTGATTACACCCTTCATCAGGTCCACCATCACGTAGGCCACGTCCGCGCTGAGCGCGAGCTCCCGGCGCGGCAGGTTGTCCTCCAGCACCTGGCCGCTGCGGGTGAGCACCTTGCGCACGGCGATGGGCTCGGCGCGCACGCCCAGGGCGGCCAGGGTGCCGTAGGCGGAGGCCATCTCCAGCGGGGTGACCTCGTTGGTCCCCAGGGCCAGCGACAGGTGCGGCTGCAGCGGGCTGCGGATGCCCATGCGCTGCGCGGTGTGGATCACGGCCTCCGGCCCCACCTCCGCCAGCGTCTTCACGGCGGGGATGTTGATGGACCGCTCCAATGCGGTGCGCATCGTCACCGGCCCGCTGTGGGTCCGGTCGTAGTTCTTGGGCTTCCAGACGCGCTCGCGGGTCCCGGGGATCTCGTAGGTGACCGGCTCGTCCACGATGATCTTCGAGGGGCTGGCGCCCGTGCCCAGCGCCGTGGTGTAGATGAAGGGCTTGAACGCCGAGCCGGGCTGCCGCCGGGCCTGCCAGGCGCGGTTGAACTGGCTGCGGGAGAAGTCGTACCCGCCGATCATCGCCCGGATGTAGCCCGTGACCGGATCGATCGCCACCAGGGCGCCCTGCTCGATCCGCAGCCGCTGCTCCCGGGCGGCGTCCAGCCCCTTGCGCACGGCCTTCTCCGCGGCGCGCTGGAGATCGAGATCCAGCGTGGTGTACACGCGCAGGCCGCCGCTGTAGACGAAGTCTTCCCCGTAGCGCTCCAGCAGGTACGGCAGGATGTAGCTGACAAAGTAGGGCGCGCGGATCCCGATCAGCCCGGCGTTGCCCTCCTCGACGAGCGGCACCGGCTCTTCCACGGCCTGAGCCGCCTGGGTGCGCGTGATGTAGCGCAACTGGACCATGCGCTGCAGCACGGTCCGCTGCCGGGTCTTCGCCAGCACGGGATTCTGATAGGGCGAGGAGATGGACGGGCCCCGGATCAGCCCGGCCAGCATCGCGCTCTGCGCGAGGTTCAGGTCCCGGGCGTGACGCCCGAAGTAGACGTTCGCGGCCATCTCGATGCCGTAGGCGCCCTGGCCGAAGTACACCTGGTTGAGGTAGCGTTCGAGGATCTCATCCTTGGTCAGCCGCCGCTCGATCTCCACGGCCAGCATCATCTCGGCGATCTTGCGGCTCACCTCGCGTTTCTGCGTCAGGAAGATGGTGCGGGCAAGCTGCTGGGTGATGGTGCTGCCGCCCTCGCGCACCTCACGGGCCAGCAGGTTGCGCCACATCGCCCGGGTGAATCCCCGCAGGTCCACGCCCCGGTGCTGGTAGAACCGCTCGTCCTCGATGGCGACCACGGCCTGCCGCATGACCGTGGGGATGTCGCTGAGCGGGGTGAACTCGCGGTTTTCGCGGTACAGGCTGGCGATGAGCTCGCCGTTGCTGGCGTAGATGCGCGTAGCTTCGCTCGGCGGGGCGTAGAGCGCGGAGACGTCCGGGAGCTTGTGGGCGAAGGCCAAGCCCATCCCGGCGACCAGCCCGGCGCCGATGAGCAGCAGGACGAGCGCGGCGGTGATGACGCCCACGGTACCGCGCCACCACCACCGGCGGTACCACGGCCGCGGCCGCGCCCGGCCGCCGCGCGCCGCCCCCACCCGCCGTGTCGTATCGCCCCTGGTCGTCGCCACCGTGCGCACCTCGCCTCCTACTCTAGCACGCAGAGGGGGGGCGCCCGAGGGGGGACGCTGCGCGTGCGTCCCCCCTCGTTTTGCGCAGTGTGATTCTTGCGTCCCGGTCCAGACCCTCCGTATAATACGATGCGGACCTTAGGGGGACGCACGCGCGGCGTCCTCCTGAGATCCTCCGCGCGCGGATGTTCGTGGGGACGTAGCTCAGTTGGGAGAGCGCCTCGTTCGCAACGAGGAGGTCGGCGGTTCGAATCCGCTCGTCTCCACCAGTGCCCCGCCGTCCGGAAATGCAGAAAGGCCCGCCCGGGGCCTCTCTGTATCCGGCGGAGACGGGCGAACGTGTCTCGTGTGTCCTTGGCGAGAGTCGCAGCCCGGAACGGGGGTCCGCTTGGTCCGGTTCCGGTTTGTCCCCGCCGGCATCATCACAGTGCCCTCAGAGTCTCCATCGTAGTCACTCGTAGCGCAGCGCCTCGACGGGATCCAGCTTCGCGGCGCGCCACGCCGGGTAGACGCCGAAGATGACGCCGACCGCCGCGGAGAACGTGAAGGCGAGGGCGACGATGGGGATGATCGAGGCCACCGTCGGCGTGACCTGGAACAGCCGCGACGACAGCACCCACGACCCGGTCAGACCCAGCGTCATCCCCAGGAACCCGCCCACCAGGCTGATCGTCACGGCCTCGATGAGAAACTGGGTGAGGATGGTGGCCGAGCGGGCGCCGATCGCCTTGCGGATGCCGATCTCGCGCGTGCGCTCCGTCACCGAGACGAGCATGATGTTCATGATGCCGATCCCGCCGACGACCAGCGAGATGCCCGCGATGCTGGACAGGGCGACGGTGAGGATGCGCAGGATGGCGTCGAGCGAGCTCAGCAGCTGGCTCTGGGTGAGCACCGTGAAGTCCTCCTCCCCGTGGTGCTGCCGCAGGAGGATGCGCTCAGTCTCCCGCTTCGCCCGCGGGACCGTCGCCGGGTCGGCGGCCTTGACGAAGAAGAACGTCGCGTAGTTCAGGTTGAAGATCTGCTGCGCCGTGGTGAACGGGATGTAGGCGCGGTCATCGAGATCCAGCCCAAGGATCGCGCCCTCAGGCGCCAGGACGCCCACGACTTCGAACGCCCGCCCGCTGAGGACGAATCGCCGCCCGACGGCGGCGGCCGGGCTGCGGGAGACCGCCCTGGCCAGCGACGCGCCGAGGACGGCCACGCGCTTCCGGCGGGCCAGGTCGCTGGCCGTGAGGAAGCGTCCGCTCTGCACGCGGAGCGTGCGGACGTCACGCAGGTCGGGCGTGGTGCCGACGATCGTCGTCGTGTACTTCCGGGCGGCGGCCGTGATCTGGATCTGCGTCTGCAGCACCGGCGCCACGCCGGCGAGGAGGCGCGCGCCCGCGGCCAGGGCGTGGGCATCCTCATAGGTCAGCGACAGGCGGCCTTCCTCGGCCGAGCCGAACGAGGAGCCCTCCTTGGCCTTCCCCGGCAGCACCCAGAGCAGGTCGGGACCCAGGCTGGCGAACTCGCCCACCACGCTGCTGCGCGCGGTTTGTCCCACCGAGACGAGGGCGATGACCGCGGCAACGCCGATGATCACGCCCAGCGTGGTGAGCACCGTGCGGAGCCGGTTCCCGCGCAGGGCGTCGAGCGCGATGGCCAGCACCTCGCCGCCGCCCAGGACGGTCCGCCACATCCCCCTATCCTGCGCCGGTCCGGCCGCGGCGGCGGTCGTCCACGGGTTCGTCGCTCACCAGACGGCCGTCGCGCAGCGTGACGATCCGCCCCCCGTGGCCGGCGACCTCTCGGTCGTGCGTCACCATCACCACGGTCATCCCGGAGGCATTGAGGTCCTGCACGGCGCCCAGGATCTCGGCTCCCGACCGGCTGTCGAGGTTGCCGGTCGGCTCGTCCGCGAGCAGGATGGCCGGGCGGTTCACGAGCGCGCGGGCGATGGCCACCCGCTGCTGCTCCCCGCCGGAGAGCTCGGCGGGGGCATGCGGCATGCGGTGCGCCAGGCCCACGTGGGCCAGCGCCGCCGCCGCCCGCTCGCGCCGCGCGGCCCGGGGCACACCCGCGTAGATCATGGGCATCTCGACATTCTTCAGCGCGCTCAGCCGCGGCAGCAGGTTGAACGTCTGGAAGACGAACCCGACCTCGCCGTTGCGGACATCGGCCAGCTCGTCGTCCGTCATCCGGCTGACGTCCCGGCCGTTGAGACGGTACGTGCCCCCGGTCGGCCGGTCGAGGCACCCGATGATGTTCATCAGCGTGGACTTGCCCGACCCGGATGGCCCCATGATGACGACGAACTCGCCCGGATCGACGGAGAAACTCACTCCGCGCAGCGCCGGCACCTCCACCGCCCCGATGCGGTAGGTGCGGCTGACGTCCCGCAGCTCGAGCAGCGGGGTCACGGCAGGACCCGGACGGTCACCCGCCGTCCCTCCGCCAGGACCGCGGGATCTCCTACGGCCACAAGGTCGCCCTCCTGCACGCCGTGACGCACGACAACGAACTCGTCGCCGCGGGGGCCGAGCTCAACGGCGCGCCGCCGCAGGACCCCCTGCAGGACGACGTAGACATAGGCGCCCGCGCCGTTGTCCTGCTGGAGCGCATCGAGCGGCACGAGCAGGGCTCCGGTCACGGCCTCCTGGATGACGTCGACGTCCACACTCGTCCCGGCCCGCAGCGCCGGGCGCCCGTCGAGGTCCACCCGCACTCTGACCGTGCGGGTCCCCAGGCGCACGTCTACCTGCCGGCCGATCCGCGTGACCCGGCCCGTGATGGCAGTCCCCGGGTAGGCATCCGCCGTGACGCGCGCCCGCTGTCCGACGGCCACCCGCCCGATATCGGCCTCATCCACGTCCGCCGTGATCCATCCCGCCTCGGTGACCATGGAGAGGACCGGGACGCCGGGCGCGATGGGCGCGCCGGGGTTCAGGTACACGCGGCTGACGACACCGTCGAACGGCGCCCGCACCTGGGCGCGGGACGCACGGAAGCGCGCCGACCGCGCCGCGGCCGCCGCCTGCTCGGCGTTCGCCGCGGCCGATGCCTCCACGGCCTGCGCCTGGCGGATGTTCACCTGCGCCGCCCGGGCGGCCGCCTCGGCCTGGCGGACCTGCTCAGATGCCACCGTGATCGTCTGTTCCGGAGCTCCGGCTCTGAGCGCTTCACGGCGCGCCAGTGCCTGCTCGTACTGCGCCCGCGCCGTCTCGAACTGCACGCGGGCCGCATCCACCTGGACACCGGACACCGCCCCCTGCCGGTAGAGCTGTTCCTGCACGGCCAGCAGACGCCTCGCCTCCTCCATCGCCAGCCGCGCCGCCTCGACCGCCGCGTCGGCCTGGCGCACGTCGGGATCACGGGGACCGGCCTGCACACCGGAGAGGTGCGCCCGCGCCGCCCGCAGGGCCGCGTTCGCGACGGCCGCCTGCTCACGCGCCGCATCCACCGCGGCCCGGGCGCGCGCGGCATCGCTGCGCGCCGCCGCCGCCGCGGCCTCCGCCTGCTCGGCGACCGCGCGGAGGTCGGAGGCCTGCAGGGAGGCGAGCGGCGCTCCGCGCGCCACCGCCGTCCCCTCGGTGACGTGCACGTCGGCGAGACGGCCGGGGATCTCGAACGCCAGGTCCACTCCGCTGGTCTCGAACACGCCGGTCGCCGGCAGCGTGACCTCGAGGTCGCCGAGCCGGACCGGCGCGGCGTCGACGACCGGTCCTCCCCGGAACGCGCCGCCGGCGATCAGGGCAAGCACCACGGCAACGGCGAGCACCGCCGGCCCGACGATGACAACGGTCCGTCTGCGCATGCCTTCCCATGATAGCGCGTGGCACCGCCGCGCGGCAGGGCGCCGCTGCGGGAGGTGGAGCCATGCTCATCACGAACGTGACCGCGTCGACAGACAGGCGGTGCGCATGCGGATCGCGGTCGTGGGAGCCGGCGGGGTCGGAGGATATTACGGAGCGCTGCTGCACCGGGGCGGGCATGACGTCACCTTCATCGCCCGCGGACGGCATCTGGAGGCCATGCAAGGCGCCGGGCTGCGCATCGAGTCGCCCCCCAGCGACCCCGTCGTCCTGCCCGTCCGGGCCACCGCCTCGCCGGCTGAGGCCGGTCCCGTGGATCTGGTGCTCTTCACGGTGAAGTCCTACGACAGCGCCGCCGCGGCCGCCGGCCTCGGGCCGCTGCTCGCGCCCAAGTCCGCCGTCTTGACCCTCCAGAACGGCGTGGACAACGTCGAGATCCTTGCCGCGGCCATCGGGCGCGACCGCGTCCTGGGCGGACTGTGCCAGATCTTCTGCCACATCGCATCTCCCGGTGTGGTCAGACACACCGGCGGCCCGCGCCGTGTCGTGCTGGGCGAACTCGACGGCAGGGTGACCGCGCGCGCGGAGGCCACGCATGCGGCATTCGCCGGGGTGGGGGTGCCGGTCGACCTCTCCCGCCGGATCCTCGTCGACATGTGGGAGAAGTACCTCTTCATCAGCGCGCAGGGAGGAATGACGGCGCTCACCCGGGTGCCGATCGGCGTCATCCGGTCGAATCCTGCCACCTTCGAGATGTATCTGCAGGTGGCCGAGGAGGTCGCCGCGGTCGGACGCGCGCACGGTGTGCCGGTCCCTCCCGGCGTGCGTGAGCGGGTCCGCACGTTTGCCGAGGCGCTGCCCGCCGACGCCTACTCCTCCCTCTACACCGATCTGGCGGCGGGACGGCGGATGGAGCTGGACGCCCTGGCGGGCACGGCCATCCGGCTCGGCGAACGCTACGGTGTGCCCACTCCAAACTGCCGCGCCATCTACGCCGCCCTCCTGCCGCATGACCGGGCGGCTCGCGAACGGTAGGATACTGATCCGCCGCGGCCCGAAGCGGGCGGGGCCGCCCCCTACACTTTGGTCGCCCGGAAGATCGCGGCCTCGGCCTCGATGCCGTACGGCTGCCCGTCCATTCCGCCGAACACGGCGTCGACCCGCAGGCCGGCCCGCGCGAAGAGCGCCGCCATCTCCACGACGGTGTAGGCCCGGATGCTGTGCCACCATGACTCGCGGCGGCCGTCGGGAAAGAACGCGGTGTTCGTCCAGTTCAGGCGGCCGCGCAGGTGGTCGAACTCCCACTCCTCGACCTCCACGACCTCTCCCGTGCGCTCCACCTGGTACCGGTCGAAGTAGCGGATCTCGTACTCGCGGTTCCAGAACTCCATCAGGAACCTGCCTCCGGGCCGCAGGGCGCGGGCGATCCCGGCCAGCATGGCCACGTGCTCCTCGTCGGTCTCGAAGTACCCGAAGGAGAGAAACAGGTTCACGGCCGCGTCGAACTCGCTCTCGAACTCCAACCCCCGGGCGTCCTGCAGGCGGTAGTCCACCGTCACGCCGGCCGACGCCGCCTTCTCGCGGGCCCGCGCCAGCTGCGTCTCCGCGGCGTCCACGCCCGTGACGGCGAATCCGCGCCGGGCGAGCTCCACGGAGTGCCGGCCGTAGCCGCAGGGGACGTCGAGGATGCGCGCGGGCGGGGCGAGATCCAGCAGGGCCAGCGCCTGCGAGACTTCGCGGACGGCCTTCTTCGTGTCTTCGGCTTCATAGAGCTCGAAGTACAGCGGTGTCTCGAAGAGGCGCTGCCACCAGTTGCCTCGCGCGTGTGGTCGCGTCGTTGCGTCGCTCCTCCGCGGCGGCTAGGTCACAAACGACGGGCGGTCCCGCAGCAGCGGCGGGGACGGCTCGATCAGCGCGCCCGTCTCGACGGACGCGACCGGCGACGCCTCCTCGAACCACGAGGCCGGAGGCACGTGCCCCCAGAAAGTGGCGCGGCGTGGATCGTTGATGCTCCAGCGGATGGGCTGCCAGTCCGGATCGGCGATGAAGTAGTCCCCCGTGTACAGTTCGATCCGGTTGCCGTCCGGATCGCGCACGTAGACGAACAGGGCGTTGCTCAGGCCGTGGCGCCCCGGCCCGCGCTCGATCGCCGACTGATGCCCGGCGCCGGCCAGGATGTCGCAGGCGCGCAGCACCGCCAGCGCATCCGGCACCCAGAAGCCGGCGTGGTGGACCCGCGGCCCGGTGCCGGTCATGAGCGCGATGTCATGCACGTTCTGCTTGCGGTGGAGCCACGCCGCCCACAGGCGCGGCGGGACGTCCTCCGTCTCGGTGTACTCGGAGCACCGGAATCCCCAGCGCCCCATGTACCAGTCCACCGCGGTCTGCACGTCGGGCACCTGGACGTTCACGTGATCGATCCGCATGACGGGCGGGCCGCGGTAGAGGTCAAACCGCTGCAGCCGCCGCTCCACCGTCGCCATCTCGTGGTAGAACTCCACCGGCAGGCCGGCCGGATCCTGGAGGCGCAGGCCGCGCCCCTGCCCTTCCTCCGCGCCCGCCTCCACCCACCGGAGGGCCAGTCCGCGGGCGGCGCCAGAGGCGTGCAGCCGGTCCAGGTCGTCCGGGGCGGCCACGCGGAACGCGATGTGCGAGACCCCCGGGCGCTCGTCCCGGTGGAGGATGAGGCTGTGGTGCTCCCGCTCCTCCAGCCCGCGCAGGAAGAGCCGGTCGCGATCCCGCGATGTCTCGACGAAGCCGAGGAGATCGACGTAGAACGCGCGCGCCCGGGCCAGGTCCGTGACGCGGAACTCCACGTGCCCCAGGCGCACGATGTCCGCGGCGTCGCTCATCGGGCCAGGAAGCGGCGCACGCGGTCCATGACCGGCTGCCGGTCGTAGGAGGCGTAGGTGGCCATCTGCATCCGCACCGGATCGCCGAAGAAGAACCGTTCGTAGAGGACCTGCCGCGAGCCGAAGGAGGAGAGGGCCAGATCCCAGGCCAGGCGAAACAGGGCGATCCGCTCCAGGGCGGGCAGGCGCGCCGCCTGATGGTACTTCTCGATCAACGGGCGGAGCTCGTCGTGGTCCAGGTCGGCCTGCGTGGGCCGGCCCATCAGGCCGCTGGCCCCGAGTAGCTGGACGATCTCCACCATCTTCGGATACATCCGGGGAAACAGGTTGCGCGCGGCGTCCAGCGGCGGCCAGCTCGGCGTCATCACGCCCCAGCGGTTGGGGGCGGCATCGGCCTCGCTGGCGCGGGCGAACGCCTTCATGGATTCCACGACGTAGATGATCTCCGCGATCTTCCCCTGCACGTGCTGGAACTGCTCGACGGCGATCGCGTCCACCATGAGGGAGGCGACCCCGAGGATGAACTCGGCCTTGGCGATGTTCTTCGTCACGACCTGGTGGGCCATGTGCGCCACCGCTCCTGTCGCGCTGAACGCCTTGTTGCAGCGCTCGACGTCGCCCAGGAGGAAGACCCGGTCCCAGGGGACGATGACGTCGTCGAAGACGACCACGGCGTCCATCTCCTCGAACCGGCCGGACAGAGGGTAGTCGAAGGTCGACCCGCGGCCCTCGGCGGCGGGATCGAACGTCTCGCGGCAGAGGAACTTCAACCCCGCCGTGTCGCAGGGGATGGCGAAGGCGAACGCGTAGGGCCGGTCCTCGTCGGTGCCGCGGAGCAGCGTCGAGGGGAACACCATGATCTCGTCGGCCACCGGCAGGGTGGCCAGCATGCGGGCTCCGCGGATGACGATCCCGTCCGCCGTCTGCCGGACGACGCCCGCGGCCAGGTACGGCTCGGGCTGGGCCGCCGGTCCGCCCGCGCGGTTAGCCTGGGGATTGATGAGCGTGTGCGTGAGGCAGAGATCGCGCTCGCGGACGTACTCGTAGTACGCCGTGATGTTGGCCCCGAAGCGTGGATCGTTCTCCGCGCAGTAGCCGGACGCGGACGCATACGCCATGAGCGCCCGGTTCAAGTAGTCGGGCGACCGCCCGAGCATCCCGCCGGAGAAGTCGGCCCAGACCTTCATCATCCGGCGCACGCGGGCCAGATCCTCCGGCGTCTGCGGGGGGAGGAAGGAGAGCCCCACACGGTCGCCGCTGGACGGAGAGACGTAGGTCATCTCTTCGCGGTGCGCGGGGTCGTGCTGCAGGTCGTAGAGGGCGGCGACGCTCCGGACGACGTTCCGGAAGGCGGGATGGGTGGCGAGGTCGTCCACGCGCTCGCCGCGGATCCACACCGCGCGGCGCCGGCCGCGCAGCCCCTCGATGAACTGCGCCCCCGTCCGCGCGGCCATGCTCCTCGTTCCCGGCGCGCCTAGCCCGTGACCGCCCGGTCGGAGCGGGCGGGGAGCAACTCGTAGGCGCCCATGACCTGGCGCAGCTGCGCGAGCGACGCCTCCGCCATCGGCGCCAGCGGCAGGCGCACCTCGGGGTCGATCTTGCCCATCAGCCCCAGCGCCGTCTTCACCGGCACGGGGTTGGTCTCGAGGAACAACGCGTCGTTCATCGGCAGGAGATGATAGTGGAGGTCCCTGGCCTCGTCCCAGCGGCCCGCGGCGGCCAGGTCGTACAGCCGGGCCACCTCCCGCGGGAGAACGTTCCCGGTGGCGCTGACGTGGCCCGCTCCGCCTATGGCCAGCATGGGGAAGCACAGCAGCTCGATGCCCGAGTACACGAGGAATCCCCGGCCGCAGCGGTGCAGCACGCGGTTGATGTGCTCGAAGTCCTTGTTGGCCTCCTTGACCCCGATGATGTTCCGGCAGTCGCGGGCCAGGCGGGCGATGGTGGCCGGGTCCATGTTCGCGGCGGTCCGGCCCGGGATGTTGTAGATGATGAGGGGCAGATCCACCTCGTCGGCGATCGAGCGGAAGTAGCGGTACAACCCCTCCTGTCCGGGACGGATGTAGTATGGCACGACGACGAGGACCGCGTCGGCGCCGGCGCGCCGGGCAAACTGGGTGAGCTCGAGCGTCTCCGCGTGGTTGTTCGTCCCGGTGGCGGCGACGACGGGCACCCGGCGGCGGACGGCGGCCACCGCGGCCTCGATCACGTGCCGCCGCTCGCCAGGCGTCAGCGCGCTCGGCTCGCCGGTCGTCCCGGTGATGACGAGCCCGTGGCTGCCGCTGTCGATCTGCCACTCGATGAGGTCCCGGAACGCGCGCTCGTCGAAGGCGCCGTGCCGGAACGGCGTCACCAGCGGGACCAGGGATCCTCTCATCGCCGGGGCTTCTCGACCGCGGCCGGCGGATCGGCCAGACGGCGGACGGCGTCCTTCGAGAGCAGCACCTGGACCTGCGTCCCTTCCCCGATCTTCCCGGCCTCGGTGTGCGCCTCGACCGCGCAGATGATGCGGTTGCCCCGCACTTCGAGCAGCCGGGCGCGCGCGGTGACCCGGTCGCCGGCGCGGCTGGGGCCGAGGTGCGTCACCGAGATGCTGTGGCCCACGGCGTCCTCGCCGGGTTCGAGATACGGCAGGATGATCTTGCGGCAGGCCAGCTCCATGTGGCGGACCATCGACCACGTCGCGTAGAGGGGGTGGACGGCGCCCAGCTCCTCGAACGTGGCCAGCATGTCGGGAGTGACCGTGACCGAGACGGAGGCTTCCGCGCCGGGACGGAGACCGGGCTTCATCGCACGTACGGCTCTTCGCCCGCGTATTCTGGACCCCCTGCCTCCCCTTTCACAGGAGAGAATGCGCGCCGCGCTGAAAGCCCTGACGGTGTGACCCACGATCTGGCGCTGATCGGCGGATCCGTCGCCGATCTCTCCGCGGGGACCGTCCGCCGCTCGGCCCTGGGCATCCGCGGGGCCCATATCAGCGCTCTGGCCCCCGACCATGTGCTCCGCGGCCAGGCCCGCCGCGTCTATGACGTCGCCGGGGGCGTGCTCGTCCCCGGCTACATCGAGCCCCACACGCACATCATGCTGGCCGCCCCCTGGGAGTTTGCCTCCGCCGTCCTCCCGCACGGGACGACCACGGCGGTCGTCGACGCGCTGCCGCTGATGAGCCTGGGCCGCCCGGCGCGGGTGCCGGATCTGCTCGAGCGTCTCGCCGCGCTGCCGATGCGCATCCGCTGGCTCATCAGGCTCGGTCCGCAGGCATTCGGCGACACCGATCACTTCCGGCTCCCCTGGCTCCGGCGCCTCTGGCGCCTGCCGTCCGCCGCCGCTGTGGGGGAGGTCACGCGGTGGATGGACGTGCTGCTCGGCGATCCCGACCTGCGGGATAAGATGTCCGCGGCCGCGGCCGACGGCAAACGCATCGAGGGACACGCGCCGGGAGCCTCATTCGAGCGGCTGGTCGCGCTGCGGCAGGCAGGGTTCACCTCCTGCCATGAGGCGATCACCGCGTCCGAGGTCGGAGACCGCCAGCGCGCCGGCCTGCGCGTCATGCTCCGGCACAGCTCGATCCGTCCGGACCTGCCCGCGCTGCTTGCCGCCCTGGACGACCATCCGGACTGGCAGGATACGGTCATGCTGACCGTTGATGGTCCCACGCCGCGCTTCCTCGCCGAGCATGGGTACCTGGACCACCTGATGCGCATCGCGCTCGATCGCGGGCTTCCGCCCATGGCGGTGCTCCGCATGGTCACCCGCACCCCCGCGGAGTACTTCGGCTTTCACGACCTCGGCGTGCTGGCCGCCGGAGCGCGGGCGGATATCAACGTGCTGGAATCCCTCGAGGCGCCGACGCCCCGGGCGGTGATCGCCGGAGGCCGGATCGTGGCGGAGGGCGGCCATCTGGTGGAAAGGATCCCGCCCGTCGACCTGGGGGATGCGCTCCCCCCGCCGCCCCTGCCCCGCCTGCCCGCGGCGGTCCTGCGGCGCCACGGCCGGAGCGCCCCGGGCCTCCATCTCGTCAACGCGGTCATCACGGAACTCCTCCCACCGGATGCGGCTCCTGCCGCGAGCATCGGCGTGGCGCTCGTGGACCGCCTCGGGCGCTGGATCACGCGCAGCCGGCTCACGGGGTTCGCCGCGCGGCTGGGGGGACTCGCCACCTCGTTTACCAGCGGGTTCGACATCGCCGTGCTGGGCCAGGACGCCGCCGACATGGAGGCGGCCATGGCGCTGCTCGCCGATGACGGCGGCGGCATCGTCATGGTCGAGCGCGGGGAGGTCCTCTTCCGCCTGCCGTTCGACCTCACCGCCTGGTCCTCGCTGCCGTGGGACGCCCTCGTCGACGCAGACCGCCGGCTTGCGGGCCTGCTGGAGGATCGAGGGTACCGCTTCGGCGACCCCATCTACACCCTGCTCTTCCTGACCTTCGATTCCTTGCCGTGGATCAGGGTGACGGCGCGCGGCATCTGGGACGTCCGCGCCCGGCGCGTCCTGGAACCGGCGGAACCTCTCTAGCGCAGGAACCGGCGGGAGGGAAGAGAA
>Ga0209172_10000536_pt1 | contig 103248 bp, 93 predicted proteins | sample LarsenN4metaG_FD_184113 | JGI IMG/M metagenome (GOLD analysis project Ga0209172, IMG submission 184113) | Hot spring sediment bacterial and archeal communities from British Columbia, Canada, to study Microbial Dark Matter (Phase II) - Larsen... ... | reverse complement strand
AAATCGGCCGCAATTCATGGCCGCAAACGTGAACCGGTTTCAAATGCGTCACATCCCTTTTCATTTGCAACCCACTCATTTTATTGGTGTTGCCAATCAAGACAGATGAATCAACCGGACAATCCTGGGCCAATATATATTCTGCCTTGGGGATTCTGGATGACATAAACATGGAATGCCACAAGACGAACGAAATGGCTCCAGCGGTAGGGCTCGAACCTACGACCAATCGGTTAACAGCCGACCGCTCTACCACTGAGCTACGCTGGAGTGGAGCTTGAAAATGTAGGACGGGGGGCGGACTTGGCCAAGCTTTTTTTGGGCGGATTCAGGCGCGGATTTGGCCGGTGCCGCGGCCCTGGTATTTGTAGCTGGTCAGCTCTTCCAGGGCCATGGGGCCGCGGGCATGGAGTTTGTCGGTGCTGATGCCGATTTCCGCACCGAAGCCGAATTCCCCGCCGTCGTTCAGGCGGGTGGAGGCATTCCAAAAAACCGCAGCCGAATCCACGCGCGCCAGAAAAGCCTCGGCCACGGAGCCATCCCGGGTGACGATGGCATCGGTGTGGTGGGAGCCGTGGGTTTCGATGTGGTCCACGGCTTCGTCCAGGCCCGCAACGACTTTGACCGCCATCACCAGGTCGAGGTATTCCGTTTCCCAGTTTTCAGGTGCGGCAAGTTCCTCGCCCAGGACACGCCCGGCTTCGGCATCGCCCAAGAGGCGGACCCCCCGGGCCCGCAGGGCGGCGGCGAGGCGGGGCAGCAGGGCGGGGGCGGCGGCGCGGTCGATGAGCAGGGTCTCAGCGGCGTTGCAGGTGCCGGGACGCTGGACTTTGGCGTTGACGGCCACGGCTTCCGCCAAGCCAGGATCGGCCTGCTCGTGGATGTAGATGTGGCAGACGCCGTGGAAGTGCTTGAGCACGGGCATGCGGGCGTTGCTGACCACAGTCTCAATGAGTCCATGGCCGCCGCGGGGAATCATGAGGTCGATCCACCGGTCCATCCGGCAAAGGACGGGGATGGCCTCGCGGTCGGTGGTGGGCACGACGGCGCAAGCCGCGGCAGGCAGTCCGGCGGCCTCGGCCGCGGCGCGGATGCAAGCGCCCAGTTCCTGGTTGGTGTGGAAGGCTTCCTTGCCGCCGCGCAGGATGACCGCGTTGCCGGTCTTCAGGCAGAGGATGGCGGCATCGACGGTGACGTTGGGGCGGGACTCATAAATGATGCCGATGACGCCGATGGGAACGCGGACTTTTTTCATCTCCAGGCCATTGGGCAGAGTCCAGGCCTTGAGGACCTCGCCCACGGGGTCGGGGAGTCCAATGACATCCGTGACGCCGCGGATCATCGCATCGATGCGGCTGGGAGTGAGTTCCAGACGGTCCAACATGGCACTGGAGAGTCCTGCATCGCGTCCGGCGGCCAGATCGAGGGCGTTGGCGGCAGCGATGGCGGCGCGGCGCTGGCCGAGGGTGCCGGCCAGGGATTGAAGCAGGCGGTTTTTCTGCGCCGCAGAGGCCACAGCCAGCGAACGGGCGGCCTGGCGCGCGCCACGGCCGAGAGTTTCCAAGGTGTGCTGGAGGTCGGACATGGAATCGAGCTTACTCTCCAGCGCGTTGGAGGAAACGGATAATTTCCGGGCGGGAGCGGCTCAGAGCGAGCGGGAGGCGCGGAGTGTTTCGGCGATCTGCACGGCGTTCCAGGCCGCGCCCTTGAGAAGCTGGTCGCCGGAAATGAAGAGGGCCAGCCCGTGGCTGGAAGAGGGGTCGCGGCGGATGCGGCCCACATGGACGTCCAAATCCCCGGTGGCCTCAATGGGCATGGGAAAGTGGTTGGCGGCCGGATCATCCACCACCTTGACCCCGGGGGAGCGGGCGAGGAGGGCGCGCGCTTCTTCGGGAGGAAGGGGGCGCTCCAGTTCCAAAACCACGGCCTCGGAGTGCGCACGGAGGACGGGCACGCGGATGCAAGTGGGCACGATGGCCAATTCCGGGAGATGGAACATTTTCCGGATCTCCTCGATCAGCTTGTTTTCTTCCTCGTTGTAGCCGTTGGCTGCGACTTTGGTGTTATGCGAGAACAGATTGAAAGCGATGGGATGGGGGAATATCTTGGGCTCGATGGGCGCCCCGGCCACATGGGCACGGACCTGGTCTTCGAGTTCCTGCATGGCCTGGGCGCCGGCACCGGAGGCGGACTGGTAAGTGGAAACCACAATCTTGCGGATGCCGGCGGCCTGGTGGATCGGCCAGAGGGCGGTGGCCAGAATGGCGGCGCAGCAATTGGGGTTGGCGATGAGCCGGGAGCCGGAAGCCAGGTCGCCCGGATTGACCTCGGGCACGACGAGGGGGACCTTGGGGTCCATGCGGAAGGCGGAGGAATTGTCCACCACCCAGGCACCGGCTGCGAGCGCAGCGGGAATGAACTCGCGGGAACGGGTGGCGCCGGCGCTGAAAAAAGCCAGCTGCACGCCCTGGAACGCGTCCGCGGCCACCGCCTCCACCGGCAGGGAACGGCCCTGGAATTCGAGGTTTTTGCCGGCGGAACGGGCCGAGGCCAGCAGTTTGATCGAGGCCACCGGAAAATTCCGGCGTTCGAGCACGCGGAGAATCTCGACGCCCACCGCACCGGTGGCGCCAACGAGGGCAAGATGGAGTCCGTTCATGGCGATAAAGGGGCAAAAGGGTAGGCCCGCTGCCCGTGCATGGCAAGCGACTTCCCCAATTCGCGGGCCGCACGGGTGTAATTACGTTCGGCAGCAGTGGACATCCTTGGGGGTGATGAACAGACGCGGGCATACTGGCCTTACCGACCAAGCCGGGCCGGGAAGCTGCCTGGCCGCATGCGCAGGGCAAGCTAGTGCTGGGACCATGCCCGGCCCGGTCCGTGCCGCTATCCTGATGGAAACCGCTCGAGCCGCCCGGATCCAGCCCCGGCGCTTTACCTTGCCACCACCTTCTTGAGCTGTCCCATCCCTTTTGCGCCACGGAAACGTCACGCACTCCCACCCTTGGCGCCGCGCAAATCTGGGCTAAGATTGCAATTGTCATTGTTGAACTCAACCAAGGAACTCCCATGAAATCGCTTCTGATCGCAGCTGTCCTCGCCGCCGTCCTACCCAGTCTCCACGCCGCCCAAGTTGGCCAGCCTGCACCCGCCTTTACCCTTAAAGATTCCAAAGGCACCAGCCACAACCTGGCCGATTTCAAAGGCAAAACGGTCGTTCTGGAATGGATCAACCACGGCTGCCCGTTTGTCGTGAAGCATTACAGTGGCGGCGCCATGCAAGCACTGCAAAAAGACTACACCGCCAAAGGCGTGGTTTGGCTCAGCATTTGTTCCTCCGCCCCCGGCAAACAAGGCCACATGAGCCCCGAGGAATGGAACAAGACCAACGCCGAAAAAGGCGCCGCCCCCAGCGCCGTCCTGCTCGATGAAGACGGCAAGGTTGGCAAACTCTACCAAGCCAAGACCACCCCTCACATGTATGTGATCAATCCCGAGGGCCTCCTGGTTTACGCCGGGGCGATCGACTCCATCAAGTCCACCAGCGCGGCGGATGTGCCCAAAGCCGACAACTACGTCAAAAGCGCCCTCGATGAAGTGCTGGCCGGCAAGCCCGTAACCACCGCCTCCACCGAGGCCTACGGCTGCAGCGTCAAATACGCCAATTGACCGCTGGGACCACCCCATCTCTGACAGGCGGAGTCCCCACCAAGGACTTCGCCTGTTTCATGAAAGAGGGTGAGGGGAATGCTTGATTCTCGGACCTGCCTTCCCCTAATATCTGGGGAATCCCCCCGCCTCATGACCAAAGCCCCCCCCCTCCCCCGTTTGCTGTTCATTGACGACGACCCCGGCGTGCTCAGCACGCTGTCCATGGTTTTCCAGCGTGACTACGAAACCATGGAAGCCCGCAACGTGGATGATGCCCTGTCCCTCTTCCAAATGAAGAGGCCCCAGGCCGTCACCCTCGACCTCTGCATGCCCCATATCGACGGCCTGGAGGGCCTCCGCCACCTCCGCCGCCTGGACGCCAAAGTCCCCATCATCGTCCTCACCGGCAACTCCACCCATGAGTCCGCCAAAGAGGCCCTCCGCCTCGGGGCCACCGACTACCTGGAAAAACCCTTCGACGCCACCGAAGTCCGCGAATCCGTCCAGCGCCACCTCAGCGGACTCTCCGGCCCTGCCCGCCCCCTCACCGCCCGCCCCGCCAGCGCGACCGCGCCAGAGCTGCTTGAATGCCTCCATGACCTCAGCAACCCCATGACCATCATCTCCATGCAATGCGAGGTCATGGACATGCTGCTCCAGCAGCACGAACTGGAGGGCAAAAAGCTCGAGGCCGCCAAACTCCGCATCGCCATGGACACCGTCCTGCGCCAAACCCGCCACTGCCGCGAATTGCTCAAACAATGGAAAGAAGTCGGACGCATCACCCACGCCCGCCCCGATCCCGTGGACATCTGCGAGCTGCTGTCGAACCTGGCCGAAGACCTCCTCCCCTCCACCACCGAGCACACCGTCCGCATCGACTGGCGCAAGCCTGCCAGCCCGGTCTTCGTCCTCGGCCACCTGCGGGAACTGACCCGCATGTTCTCCAACCTGGTGCTCAACGCCGTCCAGGCCTGCCCCCCCAAGGGCGGCTCCGTCGTCATCGCCTGCCAGTCCGCCCCCGGTTGCGTCCGCGTCGATATCACCGACAACGGCCCCGGCATCTCCCCCGCCCATTTCCCCCATATCTTCCGCCCGTTCTTCACCACCAAAGGCCCCGCCGGCAACGGCCTCGGCCTGCACATCGCCCGCCGCATTGCGCTGGCCCACCAGGGCCGCATTGAGGTCAGCAGCCAGGCCGGAAAAGGCTGCCGGTTCAGCGTCTTCCTGCCTTTGCCAGCTGCCGGCGCCGCTTCATGAACGGAGAAGCCCAGGAACGCGAAAGTTTCATCCTCTGCCGCAACAGCCAGGGGGTCGCCGTCCGCGGCGTCTCCCTGCGCATGACCCGCTACGTCGCCGCCTTCGAGGTTTACAACCCTTACAGCATCCTCCAAATCTCCGAAGTCCTCTCCGACTTCCAAATCTTCCTCAACGGACGCCTCGTTTATTCCGGGCGCGCCGTCGTCAGCAGCCTCATCAACACCGGCATCCTCCTCGTTTGTGAGGCCACGCTCGACGAAAATTGGCTCGATGTCGATTTCTTCGCCTCCGGCGACCCCCGCGCCCGCCTCCGCCAGGAATTCGAGGAATTCCTCGCCGGATGGAAAAAAGTCCAGGTCGTTGTCCCCGACTTCAAGCTCCTGGTCGCCGACATGCAGACGCTGCTGGTGGACACCCGCCGCTGGATGGAGCAGGTCGAACTCGGCCTCCGCACCACCCCCGCCCCTTCCGACCGCACCCGCGCGGAGCGTGAGATCGTCGGCGAGCTCGGCCAGCTCATCCTGCCCACGGTGGAGGACATTTTTGTCCGCTTTGAGTCCATTGCCAACAGCATCAACTCGGACCTAGAGCCTGTCCACCGCGCCTACGCCCGCCGCCAGCTCCACCCGCTCATCCTCTGTTCCCCCTTCTTCTGGCGCACCTACACCAAGCCCCTCGGCTACGCCGGCGACTACGAGATGGTCAACATGATCCTGCGCGATCCCATCGAAGGCGCCTCCCTCTTCGCCAAACTCCTCAACCTCCACTTCCTCCGCCTCCCCGCCGGAGAGGCCCACCGCAACCGCATCACCTACCTCACCGACAAACTCCGCAGCGAGACCCGCCGCTGCATCCAAGAAGGCCGGCCCGCCCGCATCTTCAACCTCGGCTGCGGCCCCGCCCGCGAAGTCCAGAACTTCCTCAACCAGGACGACCTCTGTGACCGCGCCCACCTCAGCCTCCTCGATTTCAACGAGGAAACCATCCAGGCCACCGGGCAGAACCTGGCCAGCCTCCGCTCCCACCTCGGACGCCGCACCCTCATCCGCATGCTCCAGCGCTCCGTCCACCAGATTCTCCGCGAGGGGCCCCACCCTCCGGGCGAAGACGCCGGCCCTTACGACTTCATCTACTGCGCCGGACTCTTCGACTACCTTTCCGACCGCATATGCAAGCGGCTGGTGGAAATTTTCTACTCCCTCCTCGCCCCCGGCGGCCTCCTGGTCGTCACCAATGTCGAGGCCGCCAACCCCTCCCGCCACATGATGGAATACCTCATGGAATGGCACCTCATCTACCGAACCGGCGCCCAGCTCCAAGCCCTCGCCCCCTCCCAGGCTGCCCCGGAGCAATGCCGCCTGGAAGCCGACATCACCGGCGTCAACGTCTTCCTGGAAATCCGCAAGCCCGCCCATGGACGCCCCCGCTGACCAGCTCCACCGGGAGTTCCAGGACTACAACCGGGACTTCCGCATCCGCACCTCGAAAATGGGGTGCTTCCTCGCGTTCATCCTCATGCCCGCCGGCAGCATCCTGGACTGGTTCGTCTATCCCGAACTCCACGGACGCTTCCTCATCCTCCGCCTCATCTGCTCCGCCCTGGCCGGACTCCTCTGGCTCCTCCTCTCCTGGCCCGCCTTCGCCCGCCGCTGGTTCCGGGAACTCGGCCTCTCCTGGTTCATCCTCCCATCCGCCTTCATCTGCTGGATGATCTATGAGTCCGAGGGCGTCCAATCCCCCTACTACGCCGGCCTCACCCTCGTCCTCATCGCCGTCAGCTGGGTCGCCCAGGTCACCGTCGCCGAAAGCGCCACCGCCTTCGTCCTCACCCTCCTCATGTATCTCGCCGCCTGCCTGGGCCACGGCGCTGCCGATGCCCGCATGCTCTTCAACAACCTTTACTTCATCGTCCTCACCGGCGTCGTCATGCTCACCGGCAACTACTTCCTCAACAGCATGCGCTTCCGTGAATTCACCCTCCGCCGCGAGATCGATGCCGGACGCCGTGAAATCGAGTCCAGCCACCGCCGCCTCCTCGAACTCGACCAGATGAAAAGCCGCTTCTTTGCCAACATCAGCCACGAACTCCGCACCCCCCTCACCCTCCTCATCGCCCCCCTCGACCGCATCCGCGCCGCGCCCGTCCCCCCGGCAGAGTCCCAGAAGCTTTACGAGCTGATGCACGCCAACGCCCTGCGCCTGCTCAAGCTCATCAACGACCTCCTCGACCTTGTCCGCCTGGAATCCGGCGCCCCCGTCCTGCACCGCCAGCGCCTGGACCTCGCCCCGTTCCTCCACGGCCTGGCCCAGGCCGCGCGCCCACTCGCCGAAAAGAAGAACCTCGCCTTGGAGGAAAGCATCGCCCCGGAAACCGGTGCCGGGGCCTTCGACCCTGACAAACTCGAAAAAATCATTCTCAACCTGCTCTTCAACGCCATCAAATTCACCCCCCACGGCGGGCGCATCACCCTGCGCGCCGGCGGCGATGACTCCCGCATCCGCATCACCATCGAAGACACCGGCCCCGGCATCCCCGGCGAATTCCACGGCAAGCTCTTCGACCCCTTCAGCCAGGCCGACCAGGCCAGCACCCGCGCCGCCCAGGGCGCCGGCCTCGGCCTCTCCCTGGTCAAGGAACTCACCACCGCCCACGGCGGCACCGTCACTCTGGACTCCGCACCCGGGCGCGGCACCCGCATGCACCTGGACTTCCCCCGCCTGGACGCACCGCCCGCCCCCGCCGAATCCGGCACAGCTACCGACGAATGGCTGGCCACCCTCTACCGCCGGGCCGAGCGCTTCCCCACCCTGCAGGACATCCCGCCCCCGCCCGCCGAGGCCCCTGCCGAACCCGTTCCCCTCACCACCGCGGCCCCGCCCCCGCCTGTTCCGCCCGCCCGCCGCCCCACCCTGCTCGTGGCCGATGACGAACCCCAAATGCTCCGCTTCCTGGAAAGCCAGCTCAGCCGCGATTTCGAAGTCCTCACCGCCCGCGACGGCATGCAGGCCCTCCACCTGGCCCGCACCCGCCGGCCCGACCTGGTCATCCTCGACTACATGATGCCCGCCCTGGACGGCCTCCACGCCTGCCGGGAACTCCGGGCCACCGAGGCCACCCGCACCATCCCCGTCATCCTCCTCACCGCCCGGGCCGATGAAGAATCCCGGCTCCAGACCCTCGAAGCCGGCGCCACCGACTTCCTGGCCAAGCCCTTCTCCAGCACCGAGCTGGTCATCCGCTGCCGCAACCTTGCCGCCCTCCACGCCGCCGAAAAGGCCCTCGCCCAAGCCCTTCTGGACCTGAAAGCCGCCGAGGAACAGACCATCCACACCGCAAAAATGGCCTCTCTGGGCCAGCTCAGCGCCGGCCTCCTCCACGAGGTCAACAACCCCCTCACCTTCGCCCAGGGCGCCCTCACCGCCATCCAGCGCTCCCTCGCCTCCATCCCCGAGCCCGAACGCGGGCGCATGGCCGACATGCTGGGCGACCTCGCCTCCGGCCTCAATCGGGCCGCCTCCATCCTTGGCAGCCTCCGGGAGTTTGCCCACCCCGGCCTTGGCGCCACCGGACCCGTCCCCATGGACGATGTCCTGCGCCAGGCCCGCACCTTCGTCGCCCACCTGGTTGATGAAGGCACCACCCTCACCATCCAGGCTGCCGCCCACCCCCCCGCCCACGGCAGCCGCGGCCAGCTCATCCAGGTGGCCACCAACCTGCTCCACAACGCCCTCGACAGCGTCCGCACCCTTCCTCCCGGCACCCTCCGCGAAGTCCGCGCCTCCTGGACCGCCCAGGCCGCCACCGGACGGCTGGAAGTCTGGGACAGCGGGCCCGGCATCCCCGCCGATGTCCTCCCCCGCATCTTCGACCCCTTCTTCACCACCAAAGCCGTCGGCTCGGGCACCGGCCTCGGCCTCAGCACCTGCCACCGCATCGTCCAGTCCCATGGCGGCTCCATCCGTGCGGAATCCCCCCCGGGGGGCGGCTGCCGTTTTGTGGTTGATTTGCCTCTAACCATGCCCCAGCCTTGCCTCAAACCCCCCAGCCAACCACCCACCCCTCACCATGCCTGACTTCTACAACTACAAAAGCGCCAAAGTCCTCTTCGTCGATGACGAGGCCCTCACCCTCAAATACTTCGCCCGCAACCTTGAGGGCGTCTTCGACATCCTCACCGCCCCCTCCGCCGATGAGGCCCTCGCCATCCTCCGCCGCGAAGGAACCCAGATCGGCATCATTGTCACCGACCAGCGCATGCCCGGCACCACCGGGGTCGAATTCCTCGAACAGGCCCGGCAAATCCAGCCCCGCGCCATCCGCATCCTTGCCACCGCCTACGCCGACATGGAGGCCACCATTGCCGCCGTCAACACCGGCGCCATCTACAAATACGTCACCAAGCCCTTTGATTTCACCTCGCTGGAACTCACGCTCAAGCGCGCCATGGAATTCCACCTCCTCCAGCGCGAGCGTGACCAGCTCCTCCGCGAAAAAATGGGCGCCCTCCACCGCATGATGATGACCGACCGCCTCCTCGGCCTCGGCGTCATGGCCAGCGGCCTCGGCCACCACCTCCGCAACTCCCTCGTCGCCGTCAAAGCCTTCCTCGACATGGCTCCCGCCAAGCTCGCCGCCGAACAGCTCGACATCCAGTCCCTCCGCGACCCCGACTACTGGAACGCATTCTACGGCCAGGCCCAGGATCAGCTCAGCAAAATCACCCGCTTCCTCAAAACCATCGACGGCTGTGTGGCCCAGCCCGCCCACCCCATCGACCAGTCCGTCCATCTGGCCGAGACCCTCCGCGAGGCTGCCGCCCGCCACGAGCGCGCCTTTGCCGAGCGCGGCATCCTCCTCAGCCTGGAAACCGATCCCCAGCTCCCCGCCATCACCGGCAACCCCATGCTCCTGGTGGAAGTGTTCGCCAACCTCCTCAAAGAACAAGCCGGCTTCCTCGCCCCCGGCGGCACCCTCAAAGTCCACGCCGCCCCCGCCCAAACCGTGCCCGGCGCCACCCCCCGCGTCACCGTCACCCTTGCCGACAACGGCCCCGGCCTGCCCGAAGACGCCCTCTACAAACTCTTCGACCCCTTTTACATCAAACCCGGCTCGCCCTCCGACTTTGCCGTCGGCCTCCTCTCCTGCTTCTTCATGGTCCACCACCATGGAGGCACCCTGGAAACCGAGACCGCCGCCGGTGCCCCCTTCCGCTTCCGCGTCCACCTTCCCGTCCAGGCTTCCCCCTACGATCCGGAAGCCGACGAAAAAGCCTTCCTCAAGCGCGTTTTCGAAGTCGAAACCATGTGGGAGATGCTCCTCATCCACCCCTGATTTCCCGCATGCTGATCCTCGCCTCCGCCTCTCCCCGCCGCCAGGAATTGCTGGAAGAAGCCCGCATCCCCTTCCAGGTCGATGCCCCATCCATCGAGGAATGGGACAGCGCCACCCATCCCGAGCTGTCCCCGTCCGAACTCGTCCGCGCCAACGCCCGCCGCAAGGCCGAGGCCGTTGCCGCCCGCCACCCGGGCTCACCCGTCCTGGCCGCAGACACTCTGGTCTGTTGTGAGGGCCGCATCCTGGGCAAGCCCGCGGATGCCGCCCAGGCCGCCGCCATGCTTGCCTGGCTGGCCGGGCGCACCCATGAAGTCCTCACCGGAGTCGCCCTCCGGGACCCCGCCTCCCGCACCCTGCGGGAACACGTCGCCCGCACCCGCGTCACCTTCCGCCCCCTCGATGCCGCGCAGATCGCCGCCTACCTCGCCAAAGTCCACGTGCTCGACAAAGCCGGCGCCTACGCCCTCCAGGATCATGGCTTCGACCTCGTCGAACGGATCGAAGGCTCCCGCACCAACGTCATCGGCCTCCCCATGGAGATCATTTCCTCCTGGTGGGCGCCGATGGCGGTGGCTTGAAATCACGCCCCGGGGGGCCATCTTCCACGCCATGCCCCCATTGTCCGTCATCGCCACCAGCTGCCACCCCGGGCCTTTTTTTGAACGAGCCCTGACAGAAATCTGCCGCCAAGCCGGAGAGGCGGGCGCCGAGGTCATCGTGGCCACAGCCGCAGCGTCCCTGCCCGGGGCTCCCTCCGGCGTGCGGGTCCTGTCCCTGCCGGGGCACACCGTCCTCCAGCTCCGCAGCGCCGGCGTCCTCGCTGCGCAGGGCGAAATCATCGCCATCACCGAAGACCACTGCCTCCCCCTCGAGGGCTGGTGCCGCGGCATCCTCCAGGCCCACCGGGACCAGCCCGGCCTGCTGGCCATCGGCGGTGCCGTCCTCAATGGCACCCCCGAGCCGGCCCTGGCCGAGGCCAACTACCTGGCCGGCTTCGCCGCCCTCATGCCCCCTTTCACCCATCCGCCCCGCGACCGCATTCCCGGCGTGGCCAACATGACCCTCAAACGCAGCGCCCTCGCCCCGGAAATCGCCCAAGAAGGCCACCTCGAATACATCCTCCACCCCCGCATCTACGCCGAAGGCCGCGGCGGCTTCGACGACCGCTTTGCCGTGAAACACTATCAATACCACGGCCTCTGGTCCACCTTCCGGGACCACCTCCACAACGGCCGCTGCACCAGCGGCCTCATGCACCTGGAAAAAAACAGCCCCGCCTGGAAGGAACAAATCCGCCACAGCCGCCGCCTCCACCGGCTCCTGATGCAGGGCGTCCGCACCACCCTCTTGCAGAAAAACTATCCGCCGGCAAAAGCCGCGCGGGCCCTCCCCTGGCTGGCCGCCGTCTTCGCCTGCCACTGCGCCGGCTATTGGTGGGGCCTGCATTTTGGCGCCGGCAAAAGCTCCCGCTGCCTGGACTGACAAGCCCAGACATCCCTCGACCCCCGCCCGCGCTCCATGCTACACCTCCCCGGGTGACTTCCCGCCTTCTTCCTCATTTCCCCGCTGACCGGCCCGCTCTCATCCTCGCTCCCATGCAGGATGTGACCGACCTGCCCTTCTGGCGCGTCATGCACCATTACGGCGGCCCGGACATCTACTTCACCGAGTATTTCCGCGTCCACGAAAACTCCACCCCGGAAAAGGAAATCACCGCCTGCATCCAGGCCAACCCTGCCGGGCGCCCGGTCATCGCCCAAATGATCGGCCAGCACATCCCCGGCCTCGTCCGCACCGCCCGCTTCCTGCAAACCCTCCCCATCGCCGCCATAGACCTCAACCTGGGCTGCCCCGCGCCCATCGTCTGCCGGAAAAATTCCGGAGGCGGCATGCTTCGTGATTTGGAATTGATCGACCGCGTGCTTTCCGCCTTGCGCGAAGCCATCACCATCCCCTTCACCATCAAGTCGCGCATCGGCTTCTTCGAGGAATCCGAGTTTGACGCCCTTCTGCAAGTCTATGCCCGCCACCCCGTGGACATGGTGACCATCCACGGGCGCACGGTGAAGGAAATGTATCGCGCGGCAGTGCACTATGACCGGATCGCCCAGGCCGTGCACACGCTCCCTTGCCCGGTCACGGCGAATGGCAACCTGCTCAGCGCCTCCAACTGCCGGGACGTGGCCGCCTCCACCGGCGCGCACGGCCTCATGATCGGACGCGGCTGCATCCGCAATCCCTGGATTTGGGAACAGGCCCGCGCTGCCTTCGCCGGACGCCCCGGCCCCCTCCCCACCCTGAGGGACGTGCGCAGCTACATCTCCCTCCTCTGGGAGGAAACCCGGCCCGCCCACCTGCCGGAAAAAATCCACGTGGCCAAAATGAAAAAATACCTCCATTTCATCGCTCAGGGCATCGGCCCGCAGGACGCCTTCCTCCACGAGGTCCGGCGCACCCAGGACGCCGCCGCCCTGTTCCGCTGCTGTGACACCTGGCTGGACCGGGATGAGCCCTTTGACCCAGAAACGCCCACCGGCGCCCTGGTCAATTCCGGCAATCCCCGCACGGATTGCTATTGAGACAGGGTGGGCCAAGCCGGGGACGGTTTACTTTGCGGCAAAGCAAACTGTCCCCTTTGCGTGGGTGCCCGCATCTGCCACCAAACTCAATGACACCCACTTCATCCCACCACCACCATTTCCTTGACCCTCCCGCCGCCCTTCGGGAACAATCCGCGCCCTCATGATCCAGTTCGACGAAATCCGCCGGGGCTTTGCCCAGATTGCCGCTGACCGGAACGCCTTTTGGAAGGTGCTGCTCGGCGGATTCCTCCTGATCAATCCTTTCCTTCTCGCCTTCGCCCCCGCCTTTTTTTCCGGGTCGGACAACCCGCTGGTCGCCCCGGTTTTTTTCGCCGCCCTGGGCTTCAACATCCTCAGCTTCTGGTTTCCGCTGGGCTATACTTATGAGGTGCTGCGCCGCGCCCGCTTCGGCACCGCACCGCAGCTGCCGGACTGGTCCTTTGGCGTCCTCGGGCGTTATGCCCAGGAAGGCGCGGTCAAGCTGCTCATCGCGGTCTTCACCCTCATCCTCCCCGTGGGCATCTGGATGGGCCTGTGCCACCTGCTCTTCATTTCGGTCCTCGGCCTGCCTCCCGCCCTGCTCTCCCTTTTCCTTCCTCCGGCCATGCTCTTCGTCATTCCCTTCTGCGGCGTCGGCTGCTGCCGCTGGCTGGACGGCGCCTCACCACTTGATTGCGCCCTGAATTACGGTGAAAACTTCCGCCTCTTTCGCAAGGCCTGGAAATCCTATCTCATCGCCTCCACTTTCCTGACCGGCCTCAACAGCATCACCACCGCCTTCTTCTACACCATCCCCTTTGCCGCGGTCTTCGGCCTCTGCCTGGTCGATACCTGGTTCGGCCCGGTTTATGCCGCCACGCGGCAGGATGAATCACTCGATCCCGTCCGGGCGCGGAAGTGATCCCCGCCCCGGGCGCACCCGCTCGGTCTCATCCACCAGCCTCCGGAAATCCAGCCAGTCCGGATCGGAGGCGCGCGCCGGAAAGTTGACCGTGACCCAGTCCAGCAAGTCGGACGAGCCGGTCATCACCCCGTTCATCCGCTCCTGCAGGATCAAGGCCTCCGCCAGGCGCCGCCGGTATTCCGGCATCCGCCCCGACAGCCAGGCCCCCAGTGCGGCGTCAAAGCGGTCGATCACATAAATCCAGAGCCAGTGGGATTGGGCGCGCAGCTGCGCCAGCTGGCCCGTGGAGGATTCCCAGGGCCGGGCCTCGGCAAACACCGCCGGGGAGTCCGGCAAATCCATCAAGCTGATGATGCGGCTCTCGCCCTCCCCTTTGAGCCGGGCGGGGAAATGCAGCGCCTCGCGCAGGCGGGCCGCCGTTTGTTCCCACCCCAGCACCGGAACTTCTGCGGGGACTTTCTCCAACGCGGACTGCCGCCACCACCCTTCCGCCTCTGCCTTGTCCCAGTAGCGCGCCCCGGCCTGGGTGCGTGAAGCCTGGAGCCACAGCCGCAGCGTGCGGGACTCCACCGGCGTCCGCGCCACTTGGCGCACCAGCCAGTAACACACCGCGCGGCGCAAATGCCCGTCCCAGGATGTGCTTCCAGGCCCATCCCAGGACTGCACTTCGGCCAGGGCGGGCAGCGTGCCGGTGCGGTGCAGCCGCCCCATCACTTCCACCCAATCTTCCTTCCGGGCGTCCACCAGCCGGGCGGCCAGCCCCTCAGCCAGCCAGTAGGGCGGGCGGGCGATCTCCTGGCCCACTTCCGGCTGGGCCCCATCCCAGGCCACCGCCTGGGCATAGGCCGCGGCCACCGAGCGTGCCAGCGGACGGGATTCCAATCCCTTGCCCCACACATCCACCACAAAAATTTTCTCCTTGCCGGAAATCTGCATTTGCCAGGGGAATTCCACCTCCGGGGCCGGCACCTCCGCTCCCGCCACCACCCAGCGGATGCGCAGCCGGACCCGCCCATCCTCCAGTGGCAGCAGCAGCGCCGCTCCCAGCTTCCACACCCGCTCCGCTTCATCCAGCAGGACACGGTTCTGCACCAAATCCGGCCCCGCCACCTCGATGGGCAGCGTCCGGCTTTCCAGCCGCATCACCCGCACCGCCGTCCGCCGTTCCTTCACCCCAGCCTCCACTGCCGTTTCTTGCGCCCCGGCTGCCCCGGCAAAGCCCAGGCCGCATCCTGCCAGAATCAAAAGCCACCGCATCTCCCCACCCTAGCGGCAGATTCTCCACCGCCAAGCAGATTGCCCCGGGCGCCCGGGTGCAATTATGACCGGCAGCACAGAGGGGCACACCAAGGGGACAGCTCCGAAGGCATTCGCGAGCGGTTCCCATTTTGCTTCCGGCCCGGTGGCCGGCCTCCCACTCTGTCTCATCGCACCACGCAGCACCTGCTACTCCACTTTCATCACCACCGCATGGCCCGCGCCGCGCGCCAGCAGTTCCCAGCCCGGCAATGCATGCTCCGGCCAGCGGTGCTTCGAGGCCAGCGCCGCCACTCCTCCCGGACGCAGCACCCTCCGGATTTCCTCCAGCACTTCCCGCGGACGCACCACCCGCTCCAGCAGGCCGTGCGAAAACACCCGGTCAAACGTCCCGTCGGCAAACGGCAGCTCCCCCGGATGCGCCACCAGAAAGCGCGCGTTCACCTGCTCCCGCCCGGCCGCCAGCCGGCGGGCGGTCTCAATCGCCGCTGCGGACAACTCCACTCCGGCCACCCGTCCCGGCAGCACGGCCGCGGCCAGGTCCAGGGTGATGGTGCCCGGGCCGCAGCCCAGTTCGAGCACGTCCTGGCCCGGACACAGCCAGGGCAGGACAAACGCGCCTTCGCGTTCCAAGGTTCGTGAGGCCAGCGCAGCCAGCGGGCACGGGCGCGGGGCGGGGGGATTCGGATTCATGCGGGTTCCTTCTCGGGTTTCCGGAGGACGCCGCGGGCACAAAAAAACCCACGGCGGCCGCCGTGGGTGGGTTCGGTGTGAGTTCCGCTCAGGCACGCGATCCCGCCACGACGGCGGCAATGCAAACGGCCACAACTCGGAACATGAAAGGCAATCTATCGTCTCCCCTCCGCCCGTCAACACCATCATTTCTTCATTGGCCCCGGATTGGACGCCACGCTATCCTGCTCGGCTCATGTCCTTCCAGCCGGTCCAGAATCTGCACGTCCAATCCACCACGCGCCTGCCCTCCCCCCGGGCCTTGCGTGATGAGCTGCCCTCGCCCTCCGCCGCCCTGGACACCGTCATCCAAGCCCGCACCACCATCCAAAACATCCTCCTCCAGCAGGACCCCCGCCTCCTCGTCATCGTCGGCCCCTGCTCCATCCACGACCCCCGCGCCGCCCTGGATTACGCCCACCGCCTCAACACCCTGCGCCAGGAACTCGGCGACCGCCTCTTCCTCGTCATGCGCGTCTATTTCGAGAAACCCCGCACCACCGTCGGCTGGAAAGGCCTCATCTACGATCCCCACCTCGACGGCTCCTCGGACATCGCCACCGGCCTGCGCTGGGCCCGCCGCCTCCTCGTCCAGGTCAACGAACTCGGCCTCCCCGCCGCCACCGAATTCCTCGATCCCATCGTCCCCCAATACCTGGCCGAGCTGGTGAGCTGGGCCGCCATCGGCGCCCGCACCACCGAGTCCCAGACCCACCGCCAGATGGCCAGCGGCCTCTCCATGCCTGTCGGCTTCAAAAATGGAACCGATGGGAGCCTCCAGGTCGCCCTCGATGCCATGGCCTCCGCCATGTCCCCACACAGCTTCCTCGGCATCGATGGCGAGGGCGCCACTTCCATCATCCGCACCACCGGCAACCCCTGGGGCCACATGGTCATGCGTGGCGGCCATAAGCGCACCAACTTCGACCCCGCCAGCCTCACCGAAGCCTTCCAGCGCCTGGAAGCCGCCCGCCTCTCCCCCGTGCTCATGGTCGATTGCAGCCACGCCAACTCCAACAAAGTCCCCGCCCGCCAGGAAGACGTCTGGAACAGCATCGTGGCCCAGCGCGCGGGCGGCACCTCCGGCCTCATCGGCGCCATGATTGAAAGCCACCTCGAAGCCGGCGCCCAGCCCGTCCTGGCCGACCGCTCCGCCCTGCGCTACGGCGTCTCCGTCACCGACCCCTGCCTGGACTGGGCCTCCACCGAGCGCATCCTGCGTTCCGGGCATGCCGCGCTCGGCGCTTGCCGCCCCGCTCCCGCTGCCGCATAGTTCCCTCTTTGCCCCCGCCTTGCGGCACCCGGGCCCCCTTTATGGCCAGCGCCGATACCTCCACGCAAAAAATCCTCATCATCGACGACGAGACCGACGTCCATTATTCCTTCCGCAGGCTTTTCGAAAAAGACGGCCTCACCCTCGTCACCGCCTCCAGCGGCGATGAAGGCCTCCAGGTCATGAAGCGGGAAAAGCCCGACCTCGTCGTCATGGACATCCGCATGGGCAAGGTCAGCGGCCTCGACACCCTCCGCTCCCTCCGCCAGGTCAGCCCCAAGCAGATCGTCATCATGATGACCGCCTACGGCTCCGCCCAAACCGCCATCGAGGCCATGAAGCTCGGCGCCTTTGACTTCATCCTCAAGCCCTTCGACATCCCCCAGCTCCAGGATCTCATCCGCCGCGCCCTCGAGGCCGCCCACGCGATGAAGGAAAAAGTCGCCGTCCCCGCCCCCATCGGGGCCGAGGACTTCCGCACCGGCATCGTCGGCACCTCGCCCCCCATGCAGCAGGTTTACAAGCTCGTCGGCCAGGTCGCCCCCACCGATGCCACCGTCCTCATCCATGGTGAGAGCGGGACCGGCAAGGAACTCGTCGCCCGCGCCATTTACTCCAACAGCAACCGCGCCAACAAAACCTTCCTCGCCATCAACTGCGCCGCCATCCCGGAAAACCTCCTGGAAAGCGAACTCTTCGGCCACGAAAAAGGCGCCTTCACCGGCGCCCTCAACCAGCGCATCGGCAAATTCGAGCAATGCGACGGCGGCACCCTCTTCCTCGACGAGATCGGCGAGATGCCCATGCCCGTCCAATCCAAGCTCCTCCGCGTCCTCCAGGACGGCTCCTTCTCCCGCGTCGGCAGCAACCAATCCATCAAGACCGATGTCCGCATCATCGCTGCCACCAACCGCGACCTGGCCGAAGCCTGCAAGAAGCGCGAATTCCGCGAAGACCTCTTCTACCGCCTCAATGTCGTCAGCCTTGTCCTCCCCCCCCTGCGGCAGCGCCTGGCCGACATCCCGGTCATGGTCACCTACTTCATCAACAAATGGCGCACCCGCACCCCCGGCGGCCCCTCGAAAATTTCCGCCGATGCCGTCCAGGCCATGCAGCGCTACCCCTGGCCCGGCAACGTCCGCGAACTCGAAAACGTCATCCAGCGCGCCATGGTCCTGGCCAACGGCGACACCATCACCCAGGCCGACCTTCCGCCCGAGATCACCCAGGCCGCCCCGGCCTCCACCTCCCTAACTTCTAACGCCCCCGGCTCCACGCCCACCGTCCCGCTCCGCGGCATCGATGACGCCGTCGCCTCCCTCTTCGCCCACGCCCGCCAGCACGCCGAACTCAAGCTCCTCGACTTCATGGAGCGCGAATTCATCGTCCGCGCCCTGGAAGAAACCAAAGGCAACCAGGTCCAGGCCGCCGAACTGCTGGGCATCACCCGCGCCACCCTGCGCAAGCGCGTCGAGACCTTCGGCCTGGCCAAGCCCTCCGGAGTCTCCTGATCTTTTTTATGCTTCCACGCTTTGCCTGCATGCTTGCTCCCGCCCTGGCTGCCGCTCTGTGCTCTTCCAGCCCCCTCGCCGCCCAGCCGCTCCGCATCCTCCCCCTGGGCGATTCCATCACCCAGGGCGGCGGCAAACACGACCAGGAATTCAGCTACCGGTGGCCCCTCTTCCAGTTGCTGGTTGAGGAAGGCATCTCCGTCGAATTCATCGGCTCCATGAACCGCGGCCTCAACGAGGGCCCCACCGTCTGGCCCGCGGACTACCGCGGCGTTCCCTTCTCCAATATCCACGAGGGCCACTACGGCTGGAAAACCGCCCGCGTGCGCGATGCCCTCCCCGGCTGGATGAAAACCTGGTCCGCACCCCCTGACATCGCTCTCATCCACCTCGGCACCAACGACCAAAAATCGGACAACTTCCAGCGCGACATCATCGATGCCCATGAAGGCATCATCCGCCTGCTGCGCGAAAAGAACCCCCGGATCGTCATCCTCGTCGGCCAGCTCTTCTTCCATGGCGGAACCGCCCTCGAATTCCGCCCCCTGGTCGCCGCCATGGCCGCCCGCCTCCACACCCCCGAGTCCCCCGTCATCCTCGTCCCCCACTACGAGGGCTTCCAGCCCGACCCCGCCCATCCCCAGGCCGACACCTTTGATTGGGCCCACCCCAATCCCCAGGGCCAGCGGAAAATGGCCGAAAAATGGCTGGCCGCCATGCGCCCTTACCTCCCCCCGGCTTCGCCCCCGGCCCAGCCTTGAGTTTGCCCCCTTTCTCCGCTTTGTGTCCTCCGTGCCCTCTGGGGTGGAACAAAAGGCTGCAATCGGCCTTCCCAATTCGTGTCCATTAGTGTCCATTAGTGGTTCCCATGCCCCCTTCCCCCACCCCACCGGAGAACGTGGTCATCCTCGGCGCCGGCCCCGCCGGCCTCACCGCAGCCGCCGAACTGGCCGAGCACGGCATCCTCCCCGTCATTCTTGAAAAAGACCCTGAATACGTCGGCGGCATCGCCCGCACCGTCCGCTACAAAGGCTGGCGCTTCGACATCGGCGGCCACCGCTTCTTCAGCAAAAGCCCGGAAATCACCGCCTGGTGGCGCCACCGCCTGCCCGATGACTTCATCTCCGTCCGCCGCATGTCCCGCATCTTCTACCGCGGCAAATACTTCGACTACCCCCTGCGCGCCTTCAACGCCCTCACCAACCTCGGCCTTCTCACCAGCGCCCTCTGCATGCTCAGCTACGCCTGGGCCCGCCTCCGCCCCATCCACCCCGAGCGCTCGTTTGCCGACTGGGTGACCAACCGCTTCGGCAAAAAACTCTTCACCATCTTCTTCCAGACCTACACCGAAAAAGTCTGGGGCATGCCCTGCACTGAAATCTCCGCGGACTGGGCCGCCCAGCGCATCAAAGGCCTTTCCCTCCTCAAGGCCGTCTGGCACGCCCTCACCCCCCGCAAAGCCCCCAAAGACGGCGCCGCGGTGGTCAAAACGCTCATCGACACCTTCGAATACCCCCGCCTCGGCCCCGGCATGATGTGGGAAAAAACCGCCGCCGACCTCCGCGCCGCCGGCGCCACCCTCCACATGGGCGCCACCGCCACCGCCCTCCTCCACGAGGGAAGCCGCATCACCGGCGTCCGCGCCCGCCTGGCCGAAGGCACCGAGACCGTCCTCCCCGCCGATGCCGTCATCGTCTCCATCCCCCTCCAGGAAACCGTCCTCGCCTTCGATCCCCCCCTGCCGGAGGCGGCCCGTGCCGCTGCCGCCCGCCTCCGCTACCGCGACTTCCTCACCGTCGCCCTCATGATCCGCCGGGACAACCTCTTTCCGGACAACTGGATTTACGTCCACGACCCCGGAGTCAAGCTCGGGCGCATCCAGAACTTCAACAATTGGAGCCCGGAAATGGTCCCCGAATCCGGCGCCACCTGCCTCGGCCTGGAATACTTCTGCTTCGAAGGCGACGGTCTCTGGACCATGGACGACTCCGCCCTCATCGAGCTGGGCAAGCGCGAACTGGCCCAGCTCGGCCTGATCGACCCTGCCGAAGTGTTCGACGGCTGCGTCGTCCGCATGCCCAAGTCCTATCCTGTCTATGGCCCCGGCTACCAGGAAGACGTTGACGCCATCCGCCAGGCCCTCTCCGCATTTCCGAATCACCAGGTGGTCGGACGCAACGGCATGCACAAATACAACAACCAGGACCACTCCATGATGACCGCCCTCCTGGCCGCCCGCAACCTCACCGGGGGCGCCTACGATGTCTGGAGAGTCAACACCGACGCCGAATACCATGAATCCGGGGAAGTGGACCAATACGCCGGACGCCTCACTCCACGCCCCCTCCAGCAAGCCGCGGGAAGGGATTGAGCGGCCTAAAAACTAGGCCGGCGGGGCGGCCTCCGCCGCGTCCGGCAGGCGGGAGACCATCGCAAAAACCCGGCTGGCCCCGCCCGAGACTTCCTCACGCAGCGCGTCCAGATCGCTCAGTTTGAAATCCACCTCCGGCACCATGAAGCTCTCCTGGGTCCCGGTGTGTTCATAGACGATGAGCCGGCCCTCCGGCGTGGGGATTTTCTCCCGCGCCTTGAGGATGCGCTTGCGCTCCAGCAGCAGCGCCAGCAAGTAGCACAACTTCGCCTGACCCGGGTCACGCTCTCCGATCAGCCGCCGCAGCTCCGCTTCCGCGTCGTTCTTGTCCACTGCTTCGGCTTCCGGCGGCGGGGCGGGTTCGAATTCCGATTTCCAGAAGGACAGCGGCGCCTCTGAGGCATCCCGCGCCGCATAGGCCTCCGCGCACAAGTCCACCCGCCGGTAGCCCTCGGGCGATTCGAAAAGCAGGGTGAAAAATTCCTCTTTCTCCCGGAAGGGCCGCCCCGTGGCCTGGCAAGTCTCCGAACGCGCCTGGATGTTCCATTCGATCATCCCGCCATCCAACCACACCCGCGCCGAGGATCAAGCCTGGCCCCCTCTGCCATCGCCAGTCCGGCCAGCCGCCCGCTGGTCCAGGCCGCCTGGAAATTGAATCCTCCAGTCACGCCATCCACGTCCAGCGCCTCACCGGCCACGTGCAGGCCCGGGCAAATCCGGCTCTCCATCCGGCGCAGGTCCATTTCCTTCAAAGGCACCCCGCCCGCGGTGACAAACTCATCCTTGTTCATCCGCTTGCCGGTCACGCAAAAGGGCGTGGCTTTCAACCGGGCGGACAGCTCGGCCAGGCGGGCATTGGGCAGCCCGGCCCAGCGCCCCGGACCTGCCAGCCGGGCCCACAACCGCTGCGGCAGGGAAGGAAACGGAGACACAGTGCCCAGTTCTTTCCGCGCCCAGGCTTCCCGGACTTCCCGCAGCCGGGCCGCCACCGCATCCCGCCCGGTTTCCGGCAGCCAATCCAGCACCACTTCGAAGTTTCCACCCGCCTCCTGGATCCACCGCGCCGCCCAGGCGGAAAGGCGCAGCACCGCCGGCCCGCTGAGCCCGTCGTGCGCCACCACCAGCCCGCCGCGCCGCCGTTCCCCACACGCCGGAATCGCCGCCTCCGCCTCCGCCAGGCTGATCCCCGCCAGGCCCTCCAGCAGTGGGTCGCGGATTTGAAAGCTGAAGAGTGAAGGCGCGGGCGGCACCACCGCATGGCCCAGGCCCGCCGCCAGTCCGTCCCCCGCCCGCGGCCCGCCGTGGGCCAGCAAGACACGCCGCGCCTCCCAGGCCCCTGCGGGCGTGGCCAGCCCGAACCCTTCGGGCGTCCGCCGCAGGGATTCCACCCCGCAGCCGGTCCGCACTTCCACCCCCGCGCCCCGCGCTGCCGCCTCCAGGCAGTCCGTGATCGTGCGCGACTCATCGGTCACCGGAAACATCCGCCCATCCGCCTCGGTCTTCAGCTCCACACCGCGGGCCGCAAACCAGGCCACGGTTTCCCTGGGCCCCCAGTGATGGAACGCACCCACCAGCTCCCGTCCGCCCCGCGGGTAAAATGCCGCCAGCTCCCGGGGATCGAAACAGGCATGGGTCACATTGCAGCGCCCCCCGCCGGAAATCCGCACCTTGGCCAGCACCCGCGGCCCCTTCTCCAGCACCACCACCCGCAGCCCCGGCGCCGCCTCCGCCGCCGTCACCGCGGCAAAAAAACCCGCCGCACCCCCACCCACCACCGCAATGTCCACGCGGTTCAACGGAACACCACCCGGGTGATTTTCACTCCCAGTGTCTGTGAAAGTTTTTCCACCAGCCCCGGCTTGCGCCGAAGCCCGTGCGCCACCACCGAACTCAGGCTCGAACAGTAAGCCACCCCCCGTGCCGCGTCATAGGAAAGCAGGGCGGTCTGCATCGCCGCCTCCGATCCCACCACCGAGGCCCAGGCCTCCTGCAGCCGCCGGGGGTGGCCTTCCTGGCGGCGGCGGATTTGCTCCACCAGCCCCCGTGCCCACAGCCCGCGCAGCCGTCCCGCGCGCTCCCCCGCGCTCAGGTCCGCCGCGGCCTCCACCCGCACTTGCGCATAAATCAGCCGCTCTTTCTCGGTCATCGGGCGCCCGTGCGTCTTATCAAATTCCTCGCCCAGCTTGCGCGCCTCACCCGCCCGCGCCACCAGCCGGTCATAGACCCTTTGCTCCAGCCGCGGCCGCAGCAAGTCCCGCTCCGCATCCGTGCGCCGCGCCCACTCCAGCTCCGCCGCCGCCGCCCGCCACGCCTCTTGATAGTCCCGCTCCCCCACCTTGATCCACGGGCGGTCGCTGTCCGTCCCGCCGATGAACCGGCACAGCCCGCCCGCGGACGCGGCCTCCCGGCGGCGGCGCGACTTGTGCTGCCGGTTCAAGCCCAGCTTGGCATAGGTCGCAATCTCGCGTGCTTTTTCCCGGTTCATCGTGCCCTCCAGGCTAGCCCCGCCGCGGCATGGCCAGGAAGATCGAAAGTCCCAGCACAAAAAATGCCCCGTTCACCAGCGAGGCCGTGGCCAGCGAGGCCGCCTCGGCCACGGCTCCATAGGCCAGCGGACCCAGCACCGCCGCCATTTTCCCGAACAAGCCCCAGAATCCGAAAATTTCCCCCGCCCGCCCCGGCGGCGTGAGCATGGAGACCAGCGCCCGGCTGGCCGATTGCGTGGACCCCATCACCAGTCCGGCCAGGCAGCCAATCGCCCAGAACGCCGGCTTTCCCTCCACCACCGCCACTGCCACCGAAACCGCCACCCAGCCCAGCAGCGAGAGCACCAGCACCGGACGCGCGCCCCAGCGGTCCTGCAGCCAGCCGAAGCCCAGCGCACCCACGGTGGCCGCCACCTGGAGCGCGGCGAACAGGCCGATCACTTCCTCCTGGGCGAATCCGAACTGCCGGGACGCCACAATGGCCGCGAAGGCAAAGACCGCCGAGAGCCCGGAAATAAAGAAAAAGAAGGCCACAAAAAACCAGGCCAGTTCCCGGTGGCGCCGCACCTCGTGGAACGTCTCGCCCAGCCGCCGGAACGCCGCCCGCACCGCGTGCAGTGCCGCACCCGCCTGCGGCACCGCCCGCTCCCGCAGCAGCAGGAACGTGGGCAGTGCGGCCAGGGCAAAGAAGACCCCCGTCATCAAAAACGACGCCCGCGCTCCCGTCTCCGGCAGCGTCTTCACCAGCACCAGCGCCAGCACCAGGCTCAGCAGGCCCCCGCAGTAGCCGAACCCCCACCCCAGCGCGGAAATCTTCCCCGCGTTGGCCGGCGTGCTCAGTTCCGGCAGGAAGCTGGCACAGAAATTTTCCCCCAGGGAAAACGCGATATTCGCCGCCACCACCAGCGCAAACGCCAGCGCCACCGTTCCGGGGCCCGCAAACCATAACAACGAGGTCGCCACACAGCAGGCCGCCGCGGAAACGGCCAGGAACCGCTTCTTGCGCGCAGTCACATCCGCCAGCGCACCCAGCGCCGGTGAGACCAGGATCACCACCCCCTGGGACACCGCCAGCATGGCCGACCACAGCCCGTATCCCCCGGGACGGCCCTCGTTGACCACCTCGACAAAATAGATGCTGAACACCACCGTGACGATGACCGTGGTGTAGGCCGAGTTGGCAAAATCAAAACACGCCCAGCCGAAAATTTCCCGGCGGCGCACAGGCGGATGCGGCATGCCCGGATTCAAGCACGCCCCCGCCCGCCCTGGCCACCCTTTCCGTCCGGCTCAGGATGCCTCGCCCTGGACAACCTTCCGGATGTATTCCGGATCCTGCGTCAGCTTGGAAGTTTCCTCACTGATTTTCCGCCGTCCGGACAGCCACTCGTCCACCATCCGCCTCCAAGCCGTCTGGTCGTTCCCGTTGTAATCCCGCAGCCGCTTCCAATCGAAAAGGAAATTCGTGAACAGCCGCTGCAAACCCCGGGTCCGGGGGTCCAGCATCGGAAAAACCTGGTTGAGCCGCTTGATCGAGGCGTCCAAATCCGCATCCCGCAGTTGGGGCAGTTCCTCGATTTTCGGCATCAACAGGACGGGCACCGCCAAATTTCCCCCTTCAAAAATGGCGTCCAGCGAGCCGTTCAGGGAAAGCATGCGCGGCAGCTTGCCGTCCGACCAGCGCAGCAAATAAGCCGCCGAGAGGTGGCGGGGGGCCAGCTTCTCCACTTCCTCCAGCTTCGCGCGGATCGCGGGATCACGCAGGCCATTGAGGCCCCGTCCCGCCAGCTCCGCCATCGCACCCCGGAAGAGCTCGATCGCCCGCTTTAATTCCGCCCCCCGGTCCAGGCGCGCCACCTCGCTGGCCGCCGCCAGGTCATCGGCTTCGAACACCTGGATTTGCGTTAGAATTTCCGCGGATTGCAGCACGAGCATGTCCTCAAATTCCGTCCGGTTGGCGGCGGGGATGATCACCACCTGCGCCTTGGATGCCCGCGCCCCATCGATCTTCGGCCCGATCCCCCCCACTTTCAAAATCTTCCCATCCGCCGAAAAATCCCCGGTGATCGCGCAATCCGGCGCCACGTCGAACCCTCCATAAAACGAATCCATCAGGAGTGCAAAGGCCGCCCCGGCCGAGCCTCCGTCTTTTGGCGAATATTTCTCATCGAAACCGAATGTGAAACGGGCGCCTTTGCCCGCCGCCCGGTGTGAATTGATATAGCGCGTCGCCTCACCCAAGGCGGCACGCATGTGTTCGCCGACGGATCCGGCACTGGTGATCGTGGCCTCCACCGCGGGCAGGCTGGCCGCCTTGTCATGGGTCAAGATCAGATTGCCGGAAACCCCGGTCATTCCCGCGGCCCCGGTCTGCACCACGAACAGGGCTTTGATCACACTCCGGTCTTTGCCGAAACCCGGCTGGGTGGAAGCGGATGCGGCCGGGGCCGGCACGGGGGCGGGCGAAGCGGGTGGAGCGGGCATGGCCGGCGCCGCAGGCGCCGCCACGGCTCCCGCGGGCAGCAGTGCGGCCCAATCCACCGGCCCGTCTTTTTCCAGCTTGGCCAGCTCCAGCAGCACGGTCTCATCGGACGGATCCACCGCAGCCAGCAGGTCCAGCACCCTTCCGCGCAGCAGCCGGGCGGCGGGCTCTTCCGATTTCGGCAGGCCTTTCAACGCCTCCTTCAACAGTCCTGCCACTTCCGGCAGCGGGCGGGCCAGCTCGGGCTTGGAGGGAATGATCCCGCGGGAAAACTGCATGTGCATGACCACGCCGCTGGCATGGTCAGGGTCCTGGTCCCGCGCCAAACCCAGCGCCTTGGCCACCATCAGGCGCTCCTCCGGCTTGGACAGCGCGGGGTCTTTTTGGATCAGGCTTGCCGCCAGTGCCGCGCATGCCGCGGCCAGCGCCTTGCGCGTTTCCTCCGGAGGCACGGCGGCTTTCGGCTCCACCGCCGCAGGAGCCTCAGGCGCCTTCGAAGGCATCGGCAGGTCTTGCGCACCCAGGAACGAAAGGTGCATGAAGACCGCGCCGGAAAGAAGAAAAGCACGCAGCGGATTAACTCCGGTCATGGCGTGAGGCTGCACCAACCCCGCCGCCCTTTCAAGCCTTCACCACCCGGAACGGACGGCACGGCTTGGTTGGGGCTTGGCAGCAAACGGACGGCATTGCAGGCAGCGATTTTTTCCCGCCACCCCCGAAAGGCCCAGCCCGCAGGGGAAAGGCTACAACGTCAGCTTGCGCCCGTTGCCCACATCGAACAGCGAGGAAACGGACTCGCCATAGTGGATGCGCTTGATCGCCTCACCCAGCAGCTGGCTCACGCTCAGCGTGGTCAGGGGAAGCGAGGCATCCGCGGGCTGCGGCGTGCTGTCCGTGGTGATCAATTCCTCGATGCCGGAGCTTTTCAGCCGCTCCAGGCCCTTCTCGTTCAGGATCGCGTGGGACACGCAGGCGTAGATCGTGCGGGCTCCGGCCTCGCGCAAGGTCTTGGCCGCGGAGCTGAGCGTGCCCGCGGTCTCGGTCATGTCATCCACCAGCAGAACATCCCGGTCTTTGACCTCGCCCACGACATACAAGGCCTGTGTCTCGGTGGCGGAAATGCGGCGCTTGGCCACGATGGCCAGCCCCGCCCCCAGGGTCTGCGCATAGGCCGAGGCCATTTTCATCCCGCCCACGTCCGGCGAGACCACCACCAGTTCTTTCAAGTTCTTCTGCCGCAGGTGCTGGTAGAACACCGGCGCGGCATACAGATGGTCCACCGGAATGTCGAAGAAGCCCTGGATTTGCTGCGCGTGCAGGTCCAGCGTCAGCACGCGTTCCGCGCCTGCCGCGGTCAGCAGGTTGGCCACCAGCTTGGCCGTGATCGGCACCCGCGGCTGGTCTTTGCGGTCCTGCCGCGCATAGCCGTAAAACGGCATCACCGCCGTGATCCGCCCCGCACTCGCCCGCCGCGCCGCATCCAGCATGATGAACATTTCCATCAAATGATGGTTCGTGGGCGGACAGGTCGGCTGCACGATGAAGATGTCGTTGCCCCGCACGTTGTCCTCGTATTTGACAAAACTTTCCCCGTCCGGGAACGAGGTCACGGTGGCCTGGCCCACTTTCACGCCGATGTATTGGGCGATCTTTTCTGCCAGGGGGCGGTTGGCAGAACCCGAGAAGATTTGCAGGTTTTTCCAGAACGAGGCGGCCATCGTGACGAAAGGATGGCGGGGGGGCTGGACGGGGCAAGGATAAAGTCCGGCGCCCTTCTGCCGGGCGTAATCACCTGTGGCAGCAGCCGACTGGCTTCCGAGGAAGGCCACATGTTGGCATTCAAGCCCTGGCGACCCAGCCTGGGGACAGCTCCGAAGGCGTTCGCGAGCTGTCCCCGTTGTGTGCCCGCACCCCGTCCTCCGGCTGGGCAAGTGGGAAATCTGTGGTTGAGTGAATTTGTTCATGCACATCACCGACTGGATCGCCGCCACCGCCGCGCAGCGCCCCCTGGCCCCCGCCCTCATCGAGGCCGGCCCGGACGGCACGCCGGAACGGACCGTGGACTACGCGGCCATTACTCGGGCGATTGAGCGCGGCCGGGCCCGGCGGCCCGGCATCCGGCCCGGGGACCGCTGCGGCCTTGCCGGGGACAACAGCGCCGGCTTCGTGCTCCAGGGGCTTGAAATCATGGCCTCCGGCGCCTGCCTCTTCCCTATTTCCGCCTCGGTGACCGGAGACACTCTGGAAGCCCTGGCCCAGAGGGTGCGCCTCCACCACCTGGTGGCCCAAGGCACCTGGGAGCAGCGCCCTCCGTCCGGGGATGTGGATGGCTGCGGCGACGACCATTTCCGCAGCCTGGAACCGGCCTACATCCGCTTCACCTCCGGCACCACCGCCGCCAACAAGGGCGTGGTCCTCGGACAACAGGCCATCGTGGACCGCATCCGCGCCGCCAACCGCGGCCTCGGCATCGGCCCCGATGACCGCATCCTCTGGCTCCTGCCCATGGCCCACCACTGGGTGGTTTCCATCCTTCTATATCTGGCGCATGGCGCCTGCATCCTCATTCCCCGCGCAGGCGCGCCGGAAGCCCGTGCCCTTGCCTCCCGTTCGCGCGCTACGGTGGTCTATGCCGCGCCCCACGATTACGCCCTCCTGGCCGATGGGGCCGCGCCCGGCGGCTGGCCCGGCCTGCGCCGCGCCTTCTCCACCGCCAGCGGCCTCTCCGCCGGCGTGGCCGCCGCCGCCCGCCAGGCCCTTGGCATCCCCCTCACCCAGGCCCTCGGCGTCATCGAAGCCGGCCTGCCCGCCATCAACCTCCGCCATGCCGAAACCAAGCCCCTCAGCGTCGGCCAGCCGCTTCCTGACTATCAAATTTGGCTGCGGGACGAATCCGGCACCCCCGTCCCGGGGCAGGGCCCGGACCATGCCGGGGAAATCTGCATCCGCGGCCCCGGCCTCTTCAGCGCCTACCTCGACCCCTGGCGGCCCGCCCCGCCGGATGGGTTCTTCGCCACCGGCGACCAAGGCTGGTTCGATCCCGACGGCTGCCTCCACCTCCTCGGCCGCCGCGCCAACCGCATCCAGACCGGAGGCATGAAATTCTTCTGCGAGGAAGTGGAAGCCGCCATCGAGCGCCATCCCGCCGTCGCCGCCTGCCGCGTTGCCGCCGAATCCCACCCCCGCCTGGGCGAGGTTCCCGTGGCGGAAATCGAGCTGCGGCCCACGGCTGCCGCCCCGGACCCCGCAGACTGGCCCCCTTTCCTCCAAAGCACCCTGCCCCCCCACATGATCCCTGTCGCCATCAGCGTCGTTCCCTCCCTGCCCCGCACCCCCACCGGAAAAATCCGCCGCTGGTGAAAAGAGGTGCCAGGCCGCGTTTTCCATGATTGGCTCATCCCCATGCGCATCATCGAAGCCCGCCCCCTTCACACCACCCCGGACCTCCTCGGCGAAAGCCCCTGCTGGCACGACGGCGCCTTCTGGTGGGTCGATATCGAAGCCCGGCTTTTCCAGCGCCTCGACCCCGGCGGCACCTACCAGCGCTGGAACATCCCCGAGCGCCTCGGCTGCGCCGTTCCCGCCGCCGACGGAACCTGGATTCTCGGCCTTGAATCCGGCCTCGCCCGCCTCCACCTCCATGACGGGCGGATCGAATTCATTTCCCGCCTCAGCCATCCCCCCGGCCAATACCGATTCAACGACGGCAAGGCCGATCCGCGCGGGCGCCTCCTCATCGGCACCATGAGCCTGGCGGCTCCCGTCCCCACCGCCACTTTCTACCGCTTCGACGCCTCCGGCCTCAGCCCCCTCTTCGGTGAAGTCGGGACCTCCAACGGCCTCGATTGGTCCGCCGATGGCTCCACGCTCTACTACATCGACAGCAAAACCGGGCGCATCGACGCCTTCGACTACGACCTCGCCACCGGCACTCCTTCCCGCCGCCGCGTGCTGGTCGCTTCCGCGCCCCAGGGCCGTCCGGACGGCCTCTGCATCGACACCGCAGGCAACATCTGGGCCGGACACTGGGGCGGCTGGGCCGTCCGCTGCTACTCCGGCTCCACCGGCGAGTGCCTGGCGGAAATCCCCGTCCCCTGCGCCAACGCCACTTCCTGCTGCTTCGGCGGCCCGCAAATGGACGAACTTTTCATCACCACCGCCAGCAAAGGCCTCACCCCCGAGGACCACGCCACCCAGCCCGGCGCGGGCAAAGTCTTCGTCGCCCGCCCCGGCGTCACCGGCCCCGCCGTCCACACCGTCCACCTGTGAATGCCCCCGCCACCGGACTGGCCTCCACCTGCCCCCTGGCCCCGGGCATCCATCTCCCCTTCCTCGGCCTCGGGGTCTATAAACTGGAAAACTCCGCCGCGGGTGCCGCCGCCATCCATGCCGCCCTAGAAATCGGCTACCGCCACATCGACACCGCCTCGGTCTATGCCAATGAGGAAGCGGTGGGCCGCGCGGTGGCGGAAAGCACCCTGCCCCGCGGCGAACTCTTCCTCACCACCAAAGCCTGGCTGAATGAGATGGGCCCCGAAGCCACCCCCCGCGCCCTCGAGCAAAGCCTGCGCAAACTGCGCACCGATTACGTGGACCTCTACCTCATCCACTGGCCGGACGATGCCACCCTGGCGGGCGGGTGGGAAGCCATGCAGCGCCTGCGGGACCGCGGCCTGGCCCGCGCCATCGGCGTCTGCAATTTCTCCCCCCGGCGCCTCGCCCACTTCGATCCCCTCTGCGCCGGAGACCCGCCCGCCATCAACCAATTCGAACTCCACGCTTTCCTCCCGCGCCCGGACTGGCGTGCCGCCTGCGCCTCCCGCGGCATCACTCCCGTGGCCTACAGCCCCCTGGCCCGCGGCCAGCGCTTCAGCCATCCCGTAGTCCAACGTATCGCTGCCGCCCACGGCAAGACTCCCGCCCAAATCCACCTCCGCTGGTGCCTCCAGCAGGGCCTGCCCTGCATCCCCAAATCCTCCCAGCCCGGCCGCCTCCGGGAAAATGCCGCCGTTTTCGACTTCGCCCTCACCCCGGACGACCTCGCCGCCCTCGACGCGGCCGCGGCCCAGGACGGCATTGAAACCACCACCTGGCGGCCCGACCCCGCCCGCTGGTATTGATGCTGGAGAGTTCCGAGATCATCGGAACTCTCCAGATCATCGGCTGTGCCCCCGTTCAAGGCACCAGTCGGATGCGGTCGATGGCCATCCAGTAGCCGGAACTGGCGGCCTGCTTGCCGGTGGCGGTGAAGCGGATGTATTTGGTGCCCGCACTGCCGAAGGTCACCGTGCCGGCCGGGACTTCGACGTAGTCCATGGCGGTGTTGTAGCCATCGAGGGTGCTGCCGCGGTTGGTGTAAGTGCCGCCGAGGCTGTCGGACGTGGCGGTCTGGAAGACGGCCCGGTTGGTGGAGCGCTTCATGCGCACCTGGATGGTGTAGGTGCCGGCCTGCACATTGGGGATGGCATAGGTGACGAAGTCGCCAATGGCATTGGCCTCCAGCACCGCACAAGACCCGCCGCTGGCGGTGGACTCGGCAAAGACACGGTGGAGGTCGCTGCTTTTCGCCGCGGGCGGGTCCACGGCCTCGGCGGCGGCTTCCTGGCCCGAGCCTCCACTGCCCCCGGTGCTAGCACTTCCAAAGATGCGGCATTCCCACATGCTGGCCCAGAAGTAGCCGCCGTTGTAGCCGGTGAGGGTCACGCGGATGTAACGCTTGTTGGAACCGTTGGCCAGGGTGTCGGCGTAGGTTTGGGCGGTGGAGGTGTTGCCGGTGCGGTCCAGCAGGGTGGTCCAGGCGTCCCCGGTGGTGGCGCGGCCTTCGATGCGGTATTTCCAGGCCGAGGAGCCCTCGAAGACGATTTCCGAGGAGGCGACGTTCTGGGCCGAGCCGAGATCGACTTCCCACCAGTGGGGGAAGTTGCCGTTGGCGGCGGCCCAGCGGGAACCGGTGCTGCCATCGTTGGCCATGGCCAGGGTCTTGCCGGACTCGGTGCTGGAGGCGGTGGCGGGCTTGTTCAGCGCCAGGTTGGTGGTGCCACCCTCCGGCGGCGGAGGCGTGCCGCCGCCGGAGGATCCCCCGCTGCGCGGGCTGAGGGCGGTGCCGGGAATGATGAACTCGGCGCTGCCGTTGTCGGGATTGGTGCTGTTGAGGCGCCAGGAGACGGCCAGGTTGTCGCCGCCACCGCCTTCTTTCATCAGGACACGGATGGAGTATTTCTGCCCGGCGGTGAGGTTGATTGCCGCCGATTTCTGGGTGGCGTATTTGTTCCACTCCCGGGCGCTGGTCCAGGCATTGTGATAGGCAATGCGCTGGGCGGAGCTGGGCTGGTCGTTGGTGGAGAGCCAGAGTTCGACACTGTCATCCCCGGCGATCCAGAAGGTGTAGGCCCCGGTGGCGGAGGGGTGGAGAAAGCCTTCGAGGCGCTGGCCGTAGGAATCGCCGGCGTTGCTGGGCGCTTCCAGGGAAGCCAGGGTCCCCGAGCTGGAAGGCGGAGTGGTGAGGGGGATGTCGGCTATGGCGGTGCCAGGAATGCCGGTCCACAGGTCCCGGGTAATGGTGCCAGTGCCCTGGCCCGCACCGGGGTGGCCCGGGGAGCCGCCGCCGGGGGTGCCGCCGCCGGGGGTGCCGCCGCCGCTGGTCCCGCCGGAGGTTCCCATGACGTCCACTTCCCGGAGGCTGGCCCAGAAGAAGCCGCCGTCGTAGCCGGTGAGGGTGATGCGGACATGGCGCTTGTTGGCGCCGCCGGTGAGCACGCTGTGGTTGAATATCTGGCTGGAGGCGGTGTTCCCGTTCTGGTCAATGAGCACGGTCCAGGGATCGCTGGAGGTGGCGCGGGCTTCCACGCGGTATTTCCACTTGGAGGCGCCCTCGAAATTCAGGGCGATGGAGGACAGGGTCGAGGCCTGGCCGAGATCGACCTCCCACCACTGGGGGAAGCTGCCGCTGGAGGCAGCCCAGCGGGAGGTGGTGTTGCCGTCCACGGCGAGGGCCGGGGTGTTGCCGGCTTCATTCGAGGAGGCGGTGGCTGTTTTGCCGCGCGAGAGGTTGGCCAGGGTGCCTCCGCCGCCCACGGTTTCGGCGGAAAGCAGGGCGTTGCCGAATTCGCTGGGCTTGGGATTGCTGGCGGCGGCGTAGGCGAAGCGCTGGAACGCGCTGCGGGCCGACCCCCCGTCGTTGTCGTTGACCCCCACATCGATGCCCAGCGGAGTGTTGGGCCCGGCGTTGAGGCTGATGTTGGACCAAGGGATGGCGATTTCGACGGAATAGCCTCCGGTGATGGCTGCGGCAGCGGCGATGACCCCGGCGTTGCGCCCGCCGACGACTTCGGCGTGGGTGCCGTTGGTGGAAATGCGGAAGTGGCGGTGCTGCACGTTCATGAAGACTTCCTTGTCGTTGAAGGAATCCAGGAAGACATCGACCGTGTCGTCATTCACCGAGGGGGTGGCGGAGTTGCGGATGATCTGGCCATCCATGACTTTGACCGCCACATAGAAATATTCGGCATCCCACAAGGCCTGCCAGGTGGCGGAGTTGTTGGGCGTGCCCAGTGCGCCGCGGTTGGCGGTGTGGGGCAGGGTCCAGGCCGCTTCATTGGCCACGCCATCCAGGGTGATGGGCGAGGTGAGCTTTTTGGGGAAGACGGTGATGGCTTCCGGGGCGCCGATGCCGAGGGTGAAGTCCTTCTCCGCAGTGTCCGCCGGGGAATCGGCATCGGAGACCCGGACGCGGAAGGAATAACTGCCCTGGGCCGTGGGCACGCCGACCAACTGCCCGCCGCCGCCGAGGAGGACGCCCGGGGGGAGGCTGCCGGAGACAAGCTGCCAGGAGAGCGGTTGGTCACCCCCGGTGGCCGCCAGGGACTGGTTGTAGCGTGAACCGAGGTGGCCTGCGGGCAGGCTGCTTCCTGTGCTGATCGAGGGCACGGAGTTGGCGGTGACGGTGATGGAAAAATCCCGCTCGGCAGTGGCCCCGGCGCTGTCCCGGACACGGAGGCGGAAGTTGAAGGCGCCCAAGTTGCTGGGCGTTCCGGTCACATCCCCGGCAGCGGAGAGCGTGAGCCCGGGGGGAAGCACCCCGCTGGCGATGCTGAAGGTCCGGGGTGCGGTGCCGCCGGTGGCGCTGGTGCTGGCCGAGTAGGGACGTCCCTGCCGCCCCGCGGGGAAAGAGGCGGTGGTGATTTCCAGCGGGCCGGAAACCACGCCGCTGCGCGGGTTGTTGCGGACCGCATCCCAGACGGCCAGCTGCAGCGCCCAGGCCAGATCGCTGCCGATGGGCCGGTCGTTGGCCACGCCGGTGGAGGCGTAGGCCGCGGGCACGGGCAGCTCCACCGGGCTCTGCTGGTAAACCACCGCGTGGTAGGTGAGGGCGAGCACGTAGCTGCCGACGTTGGAGACATGGATGCCGTCATTATACAATTGATAGACATTGCTGTAACCGGGGATCAGCCCGCTCTTCATGCGCTGGTTGATCTCGTAGAAGACATCGCCCACCGGGACCAGGAGGATGCGGTGGCCGCCCATGGAGCTGTATTGGCCGCGCAGCCCGTCCACCAGGCGGTTGAAGAAATCGCGCGTCTCATTGGTCCCATCGAAGCCCCCGGTGTAGGCCCGGTTCCAGAGGGTGTCATAGTCACGCACGCCGCCGGGGCGCCAGGGATCATCCTGGCGCGGATAGCGCCCGTGGATGAGGAAGCGTGTGTTGCCGTTGTTGTAGGCGCGCGTGCGCGCCAGGTCGATGAAGCGGGAGGCGTTGGTGATGTCTTCGTTGAGCAGGCGGTCGAAAGGCTGGAGGGAGACAAAGTTCCAGTCATGATTGGGCAGTGCCTGGTTGTAGTAGCCGTAGGGAGGCTCGCCGAAGCCGCTGGTGGGATTGGCCCAGATCCAGTCGAGGGTGGAGCCGGGGATCATGTGGCGGCCCCAGGGATGGTTGAAGCCGCGGCTCTGGGCCAGGGCCTGCAGGCCGGAATATTTGAGGCCATCGGTCACGCTGTTGCCGATGAAATACACGCTGGCGGCTTCCAGCCGCAGGGCCGCCAGTCCGCAGAGTGCGGCGGCGATCAGGATCATCTTCCATCGAAAGGCCAGGATGCTTCGGTTCATGGGGCTTCCTTTTGCGGCCCGGCCATCGGCGCGGGCAGTGGTTTGTCGTTTTCTTTGGCTCAGTCCCGCACTCCCCAGGGAGTGCTAGGAACGAACGGCGGTGATCTTTGCCAGAATTTCGATGCCCGCAATGGCGTTAAATATAAATCGATTTATGCTCCGGCGGAACAGCGCTTTCGATGTCAGTATCTGTGTGGGTCGGCGGCCTCCAGCAGGCCAGCCGGCGCTCCCCCAGGGGCAGGGGCGGGCGCCAGCTGGCGGAAACTCAGGGCACCAGTCGGATGCGGTCGATGGCCATCCAGTAGCCGGAACTGGCTGCCTGCTTGCCAGTGGCGGTGAAGCGGATGTATTTGGTGCCCGCACTGCCGAAGGTCACCGTGCCGGCCGGGACTTCGACGTAGTCCATGGCGGTGTTGTAGCCATCGAGGGTGCTGCCGCGGTTGGTGTAAGTGCCGCCGAGGCTGTCGGACGTGGCGGTCTGGAAGACGGCCCGGTTGGTGGAGCGCTTCATGCGCACCTGGATGGTGTAGGTGCCGGCCTGCACATTGGGGATGGCATAGGTGACGAAGTCGCCAATGGCATTGGCCTCCAGCACCGCACAAGACCCGCCGCTGGCGGTGGATTCACTGAACAAGCGGTGCAAGTCACTGCTCTTGGCGGCTGCAGGGTCATAGGTTTCCAAGCTGGCCGCGGTGCCGCCACTGGTGCCGGCAGAACCGAAGATGCGGCACTCCCACATGCTGGCCCAGAAGTAGCCGCCGTTGTAGCCGGTGACAGTGACGCGGATGTAGCGCTTGTTGGAGCCGTTGGCCAGGGTGTCGGCAAAGGTCTGGGCTGAGGATCCATTGCCGGTGCGGTCCACCAGGGTAGTCCAGGCATCGGTGGTGGTGGCGCGGCCCTCGATGCGGTATTTCCAGGCCGAGGAGCCCTCGAAGACGATTTCCGAGGAGGCGACATTCTGGGCAGAGCCGAGATCGACTTCCCACCAGTGGGGGAAGTTGCCGTTGGCGGCGGCCCAGCGGGAACCGGTGCTGCCATCATTGGCCATGGCCGGGGTCTTGCCGGACTCGGTGCTGGAGGCGGTGGCGGGCTTGTTCAGGGCCAGGTTGGTGGTGCCGCCGGTGGGCGGAGGCGTGCCGCCGCCCCCGCCGTTGGCCAGCCAGTCCCGGAGCGCCCACTCGCGCTGGGAGTCGCCGGCGTTCTGGCCGATAGGCTGGCCCCAGTATTCGATGTTGCCCCAGGACCCCCACTTGCTCCAGCGGCTGCCGAGGGAGAAATTGGCGAAGAGGGCGACGTTGCGGGACGAAAGTTCGCCCAGGTAGCTGTTGCGGTAGAGGTTGCGCATGCGCCAGTCGCGGTTGAATTCGAGCAGCCGGGTGGTCAGGGGGTTGTTGTTCTCCTGGCCGAAGGCGCCGACGTAGTGCTGGCCCCCCTCGTAGCAGACGAGGGTTTTGCCCTGGTTCTGGGCCAGGGTGCGGTGGCCGTCCACCCCGCTGCGGACTTCGCCCATCTTGACCCAGGTTTCCGTGGCCAGGGCATCGAGGGAAGGAATCGGATTGGGGGCCGTGGTGATGGTGGTGCCGAAATAGGGGGCGATGGCGAGCACGTCGGTGGAGGACGACGCCATGCTCAATGCCTGTTCCAGGATCCAGGGGTTGACCGCCTGCCCGGCCAGGGTGCGGCGGAGCTGGGAGCCTTTGCCCACGGCATCGAACCGCTGCTTGAAGGTGTCAAAGATGAATTTGGCCCGGGAGCCGTATTTTTGATAGATGTTGGAACCCGCATAACTGGCGTTGGGGAGCCACTGGGTGTTGATGGAGAAAAGGTTGTTCCAGTGCTCGTTGCTGTATTCGAGATAGACGAGGCGTCCGCTAGGCACGCGGGCGGCGACAAAGTCGGCCATGGAGGTGATCCCGGAGTCGTTCAGCGCATGCGGGACGCAGAGCCAGAGGTGCTTGCCCAGCTGGTTGGCGAGATCGATGCAATGCTCCAGGGCGACGCCGCGTCCGGTGGCCTGGGTGTAGTAGTCCTTGCTGTTTTCCGGGATGGACCAGGTGGTGCGGGTCTGGTTGTTGGTGCGCTGCCAGTCCATGAAACGGATGACGGCGTAGGGCTGGAGATTGGCCACCAGGCTGGGATCGAAGGCATCCTTCGACGCGGTGTGCTGGCCCGGGCGCATGATGCGGATGCCCTGGATGGGGTTGGAGGAACTGGACTGTTTGATGACGAGGTAGAGGTGGCTGGGCTCATTGCGCTGGGGCAGGCCGCTGCCGTCGAACGCGGAGAGGCTGTTGGTGCCGGAGATGGACACGGTGAAATCCTTGCTTCCCGAGATGACATGGTCGGTGGTGCCAATGCCCGGGCCGCTGACGGACACGGTCCCGGTGCCGTTGATGACGATGCGGTGGGAGCCATTCTCGTAGATGGGGATCATGGTGTGGGCCCACTGGTTGACCCCGTTGACGCTGAACGGGACGTATTGCGGGTAGCCATCGCTCCGCTTGGGAATTTGGTTGGTCCCGTCATCCCCGTAGCCGCTCTCCCATTCCGTCCCGCCGGCACTGCGGGTCATCCAAGGCTTGGCCATTTTCATCGAATTGGCGAAGGCCGGCACGGTGGAATGGTAGGAGACGGCATCCAGGTTCTGGCCGACCGACATGGTCTGGGCGGCAAGGGGCGGCAGCGTGGCCGCGGCAAAGGCAGCAGTGAGGCAGAGGGAGTGGACGAACGAGCGGTTCATCCTGCTGGAATACTTCTTAAATGGTGATTCCGGCAAACGCGCTTTTTGTAAATCGATTTATGGTTTGTAGCCAAGCCCTCCTTCTCGGGGATGCGGTGCGGTTCAGCGCGTCCGAGACACGGAAGCCGTGCGGACGGGACGTCGAGGCGGGAGGGTCTGGCCCGGGCGCCAGGGGCGCTGGAGGAGGGTCTCGCGGACCTCGCCAGGAATGCCGCGCTCATGATGGCGGATGAGGGAGTCCATCAGCACGACGGCGGCGCGTCCGATTTCGACATCCGGGGTGAAGAATCCGGAAAGCGGCCGGACATCCGGATGGTCCTCGAGGTGGAGGGAGCAAAAGCCGGTGCGGCGGGCCAGGGCGGGGGCGGATTCCCTGAGCCAGAAGTAGCATCCCACGTGAAAGCCGAGGATCACATCGGGCTTGCTGCGCCGAACCCAGGCCAGGAAGGCCTCCCGGTCATCATGAAGGCCGAGATGGGGCGGAAGAAGCGTGCCGCCGCAGTGTTGCATCGCCCACGCAAAGGCCGCTTCCCGTCCAATGTCATCGAGGATCGGGGGATCGTGGCGGAAGAGCGCGCCCCCGATCCGCCGGTAGCCGCCCTGGTGGATGATCTCGACCGCCCGGAGCACGACATCGAAGGCGCTGGCGCGGACGGTGTGGAAGGTGGGAGCGACCGCGCCGCGGTTGAGGGCCACGAGCGAGAAGCGGGCCCAGTCCTCCGGCGAGGCGGCGGCGGCATTGAGGGTGTGGGGGAGGAAAAGCCCCTGGACGCCGCGGTGATAGAGCGTGCGGAGCAGGGGGCGGAGCGCAGCGCCGACGTCCAGGCGGATGACTTCCAGAGCATAGCCCAGGCGGGCGCATTCACTTTTCAACCCCTCCAAGGCGGTTTGGATGGGGTAAGTGGCACCGGAGGGTTCTTTTTGCACCAGCACAGCCAGGGGCATGCCCTGCCCGCTGGCGGACAGGTCCCGGGTGCGCAGGGAGGCGGCAAAGACGTTGCGCCGGTAGTTCATCTTCCGCGCCATCTCCTGGATGCGGGCGCGGGTGAGCCCGGAGAGCGTGCCTTCCCCGCGCAGGGCCAGGGAGACCGCCGCCGGGCTGACCCCCGCCGCCCGGGCAATGTCATGGATGGTGACAGGCTTCCCAGGCATAAATCGGTTTATATTCTGCTCATTTGCGGAGAAAGAGGCAATCGTGTTTTCTAAACATTCAAAGGAACCACACCATGACCAAAACATCCTCAATCCTCCGGGCCGCTCTGGCGGCGATTACTCTTGGCTGCCTTACTGCAGGCGCTCAAGCGCAGCTTATCGTGAACGGGATATTCACCGACGGTGTCGGCTCGCTCAATGGCTGGACTCAAATAGACAACAGTGCGAACACCCAAAGCCCCGGGACCACTTATGATGGAACGAGTGATCGGGGACGTCTAATCGCGGGTGACGGGATTTACCAGGTCTTTGGAAATTCTTACACTGCCTCGGTGGGCGATCAGATTACCGTGAATTTTGAACTCCGTGCTGAATGGAACAGCCCCAGCTTTGAGGTGGTGCTGTTCGACAGTGGAAATATCAACAATGTTCTGAGCACTTCGACCTTCAACCTTTCGGGAAGCTTCGGCCCGTTTACGCCTTACTCCATCAATTATACGGCTGTTTCGGCTGATGTGGGCAAGACGGTTGGCGTTCTTTTCCGGGTGGCCGGCGTCGAAGGGGACGATCGCTGGGGACAGATCGATAATGTCAGTGCTTCCGTCGCCCCCATTCCCGAGCCCTCCACCTACGCGCTGGTCGCGCTGGGCATGGGCGCCTTGGTCTGGCTCCGCCGCCGCGCACGCAGCGCCTGACCGCCCGGCTTTCGGAGTTTGGTTTCTCCAGCGCCCGGCGGTCTTCGCCGGGCGCTTTTTTGCCTTTATGCCTCTGTGTTTTTCACGATTCACCCGGCTGTCCGGGATCTGCCTGCTGGCCTTGGCGTTTGCCCCCCTGGGGGCCCGGGCCGCCGAACCTGCGGCCTTGCTGCTCGATTTCCAAGCCGCAGCCCAGGCCGGACGCCCTGACGTAGCGGATGCGTGGAGAACGCCGGCAGTGCGGAACGCCCAGCGGACGCTTTATCCTTTGCCCTCACTGGACGCATCCGGCGGGGCAGGCCCCATGCAGGTGTTCAGTGCGGCGGAAGCCTGGATCGACGGTGCAGGAGCTTTGGATTTGCAGCACGGGGATCTGAAACTCCATCCCAACAATCCCCCGGGCTGGCCTGACGAACCTTGCCTGTTCTGGACCGTGAGCGAAAGCACGGGGGGCCAGCATTTGTTCCACTCCACCTGGGTCAACCTCTGGAACAAGGCCCAGTTCACCGGCCTGGCCGGCGGAGATGCCCGCGTGCGCCTGGGACCGGGCAGCCGCCTGGCCGTGACCTACACCGCCTGGACGCCCGAGTTCCGGAAAGGAGCCCTCCCCGCGCAAATCCGCTTTGTGGTCCGCAATGCGGGCACCACCTATGTTTCCGAGTTTGCCTACACCGAGCTGATCGATGCCCCGCGCCGGATCGAGCTGGCCGATGCGGCGTCCACACGCTGGGCGCCGGTGTCCTGGACAGCGGAGTCGTTCCGTGTCCCCGGCCAATTGGAATTCCGCAAGGTGGAATTCGAAGACGTGGAAGCGGTGGGCTGGGTGCAGCAGAACTCCGGGTCGCATCTGCGCGTTTACCGCTGGAACCGCTTTGAATTCTCCGCGCACCCGCAGCAGGGCGCGGCTTCCTATGCCCGCAACAGCAAAAAGCCGGACCCTCCAGGGTCCGGCTTTTGGAAATCCGCGGGGATCGGACCGATCAGTAGGCGGCTTGGGCGCCTTTGATGTCGCGCTTTTTCATCCAGGGCATCATGGCGCGGAGCTTGGCCCCGGTTTTCTCAATCGGATGCTGCTCGCCCTTCTTGAGCAGGGCGTTGTATTTCTTGTAGCCGGTTTCGTATTCCCGGACCCACTCACGGGCGAACTTGCCGGTCTGGATGTCTTTGAGGGCGGCTTTCATGCGTTTTTTGACGCCCGCGTCGATGACTTTGGGGCCAACCGTGACATCGCCCCACTTCGCCGTCTCGGAGATGGAGAAGCGCATGCCGGCGATGCCGGACTCGTTCATCATGTCGCAGATGAGCTTGAGTTCGTGCAGGCATTCGAAGTAGGCCATCTCCGGGGAGTAGCCGGCCTCGACCAGGGTTTCGTAGCCGGCCTGGACGAGGGCGCTGGCGCCGCCGCAGAGCACGGCCTGCTCGCCGAAGAGGTCGGTTTCCGTTTCTTCCTTGAACGAGGTCTCGATGACGCCGGCGCGGGCGCCGCCGATGCCCTTGGCCCAGGCGAGGGCGATTTTCTTGGCGTCCTTGCCGGGGTTTTGATAGATGGCGATGAGGGTGGGCACGCCTTTGCCTTCCTGGTATTGGCGGCGGACGGTGTGGCCGGGGCCTTTGGGGGCGACCATGATGACGTTGACGTTCTTGGGCGGCACCACGGTCTTGTAGTGGATGGAAAAGCCATGGGAGAAGACGAGGGTCTTGCCTTTGGCGAGATTCGGTGCGACGTCTTTTTTGTAGAGGGCGGGCTGCTTGGTGTCGGGCGCGGCGATCATGATGACATCGGCGCGGCGGACGGCCTCGGCAGTCTCGAGGACCTCGAAGCCCTTGGCCTTGGCCACGGGGATGGATTTGCTGCCGGGGTAGAGGCCGATGAGGACGCGGACGCCACTTTCCTTCAGGTTGAGGGCATGGGCGTGGCCTTGGGAGCCGAAGCCGATGACGGCCACTGTTTTCTTTTTGAGCACGCCGAGGTCGGCGTCTTTTTCCGTGTAGATTTTGACGGGCATGGGGGTTCTTTCAGGTTGTCGGTTAAAGGGAATCGGACTTATTTGCGCGGGAGGACGACCTTGCCGGTGCGGGTCAGGTCAGCGATGCCGAAGTTGCGCATGAGGGTGAGGAATTTCTCCACTTTGCCTTCGTCACCGGTGACCTCGATGGTCATGGTCTTGGGCTGCACATCGACGATCTTGGTGCGGAAGATGTCGCAGATTTGCATGACCTCGGCGCGGGCCTTGGAATCGACTTTGACTTTGACCAGGGCCAGCTCGCGGCTGACGGTTTCATCGTCCTTGAAGTCCTGGACTTCGATGACGTCCACGAGGCGGTTGAGCTGTTTGAGGACCTGGTCGAGCACCTTGTCATCGCCGCGGACGACCATGGTCATGCGGGAGGCGGTGGCGTCCTCGGTGGGGCCGACATTGAGCGTGTCGATGTTGAAGCCGCGCCCGCTGAAAAGGCCGGCGATGCGGGTGAGGACGCCGAACTTGTTTTCGACGAGGACGGAAATGGTGTGTCTCATGGCTGGGAGGGCGGGATGCGCCCGGGGGCCTCACGCCGGGCGCAAGGGAAGGGAAATTAAGGCAGGACGCCGGAGGAGGGTCAATGGGAAAAACCCGCGAAGGAGGCCAGCGAAGGCGCGGGGCGCAGGGCCATCAATTCCTGGATGGCGCCGCGGTAGTTGCGGGTGAGTTCCGCCAGGCGGTGCTGGGTCTCCTGCAGGGAGGACTCCAGCAGGCGGACACGTTCGGCACTGGAGAGGGGCTGCGCCAGGGGCAAGGCGGAAGGGGTGGATGGCGCCTCTTCCGCCGCAGCCTGGATGCGGCGGACGTAATCATCCCCGATCACCTCACGCACCGTGCTGGCCTGGCCGGTCCCATGGTGCCGGAGCGGCTGCTCGGGACCGATCTCACCCTGGACAAAGAATTCCTTGAGCGTGCCCACGGTCGTGGGGCCGTAAACCACGCTGTCTTCCTGGAGGATGAGCCAGACCATGCCGAGTTCTTTGAACTCATGGGCCTTGATCCAGACTTTGCCATCCAGGGAGAGTTCATCCATGGGATGGAGATGGGCCCAATCCGCCAGGGTCTTGAGATCGTCCAGATGCAGCCCCGGCAGGATGTCCATCTGGCCGAGACGGCGCAGGTGGAAGGTCGCCCTGGGAAAGGAAATCATGGCAAGTTTTTTTAGAGTCAAACGGCCCTGTTGGCAATTCGGAAGACAGAGGTCGAAACGGGGACAGTTTACTTTGCGGCAAAGTAAACTGTCCCCGTTCTGCGAACCGGTTTTATTTGCCCGGCGCGGCTTTTCTGCCATGTATTCGACTTCATGAATGACTGGCTGATGCTGGCGGTGGGTCTGGCGGTGCTGAGCGCGGGAGCGGAGTTGCTGGTGCGCGGCAGTGCGGCACTGGCACTGCGGCTGGGCTTGTCCCCGCTGGTGGTGGGCCTCACCGTGGTCGGCTTCGGCACCAGTTCCCCTGAGATGGTGGTGAGCCTCAAGGCCGCCATGGCCGGGCAGGGCGACATCGCCGTGGGCAATGTGGTCGGGTCAAACATCTTCAACGTGGGCGTCATCCTGGGGCTGACGGTGCTGGTGTGCCCGGTGCGCATCCAAATGCAGCTGATCCGGCTGGACACGCCGGTGATGATCGGGGTTTCCCTGCTGTTCCTGGCCCTGATCGCCGATTTCCAGATCAGCCGCTGGGAGGGCCTAGTGCTGCTGGGCCTGCTGGCCGCCTATCTGGTCTTTACCGTCAAGGCTTCACGCAGCGAGCCGAAGGCTGTGGCCGACGAATTTGCCGAAGAAATGCCCAAGCTGGACAAGCCCGTCTGGCTGGAGGTTCTTTTCGTTCTGGCCGGGCTGGGCATGCTCATCGGCGGGGGGCGCCTGTTTGTCGATGGCTCGGTCAGTGTCGCCCGGGCCCTCGGCCTGAGCGAGGCGGTCATCGGCCTGACCATCGTGGCAGCCGGCACAAGCATGCCGGAACTGGCCACCTCCTTGGTGGCGGCCATCCGCCGCGCGCCGGACATCGCCGTGGGCAACGTCGTGGGCTCAAACATCTTCAACCTGCTTTGCATCGCCGGCTTGAGCGGGGCGGTTTTCCCCTTTGCCTCCCCGGGGATTTCCTGGGTGGACCTGGGAGTGATGGCCGGATTTTCCGTGCTGCTGCTGCCGCTGATGCGCACGGGGCTGGAATTGAAGCGCTGGGAAGGCGCCCTGCTGCTGGCCGCCTATGGCGGCTACCTGTGGGCGCTCTGGCCCTAACCCGCATGTTTCACAGCCCGCCGCCGCACCGGCTTATTCTCCGAGGGGAACTCCGCGTTGCGCCTCGGCCACAGGCTGTTTTCACCAGGGCTTATCCGGTGAAAGGAAGCCGCGCCGCCCAGAACGGGGGCGGCGCGGCCGTCAAACCAACCAAGGGGAAAAAATCAGGAGCGGGCGGCGGCCAGCGGACGGGCTTCCCGCTCGCGGGCAATGTTGATCTTGAGCTTGCGGCCCCCCATATCGCTGCCGTCCAGTGCCGCGACCGCAGAGTCGGCGGCCTCATCATCCATGCGGACAAAGCCAAACCCCTTGGGGCGTCCAGTGTCACGGTCGTTGATCAGTTTCACGTCATGAACGGCTCCGAATGAACTGAAGTATTCGCTCAATTCGGATTCCGTCGTCTTGAAGGGCAGGTTGCCAACGTAGATGCTTTTCATATAGATGGTGCGTTCCGGCAGGGCTGACAATGATCACCGGGGAGAATCCACTGCGGAAGCCTCGATGCCCTGATCAGACCTGCTTCTGCCGGATGACAGGTCCTTTCAGATAGAGTCCACCGTATCTATCGCAGGCTGCAAGGAAAGCGAATGGAACGGCATGCCGTTCAAAGCCATAGACCGCTCAAATGAAACGGTTAGTTATTGACCGGCAACGGCTTATAGAAAACGGCCAGCCAATCCCAGGGTCTTGCATCTTGCATCCAGCCGGGCGGATGCCGGAACTCACTGGACCAGGCGTAGGGGATGCGTTCGACCCGTTCCAGGCGCAGGCCCCAGCTGCGGGCCAAGGGGGCAAACTCCTCCTGGAGGTAGTGCTTGGTGGGAACTCCATCGATCGGCAGGATACCCTCTGCCAGAGCGGGTGAGCCCAGGCCGGGCAGCAGGCGGGCTATGGAGCGGCGGGCGGCGGGCGGGGATTGGCCATCCCGCCGCTCCCACTCGTAAAGGTTGCGGGCGGACCAAAGTGCCGACTCCAGAGAAGGCACGGCGACCAGCGCGTGGCCCCCGGGCTTCAAGGTGCGCGCCAGGATGCGCCCAACACATGCCCGCGTCCGCTCATCCGGCATGATCAGCACATGCACGCAAAGGACGAAGTCCGCCGGGCGGATGGCAAGGCGGCGGGCCAGATTCCCCCGCCGGAGCGTAACCCCGGGCCGTTCCCCGAGGGCTGACCGGGCGGCGGCGATGCAGGAGGCGGAAAGATCGATGCCCTCCACCTCGGAATACAGCGCGGCGAGGCGGGGGATGGCCTTGCCCGTGCCGCAGCCCAGATCGGCGGCGCGCCCCCCGGAATGCCGGCGGGCGATTTGGCGCAACCGGCGGGCGAGGACTCCCGATCGGTCCTCCGCATAGGCATCGAAAATTTCCGTCTCATGGGCGCGTCCCTTTTCTTCCCAATAAGCCCGGTCCATGCGGCATGATGCGTAAGCGGGCAGGCCGGGGAAAGGCCAAAGCCGGAGAACCACAAAGGAAAGGCCCGGCCATCCAAAGGGCCTGCGGTGCATCGCTCCGCGTCCGGATGCACCGCTTCCCTGGCCGCGGGCATCACTCCCTAACGCAAGGCGGCCTGGACCGCCGCCAGCAAAGCGCGCTCGGCATCAAGCAGGGGGCCGGGGTCCAGTCCGGCCAGGGTGCGCCGCGCTTCCCCGCTCCGCCCGCTGCGGGCCAGGGCGTGGGCGTAGTAGAGCTGGATCGGGGGGCGGGCGCGGAGGGAGGGATCGATGGTTTCGAAAAGGGCCGCACCCTCCTCCGCCCGCCCGCGGAGCACCAGGGCATGGGCCTGGAGGCTGAGGGCGTGGGGATGCTGGGGGTGGCGCCGGTGGAAATCTTCCACCGCCCGGTGGATTTTCGAAGAGGCGGGGTGGATCAACAGCTCCAAAGCCAGCCAGTTGCCCTCAAAAATCATCATTTCCGGCTGCAAGCGGTGGACTTGTGCGGCGATGGGCAGAAGCTTGGCGGCAGAACCTGAGCGCTGGTGGAAACGGAAGAGCGCGTGCAGCGCATCCGCGCGGAAGACTTCGACGCGGGCGAGGCGTTCGAGCAGGCGCTCTTCCTCGGCATCCCAGCCTTCCCAGCCCTCGATGAGATCGAGGAGGGCAAAGGCCTGCACGGCATTTTGTTCCGCAGTTTCCAGGGCGCGGGCGCGCAGGGCGGTGGCGGCAGCGGCCTCGCCCGCGCGGAGGCGGGCCTCGGCGGCGGCGGCCAGGCGGAGGGCGTCCCCCTCATCCCATTGCTCCTCTTCCAAAGAGGCCGCCAGCGCCTGGGGAGGCAGTCCCGCGCTCAGGGAACATTGCAGCCGGATGAAGCGGACATGGAGGCTGGACTGGACTTCCGGGGGCAGCGAGCTGACTGCATGCAGGGCCTGGCCCCAGAGCCGGCGGGACGCGGTCCACTCCAACAGGGGGATGCGCCAGGACGGCTGCTTTTGCGCCTCCTCCCAGGCCGCTTGGAGCGCGGTGGGGAGGGTAGCTGGGGCCAGGTCTCCGCGCAGGTTCAATTCCAGCAGTATTTCATTCAGCCCGTGGTCCGGATGGCGGCGGGCGGACGCGGCCAGGCGCAGCGCCTCTTCCCCCCGGCCCAGGGCAGCGGCACGGGCCGCCTCCAAGCGCAGCGCGGCCAGCTCCCCTCCGGGACGCTTCCGGATTTCCTGCAAGATTTCAGCCAGCGCCGGCCCGGCCCACGCCTCCGGCTGGGTGGCGAGGTAAGCGGCGTGGTTGGCCAGGTAGGCGGAGGACTCCGGCTGGGCGGCCCGGGCCGCTTGGAAATGGACCAGTGCCTCCGCGGAGCGTCCTCGGGCGCCTTCGATAAGCGCCAGCAGGGTGTGGGAGGGCCCGCCCATGCCGGGCTGGGCGGCCAGGCCTCGGGCCAGCCCTTCCGCCAGTTCCACCTGCCCGGTGCGGAAGGCCAGCTGGGCCAATTCCAGGGAAACTTCCCGGTTGTCCGGTTCCAGCATCTGCAGGCGGCGCAGCCATTCCAAGTAGGAACGGGGCGAGGCCTGCTTGCACAAAGCCACCATCAGACGCGTGGCCTGCAAATCTTCCGGATGGCGGCGCAGCACGTCTTGCAGGTAGTTCAACGCATTCGGCCAGTCCCGCCGCTCCAGAGCCTGGCGGGCATGATGGGTCAGCATGAGCCGCTGGCCGTGGTCCCAGGCCACCAAACCGCCCGCCACCAAGCCGCCCACCAGGGCCGCCGATGCCGCAATCACCAGCAGCGGGCGGATCAGGAACGGGTCCGGGCCCCGCCGCCAGGCCGCCCAGGTTGAAGCAAGGCGTCCAGGCATCCTCCAAGCTGGCCGCGATGACCCCGCTTCCGCAATACGGCCAAAGGACCCTAGGGCATCGGGGCTGTTTGCCGTTCGCCCAGCCGTAGGCGCGCCGCTGTAAAGAAATATGATAGGTCCATGCGCACTTTGCTGACCTGGCCCCTGCGGTCCTGGAACTCCCTGCCGGCCCTGCTCCTGGCCTGCGCCATCTGGGCCCCCTCCCCGGCCGCCGCCCAGGTTTACTACAATTTTACCAATTCCGACCTCACCATCGGCGGCACCACTTACGATTCTTACGCCCTGGACAACACCTACGCGGCCATCACTTCCAACACCACCAACGTCGGCGGGGTCGAAGTGCTCTTCGCCACCAATGAAGCTGGCATCGGCAACCTCCAGGCTGCCATCGATTCCAGCACCGGTTCCGGCGCCTTCACCCGCATGTATGAGATCAGCAACCCGGGCAACGCCTCCACGCAGCGCGGCTACAATTCCTCCGTGGGCAGCAACCCCAGCGTGCCCTCCCAGAACAATCCCCAGCCCCGCTACGACCAGGGCGGCGGCAACGTCTCCGACCCCATCGCCGTTCCCAACAACATCACCACGGTCAACATCGGCGGCACGCTTTACTTTGAATTCATGATCGATGGCGGCGAGTCCGACAACCGCAGCGCCCTCTCCATCGACCAGTTCATGATCTTCACCGCGGACACCAACATCAACATCAACGACTCCACCGCCAATCCCACCCCCAAACAGGTCTATGACCTCTTCAAAGCCCAGAGCAGCGCCGCCAATCTGATCTACAGTCTGGATGAATTCAATTTGACCTCCGGCACCATCAGCACCAACCGCGCGCTCCTGCTCAATCTGGTGGAGGCCGGCAACGGGGACCCGGACTTTGCCTTCTATGTTCCGGTCAGCTCCATCATCACCGGCCCCAACGATCCCGCCCGCTTCACCCGGCAGATTTACATTTGGACGGAAATGGGCGCCACAGGAACGCTCAACACCGTGCAGTGGGGCAACGTCAATTTCGACGCCTCCGGCACCTTCGAAGAAGTGGCTTATTTCAAGGGCGGCCAGCCTTATTCGGCCGTGGTGCCGGAACCCGAGGTGTATGTCACGGGCCTGCTGCTGCTGGGCCTGGCCGGCTTCAAAGAGTGGCGCCGCCGCCAGCTCCGCCGGTAAACAGCGGGCTGGGTTGGTAAGGGGCCGCTCTTCACTCTTCCATTCGACCGGCCTGGCGCCTGGTTGTGAGGGGGCGGGTTGGCTCCGTTTGGGGCCTTTTCCTGAAGCGGCGCCTTCCCAACAAAATGCGCCCCCGTGAACAGCATTCGGCGTCCCGCCTGCCGCCGGGCTGCTCCAGGCTTTACTTCAGCATGCCCTCAAGCTGCTGGTCGCGCGGGATGCCGAGTTCCACCGCACGGTTGTAGTGGCGGCGGGCCAGCTCCAAGGAGGGCGGGCGCTGGGTGGCGTAGATCACGGCCAGGTTGAAGTGGGCGTCCCCGTAGTTGGGGTCCAGCTCGATGGCTTTGCGGCATTCCTGCTCGGCGGCTTCCTGCCAGCCCTTCTGGGAGGCGGAGATGCCGAGGTAGTTGCGGGTCTTGGGATCGTTGGGGTCGAGGGCGATGGCGCGGGAGAGCATCTGCACGGCATCGTCGTATTTGCCCTGCTGGTAGAGGGAGATGCCGAGGATGGAGTGGGAGAAGGCATCCTGGGGAGCAAGCTGCACAGCGCGCCGCAGGTGGGTCTCGGCCTCGGGATAATTGCCCTGCTGGAAGCGGACCACGGCGATGTTGGACAGCGCGTAGAGGGAATCCGGATAGGTGTTGAGGATGGTCTGGTATTTGGCGGCGGCTTCATCGAACTTCTGGCGGGCGAAGAGTTCGTTGGCCTCGCGGGCCAGGTCGCGGAACTCACTGGGCACGCGCGGGCGGTTGGTGAAATCGGCCCCGGCATCGCTCAGCGGGGCGGCAAAGGACCCGCCCTCGCCGCTGAGCCCGGCCACGGGCGCGCGCAGCAGGGCTTTTTCTTCCTCGGTCAGCTCGACCAGGGGGGAGCCGAGGATGTCGAGCTGGGTCTTGAGCTTGGCGGATTCCACGCCCAGGGCGGTGATTTCCTCCATGGCCATGCGCTTGGCCACTTCGCGGCGGGCCTGTTCCTTGAGCTGGCGGTCGATGATGCCCCGCAGGACGGAAACTTCCTTGCGCAGGGATTCGTTGGCGGCGTTGGCACGGGCATCGGCCTCCGCCAGCTGCTTCTGGACATCTTCCAGCCGGGTCCGGTATTCCTCGTTGGTTTTCTGGAGGGCCTCGTTCTCGGTGCGGGTGAGGTTGAGCTGGTCCTGGATTTTCTTGATCTGCTCCTGCATGTTGACCAGTGAGGCTGCGTCCCCGGTCTGGAGGCCGGCGATGGCGCCCTCGGTGCCGCTGAGCTTGGAGCGCATGTCCTGGTTTTCTTTCAGGAGCATGGCCACTTTCTCATCGGTGGTGCCTTCCAGGGCGATGCGGATTTTGTCATCCAGTTCATTGACGCGGGTGCGGAGCTGGGCGGCCTCGGTGCGGGCCTGCTCCAGGCGTTCCTTGGTTTCAGCCAGCTGGGTCTCCAGGTCGCGCACGCGGGCTTTGAGCACGGACGGGTCACTGGTATCAGTTGCTCCCGGGGCCGCGGTGGCGCCGCTGGTCTCGATCAGCGGGGAGGCCGCGGCATTGATCTGCTCGGAAGGGGACATGGCACGGCCCCCGCCGGAGGACGGCGCCCCCGCCTCCATTTGCACCAAGTCCGAAGGCACCGGAGGAATGATCTGGTCCGGGTTGCTGTCGGTGGCGTCTTTCAAAGCCTCGACTTTTTCCGAACAGAATTTGATGCGGTATTTGACGATGGTGGATTCCCATTCGGGATTGGATTTCTGCAGGGCTTCCAGGCGCTCCAGGCTGATTTTGTAACGCTCGCGGGCGGAGGCTTTTTGGCCGGCAATTTCCAGCTTTTCCGCCTCCTGGATCAAAAGATAGATGCGCAAGTATTGGTCTTGCGGCGTGGACGCAGCCTCGGTCCGGATCGGAAACAGGAACGCCATCAACAGGCCGAGGACGGGCAAGATTCGAATCATGGAGCGGCATTTAACATATTTATAAGTAAAAACGCAACCATTAACTCCAATGAAAATGGCTTGCGTAAAAATCCACCCAGAAAGGGGTGAAAACAGGGCCGGCCAAGGCCGGATTCCCACTTGGGAATCCTTCTATTCAATCTTGCTCTGCAGATGCCGGAGGTGGGCCTCGGGGGTGACCGTGCGGCCTGTGGCTTCACGCATCAGGTCCATCGGACGCAGCGCCATGCCCCGCCCATGGATGCGCTGGCGCAGCCAGTCCAGCAGGGCGCCATACTGCGCCCCGGCCAGCGCCGCTTCCAGTCCAGCCAGCTCCCTGCGCGCTGCTTCCATCAACTGGGCCGCATTCAGGTTGCCCAGCGTGTAGGTGGGGAAATACCCAAATCCCCCCATGCTCCAATGGATGTCCTGGAGGCAGCCGCGCGCGTTGTCCGGCACCTTCAGGCCCAGCAGCTTCTCGAACGATTCATTCCAGAACGCAGGCACATCCCCCACTTCCAGCGTGCCCTCGATCAGCTGCCGCTCGATCCGGAAGCGCAGGATGATGTGCAGGTCATAGGTCACTTCATCCGCCTCCACACGGATGAAGGAGCGCTCGATCTTGTTCACATGCCGCCAGAGTGCCTCGGGGGATGAAGACTTGAGCTGGGGGAAATGATGGACCGCGCGCGGAAACCAATGCTCCCAGAAGGCGCGGCTGCGGCCCACGTGGTTTTCCCAAAGGCGGGACTGGGATTCATGGATGCCGAGGGAGACCGCTTCGCCCCGCGGCGTGCCGTAGTGCGCCTCCGGCAGCCCCTGGTCGTAGAGGCCGTGCCCGGTCTCGTGCAGGATGCCGTAAAGCGATGAGGTGAAATCATTCTCATCATACCGGGTGGTGAGGCGGCAGTCGCGCGGCCCCAGGCCGGTGCAGAACGGGTGCGCCGTGGTGTCGATGCGTCCGGCGGCAAAGTCGAATCCGAAGGCCGCGGCCACTTCCCGGTTCAGCGCCTGCTGCCCCGCCACCGGATAGGGTCCGGGCGGCAGCGGCGGGGCCGGGCGGGCCTCCTGCGCGGCCACCCCCTGCGCCACCAGCGCGCTCAGGCGCGGCGCCAGGTCTTCGAAGAGCGCGTGGACCGCCGCCGCCCGCGCCCCCGGCTCGTAGGCGTCGAGCAGCGCATCGTAGCGGGATTCCGCGTAGCCCCAGAGATCGGCCTTGCGGCGGGAGAGATCGATCAGCTTGGCCAGCAGGGTTTGAAAAACCGAGAAATCACTTTTCGCCCGCGCCTCCACCCAGGCCTGGTGGGCCAGGGCTTCGGTCTTGGAGCACTCTTCAACCAGTGCGGAAGGCAGCTTGGTGGCGCGGTCATAGGAACGGCGCCACTCGCGCACATTGACCGCGGCATCGCCGTCCGGCTCCGGGCCTTCGGCCTCACAGGCCGCAATCCATCCGCCGACCTCCGGCGCGGTCCAAAGCCGGTGGGACAGTCCGGCGAGGTGGGCCAGCTGCTCCGCGCGCCAGCCGTTGGCTTTTTCCGGCATGTAAGTTTCCTGATCCCAGTGGAGGATGGAGGAAGCCGAACCCAGCAGCGCCAGCTCACGGGCGCGCTGGAGAAGGGAGTCATAAGCAGCGGACATGCGCACACTCTAAAACCGGAAGCCGGATTGAACAGGAAGAACGGAAAGCTGGGGAAAGAACCCCCGTCTTTACGCATTCAACATCCCGCATTTCTGCCCCTGCAGCCTGGGACCGACCGGTTCGGGTGCATTGCGAAGGGTTGATTTCAATCCTGCCCTGAAGCACCTGCGGCCGGGGCCATTGGGGAGGTTCCGTGATGGCGTCAGAAAGAGTGATGAAGTGGCGGAGTCTGGGTCTTCGGCGTCTCTGCTTCATCACTCCATCACGTCATCACTCCATCACACCCCCGCTCAATCCTCCGCCTTTTCTCCCGCGGGGCACATCTTCACGATGCGGGGGTCGAAGCGGCCGAGGACGTCCACCAGATCGGTCTGCGCGGCCATGACCTGTTCGATGTCTTTGTAAACGCCGGGCACTTCGTCGAGGCCCGCGGAAAGCAGTTCGACGCCGTTTTCGGCCAGTTGTTTTTTTACCGCGCTCCAGGTGAAGCTTTGCAGGGCTTTGGTGCGGCTCATGACGCGGCCCGCGCCGTGGGAGGCGCTGTGCAGGGACGCGGCACAGCCCTTGCCGCGGACAGCGTAGCCGGGGGTGGCCATGGAGCCAGGAATGACGCCGAGGACGCCCGGGCCGGCCGGGGTGGCGCCCTTGCGGTGGACAATGACCTCCTTTTCCACGCCGCCGATGGTGTGGGTTTCTTTCCAGGCGAAGTTGTGGTGGTTCTCGATGGTGAGGGCCACGCGGGTACCCAAGGCCTTGGCGATGTGGCGGTGGATGAGTTCGTGGTTGGCGGCGGCGTAGCGGCCCATGAGGTTCATGGCGTTCCAGTATTCCAGGCCCGCTTCCTCGTCCAGGCCGAGCCAGGCGAGGTGCTTCAGCTCTTTGGGCAAGTCTGCATGGAGGTCCATGGCGACTTTGCTGTAGTGGGCGCAGACCTGGGCGCCGGCACCGCGGGAGCCGCTGTGGCTGAGGAGGGCGACGTAAGGACCGCCTTCGTCAGGCAAACCGAGATCGGGTCCTGAAGGGGTGAAGCTGCCGAACTCGACAAAGTGGTTGCCGGAGCCGCTGGTGCCGAGCTGGCCCCAGGCCTTGTCTTTCATGCGATGGGTAACCGGAGAGACGCTCCAATCATCATCCATAACGGGATGCTCCCGGCGCTGGCGCTGAAATTGGACGCCGACACCGAAGCGGGTTTCCTGTTCCAGGATGCTGGCCAAGCGGTCCTTTTGTCCCGCGATGGTTTTGGCCGGAAGGTCATAGACGGAGAGGCGCATGCGGCAGGCGATATCGACGCCGACGGCGTAGGGGATGACGGCGCCTTCGGTGGCGAGGACGCCGCCGATGGGCAAGCCGTAGCCGACATGGGCATCGGGCATGAGGGCGCCGGCGACGGCCACCGGAATGCGGCAGGCGTTTTCCATTTGCTGCACGGCCTGGGCCTCCAGGCCGGCGCCCCACTGGCGCCAGGGGGCGGGGGATTGGGATTCAGGATTCATTAAGGCATGTTTAACCACTAATAACCACTAATGGACACCGGTAAATGAAAGGCAATCGGATGGCCTTGGATTCTCTACTCGGTGATTAGTGATTATTAGTGGCAATTAGCGGTTGATGTTTTCAGCGTTCGAAACCGACGAGGCGGGCGGGACCTTGGGCAGGCTCGCGGGCGCCGGCGAAGATTTCCGCCAGGGAATAGTCCCCGCCATCCGGGGGCAGGGCGGTGCCCAGATGGGCGGCAACGGCCTCGGCCCGCTCCCGGGGGAGGCGTCCGAAGTGCCAGCGCGCGACCAGGCGGCCCGGACGCAGCAGCGCGGGATCCAGCCGGTCCACCGGGCAGTTGATCGTGCCGATGATGTGGAGACGGAGGAAGTCGCCCAGGAGGCCGTCCGTGATGTTGAGCAGGGCGCCAACCTCGGCACGGCTGCCGCCGGTGCGGGGCAGGAGCGCTTCCTCGGCATCTTCCAGGACCACGACGAGCTGGCTGGACGGGTGGAGCGTGCGCTCGTCCGACCAGAACTCGACGAATTCCGGGTCCTTCAAGACTTCCAGATTGGAGGCGGGGATGAAGTAGAACCGGTGGGTGTCTTTGAGCGTGGCCATGAGGTGGCGGATGTAGGACGTTTTGCCGGTGCCGGGCGGACCTTCGAGCACAATCATGCCGGTGGGCCGGCCCCGGAGGGCGGCCAGCAGGCGCGTGTTCCACGAAGGGAAGTCCGGACCGTAGTGGAGCGCGAGCTGTCCATCGCTGGACGCTTCCCCGCGCTGAAGCGGAATGGAGATGGACTCGATGCCACAGCCTTTCTTGATCAGTTGGAAGGACGGCTTCTCGGGCTCAGAGGGCGCGAGGAACTTGCAGCGCAGCCCCTCGGCCACGTCACGCGCGGTGGCGGGGTCGGTGGCGAAGACCTGGAGGTGGTTCCGGCGGATGGAAGCGAGGCAGCCGGGGCTGAGTTCCAGCAGGAGCTGGAACCAGGCGGCGCCCTCGTCCCCCTCCTCGGCGCGGGTGTGGACGATGTGTTCGGCCAGCCGGCGCTGGACGCGTTCGAGATCGAGCCGGACGGTGACGGCACACTCGTGCCAGGAGCCCTGCGCCATGCGGGCGGCGCGGGCTTGATCGATCCAGTCGTTGAGTTCGCCCGCAAGCTGCGGGGCGGGAAGGAGGTCTTCCGGGGAGGCGGGGGCTCCGGCGGAAGCCGGGGCCTGCCAGCGGGGTTTGAGTTTCATATTCATCTGGAATTTCTAACCACAGCGCGTGCCGCGCGAGCGGCTTGATGGAACTGACGGAGTCCATTCCGCACCGCGGCGGGAGCTGCAAATGGGCACTGATTTACACCAAGTTGGAGAGGCAGGGATCGCACAGAGCAGGGCTCTGGCGGGGATGGGGGTCAGGGAGTGAAGCGGACGGCGGGGAGCCGGGCTTCAACGCCGGGGCGGAACCGCCCGCGGGCCGGAGCCGCCGCACCCTCCACGCCCCGGGCGGACCCGGGTGGCCCCGCGCATGGAATGAATGCGGAAGGACCGGGCGGCGGACAGGGGGGCGTGCGAATTCATAGTGGGCTCCGTGTGAGTGGAATCCGGAGGAAAGCAGGATGCGTCCGGGATTGCATTGCAGGAAATTGCAGGATTCCTTACTGTGCAGTCATGTTTGAACAATTGTTCTCGAAGCGGGGACTTTCGCTGGACCGGCTGAAATCGTTTCTGGAAGTGGCGGCGGCGGGCGGGATCGCGCGGGCAGCGCGTGGGGATGCGGTGCGGCAGAGCCAGTTCAGCCGCCAGATCGGGGAGCTGGAGGCCTTCTTTGGCGTGGAACTGGTGGCGCGGCAGGGGCGGGGGCTGGAATTGACCGGGGCCGGACGGGCGCTGGCGGCGGTGGCGCGGGAGCAGATGCTGGGGCTGGAGGACTTCCGGGCGCGGTGCGAGGACGAGCCGAGGGTGTTCCGGATCGGGGCCGGGGACAGCCTCCTGCAGTGGGTGCTGCTGCCGCGGCTGGCACGGTTCCAGGAGCTGTTTCCGCGCACGCAGCTGCATCTGTTCAACCTGCGTTCGGGCGACATCGCCCAACGGCTGGCGGACCTTCGTCTGGACTTCGGCCTGGCGCGGGCTTCGATTCTGCGTCCGCCGCTGCGGCATGCGGCAGCGGGGGAGGTGCGCTACGCGCTCTTCATCCCGCAGCGGCTCTGGCCGGGCGGACGGCCCACGGAGGCGCGGCTGATGGCTGAATTGCCCTGGGTGACACTGGGCAGCGATGGTGAATTCATGGCCCAAGTGCTGGCGGGGGCCGGCGCCCTGGGGTTGAAACCCGCCTTCCGGCTGGTGACGGAAAGCTTCCCGCAGGCGGCACGGGCGGTGCACACCGGGCACTATGCCGGCATCCTGCCGCTGCACGCGCGCAGCGACTTTCCGGAAGGCGGAGTCCGGGTGGTGGAGGCGCGGTTCCTGAAGAACGCCGCCCGCAAAGTGGTCCTGGCCTGGAACCCGCGGCTCCTGCGCGTGCGCAGCGGAGCAGAGCAAGCGGCGGCCTGCCTGAAGGAGCTGATCCAGATCGGCCCGTGACCGGGACGGAATGCCGGGGAAAAATATTTTTTTCCGCATCCCGGCGCATCGGGCGGAAAGAAAAAGGCTAGCCCGCCAGTGAAGCCAAGTGCGCCGGCTTCCAAGCCTTTATTCATGGGCAACGGACTGGTTTTGCGACAACGCAAGCGGCGTCAAGCGGCTTTCTTGCACGCGCCATTGCCGGATAAGTTTTTCTCTTGTCTTCGATTTTTCCGCGCGTCTAATAACCCTCCGCATGATTCACCCGGATGGAGCCCTCTCAGACCCCGCAACCCTTTGGCAGAGGGTCTGCGCAGAGCTCCAAAAGCAGATTTCCCCAGACGCATTCCGCCGCTGGTTCACGCCGGTGCGGGTGGTGAACTACGAGCCCGGGCTCCTCTCGCTGGGCGTGGAGAACGCGATTTACCAGTATTGGATCGAGGAAAATTACCTCAATCAGCTGCGCGACTGCCTGCATTTGATCTCGGGGCGGGACACGAAAGTGGCTTTTGAAACCGTGGCCTCAGGCCAGGCCCCCGCTGCGGTGGCAGAAGCGGAGCCAGCGGAAGAACCGGCCCCCGCCCCGCGCAGCGCCCCCAAGCCGGACCTGGTGCCGCGCTATGTGTTCCAGACTTACGTGGTGGGAATGAACAACCAGTTCGCCCATGCCGCGGCCCAGGCGGTCGCGGAGTCCCCGGCACGCACCTACAATCCCCTCTTCATCCACGGGGCCGTGGGCCTGGGCAAAACCCACCTGATGCACGCCGTCGGCCACCGCATCCTGGAAAAAAATCCGCGCGCGCGCATTGTTTACGTCACTTCCGAACAGTTCACCAACGAGTTTGTTTCCGCGATCCAGCACGGGGAGCTGGCCAAGTTCCGCAAGCGCTTCCGCCAGGCCGACGCCCTGTTCATCGATGACATCCAGTTTTTCGCCGGCAAGGAGCGCTCCCAGGAGGAATTCTTCCACACCTTCAACGCGCTCTTTGACGGCTCCAAGCAGATTGTCCTCACCAGCGACTGCCCGCCGAGCGACGTGAAGAACCTGGAGCAGCGCCTGGTCTCCCGCTTCGAGTGGGGCTTGACCGCCGAACTGCAGGCGCCGGACATGGAAACCCGCCTGGCCATCCTCCGCTCCAAAGCCGCCAAGATGGATGTGCGCCTGGGAGACACCGTGCTCCTCTTCATCGCCGAGAACATCAAGGCCAACATCCGCCGCCTGGAGGGCGCGCTCAACCGCGTGGCGGCCTGGGCCGCGCTGAACGACCGCAAGATCACCCAGGCCCAGGTGGAAGACCTCCTGCGGGACTTCATCCAGCAGGAGAACCGCCAGCAGGTCACCGTGGAACTGATCCAGCGCCGGGTGGCCGAGGCTTTCGACATCCGGATGAACGACATGACGAGCAAGCGCCGCCCCAACAACATCGCGGTCCCCCGCATGGTGGCGATGTATCTGTCCCGGAAAAAGACCGGCAAGTCCCTCCAGGAGATCGGTGAATGCTTCGGCGGACGCGACCACGGCACCGTGCTGCACGCGTGCCGGGCGATCGAGAGCCGGATGGAAGCCGACGCGCACCTGCGCCAGCAGGTCCAATTCCTGCTCCAGAAGCTGGAATCCGCCCCGGCCTAACTTTTAGATCAGGCCCGATCAGGCTGGGTTGGGCCTGGCTTACGCGGCAATGGGGACGACTTTTCCAGGCTCCGCAGGCCCGGCTTCCCTTCCTGTGTAGCCCAGTGCTCCCTGAATCGGGGCGCCGGCATCGGCCAGGTAAAAACCACCAGCCATCTTTTGCGGCATCAGGATCATGGCCAGGGCGTCCTTCCAGCTTCCTTCGACCCAGTAGGCATCTCCGATGAAGCCGCCGAGGTCGTTGAACTCGGCGTAGAACCAGATGTAGTTCTCAGTGCCATCGGCAAAGCCGCCGTATTGGGCGATGACGAGGGATTTTTTCTCGCCGGCGTGTTCCTCAAACTGGCAGACCAGCTGGCCGCCTTCCTGCAAGTCCCAGCGCAGGTCCCAATAGGCCACGGGCTCCTGGGTCCAGGTGCGTCCGTATTTCGTGGTCACGGCGACGACGAGCTTGGCGAACTGGTTCCACTCTTCCTGGGACCAGGCGGGCGGCTGCATCACTTCCTGGATGCGCCGCAGTTTGATGCGCCACTCGGCAAAGTGGCGGCGGAGTTCCACCAGATTCATCAGAGACGGATTCCGGTTCAGCGCAGGCGTGCGATGATGCTCTGCTGGTCGTTGACCTTTTTCTGGTAGAGCGAGAGCTGGCGCTCCAGCTCGCGGTTGCGGGCGCGGAGTTCGGCCAGGGTCTGGGTGGTCTGGAAGCGGTGCTCCTCAAACTGGGAGGTGAGGGCGGTGAGGCGCAGGTTGGACTGCTCGAGGTTTTTCGCCAGCTCGGTGTCGCGGCGGGTGAGGTCCATTTCCATCTCAAACATGCGCTGCTTGGTGTTTTGTTCGAGCAGGGCCATGGTGGCGCTCTGGTCCTGGAGCTGCTTGTAGAGCACATAGCCGCCGAGGGCGGCCAGGCCGGCGACCACCAGGATGGTGGAGACCAGCGCCAGGCCGGCGCCGTGGAGGAGGGTGCTGATGGCGCGCTGCTCGCGCACTTGGCGGTCGATGCTCCGGGTGGCGGAGATGGGCGTGGGTTGGGTGGGGGTGGTGGCCATGGCGGGTTCCTTGCGGGGTTGGTGGATGAAATCGGCGTCAGTCGCCTCCGGAGTGAAAGGGGCTGGGGCGGAAGCCGCGGGGGAAGGCTCCGGTGCCGCTTCCTGGGCCACCGGACGGGGGGAGGCCAGCACGGCGGGCCTTGATGCCGCGGCCGCGGCATCTGCCGGAGAGATGGTGCGGGCCTGTGCGCCCTCCGCCACCGGTTCGAGCGCAGCGGGGTGCGGAGCCCGTGGGCTCCGGGAGGAGCGCGGCTTGCGCGCCGCCTGGGGCAAGCCGGCAAAATCAAACTCCAGATTCTGGCGGCGGCGCTTGGGCGCGGGAGATTCTCCGGGGACGGGCTTCATGCGGAAAAGCTGCGGCGGGCGCAGGGGACCTTTGACATGAATCGGACTTTATGATATTCAGAAAATCTGACAATCAAATTTTTTATGCCACCGACCCTTACTGTTTCGATTACCGATGCCTCGCGGCATTTCTCGGATTTCATCAACCGGGTGGCCTACCGGCAGGAGAGTTTCTTTTTGATGCGGGGGAAGCGGGCGGTGGCCGAACTGCGCCCGGTGGCCGCGGGGCGCCGGGTGGCCGAGGCGGCCTCGCTGCTGGGCACCCAGCCTGCCCTGGACGCCAAAGAAGCCCGTGCGCTGCTGCGCGACCTGGAAAAAGCCCGCGCTGCGCGCTGAACCTCCGCCGCCCTCTTCCATGGGATTGCTCCTCGATTCTGAAACCCTGGTCCATTGGGCAGCGCGCCCGGGCGAACTGGCCTCCTGGGGGGCCCGCCGGGGTGGTGAGGAGCTGCATGTGTCCGTGATCAGTGCGGATGAATTGCTGCGGGCGGCCGACCAGACGGAGGATGCGGACGTGCGGGTGCGCCGCCGGGCGCTGGTGGAGGCGCTGCTGGAAATGTTCCCCCTGCTGGCGCTGGACCGGGCGACCGCCCGGGCGCATGCGGCCCTGCGGCTGCCCGCCGGACGGCGCCGCCCGCTGGCCGTGCCGGACCGCTGGCTGGCGGCCGCCTGCCTGGCCCACGGCCTGACTCTCTTGACGCCCCGGACCGCGGACTTCGCGGATATTCCCGGATTGAATTGTGAGGTCTGGCCGGGCCTCCGGGGTTGAGCCGCGGCAATCGCCGCGGGTGTGCGCGCAGGGGCGCCCGGTCAGGGTTCAGCCACCACCCTGAAGCCGACATGGGCGCCGCGGTAGGCGGGCGGGCTCCATTTGCGGTGGGCGGAACGGGTCTCCACGGGTTCCACTGCGGCCCAGCCGCCCCGTCGGACCACGTGGGTGCCTTCCTTGGCCGGCTGGGGGTCGGTGCGTTCCGCTATTCCGGCATAGATGCTGTTGAAGTCGGCGGTCCATTCCCAAACATTGCCGGCGGTGTCGAACAGGCCGAAGGCGTTCGGCTTTTTCTGGCCCGTGTGCGCATGGCGCTTGGACCCCGTGACCGCGTGATCCGGGAGGAGCGCAGGATCATCCCCGAAGAACCAGAGTGTCTCCGTGCCGGAGCGTGCGGCCCATTCCCATTCCGATTCCGTGGGCAGGCGGTAGCGCCTGCCTTCTTTCCGGCTGAGCCATCCGCAGAAGGCGGACGCATCTGCGGGGGTGACCTGGGTGACGGGGTAATCCGGGTGCTCGCCGCCTTGCGGGCCGTAGGGCTTCTCCCAGGTGAATTCCGGGCCTTTCCCGAAACCCCGGGAGTCGCCCCCTTGGCCGTCACGGACGGCTTCGGGAATATAGCCGGAATCGCGGATAAAGGCGGCGAATTGGGCAATGGTCACCTCGGTGGCCGAGATGCGATAGGGACGGGCAAGGGTCACGGGGTGGGCGGGGCCGTCATTTTTAGCATTTTCCGCGGCGCGTTCAGGCGTCCAATAGCGGGCGGGGTCCTGGCGGGCCACTTCGTGGACGCGGGTGCTGTCACCCTGGATAAAGCGCCCGGGCGGGATGAGCCGCAGGGCCATGCCGATGGAATTGGTTTCTTCAACCGGCTGGCCGAGATGAGCGGCCCAGGCTTCCTGCCCCCGCCGGGCGGCGGCGGCATCGAAAGGTGCGGCCAGGGGAGCCGGGGGAGCGGCAGGCAGCAGCACCGTGGTGAGAGGAAGCAGGAGCGGGAACAGGCAGCGCTTCATCCCGCGTTCTAGCCCCGTCCGTGCCCGTGACCAATTCCTACGGTGGTAGGATGAGGTCCCTGCCTCTGCAGGGGGCGCGCAACGCGTCCCGCCGGGAGGCACACCAGGACAGCGGTTTCAGCCGGGCTGATGGAGGGATGAGGGGCGCTTAAATAGTAGCATATCTTATTCCTCGCCGTTGTTTTGATAAGTCTGCTATGCCACGCTCTGCGGATGCTTGGACGCTGGGCGCTTTTGATTGGGATGGTGTGGGGAGCTTGTGCGGAGGGCGCGGAAGTTCCGCGGACGCTTCCGTCCTGGCTGGATGTGGAGGTGGGCGCAGGAACCGGCTGGGACTCCAATGTGTATGCCACGGACCATGGGCTGCATGCGCGGCGTTCCTCCACGGTGCAGCAAGGCCGTTTGCAGATCAGCACTCATGGGGAGACGGAGTCCGCCGGCACCTGGTCCTCGGCATTCACGGTCGAGCCCTCCTGGTATTGGGACGAACCGGAAGAGGACCATGTCCGCAGCACGCTGCGCTTGAAGACCAGCGGCGGAGAAGGGGGCTGGACCTGGGCGTTCGAAGGAACAGGACGCTGGGTGGAAGGCAGCAGCGAGCCGATAGTCTGGGAGGCCCCCGGGGGCGCACCCGCTTTGGGCGGTTACGAAATCCGGGACCGGCGCGACCAGCTCACCTGGAGCCACCTGGCTTCACTGGCCCGGCGCGAAGGCCCCTGGCTGGGCCGGGTGCTGGCGCGGGGATATTGGCACGACTTTCAAACGCGCGAGCGGGCCGCGGCCGGCTGCCAAAATTACGTGGACCGGAGCGAGTGGCTCTTCGGCGCCGACGCCGGAGGGGCTGTGCGGGAGGGCTGGGACCTGGGCCTGGGCTTGCGCGCCGGCGTGCAGGAGCAGGCCAGGCTCCTGGATTCGCCCATTGCTTACAGCAGCACCTTCTGGCGTCCGGTGGCTTTCACAGGCGGGTCCCCTGCCCCCGGCTGGACGCTGGAGGCGGAAGCCGGGCCGGACTTCCGCCGCTTCGACGGCCCGCTGGCCCCGGGCGACGCCGGGCAGAGGACCGAGTTTGTTTATCAAGTGAAGGCCGCCTGGTCGCCGGGGCCCCAGGACACATTCTCGCTCCAGGCCCGGCAGCTGCCAGTGCCCTCGTCCGGAGGCCGGGGCATGTTCCGCGACGGCCTGTGGGCGGCGGACTGGCAGCACCGGTGGGGCGGAGGCTGGAGCACGCTGCTGGGATTCCAGGCGCAGGAAAACGATTTCTACCCGGCGCCCCGGCGGGACCGGGTTTACACCCCGCGGCTGGAAGCCGGCTGGAATGGCGGCAAGGGCTGGAGCCTGAAAATCAGCGGGGAATTCAGCACAGCAGAAAGTGAAGTGCCCCACACGGAAGCCCGCGAATTCGAGCGCCAGCGGGTGATGGTGTCAGCGGCTTGCGCGTTTTGATGGGAAAACGCGAAGGCCTGGTGCCGGCAGGCCAAAGCCCCTGCGCAGTGTGAAAAGGGGAACTAACCCCGTTCGGTTTTTCGATAATCGTCCGTCAGCATGCCGGCGAACCCCCAGTTCTCTTCCTCGACTTCATCGATCACGATGTGGATGTGTTCCGGTTTTTTGCCGAGGTGCTTGACGAGGGATGCGGTAAACTCCTCCACGATCCGCTGCTTCTGTTCCCGGGTGGCACCCCGGATGATTTGCAGGTTGATGTAGGGCATGGGCTTTGAACAGGGGCTGGATTTGCGGCCTTGCCGGAGCGGATCCCTAACGCTCGGCCTCCACGCGGATTTCAACCCGGCGGTTGAGCTTTTCCGTTTCGGCATTTCCGGTGGGCGGGACGATGGGGCGGGTCTCGCCATAGCCGACGGCCCGCATGGCGCCGGCGGGGATGCCGCGGGCGGCCAGCCAGTCCGCCACGGCCCGGGCACGGCGCTCGCTCAAGCCCTGGTTGTAGGCGGCTTCGCCGATGGAATCGGTGTGGCCTTCGATGGTGATGGATTTCTTGGCCGCGCCGGACAAGGCGGAGGCCAGGCGCTGGAGCGTGGCCTCGGCTCCAGGAAGAATGTCGGCAGAGTCGAAAGCGAAGAGCAGCTCATTGGAGAGCCGGATGAGGATGGGCTGAAGGCCGGGGCGCTCCAAGGCGCCGGGCGGACGGAGGTCGAGCAGGGCGGCGATGTCCTGGGCTCCGGGCAGGGTGGTCCCCGCAGGTGCGGCATCGGGGCCGCCGGCCAGGCCGGAGGTGGAGAGCACGCTTTTGGCATCCTGAAGGGCGGCGGTGGTGGCCTCATCCACCAGGGCCTGGGAGATGCTGGGTACGCCGCTCCCGGTGAGTGGCAGCGCGGTCAGCGCATCCACCGCGCTGGGGGCCGGGCCCGCGCTCAAGGGCATCGGCTCCCCCTCGATAGTCGGCAGTGGAATGCGAGGCGCATCCAGCGGGCCGGCGAAGGCCTCGATCTCACCGGGCGCCAGGGCGGCGGGTCCGGATTGGCGCTGGCTGGAGGCCCCGGAGGGCGAAGGGATTTCCGGCTCCAGGCGCGCCGGGTCGATCGTGGCACGCTCCAGCTTGAAACGCGGAGGATCAATCGGGTCCACCCCGGGAGGGCCGAAGGAAAGGCGGTAGCCTTGCGACCAAAATATCAGCCCTCCATGCACCAACAGGGAAATCGCAAAAGCCCAGCCCAGCCAGGAGGGAACGGAGGGCTCGCGTTCCAGCGGGGGGTGGGCTGCAGCCTTCATTTGTTTCCTTGTAGCAGATTCGCGGGTATTTGGCGCGTGGCATTTCCATCGCCACACAGCCAATCCGTTGAATCGTCACTTCTTTGTATCATGAGACAAGTTCTCAAAAAAAGATTGACCGAATGCTTCTGAGATGCAATCTCACCAATTCCATGAAACTGATTCGCTGCTTCACGATGTGCGCACTTGGGGCGCTGGGCGGGCTGGGAGCTTTCCCGGCCCAGGCTGAGGAAACCACTCCGGCTTCTGCGGACTCGTCCGCCCCCGCCGAGGAGAAATTGAAATCCACCGTGCTGGGTGAAGTCCTGGTCACCGACGAGGCTTACGGGGATGAGACGGTGCAAAGCCCCTTCCTCCCTGCCGTGGTGGGCCAGCGCATTTACACCGGCAAAAAGACCACGGTAGTGGACTTCGATGCCATGCCGCAAATCCAGTCGGACAATTACCGCCAAGCCTTTGCCAAAACACCCGGCCTGCTGGTCACTGAACTGCCCAATCCCAGCCTGCTGAGCATCGGCAGCCGCGGCATCGGGGATCCCCATGAAGCGCAAAACATCCTCGTGCTCAAGGACGGCATCCCCTTTGTCCTGGATATGTTCGGCTACCCCACGGTGTATTACCAGCCCCCTTTCGAAGCGATCGACCGTCTGGAATACACCCGCGGCGGCTCCTCCCTGCTCTACGGCCCGCAGCCAGGAGGCTCGCTCAACTATGTGACCCACCTGCCCACGCGCGACCGGGTCTTTACGGCATCCACCCAGCACGTCTTCGGCTCAGACAACCTCTACAACACCTTCAGCCGGGTGGATGGAACTTCCGGCCGGGTGGGTTATCTGGCTTATTTCGACCATCGGCAAGGGGACAGCTTCCGCGAGAAGAACAGCGATTTCCAATTCGACGCCGGCAGCGTCAAACTGGTCCTCGATGCCGACCGGGATACCCGCTGGATTCTCAACATGGACGCTTCCGCAGCGGATTCGGGCGAACCGGGCTTTTTGAATTTCAACAACGGAGCCGACGACCTGAATTACAACGAGAACCGCGAGCAGACCCAGACCGAATTCGACCGGGTGCACGTGGAGCGTTATGTGGCCTCCCTGCGCATGGAGCACGACTTCAGCGCGGAGACTCGTCTGGGCGTGACCTCCTGGGCCGGCTACGTCAACCGCAAGAGCTTCCGCCAGCGGGGCACCGGCTTCGGCACGGTGCCGACCGGCCCGGCAGCCGGCACCAACAACATCAACGAGCACGAATACTACACCGGCGGCATGGACGCCCGCCTGATCCACGAATGGCAGGCCCTGGGCGCGGAGCAGACGCTGACCGGCGGATTCAGCGTCTATCATTCCGATGCCCCGATCAGCAACCGGCGCGGTTTCACCCCGGATGCGGAAGACGGCACGTATTTCAATGACATCGACCGCAGCACCACCTACGGCTCCTACTTCATTGAGAACAAATCCACCTGGGGCGCCTTCAGCGTGGTGCCCGCCATCCGGGTCGAGCACATCGCCCAGAGCCTGCAAGACCGCTCCCGCCTGAACGATTCCACCCTGGCCCCCTTGCCCAACCGCAGCGATGACGACTTTGCCCTGGAGCCGCTGCTCGGCCTGGGCAGCGAATACCGCTTCGACGCGACGAACACTGCGCTCTACGGAAACATCAGCCAGGGCTACAAGCCCAAGACCTACGGCGAAGTGCTGCCTCCCAGCAACAACCAGGTGGTCAGCGACGCCGAACCCGGCAAAACCTGGACCTACGAGCTCGGCTACCGCGGCGAGCCCACGCGCTGGCTCACCTTTGACACCAGCCTTTTCTGGGTGGACTACGACAACCGCTTCGGCACCCGCACCGTGGGCGGAACCACCTTTGTGGAAAACGTGGGCCGCTCGATCAACCGCGGCTGGGATGCCGCCGCCGAAGTGGACTTGATCGGCCTGGCCGAGGCGCTTAACGGACGTCCGTCCGGCGAATGGACCGAGCAATGGGGTTCGCTCTCGGTTTATGGCAACGTGGAATTGATGGATGCGGAATTCGCCAGCGGCCCCCTGGACGGACGCTCCCCCCAATACGCCCCGGACTACGTCACCCGCTCCGGCCTGATCTACCGCCTGCGCGACCGCCTGAGGCTGGCGCTCATGGGCACTTTTGTCGGCTCGCACTTCGCCAATGACAACAACACGGCCAACTTCCGCATCCCCGCCTACATGGTCTGGGACCTGACCGGCGAGTGGAAGGTTTATAAGGACCACGTCAGCGTGGTCGGCGGCATCAACAACCTGCTGGACGAAGACTACTACTCCCGCATCCGCCCCACCGGCGTGGACCCGGCTTATGGGCGGAATTTCTACGCCGGCTTCCGCATCGAATATTGATCCAGATACCAGGCGCTGCCTTCACGGAAGCCGGACGGCCACCAGCGCGTGGTCGCTGGCTTCCGGGACGAAGGGGCGCACCTCCAGCCAGGGCGGCGGCCCGGGCATGCGGGCCGCCTGCGCGGGGGAGAGGAAGATGTGGTCGAAGTCGTTGGGTGGGAACCAGCCACTTCCAGCCACAGTCCAAGAGGCCTCCCGCTTCCTGCCGCTTCCCGCCCGGACCATCCCGGCATGCTCCAGCATGGCCAGCGTGCGCTCCCCTTCAAACTGGGGGTCGTGGGGTGAAGTGTTGAAATCCCCGGCCACCACGATCCGGTCTTGGGCGGGATCGAGGCCGCGGCGCGCCCAATCCTCTACCAGCGCCCGGATGGCGCGCTGGCGGCGCAGGCGGTTGGTGGCGGCACTGCCCCGGTTGCTTTTCAAGTGGACCCCATAGACCACCAGACGGGAGCCGTCTGCTGCGGCAAACTCCGCGCCCAGGATGCCCCGCACGGGGCGGTCCGGCGTCTGGGGCAGGCCGCTGAAATCCAGCACCCAACAGGCCCGCGGCACCACCCGCGCGGCCAGCGCCAGTCCCTGGTTGGGCAAATCCGGATTCTCATCCGGCGGACGGGGGATGCGCGTGCAGTGGTAGAATTTCCGCCCCGGCGCCAGCACGCGCAGCGCGGCCTCATCCCGGATTTCCAGCCCGATGAAAATGTCCGGGTCCACCGTGGCCACCTCTGCGGCCGCCGCGGCCTTCTGGCGTTCCGTGCGCTTGGCCGTGGCCTCGGTGGGGTGCATGCCGGGAAACCAGGCCACATTCCACGCCGCCACGGACACCGGACGATCCGGCAGGCGCCCGTATCGGGCCGTCACCGGCACGTCCACCACCTTCATCTGGGCGGAGGCCGCGCCTGCTGCCAGCAGCATCACCAGCCACTTGCTGAAACGCATGCCCGATCCTGGCCGCTCCGCCGCGGCCTGGCCAGAACTAACGATCCGTCCGCTTGAAATAATCCCGTGTCTCCGCCGCGATCACCCCGCTCAGGGCAATCAGCGCCACCAAGTTGGGCACGGCCATCAGGCCGTTCATGATGTCGGAAAAATCCCAGACCGCCGCCACCGGGGCCACTCCGCCCACGAAGACGGCAACGACCCAGAGCCATCGGTAAACCGGCACCGCCTTCAAGCCCAGGAGATACTCCACGGCTTTCTCACCGTAATAAGACCAGCCCAGAATGGTGGAAAAGACGAAGGTCAGCAGTCCGCCCGTGAGAATGACCGTGCCCCAGACTGGAAGATGGCCAAAAGCGGATTGGCAGAGCGAGGCCTTGGTCATGTCCGGCAGCATCCAATCCCCGGAACCCACCACCACCAGCCCGGTCAGCGCACAGACCACTACGGTGTCCCAGAAAACCCCGGAAGCGGATACCAGTGCCTGCCGCACCGGATGGCTGGTCTGCGCTGCAGCGGCCAGGATGGGCGCACTGCCCAGGCCGGCCTCGTTGGAAAAGAGTCCGCGGGCGATGCCGTATCGCATGGCTTCCTTGATCCCAGCGCCGACAAACCCACCCACCGCCGCCTGCCCGGTAAAGGCGCTGGAGAGGATCAATTCCAGTGTTCCAGGCAGTTCCTGGATGTTCAGGAGCAGGATGACCAGGCAGCCGCCGCCATAAAACAACGCCATCCCCGGCACCAGCCAGGCACAGACCTTGGCAATGGAACGGACCCCGCCAATCAGCACCAGCCCCACCATCACCGCCAGCGGCAGGGCCACCATCCAGGACTCAACCCCCGGCGCATGCGCTTTGACCAGGTCGGTGATGGCATTGGACTGGTTCATGTTCCCAATGCCGAAACCGGCCAGCGCGGTAAACACCGCAAAAACCATTCCTAACCACCTGCATTTCAGTCCTTTCTCCAGCACCAGCATCGGCCCGCCCACCATCTCGCCCCGCGCATTCTTCTCCCGGTATTTCACCGCCAGGACCGCCTCACCATACTTCGTGGCCATCCCAAAAACCCCGGTCAGCCACATCCAAAAAACCGCCCCGGGCCCTCCGGCCAGCACCGCCCCGGCCACGCCGTAGATATTCCCTGTGCCGATCGTCGCCGCCAGCGCCGCCGTCAGCGCGCCAAAGTGGCTGACATCCCCGGCCTGGCCTTTTTCGCCCCGTCCAAAGGTGATTTTAAACGCATGACCCAAATACCGCTGAATAAAGCCCGTGCGCACCGTGAGGAAGAGGTGCGTGCCGAAGAGCAGCACGATCAACGGCCAGCCCCAGACAATTCCCGCCGCCGTGCTTAAAAAACTTTCCACCGCTTTCCACGCTTCGCTTTCCATGCCGCGAGCATGGCCACCCGTCCCGGCTCCTGCAACCCGCAATCCCTGCCGCTGCGCCGAAAGCCCTCAACAGTGTTGCCTTCCCCATCCGTTCCGTTATTTTCCGCCCTTCATGGCCCGCTCCCGCACCCCCAAAGCCTATGCCGCCGCCGGCGTGGACATCGACCTCGGCAACAAAGTCAAATCCGGCATCCCCAAACTCATCGCCTCCACCCACCGCCCCGAGGTCCTCTCCAAGATCGGCGCCTTCGGCGGCCTCTTCCGCGCCAAATTCCCCCGCATGAAGGACCCCGTCCTGGTCTCCAGCGTCGATGGCGTGGGCACCAAGCTCAAAGTCGCCACCGCCATGAAGCGCCATGACACCATCGGCGCCGACCTGGTCAACCACTGCATCGATGACATCGCCGTCCTCGGCGCCGAGCCGCTTTTCTTTCTCGACTACATCGGCACCGGGCGCCTGGACCCCGCTGTCTTCAAGCAAATCCTCACCGGCCTGGCCTCCGCCTGCAAAGCCTCCAACTGCGCCCTCATCGGTGGCGAGACCGCCCAGATGCCCGGCGTCTATCATGGCGAGGATTACGACCTCGTCGGCACCATCGTCGGCGTCGTGGACCGCCCCAAGATGATCGATGGGTCCTCCATCCGCCCCGGCGATGTCGTCATCGGCCTGGCCTCCTCCGGCCTGCACACCAACGGCTACACCCTGGCCCGCTCCGTGCTCTTCGACAAAATGCGCCTGACGCTCGACTCCACTGTTCCCGGCTCCCGCCTCTCCTTGGGGGAACTCCTCCTCGCCCCCCACATCAACTACCAGCCCCTGCTCAAGAAGCTTGGCCAAATAGTCAAAATCAAGGGCCTGGCCCACATCACCGGCGGCGGCTTCGTGGACAACATCCCCCGCATCCTCCCCAAAGGCACCGGCGTCTCCATCCAGGCCGGCACCTGGGATGTGCCCGCCATCTTCCAGCTCCTGGCCAGCGGCGACTTTGTCGCCACCGATGAACTCTATCAAGTCTTCAACATGGGCATCGGCATGGTCATCATCGTCGCCTCCAAAGACGCCCCCAAAACCCTCGCCCTCACCGGCGGCACCATCATCGGCCAGGTCACCAAAGGCACCCAAACCGTCAAAATCCACTTCTAATCCCCCATGGGCATCCAACGAGAAGCCCGGATTCCAGTTACCTTCTGCCTTCCTTCTTAGTGCCGATTAGTGACCATTAGTGGTTCCTTTCCTCTTCCGCTTTCATGAAAAACGCCCTCCTCTCCGTCTCCGATAAATCCGGCCTCGTTGACTTCGCCGCTTTCCTCGCCGCCCGCGGCGTGCGCCTTCTCTCCACCGGCGGCACCGCCAAGGCCCTGCGGGACGCCGGCCTGCCCGTCACCGATGTGTCCGATTACACCGGCTTCCCCGAGATGATGGACGGGCGCGTCAAAACCCTGCACCCGAAAATCCACGGCGGCCTCCTCCACCTCCGCGATGACGCCACCCACACCGCCCAGGCCGCCGCCCACGGCATCGAGCCCATCGACCTCGTCGTCGTCAACCTCTACCCCTTCGCCCAAACCCTGGCCAAGCCCGGCGCCACCCACCACGACCTCATCGAGAACATCGACATCGGCGGCCCCTCCATGCTCCGCTCCGCCGCCAAAAACTACCGCTCCGTCACCGTCGTCACCGACCCGGCCGACTACTCCGCCGTCCGCGCTGAAATCGAGTCCTCCGGCACCACCACCGAGGCCACCCGGGAAAAACTCGCCGCCAAAGTCTTCCGCCACACCGCCTTCTACGACCACCTCATCGCCCACTACCTTACCGGCAAAGCCGAGCCCGAGTCCGGTCCGTTCCAGGAAACCTTCACCACCGGAGGCCCCCGCGTCCAGGCCCTCCGCTATGGCGAGAACCCCCACCAGAAAGCCGCCCTCTACGGCTGCTTCGGCGATAAATTCCGCCAGCTCCACGGCAAGGAACTCTCCTACAACAACATCATCGACATTGCCGCCGCCGCCCAGCTCGCCGCCGACCTCCCCACCGAGCTTCCCGCCCTGGCCATCCTCAAGCACACCAACCCCTGCGGCGCCGCCACCGGACGCACCCTCAAAGACGCCTGGGACAAAGCCTTCGCCACCGACCGCCAGGCCCCCTTCGGCGGCATCATCACCGTCAACCGCCCCCTCGACCTCCCCTGCGCCGAAGCCATTGCGGAAATTTTCTCCGAGGTCATCATCGCCCCCGCCTTCACCCCCGAGGCCCTCGCCCTCCTCACCAAAAAGAAAAACCTCCGCCTGATTGAGAACCACTGGGCCCCCGCCCCCGGAGCCCTCGACTTCCGTTCCGTCCCCGGCGGCCTCCTCGTCCAGCAGAGCGACCTGGCGACCACCGATGAAATCACCTGGAAGATCGTCACCGAGCGCTTCCCCACCGATGACGAATGGCGCGCCCTGCGCTTTGGCTGGCGCGTCGTCAAGCACGTCAAATCCAACGCCATCGTCTATTGCGGTCCGGACCGCACCCTGGGCATCGGCGCCGGCCAGATGAGCCGGGTGGACAGCTCCCACATTGCCGTCTGGAAGGCGGGCGAAGCCGGCCTGTCCTTGAAGGGCAGCGCCATCGCCTCCGATGCCTTCTTCCCTTTCCCGGACGGAATCGAAGCCGCCGCCGCGGCCGGCGCCACCGCCGCCATCCAGCCCGGCGGCAGCGTGCGCGATGCCGAAGTGATTGCCGCCGCCGACAAAGCCGGCATGACCATGGTCTTCACCCACCGCCGCCACTTCCGCCACTGACCCATTCCCCTCCCCTCTATGAAGAGGGGCAGAAAGGCCCGCAGGGCCGCTTCCGGGTGTGTCACCGAGGAGCCCCCCGATTCAGCAGCAGCCCGCGTCCCCCTTCAAGAAGGGTGGCACAAATCGACGGGATGTGTCCCGGGAATCCTTCATCGGCCTCCCCTCACTATCCCCTCTCCCGGCAAATCCCGCTGGCCAAGGCGGCTCCTGCAGATTATTCCCATGGAAGCAAAAGGTTCTTCCATGGACATCCACAACCGCAATACAGCCGAACCCTTCACCACCAAGGATGGCTCGACCATCCGCGAGCTGCTGGCCCACCGCAATTCCTGCATCCGCCACCAAAGCCTAGCCGAGGCCACCCTGCCGCCCGGCGCCGCCACCACCGCACACTATCATCCCAAGGCGGAAGAAATTTACTACATCCTCCAGGGCACCGGACGCATGCGCGTGGGCGATGAAATCCGGGACGTCGGCCCGCTGGATGCCATCGCCATCCCCCCGGGCGCCGTCCACCAGCTCACCAACACCGGCCCGGATCCCCTGGTCCTGCTCTGCTGCTGCGCCCCCGCCTACGAGCACAGTGACACCGTGCTGGTGGAATAGGCCGCCCTCCAAGGCTCCCCTGGTTTATTTTTCGCACCACCTGATATTCTCCTGGGTCCCACCCGCTTGTTTGTCATCTTGACAGTTGCGTGACGATGCCGGGATAGTCATGGGCCATGGCCCGCGCCACTCCCCGCAAAACCCGTTACCGCCGCATCCTCCTCAAGCTCAGCGGCGAGGTCCTGGGCGATGACAACGACCCCATCGCCTCTGCGGTGGCCGATGGCATCGCCAAGCAGATCAAGGAAATCCACGCCCTCGGCGTCCAGGTGGCCGTAGTCATCGGCGGCGGCAACATCTGGCGCGGCCTCACCGCCAGCCACGCCGGCATGGACCGCACCACCGCGGACTACATGGGCATGCTCGCCACCGTCATCAACGGCCTCGCCCTCCAGGACGCCCTCGAGCGCAACGGCGTTTACACCCGCGTCCAAACCGCCATCGAGATGAAAAACGTGGCCGAGCCCTTCATCCGCCGCCGCGCCATCCGCCACCTGGAAAAAGGCCGCGTGGTCATCTTCGTCGCCGGCACCGGCAACCCCTTCTTCTCCACCGACACCACCGCCGCCCTCCGCGCCAGCGAGATCGGCGCCGATGTCGTCCTCAAGGCCACCAAAGTCGATGGCATCTACGACTGCGATCCCAAGAAAAACCCCAAGGCCCGCCGCTTCGCCCGCATCTCCTACACCGAGGCCCTCTCGCGCCGCCTGGCCGTGATGGACTCCACCGCTTTCAGCCTTTGCATGGACAACCACGTCCCCATCATCGTTTTCGACATGTTCAAAAAGGGCAACCTCAAGCGCGTCGCCTCCGGCGAGCCCGTCGGCACGCTCGTCACCGAGTAAGCCCCCAACCTCCCACCGGACCCCCGCCCCATGCCCGCCGATGAAATCCTGATGGAGTGCGAAGAGCACATGGAAAAAACCGTCAAAAAAATCCACGACGACTTCGCCGCCGTCCGCACCGGCAAGGCCTCCCCCCAGCTCGTCGATTCCATGCGCGTGGATTGTTATGGCACCACCATGACCCTGCGCGAGCTGGCCGGCATCACCTGCCCCGAGCCCCGCCTGATCATGATCCAGCCGTGGGATGTGGCCAACGTCGATCCCATCCGCAAAGCCATCGAGACCTCCAACCTCGGCATCAGCCCCCTGGTCGATGGCAAGATCATCCGCATCCCCATCCCCGAGCTTTCCGAGGAGCGCCGCCGCGACCTCATCAAGGTGGTCAAAAAAATCGCCGAAGACGGGCGCATCGCCGTGCGCCACAGCCGCCGCGATGCCATGGACACCCTCAAAAAAGAGCAAAAAGACGGCGACCTGACCGAGGATGAATTGAAAGTGGCGGAAAAAGACGTGCAGAAGCTGACCGATGACTACAGCGGCAAGATCGACAAAATGCTGGAGTCCAAGGAAGCCGAACTGCTCAAAGTCTAACAGCCAGCGGCGGCAGGCTTTTACAGGAAGGGCGCGCCCGGCGGTCGCACCTCACCACAGGCTCCTGCCTCCTACCGAATTCAATTCCACCCGTTTTCCTTCGCGTCCCTTTGCGGTCTTCCTGTTCAAACCTGCCTTCAGCCTTCCAACGCGGTTTTGATCCGGCGGGCCTCGGCCAGGGCGGCTTCCGCGGTTTCCCCCAGCACGGTGAAATGCCCCATCTTGCGTCCGGTGCGGGCCTCGGCTTTGCCGTAGAGGTGGAGGGCGGCGCCGGGATGTTCCAGCACCCGGTCCCAGGGCGGCGTGCCCTGCGCCCAGAGATCGCCCAAAAGATTCACCATGACCGCGGGCCGGAGCAGGTCCACCGATCCCAGGGGCAGGCCGCAGACGGCGCGCAGCTGCTGCTCGAACTGGCTGGTGGGGCAGGCATCCAGGGCGTAGTGCCCGGAGTTGTGCGTGCGCGGCGCCAGTTCATTGACCCGCAGCCGCCCGTCCCGCCCCAGGAAAAATTCCACCGCCATCAAGCCCACCAGCTTCAAATCCGCGGCGATCGAGGCGGCCATCTCCACCGCCTCCTCCTGCACGCGGGGATCGATGCGGGCGGGAACGATGGTGAAATCCAGGATGTGGCGGGTGTGGATGTTCTCCGCCACCGGGAAGGCGCGGACTTCCCCGTTGCGGGTGCGGGCGCAGACCACGGAAAGCTCGCAGGTAAAATCCACCCAGCCTTCCAGCACCCCGCGCGGCGCCCCCAGTCCGGCCCAGGCCGCAGAAGGATCGCTCCCCTCCCCCAGCTTGGACTGGCCCTTGCCATCATAGCCAAAATCCGCGGTCTTGAGCACCGCCGGACGCCCGATCCGCTGCAAAGCGCCCTCCAGCGCCGTGGCGGAATCCACCACCTCGTAGGGGGCACAGGGATAGCCGCAGGCGGTGAGAAAGGCCTTCTCCCGCTCCCGGTTCTGGCAGGTGTGGAGCACGGTCCAATCCGGATGGACCGGTGCGGCCCCGGCCAGCTCCTGCAGGACCGCCGCGGGAATATTCTCGAACTCGAAGGTCACCACATCGCAGCCCGAGGCGAAGGCGCGCAGCGCCTCCAGATCGGTGTAAGGGGCATTCACTTCCTGTCCGGCCACCTGCCCGGCCGGGCAGCCGGCGGCGGGCTCGAAGACACGAAAACCGTAGCCCATGCGCCGGGCCGCCAGGCCCAGCATGCGCCCCAGTTGGCCGCCGCCGATCACGCCGAGGGTGGAGGGAGGAAGGATCATCGGACCAGAGGATGGAGAAATCCACCGATTACGCCGGCAGGCGGGACTTCAGGACCTTTGCGGTCTGCGCCTTGCGGAATGCCTTGAGCTTCCCGGCGGCGGACGGGCGTTCCAGCGCCAGCAACGCGGCTGCAAAGAGCGCGGCATTGACCGCCCCCGCACGCCCGATGGCAAACGTGGCCACCGGAATGCCCGCCGGCATCTGCGCGATCGAAAGGAGCGAGTCCAGGCCCTTCAGTGCCTTGGATTCCACCGGGACCCCCAACACCGGCAGCGGAGTCATGGAAGCGGCCATGCCCGGCAGATGAGCGGCACCGCCTGCCCCCGCAATCAGGCACTTCAATCCACGCTCCAGGGCGCTTTCCGCATATTCCACCAGGAGCCGCGGGGTGCGGTGGGCACTGACCACGCGGGTCTCGTGCGGGATGCCGAAATCATCCAGGGTGGCGGCAGCGTGGCGCATCGTCTCCCAATCGGACGTGCTGCCCATGATGATGCCGACGAGCGGGGCGGGGGCGGATCGTTTGGCCATGGAGCCGCTTATCGTGCGGACTCATCGGCCAGACGGCAAGCGTCCATGAGGATGCCCATGGCATCGCCATCAATCGTCTGCGCCGGACTGGCCACATCGAAATTGAATTCAAAGCTGCCATGCCCGTTGCGCATCAGCGTGGGCAGGGCATCCATCCCCTGGTGGCCCTGGTCGGTGCAGGCGTGGATGATCGACCCGCAGTAAAAAAACACATCCCCGCCGCTGGCCGCGCCGGACTGGATGCGCAGGTGCCCGGTTTTCGTGCCTTGGACCAAAATCTGGCAAAGATCGATCAGCGAGAAATCGGAAAGATTGCCGCGCAGCGGGGGGCGATCGGAAGCGGGGGCCAGGGCGCTGGCCAGGCTGGCGCCGCCGGCGGGCGCCGAGGCACCCCGCTCGATCTGGTCGCTGACCTTGATGATCGCCTCCACCTTCTTCATCAGCTTGTCGATGCTCTCGTCCCGGTCGATCAGGTTGGTGGCCACGGTGCGGGCCAGCCCCATGGCATTTTCGTTGGAAAGCTTCAGGCGGATGGCCTGGGTGACCTTGCCCATCGGACGGCTCGGCTTTTCCACCGGAATGACATCGGGAACGGAAGGCGCCGGGTAGGATGGGGCGGGAGCCTCCCGTTCCTGGATGTTGATCAAGGTCACGCAGACATGCCGCCCATCCGGCATCAGCTCGAAATAGGCCTGGCAGCGGATGGGGTCGCCGCTTCGGGTGCGCGCAGTCAGGTCCATGCAGCGCGCCTCATCCAAATGGACCGCCTCTTCCCAGTTCTTCAGCGCCTTTTGACAGAGCGGGCCGAAAGATTCATCAAAGAGGTCCTTGAACCGGGTGACGGACTCAACGGTTTTGGGGGTGTATTCCAGCAACTCCAGGAACCGGGGGTTGGAGTGGGCCAGCTTGCCGTCATCGGTGAACAGCACCACCGGCACCGGGATGGCTTCCAGTATCTGCTTGAGCTGGCCTTCCTGATGGCCGACGCGGAAGCTGTTGGCGAAAAGCTCCTTGTTCTTCTGGGCCAGGGAAACCAGCTGCGCCTCCACCGCAGTCAGCTTGTGGGTGAGGTTCTCGAAGTGGTTGACCAGCAGGTCGCGCACCGAGATGAGGCCGACAAAACGCCCGCCTTCCTTGACGATGATGTCGTGGAAGAATTCTTCGTCGCGCGCCTTCTCGGTGAAGAGGCGCATGACCACATTGTCCAGGTCCTGGCCGGCTTCCACGGCCAGGGGATTGCTGATCATGATGTCCGAGACCGGCTGCTTGAGGAAAGACGGCTTGGTGATCTGGCCGATAAGCTGCTGGCTGAGGTGGTTGCGGGTGATCAGGCCGAAAGTGTCGCCATTGAGAATGACCCCCAGGCTGACCACGGAAATCTGCGCCTGGAACCAGGCTTTGACGTCGCCAATGGGCATATCACCTTCCACATAATTGGAGGTGTAAATCAAGTCCTGCGCCCGCGTGCTGCTTGCCAGTGCCACGGGGCTACCCTGCCGCCATCCCGGCCGGATTTCAAGATGCGATCGCAAGAATGCCGGAACGGGATGCCGGTCACTGCGGGCCAAGGGCGGCCTGGACCGCGGAGGACTGCGCGGCAAACGCCGCCTCATCGAGCGCCGGCCTCCAATCCTTCACACCCGGGCGGGCGGGGAGATCGATCCAGCTGCGGCAGCCGGAGGCCGCGGCATCGCCCGGAGCCGGCGCCGGCTCCACGGCGCGCCACACCCTCACCACCAGCGCGAAAAGGCCCGGGCGCTTCCCGAAGTGGAAGCGGCGGCGGACCTCCTCCGGCGCCCAGGCGTGCCAGGGAGTGAGGGCATCGACACGGGCTTCATCATCCAGCCAGCGTGCTGCGGCCACCGAGGCGGCCAGGCTCAGGCCCGGCGGGGGCTCGTCCGCGGGGTCCACGCCGGGCTGCAATTTTTCAGGAGCGGGATGGAAGCGGGTGGGGTGGAACCAAAACCAGTCATGCGCGGGCCGGAATCCGCCCGGCCCTTCGGCGATCCCGCCCTTGCGGAGGAGGAGAATCTGCCGGCCTGCCCCCAGCCGCGCCACAACCGGCGCCCATTCCTTATAAGCCACCCCGGGCTCTTCACGCTGCATGCCAGAAATAATAGGCAGCCACCCCTCCCGCGTCCATCACAGGAACAAAGCCTCTGCGGCCAAGCCATGTCAGCGCTCGGACTTGATGTTGAATGGCGGACCGAATTTTGCCCAGAGGCCGACTTCGATCATCTCACGATTGGCCGCCTCCTCATACCCATCAAGCACTCGGTAACAGAGCAGCGCCTTGTCTAGTGTCATTTGGATGGCTTCTTTTCTGTTACGAGCAACGCCGCACTTCACCAAACAATGCTGCATCTGTCCGCCTGTGTTTGTTTGGGCCGAAGAAAAATGCCACTGAAACCTTTGCTTCAACTTGGTCGTTTTACCGACGTAGAGAACCGCCCAGGTCTTGCCCTCCCATCTCACTGTCTGTGGCTTGAAGTGAAAAAGTATCTCCTGAGGCAGATTTTTGACGGAAGGACCGGACAAGGGAATGGTCCTCTCGGCTTTAAAATCGCTGGCAGGCCACAAGAAAACGTAATTCCCTCCAGTTTCTTCCTCCAGACCCCTCAAGTTTTTCCATTGGAGATTGCGTCCATCATCCTTCAGCACAGAGCACTTGTGGATGATCCAGCTTTTCCCAGTGCAAAAAGAATCGACCGCTTCACGGACGATCCGCTCACCCAGCTTGGTATGCATTGAATTAGGCAAAAGATCTACACCGCAAACACCTTCATCGCCTCGTCCCCGAGGTGGTTTATGACTTTGACGGCGATGCGGCCGCTATTGGGTTTCTCGAAAGGGCGTGAAGTGTCGCTGTTTAGGCTAACCCAAGCGTCGAGGTCTATCGCTGGCCGCATCCGGGACTCAGCCCTGGGGTTTGGCGGGGACGGGTGCGGCGGAGGCTTGGGCGGGGGCCGGCGCGGGCGGGGCGGGGAGGCGGGATTGGACCCAGGCCTCATGCTCGGCCGGGGGCTTCACTTCCACGATGCCCACCATGTTCGCATGGCCGGTGCCGCAGAGCTGGGCACAGACAATCTCGTAGGTGCCATCCTTGGTCGGGGTGAACCAGATCGGAATAGCCATGCCGGGAATCGCGTCCTGGCCGATGCGGAAATGCTTCACGGCGTAGTTGTGAATCACATCTTTGGAGCTTAGGACGATGTAAGCCGGCACATTGCTCGGCAGGCTCATGGTGTTCTTGGCCACGATGTCGTCGGCCGAAGCCGGGTCTTTGGGGTCGAGACCAACGGGATTGGTTCCATTCACCAGGTTGATGCGGCGGGCGCCGAATTTTCCATCGGGACCGGGATAAACGAAGTTCCAGCCGAATTGCTCGGCAATGGCGTGGACTTGGACGGCGGTGGCCAGGTCGGGCTTTTCTTGATTGGCCACACGCTTGGCCCAGAGCGGGAACGCGAAACCGAGGAGGAGGAGCGCTTCGATGATGACCACGCCGTATTCCAGGTGGGTGGAGGCCTTGGATTTCACGCCGTGGTAGGAGGCATTCGGATTGCGGCGGGCACTGAAACGCCAGAGGACATAGACAAAGAACAGGCTCCAGCCAATGAAGAGGACAAGCATGAACCAGTGAACCACTTCGAGCATGTGGTCGATCTGGAGGGCGTGGGCGGCGGCGGCATCAGGAATGCCCAGGAGCTTGTTGACGAAATTCATGAGGGGAGGGCGGTGGATTTGGGTTGGACGATGGCCAGCACTTCCTCATCCGCCAGCGGCATGCGGGCCGAGCGGATGATGATGCGGGCGAAAAAAGCAACGATGCCAAGGAGGACGATGCCGATCACGCCCAGGAGGAAGAGGATGGATTGGGCAATGGCGCCGGTGACGGGGTCGTCTTTGGCGCCGAAACAAACGGTGCAGGCGGAGGCGTCGGTGGTCCATCCGAGGAAGAGGAAGACCAAGAGGAAGAGGAAGAACAGACGGCTCATGAATCTCCCAAGAGGCTGAATTTTTTGCGGGCAAACCAAATGCCGTAGCCCAGAAGGCCGAGGCCGGCCAGGTTGCAGATGACCGCCAGGGCGGTGTGTTCAGCGGCGCCCGCACGCACCTGCTCCACCGCCCAATAGCCCACCCCGAACGCCAGGAGGATCGAGGCGAGGATGAAGAGCAGATGAATCGTGCGCAGGCTCATAAAATCTCAAATCTCAAATTTGAAATCTCAAATTAAAAAGTATGCGTGTGGTCGAAGTAGGCCAGGAGGCTGAGGGCGAAGAGGCCGATGGCAAAGAAGACGGTGAAGGCGAGGATGCGGTAGATGAGCTTTTTCTCGCCCCAGAGGTGCATGAAGAAGAGGGCAACCAGAGCGGCCTTGACCGTGGCGATGAGGAGGCCGATGGCGAAGTTGTTGGCGTGGGAGCCGAAGTCAATCTGGGCCACACCGACGGTGATGAGGGTGAAGACGCCCAGGGCACCGAAGATGGCCCAGTAAAACCGCAAGTGGCTGCGGATGTGCTCCATTTCATGCGCCTCATCGTGCGCTGCGTGGGCTTCCGGGGAATGGCTGTGATCGCTCATCGGTGATTCCAGGTTACATCAGATACATGATGGGGAAAAGGAAGATCCAGACCAGATCGACGAAGTGCCAGAAGAGGCCGGCGACTTCGATGCGGCTGGCAAAGTGGGCGCGGTCGGTGAAGAACATTTTGCTGCCGGGCAGCCAGAAGTAGGCCAGGACCAGGGCGCCGCCGATGACGTGAAGGGCGTGGAGGCCGGTCATGGTGAAGTAGATGGCAAAGAAGCTGTTGTAGCGCGGGACGAACATGGAGTGGCGAAAGATTTCCTCCTTCTCCAGCTTGAGCACAGGGACGCCGTGGTCTTCCTCTCCGGTCTTGCTGACGCCGGGGTGGTTGAAGTCGAATGCGTCCCGGGCGGCGCGTTCTTCCGGGGTGTATTTTTTCTCGGCGCTCCACCAGTGCCAGGGCTGCTTTTTGGGCTTGTCCGGGGCGATAAGGAAATGGCCGATGTCCTTGCCGTCCACGATCTCGACGTGGTCTTCGAGGATGTGGCCGGTGATTTGCAGGTCGTAGCCGGCAGGGGCGGTGTCGCTCTTCATGAACGCGCCGAAATGGTGGAACTTGTCGTTGTATTCGTAGGCCTTGATGCCCATGAAGGCGAGGGCGCAGACCAGGGTGATGCCGAGGTAGATGCGGAATTTTTTGAAGTCGTTGAGCTTCACGCTGGCCCAGGCCATGACGACGGTGACGGAGGAGAGGATGAGGATGGCGGTGTTGATGAGGCCCGGGAGGACGGAGAGGAGGCCGTTGGGCCAGGTGCCGGAGGGGGCGCCAAGGCGGAGGAAGACATAACCGGCGAAGAGGCCGCCGAAGAGCATGACTTCGGAGGCGAGGAAGAGCCAGATGCCCAGCTTGGCGTTGTTGAGGCCGGTGTCCGGACGGGGCTTGACGGTGTAGGGGATTTCCATGATGGGTTAACCACTAATGTTCACTAATGGGCACTAATTAAGTTAAAGGCAGCAAGTAAGGGATAATGAATGAACTTCAGGTTTATTCCACTTAGTGAACATTAGTGTCCATTAGTGGTTTAATTTTTCGTAGCGGGGGGTTCGAATTGGGGGGTGTAATCCTTGGCGGCGCCAGGGACGCTGTATTCGTAGGGGCCGCGGTAGGCCACGGGCTCGGTGGCGAAGTTGCCGTGGGGGGGCGGGGTGGGGGTGGCCCACTCCAGGGTGGTGGCGTTCCAAGGGTTGTCGTTGGCTACTTTTTTGCCGATTTTCCAGGCGAGGAGGACGTTGAGGATGAAGGGAATCTGGAAGACGGCCAGAGCCCAGGAGCCGTAGCGCATGACGTGGTTGAGGTCGATGGCACGGATGCCTTCCACGGGATTTTCCAAGAAGAGGTTCACGATAGGAACCAGGGGCTGGAGGATGGGAACGAAGGCCTGGGAAAGCTCGTAGGAGGCGCCGCCGTCATACCAGCGGCGGTGCATGCCCACCATGCCCTGGAGGAACATGGGCAGGAAGATGAGGTTCATGCAGATGAACGAAGGCCAGAAGTGGACCTTGCCCCAGAACTCGCTCATGTGGCGCCCGGTGATCTTGGGATACCAGTGGTAGATGCCGGCGAAGAGGCCGAAGATGGTGCCGGGGGCGACGATGTAATGGAAGTGGCCGATGACATAGTAGGTGTCGTGGAGATAGAGGTCGATGGCCGTGAACGCGAGCGGGATGCCAGTGAGGCCGCCGAGTCCGAACATGGGGAGGAAGGCGGTGGCGAAGAGCATGGCGCTGTTGAAGCGGATGGAGCCGCCGTAGAGCGAGATCATCAGCGCGGTGAGGATGATGACCGAGGGGATGGAAATGATGACCGTGGTGAGCTGGAAGAAGGTCGCCACTTTCGTGCCCATGCCGGTGAGATACATGTGGTGGGCCCAGACGATGAAGGAAAGGAAGCCGAGGATGAGGGAGGCGAAAACCAGGGACTTGTAACCCCAGAGCGGCTTGCGGGTGTTGCAGGCGATGATCTCGGCAACGATGCCGACGGCGGGAAGGATGAGGACATAAACCTCGGGATGGCCGAGGAACCAGAAGAGGTGCTGCCAGAGGAGCGGGCTGCCGCCGCCGGAAATTTCCAGCGGGTGGCCGCCGACGTAGAGGCCGGTGGGGAGAAAGAAGCTGGTGCCAGCGATGCGGTCCATCAGCTGCATGACGCCGGCGGCTTCCAGAGGGGGAAAGGCCAGGAGCAGGAGGAAGGCGGTGACGAACTGGGCCCAGCAGAAGAAGGGCATGCGCATCCAGGTCATGCCTTTGGCGCGGAGCTGGATGATGGTGGTGATGAAATTGACCGAGCCCAGGAGCGAGGAAGTGATCAGCAGGACCATGCCGATGAGCCAGAGGGTCTGGCCGTTGAGGATGTGCCAGATGCCGCTGCCCTGATCGACCACGGAGGCCAGCGGGGAGTAGGAGGTCCAGCCGGACTTGGCCGCGCCCCCGGGGACCCAGAAGCTGACAAACATGGTCAGACCGCCCAGCCAATAGGAGTGGTAGCTGGCCATGTTGATGCGGGGGAAGGCCATGTCCGGCGCACCGATCTGGAGGGGGACGACGTAGTTGCCGAAGGCGCCGAAGGCCAGGGGGACGACGGCCAGGAAGACCATGATGGTGCCGTGCATGGCGCCAAAGCTGTTGTAAAGCTCGCCGGACATGACGTTGTTGGCGAATTGCTTGGCGGCATTCTCGGAGCCGAGGAGGAAGTTGATCGCAGGGCCGAGCAGGGGGATGGGCTCGCCCGGGTGGGCGATGGACCAACGCATGGCCAGCATGAGAAAGAAGCCGAAGAGCATGAAGACCAGCGCGGTCAGGCCGTATTGGATGCCAATGACCTTGTGGTCGGTAGAGAAAACGTATTTGCGCCAAAAGCCCAGTTCTTCGTGGTGGGCGTGCGCGCTGTCATGGCCGTGGGCGGCATCAGCGGCGGGAGCGTGAGGGGTGCTCATGGGATGGGTTCTTTGCTAATGGTTGGAGGCGGGGCTGTGAGGGAATGGCGGGAAAGGCAAAAAGCACTTGGGCGGGGGCGCACAAGCCAAAAGACTGATTACGGTAACTCGGGACTGAGGGTTTTCAATTCGGGTTCGGTCCAGGGCTGGGTGCGGGCGGCGGTCTCGGCGCGGACCGCGGCGACCTGCTCGGGGGTGATGGGGGCGGCCTGGTTGCCCCACTCGTTGCGGATGTAGGTGGTGACGGCGGCGATCTGGCGGTCGTTGAGCTGCTTGCCCCAGGCGGTCATGACGTTGTTGTAGGTGTTGCCTTTGACAACTACGGGGCCCTGGAGGCCGTGGAGGACGAGGGCGACGACGTGGTGGGGGCGCTCGAGCACCCATTCCGAGGCGGCGAGCGGGGGATATTGTCCGGCCACGCCGAGGCCGGTGGGGGTGTGGCAGGAGGCGCAGTTGGTGGTATAGACACGCTTGCCGAGCTTCATCATGGCTTCCATGGAATTTTCGTCGGCCGCGGCGGTTTTGGCCGCATCCGCACCGCCTGCGGCTCCGGCCACCAGGCCGGCGCGTTCATCGAAGCCGGTGCTGGACCAGCCGCCATGGTAATTGCCCAGGTAATAGCCACCCCAAAGCAGGACCGCGCAAATGATGCCGATAAGCCAGAGGGGCATGGGCTCCATGCCTTCCTGGGGCTCCACTTTTTCACGGAGGATGGACTCGTGGATGCCTTGGACGTTGACGGTCTCGTCGTAATCGATCCCCTTGAGCCGGGGATCGGGCTGCGGCTCTGGGTGGGGGTGGGGTTGGTCGTGGTCGCTCATTATTCCAGCGGCGCTTCGGGCAGCGCGTAGTTGCGGTTGAGGGAAAGGAGGTAGGCGACGAGCGCCTCCGCATCCGGGGTCGGCACCACTTCGTAGCCGGCCGGCGGGGCGTATTCACCCTGGAGTTTGAGGGCTTTGGGCGAGGGCTGGCCCTGGATTTTCTGGACGCGGTAGAGGTATTTGTAGGGAGCCATGGTGGACCAGGCGGATTTGCTCTGGGGGGCGTAGAGGTGCTCGTGATGCCAGGCGGCGTCGGCCAGGCGCTGCCCGACGTTGGTCAGGTCCGGGCCGGTGCGCATGGTGCCGAGGACGTGGGGCTTGTCGTAGAGGTAATCGCGGGGGACGGTGCGGCGGGCGCCCCAGCCGCGGTTGTGGCCGTCTTCGACATCGTAGGGTCGGATTTGCTGGGAGTGGCAGTAGAGGCAGCCATTGGCCTGATAGACCTGCTTGCCCCGCTCGGCCAGGCCGGTGCGGGCGGCGGGAAACTGGTCGCCGGTGTCTTCATCGAGCTTGGGTTCGAGCTGGCCGAACTGGACGTAGGGGATGATGACCAGGCCGATCCAGGCCGTGAAAAAGGTCAGGAAGAAGCCGGCAAAAAGCGTGGTGAGTCGGTTCATGGGACAGGATCAGCCGTTGGCGGGCTTGAAGAGGGTGGGGCCTCCGCCGGAGCGTCCGAGACGGAGGAGCATGAGGAGGAAATGGAAGGCAAAGACGACGTGGCCGAGAGTGAGGAGGAAGCCGGTGCCGCTGCGGACCACTTTGTAGAAGAGGGTGTTTTCCACGATGTCTTTGAAGGAAATATTGGCATCGCGCAGCCCGAGCCCCTGGATGAGGCCGCCCACGGTGAGGATGAGCACCATGAAGATGATGCCGTAGGCACAGGACCAGAAATGGATTTTGATCAGGGCGGCGGAGCGCCACTCGGCACCAACCAGGCGGGGGACGATGTAATACATCGAGCCGAACATGATCATGGTGAAGAAGGCGTAGAGGCCGAGGTGGGAGTGGCCGATGGTGTAATCGGTGAAGTGGGTGATTTTGTTAAGCGAGCGGATGGCCATGGTGCTGCCCTGCAGGCTGGCCAGGGTGTAGGCCATGGCGCCGAAGACAACGAAGCGGAGGGTGGGGCTGTATTCCAGGACATGGAAGTTGCCCTTCATGGTCATGTGGTGGTTGATCGCCGTGACGACGACCGGGATGATCATCATCACGCTGGCCACCGTGGAAGCGGTGATGACCCAGGCGGGCAAGGGCCCCCCGATGAGGTGGTGGCCGCCGTTCCAGGAGTAGAAGAGCGCCAGGGACCAAAAGCCGAAGGCCGAAAGGTAGTAGCTGTGAACAGGGCGCCCGATGACTTTCGGGATGAAATAGTAGGCGGCAGCCAGGCCAACCGGGGTGAACCAGAGGCCGAGGGCGTTGTGGCCATACCACCAGTTGACGATGGCCTGGACCGATCCCTGAACGGGCTGAAGGTGGATGAGGATGTTGGCGGTGCCGTAAAGCCAGGGGAACCAGAAGAGGGCCGCCATCAAATACCACTGGGATACATAGACGTGACCGGGCTTGCGGTGGACGAACATATCCACCGCCCAGATGGAGATCAGGGCGTAGGCGATGAAAAGCAGGAAGGAGGCATAGGGGGGGAATTCCAGCCATTCCACCGAGGTGCTCTGGCCGAAGAGGATGGCTCCGGTGCCGACGAACATGCCGATGTTCCAGATGACGCCGGCTGCGGTGACAAAGCCGGAGTGGCGGAGCTGGACACGGCAGAGGCGGGCCATCAGCCAGATGCAAACACCCAGGGCGGCGGTGGCGGCCCAGCCGTAAGCCACGGTGTTGAGGTGGGCCGGACGGACTCGCCCGAAGGTGAGGGCCCCGTTGATGGCATCGACGGTGGAGGCGGGGATGAATGGGTCGAGGGCACGGATGACCATGGCGGACCACTCGGGAATCTCGATGGCGAAATTCGGATGGTGGAGCTTGATGGACGCGAGCAGCGCAAAGACGGTGCCGGCCAGGAGCCAGAAGATGGCGGTGGCGAAGAAGGTCAGAACCGGGACGCGGCAGCTGCGGTCGATCGCCGCGCGGTCGGCGGCGTTGTTGGTGTCCGGAATATTGGCGGTGGCGGTGCTCATGAGTTCGTGGCCTGCTTCATCAGGCGGCGGGCTTTCTTGCGGGCGATTTCGCGCTTGGGATCGATGCCGGGGAAGGCATCCGTGATCTCGCCTTCCGGTTCGCGCTCGTCAAAAATGACCTTGGACCCCTCGTCCATGTTGGCGAACTGGCCGTCTTCCGCCGCCCAGTAAAGGGCATAGACGGCGCTGCCCCCGAGGAGGATCATGGAAGCGAGCAGGAGTCCGTAGAAGATGGCCATGGCGGAAACGGGTTAGTTGGCAGGCGCGGGGGCGGCCGCAGGGGCAGTGGGAGGAACCGGCGGGGCCGGGACCACGTCGGTGCGGCGGACGGGCTTGGTTTTGAGCTCGGCAGCGGCCAGTTCCATGGCCCGTCCGAGAGGCAGGGAAACGGTGCCGGCGTTTTTGTCGATCCAGGCGTAAGATTCGAGCTTTTCCGCCTCGGCGCGCTTGGCGGCGAGCTTGTCCAGGCGGGCCTGGACGACGGCATCGGCGGTGGCCGCGGGCTTGTTGTAAACGCGGACGATGATGAAGGCGGAGCCGCTGAGGAGAACCATACCCAGAAGGATGAGCACGATCTGGCGCAGGGAGCCGAAAATCCCGAGCTTGGGCGGTGCGGTGGGGGCGTCGTGGGGCATGGTCATGGCCGGATCAATTGGTCAGGGTGACGGACTCGTAAAGGCGCGGGTCGCGTTTGGGGAAGAGGCAGGCCTTGGGCAGGCTGCGGAGGAAGGCGAAGGCGAGGACGGCGAGCATGCCGAGGACGGCCAGCACATCGAGGAGGAACTTGATCTCCAGCCCGCGGGCGGCGGGATCCACAGCGGTGTTGACCTGGTATTGGGGCATGATCATCCAGTAAAGATCGAGGAAGTGCATGGCCAGAATCCACGCGGCGGCAAAGCAGAGGCGGTAGGGATTGCGCTTGGCCGGCTGGGTGATGAGCAGGAGGAAGGGGAAGAAGAAGCGCCCGAAGACCAGGAAGATGCTCAAATGATACCAGGTGCCCTCGTTGCGCTGGATGAAGAAAATGGTCTCTTCCGGGATATTGGCATAGTAGTAGAGCATGTATTGGCTGAAGGCGATGTAGGCCCAGAAGACGGTGAATGCGAAGAGGAGCTTGCCGAGGATGTGGTCGTGCTCGACGGTGACGACACCCTGGAGGTAGCCCGCGGCACGCAGGGCGTGGGAAATGAGGATGATGGCGGCCAGCCCGCTTCCGGCCGAACCGGCAAAGATGTAAACCCCCCACATGGTGGAGAACCAGTGGTAGTCGAGGGCCATGATCCACATGATGCCGGCGAAAGAGATCACGAGGGCGAAGAGGATGAGTCCCGCGTAGGCGAACTGGCGCATGCGGATGGATATCTGCGGATCGCCGGATCCGTCCTGTTTGACGGAAAGCGAGCGCATGAGCCAGGCGCAGCCGGCGAAGAAGCCGAGGCAGAGGATGGCAAAGCCCCAGTAGGCGCCGTGGTTGAGCAGCAGGCTTTTATGGTGGAGCAGGTGGTCGGTGTGGGGATCGATGTTCCACCACTTGTAAACTTTCCCAGGCAGCAGGAAGATGGGCAGGAAGAAGGCGGCGATCCAGGGGAAGAGGCAGGCCACGTTCTCCATCAGGCGCCGGGTGGTGACGGACCAGTCGCAGTCCAGCGCATGGTGGATCAGGGTCCAGAAGAGGCAGCCGGCGGCGATGGTGAAGACAAACATGAAGGCCACCAGCCAGCCAAAGGCGAAGCGCTTGGCATCAAGCGCGCCCCAGACGAGGGTGGTGCCCAGGGCGAGAACGCCAACGGCGAGCAGGAGCAGGGGCAGCAGGCCCAATTTGGTGAGGTTGAAGCGCTCCTCGGCGGGAGCCTGCACAGGGGAATGGGCGCTCATGGGGTCAGCTTCTCGCGTTCGGATTCAGGGACATCGGCCACCGTGCCCATCTGGCTGCGCTGGAGGGCACGGACGTAGGCGACGATGGCCCAGCGGTCATCGGCGGGAATGTGGGGCAGGCCGAGCATGGTGTTCTTGCCGTGGACGATGGTGTAGTAAATCTGGCCATCGGGCATCTTGCGCAGGGGATCGGTGTGGTAATTGGCGATGCCGCCGAATCCGTATTCCGAGACGATGCCGTTACCGGCCCCGGAGGGCCCGTGGCAAACGGCGCAATTGATCGTGTAGCGCTCCTGGCCGCGGGCAAGCAGCTTGGCATCGACAGGAACGGGAATGCCGTCTCCGAAGGTGCCGTTGATCATGCCGGTGGCGTAGTAACCCTCGGTGGGGCGGTCACCGACCGGGACCGAGGCGGGGATGGTGCCCTCCACAGGCGGACGGTCGGCACGTCCATCGGCAAAAAAGCGGGATTCGCTCTGGGACTTGAATTTGGCCTGGTGGTCCATGTCGTTGAAGATTTCGAACGGGGTGCGACCGGTCTTCTGGCCGCGGAAGCCGAGGATGGCAACCGCGGAAACGATGGCGGCGAGGAAGGCGAAGAAGAAGTAGCGCATGGATTCAGCCTTCGATGCGGGTGATGTGGGCGCCGCCGAGTTTTTCGAGGAACTCAGCGGTGGCGGTTTCGTGGTAAAGCGGGTCGCCCGCCTCGATGACGATGAAGAACCCGTCATCGGTGACCTGCTCGAAGCGGTCCCACTCGAAGACGGGGTGGTTGAAACGGGGCATGAGGTTGAGCGCGAACATCGAGCCGACGGTAAAGAAGGCCGTGAAAAGGATGGTCAGCTCAAAGAAGACGGGGAAGGTGGGCTCGAAGGCAAAGAACGGCTTGCCCTGGACGACGAGCGGATACTCGATGGCGGAGGTGTAATAGACCAGGACGAAGGCGGCGAGGCTGCCGAGGATGCCGCCGCAGAGGGAGAAGAAGGACACCTTTGACCGGCCCAGACCCATGGCATCGTCCATGCCGTGGATGGGATAGGGGGAGTGGACATCCCAGCGCTTGTAGCCGGCGTCGCGCACTTTCTGGGCGGCCTCGTAGAGTTCACGGGCGCTGCCGAATTGGGCGCCGGTGCCGAAGAGTTCTTTGGATTCGGTGCTCATGGCGGGATCAATGCTTGGCTTCCCCTTCCGGATGGTGGTGGGGATCGGCTTCCGGAAGGACAGCCTTCACCTCGAACATGGTGATGGCGGGCAGGAAGCGCAGGAAGAGCAGGAAGAGGAAGCAGAAGAGGCCAATGGTGCCCAGGAACAGCAGTTTGTCATTGATGCTGGGGGAAAAATAGCCCCAGGAGCCGGGTAGGAAATCACGGTGGACCGAGGTGACGATGATGACGAAGCGCTCGAACCACATGCCGACGTTGGGCCCGACCATGCAGATGATCCAGACGGCAATCATGTTGGTGCGGATTTTCTTGAACCAGAACAGCTGGGGAATGAAGACGTTGCAGATGAACATGAGCCAGTAGGCCCACCAGTAAGGGGCAACGCCGGAGTTGAAGAGGTTGCTGAAGATGTAAGGATCGGCCAGGCGGTTGAATTGGAAAACCCAGCCTTCATTCGGGTTGCCGGAATACCAGGCGATGAAGAACTCCATGGTGTAGGCATAACCGACGATGGTGCCGGTCATCAGGGTGATCTTGGCCATGTTGTCGATGTGCTTGACCGTGATCATGTCCTGGAGGCCGAAGATGGCGCGGGCCGGGATCATGAGGGAAAGCACCATGGCGAAGCCCCCGAAGATGGCGCCGGCGACGAAGTAGGGCGGGAAGATGGTGGTGTGCCAGCCCGGAACGATGGAGGTGGCGAAGTCGAAGGAAACGACCGAGTGGACCGAGAGCACCAGCGGGGTGGAGATGCCGGCCAGGATGAGATAGGCCTTCTCGTAGTTGCGCCACTGGCGGTTGGATCCGCGCCAGCCCATGGCCAGGACGCCGTAAATCCACTTGCGCCAGGCATGCTTGGCGCGGTCCCGGATGGTGGCCAGATCGGGGATGAGGCCGATATACCAGAAGATAAGCGAGACGGTGAAATAGGTGGAGACGGCGAAGACGTCCCAGAGCAGCGGGCTCTTGAAGTTCTGCCAGATGGCGTTGGCGTTGGGGATGGGCGCCAGGAACCAGGCCATCCAAAAGCGCCCGACGTGGAAGGCCGGGAAGATGCCCGCACAGATGACGGCAAAGATGGTCATGGCCTCGGCGGCGCGGTTGATCGAGGTGCGCCACTTCTGCCGGGTGAGGAAGAGAATGGCCGAGATGAGGGTCCCGGCATGGCCGATGCCGATCCAGAAGACGAAGTTGGTGATGTCCCAGGCCCAATAAACCGGATTGTTCAGGCCCCAGACCCCGACGCCGGAGGCCACCAGGTAGGTGAGCTGGAGAGGAACCAGCACAGCGATGGCGCCAGTGACGAGAGTGCAGACCCACCACCAAAACGGCGTCTTGCCCTCGATGATTCCGGCCACCCGCTGGGTGATCCAGGACATGGAGCGCGCGTTGGTGACGAGCGGCTTGCGCTCCATGATGTTGCCCTTGGCGGGCCCGAAGCTGGCGGTGGCGTCACTCATGGTCAATGCGTGCTCCCGTTGGAATGGGCGGCGGGCTGGTTCTCATAGGCCCCGTCGGTGTGGGTCCCCTCAGACGGCAGGCCGTGGTCGGCGGCATGGGCCGCATCATGCACCAGGTGCATGCCGACTTTGTCCGCGCCGGGCATGCGGGGGTTGGGATTGCGCACGCGGGCCAGGTAGCTGACACGCGGGCGGACGTTGAGGTAATCGAGCAGGTTGTAGTTGCGGTCGATGCCTTTCATCCGGTGGACGCGGCTGTGGGGATCGGAAAGGTCCCCGAAGACGATGGCATCGGCCGGGCAGGCCTGCTGGCAGGCAACCTGGACGGAATCGGTGGGCAGCTTCAGGTCGGCCAGCGAGGTGCGCCCGGCCTGGCGCATCTTGGCCTTGTGGCTGATCTTGGAAGCCTCCAAGCGCTGGGTGCAGAAGGTGCACTTTTCGATGACCCCGCGCATGCGCACGGAGACGTTCGGGTTTTTCTGCATGCCGATGGAGTCGGGCTTGCCCGCCGGACCCAGCGGGCCGAGGTAGAGCGAGTCGAGCTGGCGCTTGTTGTAATCGAAGAAGTTGAAACGGCGCACTTTGTAAGGGCAGTTGTTGGCGCAGTAGCGGGTGCCGATGCACCGGTTGTAAGCCATGACGTTGAGGCCCTCCTCATTGTGCACGGTGGCGTTGACCGGGCAGACGGTCTCGCAGGGGGCATTCTCGCAGTGCATGCAGGTGACGGGCTGCATGACCATCTCGGGATCATTGGGCAGCTCTTCCTTGCCGTTGTCCGAGCGGAACTTGGAGGCGGCGGAAAAGTAGCGGTCGATGCGGATCCAGTGCATCTCGCGGCCTTTGGCCACCTGGTCCTTGCCGACGATGGGGATGTTGTTCTCGGCCTGGCAGGCGATGACGCAGGCGTTGCAGCCGGTGCAGGCATTGAGGTCGATAACCATGCCCCACTGGTGGTGCTTCTCGTAGTCGAAGGGAGGGGACTTATAGAAGCTCTCGTCCGTGGGCTTGGCATGGCTCTCCAGGCCCTGGGCATAGGCGAACTTCGGGTGTTCTTTGTAGTGCGCCAGGGGGGCTTCACGGACGATGTCCCGGCCTTCCATGCTCCAGTGTTCCTGGGTGATGGCGAACTGGAAGCGGCGCCCGGTGGGGCGCACGGACGCACCGGTGGCCACAAACGGGGCATCACTGGTCCGAAGGAGATAGGCATTGTAGCCCACGCCGCTGCCCACGCTCCCGGCATGGGTCCGCCCGTAGCCGAGCACCAGGGTCAGGGAATAATCCGCGTGGCCGGGCTGGACCAGGATGGGCGCCTCGAGCGTCCGTCCCCCAAGCGATATCTCGACAATGTCGGTGGTCTCGATGCCTTTCTCCGTCTTGGCATAGAGGCCAAGTTCCTTGGCGGTCCTGGGGCTGAGGAGCACGGCATTGTCCCAGGTGACCTTGGTCATGGCATCGGGCAGTTCCTGGAGCCATCCGTTGTTGGCGTGGGAGCCATCCCCCAGAGAGGCACTGGGCACGAAGGCCACCTCGAGATTGGAAGCGGAGAGTGCAGGAACCGGGGCGGGGGCGGGAACTGCCGGAACCGATGCTGGAGCGGAGGCCGCCGCGGAGTCTTTGAGGTAGCCATCCCGGACAAAAAGCTGCCAGGCGCTTTCATTGTAGGCCGCTCCCAGGCGGGAGCGCAGCGTAGCCTGGACCAGTTCCGGTCCGTCCACCAAAGGTGCTTGAGCAGAGGCGGGACCTGCGGCAAGGAAGGCCAGCAACTGGGCCGCAGAAATGCCGCCCCAGAGCGGGAGCAGCATGGGCTGGACACAGCCCAGGGAGCCGTCATCCAGCAACGCATCGCCCCAGGCTTCCAAGTAGTGGGCTTGCGGCGCATGCCACTGGGCCGCGGCGCCGGTCTCATCCACATGGGTGCCCAGATGGAAGACTGCGGGAACTTTCTTTTGCAGAGCGGTCCAATCCAAATCCGCCGGAGCGGTGTAAGCGGGATTGGCGCCAAGAATGAAAAGAGACTGGACCGATCCGGAACGGATGGCCGCAGCCAAATCCTGAATTCCCGGCCCGGAGGCCACGGGAACGGCCACCGTCTCCAGCGTGCTGCCGAGGGCCCCCAAGGCCTGGTTGATAGCCAGGGCGGCCAGCTGGACCGCAAGCGGCTGGGCCGGGCCGGCGGCGACCAAGGCCTTGGAACCGGCGGCCTTGAGGTCGGCGGCCGCCTCACTGACCCAGGCGCGGTCGAAGCCTTCCGGCAGGGTGAACGCCTCACCCTTGACCGCAGCCAGCAAGGCGGAAGCGATGGCGGGAATGTGTGAGGCGGCGGCCCGCAGGCGGTGGTCGGCGCAGGAACCGGTGAGGGTGTAGCGGCTTTCCACCACGTAGAGCCGGTTCATCGGCGTGGAGCTGTCGCGGAGCTTGCGGCCATCGGCAAAACCGCGGACGACGTCCAGGCCGCCGTCTTCCGTGGAAAGAATATCCGCATCCAGGGTGAGGAGGACGGCGGCTTTCTCCGTGCGGTAGCGCAGGGCACGGCCTTCGCCCAGGGTCATGCGGGAGGCTTCGGCGGCGGCAGCGGACGCCAGCGGCTCGTAAGTGACCCAGGTGGCCGCAGAGAATTTCTTCAACAGATCGGCCCGCAGGCGGGACACCGTCGGGGAAGCGTATTCGGCGGAAAGGAAAGCCACGCCGGCCCCGCTGCCGGAGGCTTGCAGTGCTGCTGCGGCGGCGGCCAGAAACTCGTCCCGGGCCGCGGGCTTGCCTTCGTGCAGGAAAGCTTTCGAGCGGTCGGGATCATAAAGATCGAGGATGGAGGCCTGGGACCGCAGATCACTCTTGCCCAGGGCGGAAGGGTGGGCGGGATTGCCCTCGATTTTGACCGGGCGTCCTTGATAGGTAGTGACCAGCAGCGGGGCGCCACCGCGGCGGCGGGGCATGGAGGTGGCGTAGTGCAGGGCCTTGCCCGGGATCAGCCATTCCGGCGTTTTGGCATAGGCCACGAGGTGGGCTTCCGGACGGCGGCATCCGCTCATGCCCAGCCCGGCCAGGGCCATCGAGGCGCCCATCAGGCGCAGGAAACTGCGGCGGGAGACGCCGTCCCCCCAAAACTCGGAGGCGCCGGCAGGGAACTCTTTTTCCAGCCACTGCTGGAACTCGGGGGTCTGGGAATACTCCTCCACGCTGCGCCAGTAGGCGCGTCCGGTTTCGCGGGCGGGGGGGTGCTGGATGACTCGTTTCATCGGTGGCAGGCCGCGCAGGTTTCCGGCGGATTGATGTTCCATTCCTTCACAAATTTTTTGCCCATCTCGATCTGGGCGGCGGGGCTTTCGGCCTTCCAGTCGAGGTCATAGACCTTGTCCAGCGGACGGAGGTGCTTTTCCGGCTGGCGGTGGCACTCCAGGCACCAGCCCATGCTGTGCGGCTGGTCATGCCAGACCACATCCATGCGGTTGACTTGGCCGTGGCAGCTGGCGCAGCTGACCCCGCTGTTCACGTGGGCGGCATGGTTGAAATAAACGTAGTCCGGGGCCTTGTGGATGCGCACCCAGGGAATCGGCTTGCCCGTCTCCCAGCTCTCCCGGACCACCGCCAGCTTCGGGCTGTTCGACTTAACCGCCCGGTGGCAGCTCATGCAGGTCTGCGTGCTGGGAACGTTCGAGTGCTGGGAAACTTCCACCGCTGTGTGGCAAAACCGGCAATCCATCCCCAGCTGATTGACATGAATGGCATGGGAAAACTCCACCGGCTGCTTCGGCTGGTAGCCCACACGCGTGTATTTCGGCGTGAAATAATACGCCACCCCGGTGGCCACCGCGCCGCCGAGACAGCCCAGCGCGACGATCAATTTGATCGGCAGCCAGTTGGTCCATTTGGGGAAAATGTTCGCCATGACAGAATTGGAGTGAATCCGGCCCGCACCATCGGCGTCCCACCAACCTGTCCTGAAAACTGCCAGGAACCTGAAGAGACACGCCATCGGCGCTGGCCGAAGCCGCGCATGGAAATGTCAGCCGCACGCTCAATTGTCAACACCCATCTCCTTTTTACGTCCTCAAGTAGTTGCGACCCGCTATCATTAAGATGAACGCCTTGCGGAGACAGCAAACATGAGGCTCCGCAGCCCATTACTCCAGCTACTTCCCGCATTAAGCGGGGTTCAATCCAGAAGCCGGGATCAAGCCGCGCCACCTCCCGAGCGCTCAACGGCCTCCCGTTGGCGCGCCTGAAAGCGCTCTTCTTCGGTTCGATAGGCCTTCAGCCGGCGCTTGAAAAAATGCAGGTTCAAGCGGTTGGACACAACCGCATAGAACAACAGAGCCGGCAGGAGGACGGCCAGCCCGCCCACCAGCAGCCCCAGCAGAGCCACGCTCAGGGCGATCTGCGCCCGTGCGTTGCCTGGATGGATGCGCCAGGCTTCCATCACGAAGGCAAAGGCCTGCACGAACCGGCCATTCTTCAAGGCCGCGCTTGCCCCATCGACCGCCAGGTCCGAGACCGGCTGGCGCTCCGGTGACTCACCGGGCACCTGGGCCAGCTTGAGCCTCCGGCTCTCCAACTCCGCGGCCAGCTCATCCAGTTTTCCCTCCGCCAGCAGGGCGGCCAGGCGTCCCCGTTCCTGCTCCTGTTCGAGTGTTTTGATCTCACCAACAATCCGCTGCAAGTCCTTCCTCTGGGCGTCTGGAACCCGGCCCCCGTCACCCTGCAGAAAATCCTCGATCCGTTTGCGCAAGCCGTCCAAACGGCGGGCATCCCAGTCCGCATGCAGCGCTTCCAGGCGGCTGCCCGCCTCCCACTCTGCCTGCCGGTCCGCCATCCATTTCTTGGCCTCCTCGCCCACCTTTCCTCCGGACTCAATCACAAACCGGTAACGCTTCATGCAGGCCTCGGCTTCGGCCCATTTTCGCCCCTGGACCGCCTCCTCACAGGCCTGGCGGCACTTCGCAGCCTCCGCCTCCAGCCGGTGCCGGATTTCCTCCAGTTCCGGCCATTGCGCCCCGGCACGCGCGAGCACGCTCACCGCCTGGTCCCAATCCGCACCGCCATCCTGCAGACCGGCAGCCGCCTGGTCCGCCTCGGCCAGAATCCGGCGCAGCCGGTCCACATCCATCTGAAGCAATGCGGAAGCGGAAGGCGCAGCTTGGGCTGCATCTGCGCTGAAGCGCGCACAGCGCTTCTGCCAATACTCCAGGACATCGGCAAAAAAACGGCTGTTCCGGGTGGATTCCACCCTCGAGACAAAATCTGCCGCGCGCGTCAAAAGCGCCTTGTCATCGGCCTCGGCCAAAGCCGCCAACACGGCCCACGCGGCACGGTCCGCCGGGAACAAATCCCCCATCCGGTGCCAGGTTGCCCCCACCCGGATTTCACCCGCCCCCACCCGCCGCGCCTCCTCCTGCAGCTCTTGCACCAATGCGGCCACCACCGCCCGGTCACGCCCCTCCGGATACTTCTCCAAAAATGCCTCCAGCTCCCGGATGCGTCCGGGGTAAAATTCCTGCACCTGGGAAAACGCGGGCTTTTGGAACCGCTCCGGATTGAGCCCCATCTCCCGCAGCGAGGCATCTCCCCGCTCCACCCGCTCCACATCGCCGCGCGGCACCGCCACCACTTGCAGAATCCCCCGCTTGTCCGACAAATCAATCCGCACCTGCTGGTCCGTCTCCTCCAGCACCAGCCCGCGCAGCACCCGCTCCAAGGCCCCCGGCGGCAGAGGCGCCCCCTCCTTCAGCACCACGCGGTCCGGCAGCGGCAACGGCGCGGAGTCCGGGGCCGCCCAGGCCGCCGTCACCGCCGTCCAGAAACAAAACCCAATGATGCAAGGCTTGAGCACGGCCCCTCTTTTACCTACGATGCCCTCTCTTACAAGCGCAAAGCTTAACAAGATTCCCATGCCCCACTCCCCGGACCAGCCCGCCAAAGCCACCGCCGCCCGCCCTGCCGCCGCCTGGGCCCGCGACTTGGGGGAGCTGCTCAAGCTCCGCCTCACCACCCTGGTCCTCATCACCACCATGGCCGGATTCTACCTGGGCAAAACCGCCGCCACACCCGGCCTTCTCGCCCTGGCCGCCCTCCTGGGCACCGGCCTGGTCGCCGGAGGCGCCGCCGCCCTCAACCAGCTTCTGGAAATCCGCGCCGACGCCCGCATGCGCCGCACCCGGGAGCGCCCGCTTCCCGGCGGGCGCATGGATGAACGCGATGCCCTTTTCATCGGCACCCTCTGCTCCGGCAGCGGCCTGGTCTTGCTGGCCCTCACCTGCAACCTGCTCAGCGCCCTCCTCGCCGCCCTCACTCTCGCCCTCTACATCGGCCTCTACACCCCGCTCAAGCGCATCTCCTCCCTCAACACCCTCGTCGGCGCCATCCCCGGCGCCATCCCCCCGGTCATCGGCTATGCCGCAGCCTCGCAGCGCCTCGACCTCTTCGCCGCCGTCCTTTTCGCCCTGCTTTTCCTCTGGCAAATGCCCCACTTCCTGGCCATCGCCTGGCTCTACCGGGACGACTACGCCGCCGGCGGCTTCCGCATGCTCACTCTTCACGATGCTTCCGGCCACTCCACCGGAGTCAAAAGCGCCCTCTACGCCCTTCTCCTTTTCCCGGCCTGCCTCCTGCCCGCTCTCTGCGGCCTGGCGGGATGGACCGCCACCTCCGCCTGCCTTCTGGCCACCGCTGCCTACGCCTGGACGGCCATCTCCATGGCCCGCCACCCCTCGCCCCGCAGCGCCAAAACCCTTTTCCTGGCTTCCCTGGCCTATCTCCCGGTCATCCTCCTCGCCCTCGTGCTCGACAAGGCCCTTGACTAACATTTTAGTCCCAGCTTCACGCCACCACCAGCACAATGGCCAGCACGATCAGTGCCGATCCCGCCAGCCTCCGCACCATCACCCCCCGCCCGGCCCGGCGCTCCTCGTTGCCGAACCAGTGGCCCACCACCCACACCAGGGCCACGCTCCACATCCCCCGCGCGCTGTAGATCACATTCGCCTCCGCTGCCTTCTCAAACACCCCGATAGCGATAAAAAGCGCCATCGCCTGCACCGCCAGCAGCGCCGCTCCCGCCGCCATCGGGCCCGCCGCCCCCTGCGGCAGCCGCCAGGGCGGCGCGGAAAACAGCGGCCAGAGGAAAAAGGAGAGCCCCAGCGTCACCGAGCTGGAGATGAGCACAAAAAGCCCGAAGCCGATCGGATTCGACCACCGCTGCACGATCACATCGGCAATCGAAAAACAAAACGCACTGGCAAACGCCAGCCCCACCGTGCGCAGCACCCTCGCCCGGTCCTGCGGCAGTCCGCCCCCCTGCAGCAGCCAGATGCCCGCCAGTGTCAGCCCGGACGCCATCCAGACCCATGCATCCACACGCTCAAATCCTGTAATGACCAGCAGCAAAGCCACCAGCACCACCTTCGTGCCCAGCACCGGCGTGGCCACCGAGACATCTCCCCGCGTCATCGACAGCATGGTCAGCAGCTGGCCTCCAAAAAAAAGGAACCCGGTCGCCAGCGGCGGCCACCACGGATCCCACGCCCAGTCCGGCTCCCACCAGAACAGCGTTGGCAAAAACACCAGAAACAGGGCCAGATTGCCCAGAAAACACGTCCGCCATGGCCCCACTCCCGCATCCACTGCCCGCTTCAAAAGCAGCGCGGCAACGGCATACCCCAAAGAAGACCCCAGCGGCAGCAAATACACCCAGCGCTCCATCCCGCAGCTTCACCCATCCCCCCCGCCCTGCAAGCCCCAATCTCACCCGCGTCCGGAACCCAAAGTGCATTTCAACGCAAAGACGCAAATCCGCCAAAGGCGGAACGCGAAGACGCCAGAATACTGCTTCCGGGTTTCCAATCCCCCCTCCTCAATCCCCTTCTGCACTTCGCGGTAACAGCTGCCTTTCCCGCTCAACCCGCCGCCAGCGCCATCTCCCGCCGGGCCGTGCCCCGCTGCCTCCGCGGCGCCTCCTCCCGGCTCAAGTCTGTCAACCCCACCGGACCTGCCCAGCCCCTCGCCACATAGACCGCCCCCAGTTGGAATCCGGACTGCGGAAACTCCGGCGGCATCTCCACCAGCGCAATCTCCTTCAACCCGAATCCTTTTTCCCGGATGTCCCGCAGTCGTGCCTTCGTCCACACATGATTCACCGTCATCAAAAACACCACATGGTCTGCCACCTCCATCGAGTGGCTCAAAAACGCCCGGATTTGGCTCCACGGCGGATTGGTGATGATCCAATCCACCTTCTCATTCCACGCAAAAAAATCCTCACCCCGCTGGATTTCGCACGAAAATGCTCCCGGCAAATGCTTCAAAAAATTCCCCTCCCCCGCACAGGGCTCCAGCACCTTCCCCTCCGGACTGAAATGCCGCACCAGCCGCCCCGCCATCTCCACCGGCGTCTGCACCACATCATCGCTCGTGTAATTCCGATTCGGCTGAAATCGCATCACCCGATTTTCTACATATAAATCTGTAAAATCACACTTTTTATTTTGTTTTATGTAAATAGTTGCCAGCTCTTCCCTGCCTTCCGGAGTGTCATTGCGGAACGGCGCACAGGCACCGGGAGCCGAAATCTGGAGTGCTCCGATCTTTTCGGAGCTGTGGGAACGCGCGGAGCGCGGGGGATGGGGGCCGAGCAGCGCAGGCTGGCCTCCTCCCCGTCGCTCCGCTCCATCCTAGAGCTCCGAAAAGATCGGAGCACTCCAGAAAAGGGCAGCACAAGTTTGATCCGCGCACCCTGTGCATGGGGCGCTTGCCGATCTCCGGCACGCCCCGCCCCCCCTCCATGCTTTGGTGCTTGGCTCAACCCCCCGCAAAGTCTAGGCATGAGCCCGTGACTCGTGCGGAAATCCTCCGGGAAGTGGCCGCCTTGGTCGAAGCCGGCGTCCCCCTGGACCGCGGCCTGCGTCAACTGCTTCCCCATTTGCCCGCACCCTGGCGCCAAACCGCCGGGCGCTGGGCCGACCGCATTGCCCAGGGTGAACGCCTCGCCGATGCCCTGGCGGCGGAACCCCCCGGCCTGGACGAAGGTGACCGCGCACTGGTCGAAGCCGCCGAACTCTCCGGACGCCTCGGCCCCTGCCTGCATGAACTCGCCCATGCCGCCGAGACTGCCGACCGCCGCCGCCGCAAACTCCACACCGCGCTGATTTACCCTGTCCTGCTCTTCCATGGGGCCGCGGTCGTTCCTTCCTTCCTCACCTACACCCAATCCGGCGCCCTCGCAGCAGCCTTTCAAATTGCCCTCATTCTCATCCCCGGCTACCTCATCGCCGCCGGCCTGGCCGTCCTCATCCGCCTGCGCCGCCGGCCCGGCCCGCCCCATCCCGCACTCGCCCTGCTCGATGCCTTACCCCTGCTTGGACGCGGCCTGCGCCTGGCCGCCACCTCCCGCTTCTGCGGCATCCTCGCCGGTTTGCTCGACTCCGGCCTGCGCGTGGAAACCGCCCTCGTCCGCGCCGCCGAGGCCACCGATGACCCCCGCATCCGTGAACGCGTCCGCGCCGCCTCCGCGTCCATCGCCCAGGGCAGCGGCCTCTGCGCCATCCTGGCCGGAACCGGCTTTTTCGACGACACCACCCTCACCATCGTCCAGGGCGGCGAAACCTCCGGCCAGCTCCCCGAGGCCCTGCGCCGTGCCGCCGACAAATGTGAATTCACCGCCAACCAGCAGCTGGACCGTGCCGCCCTCCTCGCCCCCGTGGCCTGCTACCTACTCGCCGTCCTCATCGCCGTGGCCCAAATCCTCCGCATGCTCGCCCCTCTCTTCAACACCTTTCAAAACGTCCTGGACACCTGAGCCTCGGTCCACCGCCCGGCGCAAGCGCAGCCCGCGCCGCACCAGAACCGGATGCCCGCCTCTTCCACTTCGCCTCACAGGCCGCAGCCGGAGAAAGAAGCAGAGGCAGATGCATCCCGCCGCCCCCGGCCGCCCTCACGCCTAGCTAGCATTCCCCTCCGCCTTTCTCGCCATCAGCCAGAGCACATCGGCCAGGCGGTTGAGATAGGCCAGGATCAGCGGCCGCACCGGTGCTTCGGCCGCCAGGGCCGCCACCCGCCGCTCCGCCCGGCGGCAAACCGTGCGCGCCACATCCAAATGCGCCGCCGCCACGGTCGCCCCCGGCGTGGCCCAGCCCTCGAACCGCACCGGCCCGGCCTCGATCGCCCTCACCCGCGCATCCAGCCGGGCCAGCATGCCTTCCTGGAGCAGCGGATGGGCCGCCTCATAGCGCGCCCGGTCTTCCGGCAGAACCGCCAGCTCACCCATCAGCAGCACCAGGTCCTGCTGGGTCTCCCGCAGCCAGCCGCCCGCCTCCGCATCCCCGGCATGGGCCCGCGCCGCACCCAGAAATGCATTCAATTCATCCACCGTGCCATACGCCTCCACCCTCACATCCTGCTTCGGCACCCGCCGGTTGAACATCAATCCTGTCATCCCTTCATCCCCCGTCCGTGTGGCTATGCTCATGGCCGCCAACATAGCACCCCCGCCCCGCCTGCCCAATCCAATCCCCCCCCTGTCATAAAAGTTACTAATGCAATTATTTCATTATTCTATGCGTTTTTGATTGTCATCGGCAGGGCGCGCGGCCTAGGTTGAGTGTGGGCTCGGTGTCCCCGGGCTTCATGCTTCAGAGGTTCAGAGAGGTTCGCATGCATCAAGGCCAGATTCAGCCCGATTTCGCCGCTCCGGCATTTGCCTTCACGGAAATGCTCCAGCACCATGCGCAGACCGGGCGCACCGGCATGTTCGAGATCGGCAGCGGCTCTGACCTGTCCCGCATCTACCTCATGACCGGCATTGTCGCCCACGCCGAGCACGCCCATGCTTCCGGGGAGGCGGCGGTTTGGGAGGCTCTCAGCCTGGAGAATCCGGCCTATTCCTGGCACGACAACCGAACCCCCACCCACATGACCATGAGCGCCTCCGCCCAGGAGCTGCTCCTGCGCTTCATCCAAATGCAGGGTTCCGGGGAACTGGAACGCATCCGCACCCAAAACCGCTCCAGCTCCGTCACCCGCAACCTTGATGAATCCGGCATGCTCTATGTCATGTCCTTCGACATCCAGAGCAAGGAAATGTCCCCCATGAGCTTCCTGGTCCAGACCCGGCAGGTCCGGGTGGGGCGCCACACGGACAACGAACTCATCCTCAACGACACTTCCGTCTCCCGCAAGCACGCCATCTTCATCCTCAACAACGACACCATCCTCGTCCGCGACCTGGGCTCGAAAAACGGCATCACCATCAACGGCCAGCCCGTCACCCAGGGCCTCCTGCGCGACCAGGAAATCCTCACCGTGGGCGAGGTCATCCTCCGCCTTAACGTCAGCAAAGCGGCCAAATCCGCCGCCCGCACCGGCGCCCTGCCCGCGGCCGCCGCTTCCTGATCCCCGTTCGCCCGCGGGGCGCAATGCTTTGGCATTGCCTTGGCACCCGCGGCGGGCATAACGGGCGCATGGGCGTGATCGATGCACTCATCGGCATCCTGCTGGGACTGGGCGCCTACTTGGGGGTGCGCACCCTGATGACGGGCTTTTTCACCGTGGAGCAGAACGAGCGCGCCGTCCTCACCACCTTTGGGCGGGCGGAGCGCCTGGGAACAGGCACCACGCTGGACGACCCTGTGGCCGAATCCCTCCCTCCGGAAGACCGGGAGCGGTATGTCTATCCCCTCCTGCGCGTCATCGGCCCGGGCGGGCCGTATTTCAAATGGCCCTGGCAAAAGGTGCACAAAGTTTCCGTGGCCATCGAGACGGTGAGCATCGCCTTCGATCCCCAGAACAGCTCCGCCAACCATGGCGGTACAATCCTGGAGGCCGTGACCAAGGACCAGCTCAACATCGGCATCACCGGCCAGATGCGCTTCTACGTTTCCGAGCGCAATCTGTATGCCTATCTCTTCGGCGTGAAAAATCCGGTGGCCCATATCATGGGCTATTTTGTCTCCATCCTGCGCGAACGCATCGCCAACTTTGCCGCGCAGAAGGGCGGAGACATGGTCCAGCTCCCCGGCGCGTCCGAGGGCGCGGGTCCGGCGGATGACGGCATCCATTTCGAGGGCATTTCCATCAACGACCTGCGCAAAAACCTCAACGAGTTGAACGTGCGCATGGACCAGGAATGCCGCTCCTCGGCCGCGCGCTACGGCATCGTGCTGGAAGCCTCATTGATCACCGGCATGGACCCGCCGCCGCAGGTGGATTCCGCCCTGGCCGCGATCAACACCGCCAACAACGAGGTCTCGGCAGACATCTCCGCAGCCCAGGCTCTGGCGGACCAGCGCATCGTGGAATCGAAGAAAGCGGTGGAAATCCAGACGATGAAGGCGCAGGCGGAAGTGGAGCCGCTGCGCTGGCTGGCCGAGCAGCTGCGCCAGCTCAAGCAAAGCGGGTCCGATGCGATTCCCGGCTACCTGCGCAACGTGCGGCTGGACCTCTACCGCCAGGCGCGCCACATCATCCTGGACATGAAGAAGTAACCGGACGCCCGCCATGCTCATCCTTCCCGCCGCGTTCACCACCTTCATCGCCGCCTTCATCGGCGTGCCTGTCCTCCTGGGCTTTGCCCGCTTCTTCGGCCTCTACACCACCGTGGAGGAAATGCAGGGCAAGGTGTATGTGCTTTTCGGCAAAGTGGTGCTGATCCTGGACGAGCCGGGCCTGCACTCCCCCGTGCTGCGGATCGGCCCCCGGGCACTGCTCACCCACCTGGCCGGGACGGTACATACGGTGGACTACCGCCTGGACCAGGAATACCTGCGCAGCCAGGCGGTCAATTCCGAGGAGGGAACGCCCATGGGCATCGGCGTGTGGTATGAAATGCGGGTGGGCAATCCGGTGGACTTCCTCTTCCGCAACACCGATCCCCGCGGCTCCCTCCGCGCCAATGTGGCCAACACCGCGGTCCGCTGCCTGTCCAACATGCCGCTCAACACCCTGCTCGAGGACCGCCACCAGATGAGCCGGATGGTCCGGGGCGAGGTCTCGCCCAAATCCGAGGCCTGGGGCTACCGGCTGGGCTCGGTCTATATCCGCAAAGTCCATTTCCGCGACGGAAACATGATCCAGCAGATCGAACAGAAGGTGGTCAACCGCCTGCGCCAGGTGACCTCCGCCATCCGGCAGGTGGGCGCCAACCAGGTGGCCGTGATCAAATCCACCGCGGAGAAGGAAGCCGCCTCCGAGTTCGCCCGCGCCGCCGCCATGCGGCCCTATCTGGTGGGCAAGGCACTGCAGGACATCGGCCAGGACCGGGAAATCCTCGAGGCGGTCTTCGAAATTCTGGAAACCCAGAACATGCTGGCGGGCGAGGTGGATTTGACGCTGATTCCCGGCGGAGCCAAAGCGGAGCTGCTCGGCTCCCTCCTGGCCACGCAGAGTCAGAAGTTCTACGGGGAACCCGCCGCACCGCCCGCAGAGGCCCCCGCCCAGGCGCCGCCGGCCTTCCTGGTCGGCCATCCGCCGGAATTCCCGCACGGGCGTTAGAGCATTTCCGTATTAAGTTGCGCCATAGTGTGCATGGGTGAAGTAGTGGAGGCATTCTTGTGAGGTGAAGCGGTCAAGGCACTGGGCGACGGCCAGCATGAGGTCGGGGTAGGTGCGGGCACCG
>Ga0209172_10000535_pt1 | contig 103321 bp, 83 predicted proteins | sample LarsenN4metaG_FD_184113 | JGI IMG/M metagenome (GOLD analysis project Ga0209172, IMG submission 184113) | Hot spring sediment bacterial and archeal communities from British Columbia, Canada, to study Microbial Dark Matter (Phase II) - Larsen... ... | reverse complement strand
AAACCCCTCCGGGGTTTCCCACCCTTCCCACAGTCCCTGCTGCGGTCAGAAGGCACCGCGTTTCGGATTGATTTTTACATGAGGCAACAAATACCATTTTGGGAAGATTCTTACGTGAGGCAACAGGAGGGCCGCCGCACGGATTCCCGGCGGGACGGGGGGCGACGTGGGGAGGGCCGGGGCGAGACGGACCCGGGGTGGGGGCGGGGCGGGGGCAGACCGCACGATGTCGTCGAAACTGTCCTGAGGAGCCGGCGGGGAGGAGGAGGAAGCCGGGGGCGGAGGGTGACCGCCCTCCGCCCCAGGGGTTGGTTCAATCAGCCCTTCAGGGAGTCTTTGAAGGTCTTCGATGGCTTGAAAGCAGGGTAGACCCGCTTGGGGACCTTGACCTTGCCGCCGGTCTTGGGGTTTCTCGCCTGGCGGGCCCGCCGCTCGCGCACATGGAAGGTTCCGAAACCGGAGATGATGACCTTGCGGCCTTGACGGAGTTGGGTGCTGACGATCCCCTTTCCAGGCCTCGAGTCCGTGAGCGCCTCGAGCACCGCCCGCACGTCCTTCTGAGGCAGGCCCGTGACCTCGGCGAGCTTCTTGATCAGTTCGGTCTTGGTCATCCTCATTCCTCCCCTGTTTGACTCGAACTATACTGCCCGGTTTTTCTCCAAGTCAAGGCCCGTTCAGACTTTGAGAATCGTCTCAAGGGAGGTATTCCTGGGCCTCCTGGCCATCGAGGACCCCCTCCTGGGCGCGGAGGAGAACCCGATGTGCGAGAGGCACGCCTCCCTGCTCGAGGACCGCGTGATGCATGTCGCCGAGTTCTCCTTCCTGTCCGATCCTCCCGATGGCCGGGGGGCCCATGGGGAGCCATTCCAGGATCTCCTCCGTGGGCAAGGATTCCCATGCGAGGCACTCCTCGCAACCCTGGCGCGTCTGGAGGCCGTAGGTCCGGCCGGACCGCCCCGGAACCTCGACGGGGAGCTTGCACCTTGGGCACAACGTCGGGATCGACACGGCCGTGAGGATCCCCTTCAAGATCCCCGCCCTCAGGGGGGAGCGGAACTGGTTCCTCAGGAGCCACCGCAGGGCGGCGGCGGCGCTGGGCTGGTGGAGGACGGCCAGGACGCGCGTATGGGCCGCCGCCAACAGGATCATCTCCATCGTCGCGCGCTCCTTGACGGGAAAGCACGCGAAGAGGCCCGGCTCCTGGCGAAGGGCCACGGTGACCAGCTCGGGCCACGTGGCGCCCTCTTCACGGGAGGCCTCCATTTGGGCGATTCCCTCGATGCCGAGGAGGGCGTACTCTTCCAGGGACACGATGGGGCCGCACCGGTCCTTGAGCGAACTCAGCAGCGAGTAGTACAGGTGGTTCATCCCCGGTCCGGGGGCGCCGCAGAGGAGGACGAGCCCCATCGGGCCGTCGAAGGCGCTTCGCAAGGAGCGCGCCTCGGTGGGCTCGAGCTGGGAACCGAGGCGATCCCAGTCCCTCGGGAACAGGCGCTCGTCGTAAAGCGTCAGCGCGTAGCGGGTACCCTGCAGGGTGCTCATTCCCCTGACGGAGAGGGTCAGGAACCGGGATTCCACCTGGAGGCGGACCCTCCCCTCCTGGCGTACGTTCTTGGCCGAGTCTCGGATCCCCGAGAGTTCACGGACGAGGGCGTCCATCTCCTCCCGCTTTCCCGGGGCGAGGGAAAAGCGGTCTTCCATCTTCCCTTGCCGGCCCATGGCGATCTTGAGGCCGGTCTCGGCGGGTTTGATGGCCACGCTCCGGCACCCCGTCCGGATGGCCTCGGTGAGGATCGTTCGAAGCCAGTCCGTGGCGGAAGAGTCCCTTTTCAGGGTGGACCAGTGGAGGGGGCGGATATGGTGGCGCTGGTTCGAGAGGACGAAGAGATGGTCTCCCGCCGGATTCCGCACGACCCCCGGGTCCTTCGCCAGTCCATAGAAGTGCTCCAGGGCGCGGATTACGGTCTCCCGCGGGCACACGAGAGGGTCGATGCGGAGCCCGGTGAGTTCCTCCAGGGCCGGCATCAGGCTCGGGTTGTCCAGGTCGGCGATGGCGACGGTGAGGACGTTCCCCTTCCGCTCCACGGGGACCACCTGGTAGAACTGGGCGATGTTCGCCGGAAGGTGGTCCGTGACGGCCGGGTCGGTGACCCACTGCACGAGGTCGTAGGGAATCAGGCCCATGGATTCCCGGAGGAACCGGCTGAGCCGTTGGACGTCCACGAATCCCAGGCGGATCAGGTGATACCCCAACCTGCCGCCTTGTTTCTGCTGGGCCGCCAGAGCCTGCTCCAGTTGTTCCCGCGAGACGAGCCCCTCCCGGAAGAGGAGTTCGCCGATCACGGGCCGGTCGGCGGTCTCGTTGTCCTTCACGGTCCCCTCACTGGAAGCGCTTCAGCCCACGGGTGTTAGTCTTCGAAATCGACCTTGGTCCATCGCTCGGGGTGGTCGGTCCAGGGGATCGCCTGCCCCTCGTCGAGGCGGCAAGACCCCTCTCCTCGGAACCTCGCTTTGCCGCGCCCATGCACCGTGAGTCGCAGGTCCCATCCCCGGATTTCGAATCGTCCCCCCAGGCCCACGCTGTCCACCGAGCCTTGGAAGTGGTAGTAGTCCGCGCCATCGAGGACCGGTTCCAGGCTCCCCCAGGTTCCTTGGACCTCCAATTGGAGGTTGGAAGCGTTTCGGATCTTCAGGGTCCCCTTTCCTTCCAGGCGGATTCTTCCCCCTCCCGAGAATTTGATCCACCCCCGGCTTCCGGAGGCCTCGAACCGATGGGCGGGGCCCGCCCCCAGGGAGACGAGGGCAAGGGCCAGGGCGAGGGCCGCGGTTCCGAGCCGCCGGGCCTTCACGGGCGCCCCCCGAGCGCCTCAAGCACCTTTTTTATGCACAGGTCCTGGATCACCATCAGGCCGGCTTCCTCCGCCCTCCTCGCCGCCTCGTCGTGGCGGATCCCTTCCTGGAGCCAGAGGGCCCGGGCCTTCGCGGCGATGGCCTCCTCCACGATGTCGGGCACGGCCTCGGGTTTTCGGAACACGTCCACGATGTCCACAGGCCTTCCGATGGCAGCAAGGTCCCGATGGCACTTGACGCCCAGCACCTCGGGGAGGACGGGATTGACCGGAAGCACGCTGTACCCGCACTGTTGAAGGTATGCGGCCACATAATGGCTGGGGCGGTCGGGCTTATCCGAGATGCCCACGACCGCAATCTCCCTCGCCCCACGCAAGAGGGCGACGACCCGCTCGTCCATGGCGACCTCCTACGGCAGAGTATACGGTATGTGGGCACAAGAGGGGGAACCGGGGACCGCGGCGAGGGGCGCGCGTCGGGCGGATCCCGCGCTCCATGAAAGCGCGGGGCCCGTTCCCCACGGCGCACCGATCCATCCCGGCGCCTCCGCATTGACGCGCGGCGGGTCGGTCACCGCGAGCCCGGCCCCTCCTCCTGGATCGAGACCCTTGGGACCCTCAAGGTGAAGGTGGTCCCTTCGCCCACCGTACTCTCCACGGCAATCTCGCCGCCCAATTTCTGGGCGGCGTGCTTGGCAATGGCGAGCCCGAGCCCGGTCCCCCCTTTTTCGCGCGACCGGTGAGGGTCGACCCGGTAGAAACGCTCGAAGATTCGAGAGAGGTGCCGCGCCGGGATGCCTTCTCCGGAATCCGAGACGGTCAGCCGGACCCAGGCCCCGTCCTCGGCCTCCGCCGACACGCGGACCCAGCCCCCTGGGCGGTTGTACCGGATGGCGTTGTCCATCAGGTTCTTGAGAGCCGCCTCCAGGGTCGTGGCATCGGCCGTGACGCGGAGCCCCTCGGCCACGGATGCCTGAAGCGCCACGTCCGCCCGGGCCGCCAGGGGCTCCAGCGACCTCACCAGCTCCTCCACGAAGGGGCCGAGGGCCAGGGGGGCGGAGGCCTCCACCGCCCCGGTCTCCTCGAGGCGGGAAAGGGTCAGGAGGTCGTCCACGAGGCGGGCCATCCGGCGCACCTGGTGTTCGAGCCTCTCCAGAAAATGGCGCCTGCGCTCGGCCGGCAGGGTGTCGTCCTGCAGGAGTTCGGCCAGGGAGGCCAGCGCCGTGAGGGGTGTCCGGAGCTCGTGGGAGACGTTGGCCACGAGATCCGCCTTGACCCTTTCCAACGCGGCTTCCGCCGTGCGGTCGCGCAGGTACACCACGACCACGTCCCTCTCCAGGGGCGTGGCCTGAGCGATGAAGCTTCGCCCCCGCCCCCGCTCTTTTTCCTCGAAGGTCCGCCTCTGGAGTGTCCGGGTCGTCCGTGCGTCCTCCACCAGGGAGGCGAGGCCCGCGAGGCCCAGGCTGGCGAGGCCCACCTCTCGGTCGAACCGCGGGAAGAGGGTCTGTGTGGAGGGATTGGCCAGGAGGACGCGGCCTTCCCGGTCGAGAAGAAAGATGGCACGGTCGCTCGCGTCGAGCACCGCCGCGAGGCGCTCCTCCCGCTCCCTCGCCAGGGACAGGGAACGCGAGAACGCCTCCGCCATCTGATTGAAGGCCTTTCCGGCGGGAGCCAGATCTCCCGAGGAGACGTCGTCCAGGCGGGCGGCGAAGTCACCCCGAGTGAGCCGCTCCGCGGCCGCCTGAAACTCCCTCCAGGGGCCCAGGACCCACCGGGCGGCCAGGGCCGCGGCTCCCACCAGCAGGCCCGTCCGGAAGATCCACAGGGGCAAGCCCTCCAGGCCTCCCCCCCATGCCGCCAGGAGCCACGATACGGCCAGAAGGACGAGGAGTCGGCGGAACGACCTCATTCCTGGGCCTTGAGCCGGTACCCCACGCCCCGGACGGTCTCCACCAGCGCCGCGGCCGGCCCCATTTTCTCGCGGAGACGCGCGATGTGGACGTCCACCGCGCGATCCTCCACCGCCCGGTCGTCGGGCCAGAGGTTGGAGAGGACCTGGCCCCGGCTGTACACCCGGTCCGGGTGCCGCACGAGAAGCTCGAGGATCTTGAATTCCGTGGGGGTCAGATCGAAGGCCTTGTCCTTCCATCCGGCTCTGTAGGTGTGGGTATCCAGCCAGAGGTCACCCACCCTGCGCAGGGCCCCGGCCGTATCGGCCGGTTGGGTCCTCCTCAGGAGGGCCCTGACGCGGGCCAGGAGTTCCCGCGAGCGGAAGGGCTTCACCACGTAGTCGTCGGCCCCTGCGTTCAGCCCGGTCACCGCGTCCATTTCCGTCCCGCGCGCCGTCAGCATGAGAATGGCCGTGCGGGCGAAGCGCTGGTCCGCCTTGAGAATCCGGCAGAGGTCCAGGCCCGACATGCCGGGAAGCATCCAGTCGATGAGGCACAGGTCGGGAACCTTGTCCCGGAAGGCCAGGAGGGCCTGGGCGCCGTCCGGGAATCCCGACGTCTCGTACCCCTCCCGCTCCAGGGTGTACACGAGGGTCTCCAGGATGTCGAGGTCGTCCTCCACCACCGCCACGCGCGCCGCCATCGCCGCCCCCTTCCTTGGAAGCTCCGTTCGCCTGGGCCTAAGTTTGCCATTATGACGGAATTGGCCGCAAGTGGGCCTCGCCCTTGCATTTACGGTGAGTGACGTTGTACAATCCCCCCTTGTCGACGGAGGAGCAGGCCGATGAACATTGAGCAGAAGGTGATCAGCATTATTGCCGACCAGTTGAGCGTGGACGAGGCGGAGGTGAAGCCCGAGGCCCACTTCATCAACGACCTTGGAGCCGACTCGCTGGACACCGTTGAGCTGATCATGGCCTTCGAGGAGGAGTTCGGCATCGAAATCTCCGACGAAGAGGCCGAGAAGATCCAGACCGTTCAGGCCGCCATCGACTATATCAAGGCCCACGCCGAGAAAAAGTAGGAAAGGCCCCCCGTGAAACGCCGCGTCGCCGTGACCGGAATGGGGGTTGTGTCTCCCCTTGCCCTCACCGCCGAGGAGACCTGGGCGAAGGTGATCGGGGGAGAAAGCGGGATCGGCCCGATCACGCTCTTCGACACGGAGGGCTGGCCCGTCCGCATCGCGGGCGAGGTGAAGGGCTTCGACCCTCTCCTTTACATGGACAAGAAGGAAGCCCGGCGGACGGACCGGTTCATCCAGTTCGCGCTGGCCGCGGCGCAGGAAGCGGTTCGATCCAGCGCCCTCGCGATCACGCCGGAAAACGCCGAGCGGGTGGGCGTTTCCGTGGGAAGCGGCATCGGCGGCATCGCGACCATCGAGGAGCAGCACACGATCCTCACCCAGAAGGGCCATTCGCGGATCAGCCCCTTCTTCATCCCGGGCATCATCATCAACATGGTCAGCGGTCAGATCTCCATCCTCTTCGGCGCCAAGGGCCCCAACATCTCCACGGTGACCGCCTGCGCGACCTCCTCCCACGCCATCGGGGAGGCGGCGAGGTACATCCAGCGCGGCGAGGCGGACGTGATGATCGCGGGCGGCGCGGAGGCGGCCGTGACCGCGCTCTCCGTGGCGGGGTTCGCCTCCATGCGGGCCCTTTCGACCCGAAACGAGGAGCCCCAGAGGGCCTCCCGCCCCTTCGACGCGGACCGCGACGGTTTCGTCATGGGGGAGGGGGCCGCGATTCTAATCCTCGAGGACATGGATCTCGCCCGGAAGCGGGGCGCGCCCATCCTGGCCGAGATCGTCGGGTACGGGCTCAGCGGGGACGCCTACCACATCAGCGCCCCGTCGGAGGACGGGGACGGCCCCGCCCGCGTCATGGCCAACGCCATCCGGGACGCGGGCCTGAAGCCCGAGGACGTGGATTACGTGAACGCCCACGGCACCTCCACGCCCATCGGCGACAGGATCGAGGTCCTGGCGCTCAAGCGGGTGTTCGGCGAGCACGCGCGGAAGCTGGCGGTCTCCTCCACAAAGAGCATGACCGGCCACCTCCTGGGCGCCGCCGGGTCCCTGGAAGCGGCCCTGACCATCCTGGCCATCCGGGACCAGGTCGCGCCGCCCACGGTCAACCTCGAGACGCCCGACCCCGAATGCGATCTGGACTTCGTGCCGAACGAGGCGAGGCCCATGCCGATCCGGTACGGGCTCTCCAACTCCTTCGGCTTCGGCGGGACGAACGCCTGCCTGATCCTGTCGCGGGTCGAGGGGGCGTGAGCCGCCGGGACCGCTTCAGTAACCGGCCGGTCACACACGCGCCGGTTTGACTCGGAGCCATGCATCGCGCTTTGTAGAATCAAAGGGCATTGTCTCTTGCATCCGTCCGGGGTTCGGGTTATCTTGTCCACGTCGGGAACGTGCAAGCGAGTGTTCACTAGCAGGCGGACGGCGCGTTCCCTTTTGACCCAGGCCGATCCCGGATGAGGAGGTGCCGATGAACATTCTGGTCTTTGTCAAGCACGTTCCGGATACGGAGACGCGGGTGAAGGTGGCTCCCGACGGCCTCCGCCTCGACCTCAGCGAAGCGAACTGGGTCATGAGCCCGTACGACGAGTACGCGGTGGAAGAGGCCCTCAAGCTGAAGGAGAAGCTGGGGGGCGAGGTGACCGCCGTCACCGTGGGCAACGAAGAGTCCGTGAAGACCCTCCGGACGGCCCTGGCCATGGGCGCCGACAAGGCGGTCCTCTGCGCCGACGTCGCCTTCGAGGGCGGCGACGCCGCGGGGACGGCCCGGATCCTCGCGGCCGCCGCGCGGAAGCTCCCCTTCGACCTCATCCTGGCCGGCAAGCACGGAGTGGGCGACGACAACCAGCAGGTGGGGTCCCTGGCGGCCCAATTCCTGGGCATCCCCGCCGTCACCGTCGTCACGGGTCTCGAGGTGAACGGCCAGGAGCTGGTCTGCAAGCGGGAGATCGAGGGGGGCACCGAGGTGGTGGTCGCCGCGACTCCGGCCCTGATCACCTGCCAGAAGGGGTTGAACGAACCCCGGTACCCCTCCCTCAAGGGCATCATGGCCGCCAAGAAGAAGGAGGTCGCCACGTGGAAGGCGGCCGATCTCGGGCTCGACCCGGGGACGGTGGGGGCGGCCGGTGCGGCCTTCGAGGTGCGCAGGATGGAACTGCCTCCTCCGCGGCCCGCCGGAAAGGTCCTGTCCGGGGAGCTTCCGGACCAGGTGAAGGAACTCGTACGGCTCCTCCGCGAGGAAGCCAGGGCCATCTGACGAGGGGAGGTGTGCGATGAAGGTTCTCGTTTTCGCGGAACAGCGCGGCGGAAAGATCAAGAAGGCCTCCCTCGAAGCCCTGTCGGCGGGCCGGCAGATTGCCGACGCCACATCGGGCAGCGTGGCGGCCGTGGTTCTGGGGCTCGGGATCGGGGCCGAAGCCCCCGGACTCGCCCGGTTCGGCGCCGACACCATCTACGTTGGCGACGACGCCATCTTCGAGAAGTACTGCGCCGATGTGTACGGCCTCGGCGTGGGCAAGGCCGCCCAGGTTTTCGGCGCCGACGTTCTCCTTTTCTCGGCCACGGCCATGGGCAAGGATCTGGCGCCCCGGGTTGCGGCCCGCTTGGACATCGGGCTTCTCTCGGACGTCACCGCCTTCGCCCTGGACGGTTCGGTCCCCGTGTTCACCCGGCCCATCTATTCGGGCAAGGCCTTTTCGACGGTGGCCCCCAAGGGCGGGAAGCCGTTCGCGGTGAGCCTCCGCCCCAACGTGTTCCCGGCGGTCGAGAAGGCCGGCGCGGGGCAGGTGGTTCCCCTCGAGCACGGCGCCTCCCCGGCCGACGTGAAGGCCGTCGTGAAGGAAATCCTCACGGCCGAGGGCGGCCTCCTCGACGTGGCCGAAGCCAACATCATCGTCTCGGGCGGCCGCGGCATGAAGGGCCCGGAGCATTTTCGGATCCTGGAAGACCTCGCCAAGGTGCTCGGGGGTGCCGTGGGCGCCAGCCGCGCCGCCGTGGATTCGGGCTGGATCGGCCACTCCCATCAGGTAGGGCAGACGGGAAAGGTCGTGAGCCCCGCCCTCTACTTCGCCTTCGGCATCTCGGGGGCGATCCAGCACCTCGCCGGCATGTCCAGCTCCAAGGTCATCGTGGCCGTGAACAAGGACCCGGAGGCGCCCATCTTCAAGGTCGCCACGTACGGGATCGTGGGCGACCTCTTCGAGGTGGTCCCACTCCTGACCCAGGCCATCCAGGAGCTTAAGGCCAAGGGTTGAACGAGGGGCTTCATCGAGGAGCCACCCGGAGCCGCCTTCGGGCGGCTCCTTGTTTTTCTACGGAAGGCGAGAGGAGCCCGAGCGCTCCTGCGCCGGCACTCGGCGGCGCACCCCGGAGAGGAACGAGAAGTTGCCGTCCGGGGGAAGGACCACCCCCTCCACGTCCCGGAGCGCCACGCATACCGCGTCCGCGTGCCAGAGGGGGGCGGCAGGCACCTCCCGAGCCAAAATCTCCTGGGCCCTCACGTACAGCGGACGCCGGAGGTCCGGGTTCATCTCCCTCGATCCGGCGGCGAGGAGCCCATCGAGCTCCGCATTGGCGTACCGCCCACGATTGAAGCCCAGCGGGGGTACGGCCCAGGAGGCGTACCGGAGGCGCAGCCCGTCCGGATCCGTCACGCCCACCCAGGTCAGACCGAAGGCGTCGAAGTCGCCTCGCTTCACGTCCCCGTAAAAGGTTCCCCACTCCAGCCACTGGGTTCGGCAGTCCACGCCAACTTCGCGCAGGTTCTCGGCCACCACCGAGGCGATCTGGCGGGAGATCTTGTTGTCGGAGGTCTTGTAGGTGATCCGGAAGCGGACGCCGTCGCGTCCCCGAGGGAGGCCTGACTCATCGAGGAGCGCATCGGCGGCGGCAAGGTCCCGTCCTGGCGGGGGGAGGGGCACGCTCGCCCAGTGTTCCGGAGGAAGCAAACCCGCCGCCTCTCTCGCGTATCCCCTCAGGACGTGGCGGATGATGGCTCCGCGGTCCAGAGAAAGGGAGAGGGCCCGCCGGACCTCCGCGCGGTTCAGGGGCGGCCGGGAGCAGTTGAACCCGACGTACGCGAAGTTCGCACCCGGGGCTCTCCAGACGCGGTACCCCAGGTCCGCGAAGCGGGCCAGGGCGTCGGGAGGGAGGTCGTTGACCACGAGATCCACGGTCCCGCGCCGCAGCTCCAAGGCGCGAACCACGGGATCCGGCACGACCTTGAAAGCCAGGGTGGCGGAGGAGGGCGCGGGCGAGGCAAAGGGGTTGGCCTCGAAGAGGAGCCACTGGCCTCGGGTCCAGGAGCGGAGCCGGTAAGGCCCGCATCCCACCGGGACAAAGGCACCCGCCTCCGTTCCCTCGGGCAGGATCCCCACGTTCAACGCGGAAAGGAGCGCCGCGCGGGGTTCCTTGAGCCGGAAGACGAGCGTGAGGTCGTCCACCGCTTCCACCGCTTCGATGCAGTCCAGGTCTCCCTTCCGGAACGAGGGCGGATCATCCCTGAGGATGCTCCGGATCGTGAAGGCCGCGTCGCGCGCCCGGAGAGGCCGTCCATCCGAAAACCGGACCCCCGCCCGCAAGACGACCCGCAGTCGTTGGGGGTCCTCGAAGGTCCAGGTTTCGGCCAGGTCTGTCTGGGGGGAGAAATCGGGCCCCACGGCGAAGAGCCCGCGGTAGAGGAGACGGAAGGCCCTGTCCGCCGCCACGTCCGAGCCGACCCGCGGATCGAGGCTCGCCGGCTCCTGCTCCACGGCGACGATGAGGTCCGCCTTGCGGGGCGGGGGGCCGCAGGCCAGGGCGCCGGACAGCAAGGAGAGCAGGAGGAGGCCCGCGCCGCGCCCCGCGCGGAGGAGCGAAGCCCGAAGCCGCCGGACGGGTTTCACGGCGCAAACGGTACAAGCCGGGGGCGGGGCCGGTGAGGGCGTCATTTCCCCGAGAAGAAGGCGCCGCCGGGGGTGATGGTGCCGAGGACCGCGGGCCGGGAGGCGCCCGTGGCGGACGGGACGTTCCCGGGACGGCCCAGAAGGGTCTCCCGGGCCAGATAGGCCATGAGAACGGCCTCCTTGGCGGAGCCCGGGATCACGTAGTCGTCGGCGCGGCTCACCATGATTCGGGGGAGGGCGTCCTCCAAGCCTTTCATGAGAACGGGGTTCTTGGCGCCGCCGCCGGAGACGATCATCTCTTCGTAGCGCTCCTTCTGAAAAACAAACTCCATCATGGACGTGGCGATGGCCCGGACGGTGAAGGCCGCCAGAGTCGCCAGGAGATCCTCGGGAGTGATGCCGGGATGGGACTTCAAGGCCTCGTCCAGAAAGGCGCTCCCGAAGGTGTCCTTGTCGGCCGACTTGGGCGGAGGAGCCTTGAGGAAAGGATGCGCCAGGAGGCGGTCCAGGAGGTCGGACCGCACTCGCCCGGCGGCAGCCCAGGCCCCGCCCACGTCGCAGGAGGACCGCCCCCGAGTGGCCCTCCGCACGGCCAGGTCCATGAGGCAGTTTCCCGGGCCGGCGTCGTAAGCCAGCATCTTCTCCGGTCCCGCGTTCGCCGGAATGGCGGTCAGGTTCGCGATCCCGCCGATGTTCAGGGCGATCCGGCCCCGCGAGGTGTGGTGGTAGAGGAGGTAGTCGAGCAGGGGAACGAGGGGAGCGCCCTGCCCGCCCGCCGCCATGTCGCGGCACCGGAAATGGGAGACCACGGTGAGGCCGGTGCGCTCGGACACAACCGACGGGTTCCCCACCTGGAGGGTGCCTCGAACGGCGAATCCGGGCAGGCGTTCGGATTGAGGATGGTGGTAGAGGGTCTGCCCGTGGCATCCCACCGCGAGCACCTCTGGCGGGGACACACCCGCCTTCTTGATGATGTGGAGCGCGGCGTGGGCGAAGAGCTCTCCCAGGTAAAAGTCCAGAAGGACGGTCTCTTTGAGTCCTCCTCCCCGGGAACCCTGGCAGGCCTGGATCAGGGAGCGCACCGCGGAGGAGAAGGCGAGCGTGTCGTGGGCCACCAGGGTGAGGGAGGCGTCGGCGCCCGCCCCTTGGATGCGGACGAGGGCCGAGTCGATCCCGTCGGCGGAGGTTCCCGACATGAGACCCACTACGAGATGTTCTTCGGAGGGATCGGCGAGGACGGCCATGGTTTCTCCCCGCGTCATGCTATCGCTCCGAAGCACTCCCCGCAACCCTCTCGTTGACAGTCTTGCCGCGGGGCCGTTAGGATGGCGGGGGAGGATCCGTGAGAAAGACCCTGCCGGTCCAGCCGGACGGTTCCATCGTCCTGCCGAAGGACCTCGCCCAGGAGGTTTTCGGGAAGGCGAGGGAGGCCGTCGTGCACGTCCGATCCGGGTGCCTCGTCCTGTCCCCCGTTTTCGTGGACCTGGACTCGGGAGATCTCCCCGGCCTCCTGTCGCGTTATCACGCGCGGGAGGCCTTGGAACCGGTCCTCGAGGGGGGGTTCAAACGGGGCGCGACGGAGGCGGTGCAATTCGAGGGCGACCTGTCGGTGCTGGCCCTCAGCGACGTCTTCCTCTTCCTCTCGGCCAGCAAGAAGAGCGGGGTCCTCATCGTGGAGGAAAAGTGCCGGTGGGGCTTTTTCCTGGAGAACGGGAGCATCGTGTACGCGACCACGGACGATCCGAAGGCCTCCCTTTCCGCCTATCTCCTCCGGAAGCAGTTCGTCACCGAGCAGGACCTCCACCAGGGTCACAGGCTTCTCCTCCAGGGAGAAGATCCCCTCTCCGTGCTCCTCGAGGTCTCGGGGCTCTCCCCGGACGATTTCCGCGCCCAGTGGGTGAAGTGCGTGGAGGACCGAATCTTCCAGGTCTTCGCGCTCTCCCAGGGACGCTTCGTCTTTCAGAACGGATCGCTGTCCCAGATGTTGCAGTTGAGCCTTCCCATGACGACCACGAACTACGTCATGGAAGCCACGCGCAGGCTGGACGAATGGGCCCGACTCAAGGACCGTCTTCCCCCGGCGGGGACCGTCCTGGAACTCGCCGAGGAAGTGACGGCCAGCACGGCCCTCTCCCACGAGGAAGAACGCATCCTGTCCAAGATCAACGGCCTTCGGACCATGGAGGAAGTCGTCGCCCAGGCCCGGGTGGGGGAAATGGATGGGCGGAAGGCCCTGGCCTCCCTCCTCGCGGCAGGTCTGGTGCGCCCGAGCCGGCCCGGGTCCGAACCGGACGCCGCCGCGCCGCCCCAAGCCGCCCTCGAAAACGGGGAGCGGGAAGTGCTCCGCTCCCGTTTGGAGAGTTACAACAACGTGTTCTCGACCATCTACCAGGCCCTGAAAATGGAGGCCGGATCCAAGGTGGACGTGATTCTGGGCGCCTTCTTCAAGGGGCTGGAGCCGGGCGGCTCGGTCTTTGCGGGGATGGGATTCACCTCGGGCGGCGTCCTGGACGAGGAGGCCGTCCTCCAGCGTCTCGCCGCCCTTCCCTCGGACCGGGAGTCTGCCCTCGTGAAGGACCTTAACGAGCTTCTCTACTTTCAGATGTTCGCCGTGAAGAACACCCTGGGCCCCGAAATGGAAGCGGGCATCGTGGAGATGGCCAAGAGCCTTCTCCACCGGGAGTGAAGGCGCGCCGCCTTCCCCCTCAGTCGTCGCCGTCGGAAACGCGCCCCAGGGCGCCCGCCGCGAAATAGGGTTTGGGAACGCCCTCGGTGCGGCGCTCCGAGAGCCAGAAGAGCGGGGCCTGCGGCCTCCCGAAGTGGTATCCCTGGGCGAGAGGGATGTCCAGGGACATGAGGGTGAGAAGCTCCTCGTTCCCCTCCACACCCTCCGCGATGACCTCGCTTCCAAGTTTCTGGCACAGGGCCGCCATGCCCGCCACCAGGGCCTGTTTCCGCTTGGATCTCTGGATTCCCAAGACGAAGCCCCGATCCAGCTTGACGAATTCGGGCTCGAACCAGTAGAGGTGCTGGAGCCCCGAATAGGCCAACCCGAAGTCGTCCAGCGCGAAGCGGAAGCCGGCCTTTCTCAGCACCTTCAGAACCCGTGACAGGGCTCGGGGGGTCTCCGTGCTGGAGCGCTCCGAGATCTCCACGACCACGGCCTGGGGGGAGATGCCGCTCGACTCCAGGAGCTTCCGGTAATAATCCTGCACGACCCGCAGCTTCAGGAGAGTGTTGATGTGAACATTGACGAAGAGGAGCCCGTAGGGAACCAGGAGCCTCCCGGAGCGGAAGGCGGCGGCCACGCAGGCCGCATCCAGCTCCCGGATGAGGCCCTGGGAGAGCGGGCTCTGGGGGCCGAACACGCGGGCCGGGTTGGCCAGAGGGGTTCCCCCTGGCCCGCGCATGAGCGCCTCGTATCCCAGCACCCTTCCCGTGTTGAGGTGGAGAATGGGCTGGAAGGCCGTGGAAAGGAAGCCCCTCTGGAGGAGCTCTCGGACCTGAACCTCGTCGTTCACACCTGCCCCTCTTTCAGACGGTTGGGCACCCCGAGGGCGTGGATGGCCTCGCTCAGAACGTTGATTTCCACCGGCTTCTCGAAGTAGTAGGAAGCGCCCATCTCGAAAGCCCTTTGCATGATGGCCGGATCGCCGTAACCCGTCATCAGGATCACCTTCGTGTCCGCGCACTTCTCCTTCACGAAGCGGAGAAGGTCTAGCCCCTCGGCGTCGAGCGTTCCGCTCAGCCGGATGTCGGAGAGCAAGACCTGGATTTTCTCCGATCCGAGGATCCGACGGGCCGCCTGGGCGTTGGAGGCGGTCAGGACCTTCACATCCTCGCTCTCCATGAGCGCCTTGAGGCCGAATGCGGTTGCGGTCTCATCGTCCACGATCAGGATCTTGTAGGCCATGGCCACTCTCCCCGGGCTGAGCCCTCGCCTTAGAGTCTGCTCCGCTTGGATCCAACCTAATCCCAATCTTCGCGCCGGGCAACTTCGGCGCGCGGCCCGGGAGCCGATCAGCGGTGGTCCTCCAGGCGCAGGCCGTGTTGGGAGATCTTTCGGTAGAGGGTCGCCCTGGAGACGCCGAGCGTCTTCGCTGCCTCGGGCACGTTCCCTTTGCATTCCCTGAGCACGCGGGCGATGTGGGCCTTCTCCGCCCCGCTCAGATCGAGGGCCTGGGATGGAGGAGAGGCATCCGCCGGCTGGGAGGTCGCGGGACTCCCAAGACCGAAGAAGTGGGAGGGCAAGAGCTCCCGGCCGTCCGACAGGATGTAGGCCCGCTCCAGGACGTTGTGAAGCTCCCGCAAGTTCCCCGGCCACGAGTAGGACCGGAGCAGGTCGAGGGCCCTCGGGTCGAGGCGCGGCAGGGAGCGCCCTCCGGCGATGAAACCGAGGAGATGCTGGACCAGCGCCTCCAGGTCGTCCAACCTCTCTCGGAGGGGAGGAAGAGTGAGGGTCAGGGTGTTGATTCGGAAGTAGAGGTCCTGCCGGAATCTGCCCTCCGCGATGAGCTTCTCCACGTCCTGGTGGGTGGCGCAGACGAGCCGGAAGTCGGAGATCCTTTCCTCCACGCGCCCCAGGGGCCTGAACCGCTTTTCCTCCAGGACCTTGAGGAACTTGCTCTGGACGGTCACGTCCATGTCGCCGATCTCGTCCAGGAAGAGGGTCCCCCGGTGGGCCCTTTCCAGGAGGCCTTCCTTGGCTTCCACCGCGCCGGTGAAGGCGCCGCGCGCGTGACCGAACAGCTCGCTTTCCAGAAACTCCCCCTTGAGGCCCGCGCAATTGAGCTCCACGAAGGGCTCGGTGCGTTGCCCGCTGCGCTCGTGGATGAGTCGGGCGATCAGGCCCTTTCCGGTCCCCGTCTCGCCCCGGATGAAGACGGGACTGCGGTGACGGAAGCTGGCCTCGAGGAGGGGAGTCAGCCTGGCCATGGCTTCGCAGGACCCCAAGAACGGGGTCAGCACGCGGGGCCTCTCCCGCAGGGCTCGGTTTTCCCTCCTGAGGATCCCGAGCTGGAGGGCCTTCCCGAGGAGGACCTCGAGTTCCCTCAGGTCCACGGGTTTGGTGAGGAAGTGATCGGCCCCCTCGCGCATGGCCTCCACCGCCATGGCGATGGTTCCGTGGCCCGTGATGAGGATGACCGGAACCGTGGGGTCGGACCGGCGGATTTCCTTGAGGAAATCCATGCCGTCCCCGTCGGGCAACCGGACGTCCAGCAGGATGGCGCCGAAGTCCTCCCGCGCCATGGCGTCCCGGGCCTCGGCCAGGCAGGCCGCCTCCGCCGTGCGAAGGCCCTGGGCCTCAAGGTATCGGCTGATCCCGAAACGAACCGCCGCTTCGTCGTCCACCAAGAGCACGCTCTTCATGGTCCCCCATCCGATCGATCTTTCGGCAAGGGGAATCGTATCAGAATCGCGGCGCCTGAGGTAGCTTCCGAACGGCCGACGGTCAAACGGCCTCCGTCGCGGTTCATCCCGGCCTGGGCGAGGGTAAGACCAAGGCCCGATCGGCTGGGAACGGTCGTGAAGAAGGGCTCCAGGACCTTCTCCTCCAGACCGGGAGCCACCCCCAGCCCCCGATCCCGGACCTCGAGTTCCCAGTGGTCCTCCCCCCACCGCGCGGAAACGTCAATGGGCTGGTCCGGGGGGGAGAAGTGGCAGGCGTTGTCGAGGATCTCGGCGAGGGCCTCCACGAAGCTCCGGCGGTGGACGAGCACGGGCCTGTCCCGGAGGGAGGCCGAGGGCCGGATCCGCTCCCTGACGGGACGGGGGCTTCGCGATTCGAGCAGGGCGGCCGCCTGGGAGATGAGGTCCTCCAACGCCCCGCTCTCCGGAGGCGTGGCGTCGTCCAGGAAGGCCAGCTGGAGGAACCTCCGGACGATGGCGTCGAGGCGGTGAATCTCGCGAAGGGCCTTTTCCGTGAACACCCGTTCCTGGTCGTCCTGGGCGTGGCGAAGGTCCAGGGCCTGCAGGAGGGTCTGAATTCCGAAAAGGGGATTGCGGATTTCGTGGGCGATGCCTTGAAGGATGTTCCGCACGAGGTCTCTCGTCCGGCGGTCTTCCTGGGCCGCGGCCAGGCGCCTCTCCTCCGTGACGTCCCGAAGGATGTGAAGGGTGGCCGCCTCACCCCCCAGGTTCACCGTCTGGGTGGTGGCCAGGAAATGCGGCCCACCCTGGGAGCATTTCCATTCGATTCCCGCGGCGTCGTGGCCCGTGCACAGCCCCGGGAGGATCTCGGCGCACGCCTTCCCGATGCACCTCCGGATGGGGATTCCGGTGAGGGCGGAGAGGGCCGTATTGGCCCGGAAGATCCGCCCGTCCGGTCCGTGCAGAACGAACACCTCGGAGGCGGCGTCGAAAGCCTTTTCCCACTGCGCCTTCGCATTCGAGAGGAGGGCGTTGAGGGAATGAAGCCGTGCGGCCATCCGAAAAAGGGAAGCGAAGCGGAGAGAGGGCTGGCGGCCTCCGCCCCCGTCCCGCCCTGCGGGGGCCGGCTGGAGGATCAGATAGGGGGAGAACTCCTCCGGGCCCGAGTCCACCCGCACGGCGAGGTCCTCCCGAAGCGCCGCCATGAGAGGGGCCGCGAAGGCCGGTCCCACCTCCGTGGATTCCTCGATGTCCCGTCGCGGCCCCCTCCAGAAGCGGCTGGAATCCTGGGCGCACAGGTCCCAGACCCGGCACAGGCCCGCGGTTTCGGGCCAGACCAGCGCGGCGGCCTTCCATTCGCTCCGGCCCCGGATGTGGCGCCCGAGCGCCTCGGCCACCGCCTCAGGCGAGTCGGCTCCGGCTAGATCCACGGAGAGGTCGTCGAGGCACTCGTCCTCCGTCGTTCGCGGCACCTGGCCCTTCCGCTTCGATCCCATGGCGTTCGTCCGCCCGATCGATCAGCGGCCGACGGGGGTCAGCCATCCCTCCATCACTTCTCCCAGACGCTCGAAGGGGATGGGCTTGGTCAGGAAGTCATCGGCCTTGAACTCTCGGAGGACTTCGATGCGCTGACTCTCGCGTTTGTAAAGGCCGGTCATCAGGATGATCGGGATGTCCCGGGTCTCCGGGTCCTCCTTCAGCCGCTTGCACATGTGCTTTCCGTCCAGCACGGGCATCATCTGGTCCGTGAGGACGAGGTCGGGCCGGTACTTCCTCGCGAGGTGGATGGCCTCCATTCCGTTCTTCGCCAGAACCACGCCGTAACCCAGGGCCACGAGGACCCGGTAGGCCACGAGGCGCGTGTCGAGTTCGTCGTCCGCCACGAGGATCAGCGGCCGGCGTAGGGGGTTCCCTTCCTCCATGGGAGGCTCCAACGTCGAGCGAAACCCTCTCTTGGCGAAGCGCCTGCGAAGCAGTTCCTCGGGCGCCGATTCCCAGAAGGTCCTCCGGAACTCGGGCCCTTCGCTGCAGAAACAGGTGCCGCAGTGCGGGCAGACGAACGTGGGGTTGTCGGTGATGCAGGTGCACCAATCGGACGCCGCGGCGTCGTACACGGATCCGCAGTGTGTGCAGAAAACGTCGTAGGCGCCCCCCTTCGCGGAAATTTCGGTGGCGAGGCCGGCGATTGCTTGGCTCATGGTTTCATTCCTCCCGAATCGTCCTGTGCAGGGACCGTGCCAAGACTCAGCCCGGGAGTCCAATCCTCAAGACGTTGAAAAATATGAAGTTGTCGATCCGTCTCGCCCGGGCTTTTTCTTCGTGTCGCGGAATCGAGAATGGGCCTGCGAGGGCTTGCTCGAAAATGAGACGCGTGAGCGGTCCTTTGTTTCCTCGGGCCTCGGCTGGAGGGGTGGAGGATGTGCTAAAATCGCCCCCAATCAGCCGCCGTCTTGGAAGGGACGCCGGGAGGCGGAACCGATTGGTCGACGGGAGACCCATGGACGAAGAGGCCGGCAAGGGCGGTGCGGGTTTCGCGGCGGGCGCGGCCTCTCCGTCAAGTTTTGGACCGGATTGGGTGGAGGCGGTCGGGTGGGGTGTGCTCGAACTCGGCCCCCGCGGTGTGGTGTCGTGGGCCTCGCCGGTCGCCGAGTCGGTTTTCGGGGCCGGCCCCGGCGGCCTCTCCGGCCGCCACTACACGGAAATTCTCTCGCCCGACTCCGCCCAGGACTTCTACGGCATCTTCCGGCGCGCCTACCGATCCGCCTCTCCCGTTGCCGCAAAGGGCCTGACCGTCATTCTCGCCGGGGGTGCGTCCAAGGTGGTGGACGTCCATGCGTCCGTCGTCTGCGGGGATTCCGGCGAAGTGCGGACCGTCCGGGGGATGGTGAAGGAGGTCGTTCCCGAGCCCACCCGGGCCGGTCTGGCGGCTTTGGAAAGCCCGGCCCTCCAGGTCTGCCTCCTGAACGGCGAGGGCCGGGTCACCTTTGCCAACGCGGCGTGGAGGAAAGAGGACGCGGCGGGGTCCGGCCTGTGCGACACGGAGGAGGGCGGCGACTTCCTGGAGGCGCTCCAGCGCTCCCATCGGTCCGGACGTCCCTCCGCCTCCGACCTGGAGGAGGGTCTCCGGGGAGTGTTGTCGGGGCGACGATCCGGTTACTCCCTGGAGTACCTGTGTTCCTGGAAGGATTCTCCCTCCTGGCAATCGGTCACCGCCCATCCGCTGAAGGAGGGCGGCCCCGAGGCGGGCCTTCTCCTGGTTCGCAGGGACGTCACGGAGCGCAAACTCAACCAGCAGGAACTCCAGACCCTGTACCAAGCCTTGGACGCGAGTATTGACGGGCTCGCGCTTCTGAATCCCTCGGGGGAGTTCCTCTACACGAACCCCGCCTTCGCCCACATCCACGGTTTCGAGGCTCCCGTGGATCTCGCCGGAAAGCGCTGGTCCGACCTCTATCCTCCCGAGGAATACACGAAGCTGAAGGACCTGGTGTTTCCCCACCTCAAGCGGGTGGGATACTGGTCCGGGGAATTGAGGGGGCGCAAGCAGGGCGGGGAGGATCTGTACCAGTCTCTGTCCCTCACGTACGTGGATCGGGGACGCCTCCTCATCTGCTCGGTCCGGGATGTGTCCGAACAGAAAGCGCACGAAGAGGCCTTGAGGGCCAGCGAGGAGGCCTTCCGCACCATCTTCGAGGGAGTCCGGGACGGAATCGCCGTGGTGGATCCGGAGGGCCTGACCATCAAGGCCGCGAACAAGGCCCTTGGAGGGCTTTTTGGGTATGCCTCGCCGGACCCGCTCTTGGGGAGACCCTTGCTGGACCTCCTGGCGCCGGAGGACCGACAGGGGGTCGTGGAGCGCGCTTCCCTAGCGCGGGCGGGTGGCCAGGCCTCCGTCCACCGCTGTTCCGCCATCCGTGCCGACGGGTCCGTCATCCAGGTCGACTGCAACGGGTCTTTCACGGTCTATCGGAATCGTGAGGCCTTCCTCCTCACCCTGCGCGACGTCACGGCCGAAGTGCGGGCCCTGTCGGCCCTGGAAATGTCGGAGCGGCGCCTTCGGGCCTTCTTCGAAGGGGCGCCGGACTCCATCTTCATCAAGGACGGGAGCCTGCGTTACGTCCAGGGCAACCCGGCCATGGCGCGCCTCTTGGGCATCCCCGTGGAGGAGATCCCCGGCAAGAGCGACATCGACCTGTTCGGTCCCGAAGTGGGCGCCCACATTCAGGAGGCGGACCGACGGGTCCTTGCAGGCGAGGCCTTGGAAGAGGAAGCCGTGAAGCCTGTGGCGGGAACGCTCCACTATTTCCACACCGTCAAGGTGCCCATCCGTGACGTGGACGGGCGGGTCGCGGGCCTGTGCGGCATCGCGCGCGACGTCACGGACCGGCGACGGGAGCAGGAAGCCCTCAAGGAGAGCGAGGCGCGCTTCCGCCACATCGTGGAGAGCGTCCCGGACTGCTATTTCTACGTCCACGACGAGGAAGGACGCTACAAGTACATTTCTCCGAACATCCAGGCCATGACCGGGTACACCCCGGAGTACTTCCAGGGTCCGCATGCGCCTCTGGCCACGGACCATCCCATGAACGCCGAGAGCGACCGGATCTCCGAGAGATGCCTCCGCGAAGGGGTCGCCCCTCCCCCCCTGCGATGGGAAATCCGTCACAAGGAGGGAAGGAAACGGATCATCGAGGCCTACGAGAGGCCCGTGTTGCGGGAGGGCAAGGTCGTGGAGGTCTACGGCCTGTGCCAGGACATCACCCGGCGCCTCGAGATGGAGGAGAGGCTTGCGCGGTACCGGGAGATGGAGCTGGCGGGCAGGCTGACCTCCAAGGTGGCGCGGGAGGTGGAAGAACCGATCATCGCCCTGGGGGTGACCGTGCAGGCCCTCCAGCGGAAATTAGGGAGCGGATCGCCTGCCGACGCCTACCTCGACGTCATGGCGGAGCAGGTAAAACGGCTGTCGGACCTCCTGCGCGACCTGACGGATTTGGGCCGGGAGGACGGCGCCTCCGAGAGGGAGTCCCGGCGGGTGGACTTCCTGATCCGCGAAGCCCTCGACGCCGTGGAGTGGGAGTTCCCCGGGGAGGGGAATAGAGTCCGGACCGGAGCACTCGGTGCTGGCCTCCGCGTGCGGGTGAACGGGCCGAGAATCGTGCGCGCCCTGGTCCACGTCATGGGGAACGCGCTGAAGTTCTCGCCAGCGGAGTCGCCCGTCATTGTGGAAGCCGAGAGGGCGGGCGGAGAGGCCGTCATCCGCGTGGAGGACCGGGGAAGCGGTTTCCCGGAGGGGATCCTGGAGCGGGCCTTCGATCCCTTCGTCTCCGCGTCCGGTAAGCGGGCCGGGCTGGGCCTGGCGATTGTCCTGAGGACCGTGGAGGACCACGGCGGGAAGGTGTGGATCCGAGGCAACGAGGGATCTCCCGGCGCGACCGTTCGCATCTCCCTGCCCCTGGCGGAGGAGGAGGGGCCGCGCGCGCCGGGCCGTTTGGAGGGTGAGGTGCGACGGTGAGCCAAATCTTGACGCTGGATTCCGCCGCGGCGGCGGGACGGGATTTCGTGTCTCACGTGGCCGGCATGACGGGAGGCAAGGCGACCCTGACCGGGGAGTTTCCCGACGTCTACGTCCTCGACCACCTCCTGCAGCCGCACTACGGCACGGAGAATCCATCCCCGGAGCTCAAGGATTTCGCGTTGAGCGCGGGCGTCTACCTGTCCCTCTGGCTGGGCCGTTTCTGGGCCTCCGCGGAACTGGCGCCCTACTGGCGGAATGGGGATCTGACCGAATGCGGCATGGGCGCCACCGTCACGGCGCCGGGAGGGGAGAGCCTGGAATTCTTCGTGGCCTGTCCCTCCCACGTCATGGGCTTCGTGCAAGATCCGCCCAACCCGTTTCCCCAGTTCGCCGGGAGCTGGATGACGCCCCGGGAGGGGGACCCTCTTCTCCCACGGTACCTGCTGGGCGCCGCCCTCCTTAGCCAGCCGCTGGCCGAAGGGACGTATCCCCAGGCTGCGCCGGGGGAGGGGCCCTTGGGTCCGGCGCACCTGCGCTTCTCCCTGGATCTCCTGGCCCGATCCTGCGCGCGCGACGTGGAACCCACCGACGGGGTGGCCCGACGGATTTTGGAGGACCTGTACGAGGCCGTGCTCTGGCCCCCCGTGGGGGCCTTCGGCAACGACTACGGAACGGAGAACCTGCGGGTCCTGGCCGGCAAAATCGCGGACGCGGGGCCGGAGAACCTCGAAGCCGTCCGGGGCGCGCTGGCGTCCATGGAGCGTGGGTGGACGGCCGACGGCTCCTACCTGGCGGGGCTCATCCTTCGAGCCCTGGACGGCCGCGAGGACCTGCCGGAGGAGAGGCTCGGATTCCACGTGCCCGAGGTCCGGGACGTCCTGAACGAGGCGTCCAAGATCCTGGAAAGGCGCGGCTTGAGAAGAAGCTGACGCCTCAGGGCGCGCTCTCCCTCTCCCTCCGCGCGTCCCAGAAGAGGAAGGCGGCGAGGGCCAGGAAGACCGCGAGCCCCACCCAGTTGCGGAAACTCTCGGTGAACAGGCCGGGCATCCAGGCCGCGAAGCCGAAGGTCTCGTCGTTCACGAACATCTTGGTGACGCCGTCGAAGACCCCCGCCAGAGCGCCTCCAGCGATGAACCCCGAGGCGAGCAGGATGGATTTGTCGTTCCAGACCTTGGCCCGCTTTTCGTCCTTCGTCGAATGCTGGATGAGCCACCCCACGCAGGCCCCGAGGAGGATGGGGCTGTTGAGTTCGATGGGCAGGTACATCCCGAGGGCGAAGGCGAGGGCGGAGATGCCGAGCATTGAGACGATCACCGCGATGACGGCGCCGACGCCGTAAAGCAGCCAGGGGACGTCCTGTCCGCCCATAAAAGCGTTGGCCACGGCGGCCATGGCACCGGCCTGCGGAGCCGGAAGCGGCGAGGCGTGCTCGGGAGTGGGGGTTCCGAAGCCATAGACCTTGGCGAAGAGCATGATGACGGCCGTGACGGTGAGGCTGGCCAAGGCGGACCCCGCCATATTGCTCCATTGGATGGACTTCGGAGTGGACCCGAGCCAGTGGCCGATCTTGAACTGCGTGACCAGGGAGCCCGACATGGAGAGAGCCGTGCAGACCACACCGCCGATGAGGAGAATGGCCAGCATCCCCGCCCCGCCCTTGAGACCCAGGGCGGCGAGCGTCACGGCCCCGATGATGAGCGTGGTGAGGGTCATGCCCGAGATGGGCGTGACGGAGATCATGGCCACGGCCCACGCCGAGACGGCGGAGAAGAGAAACACGATGAGGAAGGTCAGCCCGAGGGACACGAGGGCGAGGCCGAAGGCCCCCGGCTGTCCCTGGACGACCACCAGCCAGAAGTAGAGGAAGATGGCGACGGCCAGCGCCACGATGAGGGCGAAGACGGTGGACATCTTGATGTCGCGGTCCAGGCGGGAACCGCATTCGGCGCCCTCGTGCCTCTTGAAGAGCTGGGAGAGCACCTGCTGGAGGGCCTGTTTGATCACGCCCGACATCTTGAGGATGGAGATGACTCCTGCGGCGAAGATTCCACCGATGCCGATGTTTCGGACTCCTGGGTGCATCACGCCGGAAGCGTCCGTGAAGTTGAAAAAGATGTCCCGATAGGTTGCGGCGGCGTAGTCGGGGCTGATGGACCCGAAGAGAGGAACGAGGACGAAGTAGGAGAGCAGGGAACCGGCCATGATAATGGAGGCGTACTTCACGCCGATGATCACCCCGAGGCCCAGGACGGCCGCGGAGGTATTCATGGCGAAGACGCCCTTGAACTTCTGGGTGAAGCCCTGGAGGGCGGGTATGGAAGCCGTCGTGAACACGTCGCTCCAGGTCTTGAAAGCCAGCGCAAGGTAATCGAGGACGATGCCCAGGCCCAGCGCGTAGACAAGGACCTTGGCTTGACTCCCGCCCTTCTCTCCGGCCACGAGGATCTCGGTCGTGGCAGTACCTTCAGGAAAGGGGAGCTTGCCGTGCATCTCCTGGGTGAAGTACTTGCGGAAGGGAATCAGGAAGAGAACGCCGAGGACCGCTCCTAAAAAGGGGACCAGGAAGATCTGTAGGAAGAGTTCCAGGGACGTCTGGCCCTTGTCGAGGCCCAGCATGAAGATGGCCGGCATCACGAAGACCGACCCGCCCACCACGATCCCGGACGTGGCGCTGATGGCGAGGATGTTCACGTTTTCGATCAGGAGGCTCTTTCGGCGGGCCACGGCCGAAAAGCCGACGGCCAGAATGCTGATCGGGATGGCCGTCTCGATCCCCTGTCCCAGCTTCAGGGCGATGTAGCTCGCCGCCGCCGAGAAGATCACGATCATCAGGAGGCCGAACACGACGGACCGGCGGGTGACCTCGGGAACCCCCGTCTCCTGGTTCATGACCGGCGTGTACGTTTCTCCCGGATTCAACGCCCTGTAGGCGTTTTCGGGCAACTGGAGCGGCTGGGATCCTCGGCTTTCCTTGGCGCTCATGGCTCCCCTTTCCCTAGGGTCCGCCGGCTTCGGGTGCGCGCGGCGAGGACACAGCGTACCCGGTCGCGGGGCCTCTGGCAAGCGTTGAGTTGGCCTCCCGGCTGGATTATCTTACCTTCAGGCGGATCCAGCCTGAGCGGCCGAACGGGTGGAGCCCCACGGGGGCCGGAGGACAAGATGTCGCGACTCGCCCATCGGATCAATCTCCTCTTCTGGGGCCTTGCGGTGCTCGTGGTGCTGGCCGCCGCGGGCTGGGGCATCCACCTGTACAGGCTCCGGGTGGAATCGGACCGGGCCGCCGCGTCCGCGGCCGTCGAGAAGGGACGGACGCTCCTGGAGAACCTCCGCTCCAGGGGCGCGGAGGTTCGCCATCGGGAATCCCTGGACGAGGCGGCGACCCTCCTGGCGCAGGCCGATTCGGACCTAAAAAAGGGCCGCAGGGTCCAGAGCCTCCGGGGGGCCGAGGAAGCGCTTCTCTTGCTGGAACCCGTGGCCGGCCGCCTGGATACTCCCCGGGCGGAAGCGATCCTGTCCGAAGGTGCGGGAAGGAGACGGGGCGGGTCCCCGGGAAGCGGCGAGGAGATCGGCGAAGGCGCACGGATTGGCGAGGGGGACACCGTGGTGGCCGACGGGGGGGAGCCCTTGCTCTTGACGTTCCCGGACCGCCAGACCGTGGACCTGCGGTCGGGCGGGGCGCTCCGGGTGGCGGCGCTCGGCGACTCCGACACCCCCTTGCGCTTCGCTCTCGAGTCGGGCGCCGCCCTTTTCCAAGCGCCCAGAGCCCTGTCCGAGAGGAGGGCCGCCGTGGTGGAGTGCGCGGGCGCGGAGGTTCGGCTTTCTCCGGGCGCCTTCGTGGAAGTCCGCCGGGAGGGCGGCTCCTTGGAGGTCGAGGTCCGCTCAGGGACTTGCGAGGTGGCCGCGGGGGGCGAGTCGCGGTCGATTTCCGCGGGCCTTCACGTCCAGCGGATTCGCGCCGGGGCGGGTGGCATCGAGGCAGTCGGCCGGGTCTTCGCCGCCCCCGCCGTCGTCGAGCCCGCGGAGGGCGCGGTGCTTTGGGCGCCTCCGGGGGGACGGGCGCCGGTCCGGCTCCAGTGGGAGGCCTCCCGCGCCGCCAATGTGAGGGTCCAGGTGTCCCGTTCGAGGCTCTTCGCCCGGCACGTGTCGGTGGATCGAACCGCCCCGGGGATGTTTCTCCAGGCCGGGGCCCTCGAGCCAGGGACCTACTACTGGAGGCTGCGGGCCGAAGGGGACCCGCTCGGCGCGTGGTCCCCGCCGTTTTCGTTCAAGGTCGTGGAAGAGTCCGCCTCGCCCGCACCGCCCGAGTGGCGTCTCGAGGCCGACGCGACGGGACTGGGAGACGCGGTGGTGGTGAGGGGGACCGTACGCCCTCCCCTCGCGGTGACCGTAAATGGGGTGGAGATACCCGTGGACGAGGACGGCGCCTTCATGGGGACCTTCCCGCTCAAGGGGAGCGTCGTGACGGTGTGTGCCTTCGACGCCGCAGGCCGCCGCCTGAAGTGGGAGAAGTCCCTGCGCTGATCCTGCGCAAACCTTGGCAGGAAAGGCCCTGTTGGTGTACAATCTCCTCTCGTTCGGGAGGGAGAATGACCTCGCGCCCCGCCGCTCGTGCCAAGGACGGCGCCGTTCAAATCCGCTACCTTGACGGGCTTCGGCTCCGACGGGCCGTTCTGGCGGGAATCCGCCGCCTCCAGGAGCGAAGGGAGCAGCTCAACAGCATCAACGTCTACCCTGTTCCCGACGCGGATACAGGAACCAACATGGCCCTGACCATGGCCAGCGCCGCCGAGAGGCTGCGGCGCCACACGCACCGCTCCGTGGCGGATACCAGCCGGACGCTGGCGGAGAGCGCCATCCTGGGCTCTCAGGGAAATTCCGGGGCCATCCTCGCCCAGTTCCTCAAGGGGCTCGCCGATGGTCTTCGAGGGCGTGTGCGGGTCAGCACGCGGGACTTCGCGGAGGCCGTCGCCCGGGCCCGGACCTCCGCCTACGCCGCCATCGCGAAGCCCCGGGAGGGCACGATCCTCACCGTCATCAAGGACTGGTCCGAGCACATCCATGCGGCCCCGCAGGATTCAACCGATTTCGCGGTGCTCCTGCGGAGCGCCCTGGCCCGGGCCAAGGAGTCCCTCCGCCACACCCCCGATCAGCTCGATGTCCTGCGGGAACATGGGGTGGTGGACGCCGGAGCGCAGGGATTCGTGCATCTCCTGGAGGGGATCACGGATTTCGTTGAGACCGGAGACCTTCGCGCCCCGGAGGGCTCCCGGGAGGTCATGGCGGAGGCTGCTCCCTCGGAGCCCTTCGCTTATTCCCACGGCAGGGTGGACCTCGCCTACCGCTTCTGCACCGAGTGCGTCGTGAGAACCCAGGGAGACGTCTCCCCCGCCCGGGTTCGCGAACTGCTGGAGCCGATGGGAGACAGCCTCGTGGTGGTCTCGGGGGATTCCCTGTTCAAGGTCCACCTCCACACGAACGAACCTCTCCGGATGTACGAGGCTCTCGCGACGCTCGGGACCCTCGCCTCCAAGAAGTGCGACGACATGCAGACCCAGCACGAGGGGGCCCTGGCCGACCCGGCTCGCGTGGCCATCGTCACGGACTCGGCCTGCGATCTCCCCATGGAGTACATCCGCAGGAATTTCATCTCCATCGTTCCCCTCAAGCTGTTGTTCGGGAGCGAGGTGTTCCTGGACAAGATCGAGATCTCCCCGGCGGAGTTTCTGCGGAAGTGCCGGAGGAGTCCCCACCATCCCACGACGAGCCAGCCCTCCGTGCAGGACTACCTCAAGGCTTACGAGGAGGCGGGCTCGCGAAAGCCGGAGATCCTCGTCGTATGCCTCTCGGGGGCCATCAGCGGGACCTTCCAGGCGGCGCAGACGGCGGCCTCCCAGTTCTCGGGTCCTCCCGTCCATGTGTTCGACAGCCGGACGGTGACGGTGGCGCAGGGCCTCCTCGTCCAGCACGCGAGAACCCTGGCGCTGGCGGGGGAGGATGCGGCCTCCATCGCCGCGAAGCTCGAGGAGATCAAGAGGCGGGCGAAGGTCTTTGTGTCTCTGAAGACACTCGAGTTCCTCCGCCGCGGCGGGCGCATCAGCTCGTCCCGGAGCCTCGTGGCCACCCTTCTCAACATCCGGCCCTTGATCTCCCTGAACGAGGAGGGGAAGGTCTTCAGTCCCACCAAGGCCTGGGGGCGGTTCGGGGTGCGGCGCAAGGTCCTCCGAATGGCCCGGCAGGAGTGGGAGAAGTACAAGCGGTTCCGGGTGGCCGTCGCCCACGTGGACGCGCCGGGAGAGGCGGACTACTACGTGAGACGGATCGAGAAGATCACGGGCTTGAAGGACATTCCCGTCGTCGAGGCGACGGCGGTCCTCGGCGCCCATGTGGGTCCCGGCGCCGCCGGCATCGCCGTCCTGGGGATCGAGTGACCACGTTCCTGAGCTTCCTTCTCATCGCCTCCTACCTGGCGGGGTCCTTTCCCACGTCCATTGTCGTGACCCGGCTCTTTCTCGGCGTCGACGTTCGCCGGCACGGAAGCGGCAATGCCGGCGCGACGAACGTGTTGCGGGTGGCCGGCTGGAAAGCCGCCCTTCCCGTCGCCCTCGTGGACGTCCTGAAGGGATTCGCTCCGGCCGCGGTGGCGCTCTGGGGCCCCTGGGATCCCGAGGTGTCTCGCTCCCTCGCCGCCAACCTGTGCGGCGCGGCCGCGGTGCTCGGGCACGTCTTTCCGATCTGGGCCGGGTTCCGCGGCGGAAAGGGAATCGGCACGTCCGCGGGTGCTCTGTTGGCGCTGCACCCTGCCGCCGCAGGCGCCGCCGTGGTCCCGTTTTCGGCGGCCCTCGTCGCCACGCGGAGCGTTTCGGCGGGCTCCGTCTCCGCGAGCCTGGCCCTCCCCCTCCTGGTGGTCCTCCTTCGCGGGGAGGGCTGGGCCAGAGATCACCGCGCCGAATTCCTCCTCCTCTTTCCCTGGTCCCTCGCCCTGGTCCTCTTTCATTGGAAGAACATCCTTCGGCTCCTCGAGGGCCGCGAGAACCGCATCTTCTGAATCGCGCGTCGAAACCGCCTCGGAGGCCGGGGCCCGGGTCCCCGCCATCCGGCTCCTCCGAATCTGGCGAGTCCGCCTTTCCGGCGGAACCGCACGGGTCACCAAGGAATTCTTCTCGAACGGAAAACCGCCAGGCCTCCGGAGCGCATGCGGAACCGCGCCTCTCCATGCGCAGGCTCTCAACCATATCTAGTAGGCACTCCGAATGAGGCTGTCACATATGGCCCACCATCCTCCTTCCCTCCTCACGCGATGCGAAGTCGCGCCCCACTAAAAATTGCGCTGCACTTTTTTTCAGCACAACTTCTTGACACCTGATTGAAGGAACGCTATATTATTCACAACACCAGGTGTTGTGCATCCGTGAGTGAGGCTAGGATATGTTGGCGCGTTTCCTTCCTTAAGGAGGTTCGAATGGCGGAGAAAGTCGAGAAGAAGGTGGCGAAGAAGCCCGCGGCGAAGAAGCCTGCGGCGAAGAAGCCCGCGGTGAAGAAGGCGGCCAAGCCCGCCGCCAAGAAGCCCGCGGCCAAGAAACCCGCGGCGAAGAAGCCCGCCGCCAAGAAGCCCGCGGCGAAGCCGGCCGTGAAGAAGCCCGCCGCCAAGAAGGCGGTCGTCAAGAAGTAGAGGGCCTTGCGCCCGAAGCGTGGCCCGCCGAAAGGCGGGCCACTTTTTTTTGCGCCGCCTCTGGTCGAAGATGGGCCTTGCCGCCGAGCGCGGCGCGGGGAGGCCATGATCGAACGGCCGTCCGAACCGTTTCCGACCCGGCCCGGTTGCTACATCTTCCGGGATGCGAAGGGACGCCCGCTGTACGTGGGCAAGGCCAAGAACCTCCGAACCCGGGTGGCATCCTATTTCCAGGAACGTCCGGGCTCAAAGGTGGAGCGGCTGAAAAAGGCCGCGGCCTCCATCGACGTCATCGTCACGCCCAGCGAGTGGGAGGCCTTCCTGCTCGAGAACAACCTCATCAAGCAGTTTCGCCCACGGTTCAACACCCTCCTCAAGGACGACAAGACCTATCCCTACCTCAAGCTCACGGTGAAGGACCGGTTTCCCAAAGCCCTCTTCACGAGGAGGCCCATTCGCGACGGGGCGCTGTATTTCGGTCCCTTCGTCCCCGGGTGGCAGGCGCGGAAGAACCTTCGCGTCCTCCAGGAGTCCTTCAAGATCGCCACCTGCAAGGACCCGCTGGATGGATCCCGGCCGCGGCCGTGCCTTCGCTATGAGATGGGCCAGTGCCTCGCGCCGTGCGTGAAAGGGAAGGTGGATCCTCGCACGTACGGCCAGGCCGTAAGCGCCGCGCGCCTCTTTCTCGAAGGCCACACGGTCGCTCTGAGGGAGGAACTCGAGAGGAAAATGCGAGAGGCGGCGTCGAATCGTGAATACGAGAGCGCCGCCCACTACCGGGACCTCCTGAAGGCGACGGAAGCCCTCGGCGCCAAGCAGTCCGTCTCCCGTCCGGGGGAGGGGCACTGGGAGCTCTTCGGCCTCTACGGCGGGGGCGGCGAGATTCGGATGCACTCCTTCACGCTCCTCGAAGGCCGCGTCGTGGACCGCAGGGCGTGGCGGCTCGAGGACGTGGATGGCGCGGAAGAGGAGGTCCTTTCCTCCGCGCTCATGCGCCTCTACGGGAACTCGCCCGGCATTCCGGATGGGGTGTGCGTTCCGCGGGAATTCGCCGACGCGCCGCTGCTGGCCAGGTTTCTCTCGGAGAGGAAGGGCCGCCGCGTGCCGGTGGTCGTCCCACGGAGGGGCCCCAAAGCGGCCCTGGTCGCCACGCTCGTCGAAAACGCCCGCATCGATTTCGAATCCCGCGGGGACCGATCGGCGGCGCCGAGGGACCTGGCCCTTCTCCTTGGCCTCGCCGGAGCGCCCGCGCGGATCGAGTGCTTCGACATCTCCCACACGCAGGGCGGCGAGACGGTGGCCTCCTGCGTCGTTTGGGAGGACGGGTATCTGAGGAAGGAGGACTACCGCCGCTTCAACGTGCAAGGCGTTCGGGGCGTGGACGACTTCGCGTCCATCGCCGAGGTCGTGGCGCGCCGGTACGCCCGCCTCCTGCGCGAGGGGGCCCCGCTTCCGGATCTGGTGCTGGTGGACGGAGGCCTCGGCCAGGTGAACGCGGCGCGATCCGCCCTGGAGCCCATCGTCCCCGAATGCCCCGCCCTCGCGGGCTTGGCGAAGCGGGAGGAGTGGGTCTTCAGGCCCGGGACGCCCGAGCCCCTCGTCCTGCCGAAAACTTCGCCTGCGCTTCATCTGCTCCAGTCCCTCCGCGACGAAGCCCACCGTTTCGCCCTCGCGGGCCATCGGGCTCGGAGAAGCCGGGCCCGGCTGGCCTCTCCCCTCCTGGCCATACCAGGGGTGGGGCCCGTCACGGCCCGCAAACTCCTCAAGGCCTTTCTGACGACCGAAGCCGTCCGGGCCGCCTCCGAGGAATCGCTTGCCTCCGCCGTGGGCAAGGCCGCCGCCGCCCACGTCCTGCGATGGGCGCGGGGGGAGGTGGCATCGGAGGGCCGAAGGGAGGAGTGAGCGGCGAGGGCGGGGCGTTCGGGTTCACGCTACCGCCTCGGCGCCCGGTCCGCAGGTCGGGGCCAGCGCGCGGAACCCGGACGGCGGGAACCTCAGGCGGACCGGGGTCGTGCTACCATCTCCCCATGCGCGCGTGGGTCGCCCGGTTGAAGAAAGGAACGGAGCCGCTCAACTACGGGCGCGAGACCATGGCGGCGATGGCCCGCCGGCACTTCGCATCGGCCGGGAAGTCGGAACTGCGGGTGCTGGATCTGGGCGCCGGCACCGGAGCGGACCTCTCCAATGTGGCCCTGTCGCTCGGGCCCGAGCGATGCCGGCTGGCGGGGATCGAATCCAACCCGCAGGCGGCCCGGGCCCTTTCGTCCAAGGGGATCGAAGTCCACGCGCTCGATCTGGAGAGAGACCCGTTTCCCTTCGGAGATGCCGAGGTGGACCTGGTCCTGGCCAACCAGGTCCTGGAGCACACGAAGGAGATCTTCTGGATCCTGGCCGAAACGGTGCGGGTGCTTCGCCCAGAGGGGTGCCTCCTCGTCGGCCTCCCCAACTTGGCGTCACTGCACAATCGAGTTCTCCTCCTTTTCGGCGCCCAGCCCTCCTCCATCGAGTGGCTCGGCCCCCACGTGCGGGGGGCGACGGCGGAGGGGTTTCTGCGGTTCGCGATGACGGGGGGCTTCCTCCAGGTCAGGGAGGTCCGAGGCGGGAACTTCTACCCCCTTCCCGCGGCCCTCGCCCGGCCCATGAGCCGTGCGTTGCCGCGCATGGCGGTGAGCCTCTTCTTCCGTCTGGAGCGGACGACTCGGGCCGGGAGCTTTCTCGAGGTCCTGGCGGGGGCCGGTTACGAGACGCCCTTCTACCGGGGCGGTTGAAACCACCAGCCAGAGGTCGCCACGTTTCTGTCTGGATCCGCCGCCTGAACGGCGACCCAGTGCGCCTCCCCCGAGGGAACCTCCACCTCGCAGGCCCCTGAAGCGGATCCTTCCACGCCTTCCGTCCACGGGAGCACCTGCCAGGGACCACCGTCCACGCTGGCCCGAACCGCCGTAACGCCTCCCGCATCCGAGAACGTCGCACGAATCCGGCGAGGGCCGGCGCTGGAGAGACGAAGGTCGGGAGGGGTGTTGTCCACGGAGAACTCGGGGAGTTCCCGCTCCGCGGTCCCCGATTCCTCCTCGGGATTCGAGGCCGCGTCGTCCAGGCGCACGCGCACGGAGTACGCCCCGTCGGGCAAGCCGCGCGTGTCGAAGGCGAAGAAGGAGTCGGCCACGTCCTTGGCCAGGCGGATCCACGAACCGGACGGGGCGGGGCGCAGAAAAAGGGTAGCCCTAACCTTGTCCCCGTCGGGATCTTCCGATTTCCAGGAGATCATGCGGAACCCTTGAATGTAGTAAATCTGCGCGGGCATGTCCTGGGCGGGAGCCTGCACGAGGGATGGAAAGGGCGCGTCGGCCTGGTGCACCTCGCGGGCGAGGCGGTCGCCGAGCTGGCTGGGCATCTGAATGGACACCTGTCCCGGGGGGTGGACGAGGGCCGATTGAAGGAGAGGCGGGCGGTTGATGGGGCGGCAGGACAGCGAGACGCCGCGGGACTCCGCTCCGGGTGCCAGCGCGAGGCGCCACTGAACAAAGCGTCCCGGGGGCGTCTGCGTCGCCTGGGGCGCCTCCTTCCAACCGGACCAGAAGGCGTCGGGCTTGGGGGTGTTCCCGGCGCGGATTGCCGCGGTCCCTCCTCCCGAGGTCTCCAGGCGGACGGGGCGTGCGGGCGCGGCCAAGTCGAGGACGGGCGAAAGGTAGACGCCCCCGGCCTTCTTTTCGGCGACGTTCAGGGCGGGAGGGAATGCGGTCAGCGCCTGGGGCCAAGGTCCTGAGGGGAGAAGAGCCGTGACGGGGGAGTCCTCCCACCGCCACAGGTAGGAGTCTCCCTGCGGGCCGACCTCGAACAGGCGTCCGTCCACGAGCCCCACGAAGGCCCCTCGTTCGGAAGGGCAGAGGGAAAGCGAGAGGGCCCCGAGGGAGCAGACGGGTTCCGCCACGCGGCTCATGGCCATCCGATACACCACGGAGGTTCCGCCCCCGCCGGCCTTGGCCGCATCGCCCTCGGGGGCCGCGGCGGCCTTTGTATTCAACACGAGGAACAGCGCGTCCCGCGACGGGGCGAGCGCCGCCACCTCCTCCTGGGGGAAGCTCTGGAGGCAATACGGGGAGGCGCCGCCCACCTCGTAGAGGGCCGCGGGTCCGCTGGTGCCGGCCCACAGACGCCCGTTCCAGCCAGCCAAGCACCGGACGTGCTTGGCGGGAGGGACGAGAACGGGGGTGGGCTCCGCAGCGGAGGACACCTCGTAGATTCCCCCGGGGAGGCCCGTGGCCGCGAGGACCTTGGAGCCCTCCTCCAGAAGCACCCACACGTAGTCGGCGGGCAGCGAGGCGATCCGCGAAACCTCCCCGGTCCCGGGGCGGAAGCGGTACACCCGCGCCGGGGACGAGGTGCCCACGAGGAGGGAGCCGTCGGAGGACTGGGCCAGGGCCGTCACGAGCGGTTCGGAGAACCGGTGGACCGCTTCCGCGCGGTCCTCCTGGATGCGCAGGAGATCCCCCGTGGGACCCGTGCCCACGAAGAGGCCTTCCGCGGTTCGGAGCGCCGAGAGCGGGAGAGAGGGGATCTGCACCAGCGCGCGGTAAGACGGCCCTGCCGAGAAGGTCCCATCGGAATGCGCCGCGACGCCCTGAGGGTACCCCTCTCTCAGGTCGGCGGCGGCGGAAAGCACGGTCCGGGTCTGGACGGCGTGGGCGCCCACGGCGGCGGCCAGCACGGCCCCGGCCAGTACCTCAACGGCTCGCGTCACCCGCATGTCGCACCTCCACGTCGAATTCCACCGTCCCATCCACCGGCGCCCCGGCGTCAACGGTCCCCAGCCAAACGAGCCTCCGGGCATCCGCCTTGGAGGAGCCCGCGAGGGGCCTGCCGCCGAACAGAGCTTCGATGGATGGCGGGGAGTCGCCCACCCGCCGCAGCTCCAGGATCCTTCCTGGCTGGTCCTGAAAGACAGCCACCGCCAGGGATCGGCTGGAGGGGAACTCGGCCAGGCGGGCGAGCACTTCGTCGGCCGTCTTCGGCGGCCGGGGGTCCGCGGCGGCGGCGAGCCTGGCCACCTCGGAGGCGCTTCCCACCGTTACGGTGAGCCGGCCCGCCGGAAGCGCCCGGGCGGGCAGGGGCGCCGAAAGGTCCCGATCGCCGCCCTGGTAAGCCTGCAACCTCGCGCGGATCTCCAGATCCTCCCCGGGCCCGGCGGAGGACCGGTCCGCCCAGGCATCCCGGAGGTGGAACCCGCTGCGCCCGGGCGCCACCTCGATGCGAACCTCCACGGACTGGGGCCGCAGGGGCTCGAAGGAGTTGTTCATGATGAGGTCCAGCGCGGCGCTCAAAAACTCCGCCGCCGAGACGAATCCCGTCGAACCGCTGAACACCTGGTCTCGGAGCTCGATGTCCGCCCGCCCCTCCACTTTGAACCGGATGGCGGCCATCCGAAGGGTCTTGGCCTGAACGGGATCGTCCAGATGGGAACCAAGGAGAGCCAGGGCGCTGCCCGCCAGGGCGGGCGTCACCTGGGGGTTGTCCACGACCTCGAAGGAGTACTCCCGCGGCGGCAGGCCCGGCCCGGAGATGGCCGCGCGGACCCGCACCATGCGCGCCGAACCGCCGAACCTCCCGAAGACCCCCGCCGGACGATCCTCCAGTGCGACGCCGATGGGGACGCCGGCGTCGCAGAGCTTGAAACCGATGGCCGCGCTGGGGACGGGGGCCACGACCTCCGCCGCCACCACGGGCATTTCCAGGCTCCCCAGCTCGAGAAAGGGGTGTCCGAACGCGAGAAAGGAGCGGCCGTCGCTCCAGGTCACCGTCCCGAAGGCCGTGAACTGGACGTCCCCGCTGACGAGCTGGACGCCCACCATTTGACCCGCCGATGGGGCGGCGGGAGGCGGGCCGGAGGGAGACGGGGTTGGACCTTCCCCGGAGGCCAGCGTCCACTGGAAGCCCGAGTCGGTCAGGCGGGCGAGTGTCTCCTTGTGGAAGTTCGGAGGGGCGGGCGCAGGGGCTCCGGCCCGGGACGAACCGCAGGTTGGGAGCGCCCGCTCGACGAACCCGTCCCACCCGACGGGAGGGCCCGAAGTCCTCTCGGCGGCGGCTCTTCCGGACTGGGCCCGGTCCCGGACCGCCAGCATCTCCTCCGCAGGGGTGACGCCGCACAGGGGCTCCTTGGAGAAGGCCCAGCCCGTGGACAGGGCGCCGAGAAGCCGCCCCTCCACGAAGATCGGACTTCCGCTCATTCCCTGCAGGATCCCCGTTCGCTCCACCTCGGCCCCCGACAACCGGCAGACGATGAGGCGCTGGAGCCCCGAACCGCGGTTCACCACCCCCAGGACCTCGGCCTGGAAGGTCGCCGGCTCTTTTCCGCTGAAGACGGAATACCCCGTACCCGTAAGGCCCGGCCTCACCCTCTCCAGGGGGAACGGGGGGGCGTCGCCGGGAGGAGCCGGACTACCGGCCCGGGCCGCAAGGCAGAGGTGAAACGCTAGAACGGCGAAGGTGGAAGACCATCTCATGGCGCACCGGACCGAAAGGCGCCATGATACCACGCGGCGAAGGGCGCCCCCCGGGGCCGCCCCTCCAAACCCTTGACACGGACGGGCTTTTTCCTCTACACTGAGAGCCCTTTGCGCGACGGGATGCGTCTGCCGCGCTGGAGACGAGCGAGGAGATTCGGCAATGCGTACGGAGTTTCCCAAGAGCGGGGATGTGCGCCGCGACTGGTTCGTGGTGGACGCCGACGGCAAGACCCTGGGGCGGCTGGCCACGGAGGTGGCGCGCGTGCTCATGGGCAAGCACAAGCCCCTGTACACCCCCAACGCCCAGGTGGGCGATTTCGTGGTCGTGGTCAACGCCGAGAAGGTGCGGCTCACCGGCAACAAGTGGACCGACAAGGTCTACCGGCACCACAGCATGTACCCGGGCGGCCTCAAGGAGATCTCCGCCAAGGACCTCCTCGCCAAGCACCCCACGCGCCTCATCGAAAAGGCCGTGCGGGGCATGCTCCCCAAAAACCGAATCGGGGACCGGCTCATCCGAAAGATGAAGGTCTACGCGGGAGAGCGCCATCCCCACGAGGCCCAGAAGCCCGCGCCCTTTCCCGTGGCCTTGAGCTGAATTCAGGAGTCTGATGCATGAGCGTGATCCAGTACAACGGGACCGGAAGGCGCAAGACGGCCGTGGCCCGAGTCTATCTGCGCCCGGGCAAGGGCAGCATCCTCGTGAACAAGCGGGGCTTTGAGGAGTATTTCCCCAACCCCGTGCACCGGATGCAGATCCAGAGCCCCCTCACTCTCACCAACACGATGGACAAGTTCGACGTGCTGGTGAACGTGGAAGGCGGGGGCATCTCCGGGCAGGCCGGTGCCGTGCGGCACGGCATTTCCCGCGCGCTTCTCGAGTACAACCAGGAACTTCGAGCCAGCTTGAAGGCGGCGGGGATGCTCACGCGCGACGCACGCGAGGTCGAGCGGAAGAAATACGGCCACCCGAAGGCCCGCAAGCGCTTCCAGTTCAGCAAGCGTTAATCCCGTTCCGGCGCGGGGGGAGGCCAGCGCCCCCCCCCGCCGCCGGTTGGCCCTGACCCCATGTTTCCCGCGGACAGGAGAAGGGGCGGACAAGGGCCCTCACAGAGGGTTCTGGCCACGAGGCTTTCCGCCCCGTTCGCGGCCACAGTAAGGAGAGAGCTTTGGCGACCGTAACCATGAAGGAGCTCCTGGAAGCCGGCGTCCACTTCGGGCACCTGACGAGGAAGTGGAACCCCAAGATGAAGCGGTACATTTTCGGACAGCGCAACGGCATCCACATCATCGATCTCCAGCACACCCTGCGCGAGTTCAAGCACGCTTCCGATTTCGTCACGGACCTCGCGGTCAAGGGCGGCCGGGTGCTCTTCGTGGGAACCAAGCGCCAGGCCCAGGAGGCCATCCGCGAGGCCGCGGAGCGCGTCAAAATGCCCTACGTCACCGAGCGGTGGCTGGGCGGCACGCTGACCAACTTCCGGACCATCCAGACCCGGATCCAGCGCTACAAGGAACTCCTTCGCCTGGAGTCCAACCAGAACTCGGAGAACCTCACGAAGAAAGAGCGTCTCCTCCTGGGCAAGGAGAAGGAGAAGCTCGAGAAGATGCTGTCGGGCATCGTCGAGATGACCCGGATCCCCTCCGCCATTTTCGTGGTGGACATCAAGCGGGAGAGGAACTGCATCCGCGAGGCCAAGAAGCTCGGCATCCCCGTGGTGGCCATGGTGGACACGAACTGCGACCCCGACGAGGCGGATTTCCCGATCCCCGGAAACGACGACGCGGTCCGGGCCATCCAGCTCTTCGCCGGGAAGGTGGCCGACGCCATCGAGGAGGGGCGCCACGTGTTCCAGGCCCGCGAGGCGGAGATGGCCGAAGCGGCGGCGCTGGCCGACCGGGCCGCCGCGGACGCGGACGAGGAGGAGCACTCGGACGTGCAGAAGTCCCGCGCCCAGGAGAAGCTCGAGGCCCTGGAAAAGAAGGTCCGCCGAGCCCCGTCCCGCAAGGCACCCGTTCGCAAGGGCCCCGCGCCCACCCCCGCTCCGGAGGCTTGATCCCATGGCGATCACATCGAAGATGGTCCAGGAACTTCGGGAGAAGACCGGCGTCGGCATGATGGACTGCAAGCGCGCCCTTGAAGAGGCCGGCGGCGACATGGAGGAGGCCGTCAAGATCCTCCGCAAGAAGGGCATGGCCACGGCCGAGAAGAAGAGCGCCCGGGCGGCCTCCGAAGGCCGCGTGACCTCCTACGTCGCCCCCGGAGCCAAGGTCGGGGCCCTCGTGGAGATCAACTGCGAGACCGATTTCGTCGCGAACACCGACGATTTCATGGAGCTTTCCACGGCCCTCTCGCGCCAGGTGGCGGAAAACGCCCCCGCCGGGCCGGAGGCCCTTCTCGACCAGCCTTACATCCTGGACGGAGCCTCCAAGGTGAGGGACGCCATCGTGGGCAAGGTCGCGAAGCTGGGGGAGAACATCCAGTTCCGCCGCTTCGTCCGCTACGAGGGCGACAGGGTGGCCACGTACATCCACGCGGGGGGCAAGATCGGCGTCCTGATGCAGCTCGCATTGGAGAACGGCGCCACGGACGTGGAGGAGGCCGCGAAGGACCTGTGCATGCAGGTCGCGGCCTCGGCGCCCCGGTTCGTCTCGCGGCAGGAAGTCACGGCGGCGGTGCTCGAGGGCGAGCGGGAGATCTACCGATCCCAGGTCCTGGCGCAGGGCAAGCCCGAGTCCATCGTCGACAAGATCGTGGACGGCAAGATGAACAAGTTCTACGAGGAGAATTGCCTCCTCGAACAGCCCTTCATCAAGGACACCGCAGTCCGGGTGCAGGATTACCTCAAGGCCAAGACCGGCGGCAAGATGAAGGTCGTCCGCTTCGAGCGGTTCGTCCTGGGGGAGGGCCTGAAGCCCTCCGCCTCCGGCGACTGACCGTCGCGAAACCCGAGGGCGGCCCAAGGGCCGCCCTTTTTCGTAGCCCGAACGGGAAGAGGGGAGTCGCCATGGCCGAACCCGTCTACAAGAGGATCCTGCTGAAGCTGTCCGGAGAGGCCCTCATGGGGCCCGAGGGCTACGGAATCGATCCGACGGCTGTGGGCACCGTGGCCCAGGAGGTCGTCGAAATCCATTCCATGGGAGTTTCGGTCTGCATCGTCGTGGGCGGCGGGAACATCTTCCGGGGGGCCCTCGGGGACGGCATGGGTCTGGACCGCGTGACGGCGGACTACATGGGCATGCTCGCCACGATCATGAACGGCCTGGCCCTCCAGGACGCCCTGGAGAAGCGGGGCGTCAGCACCCGCCTGCAAACGGCCATCGCCATGGACGCCATCGCCGAGCCCTACATCCGGCGCCGGGCCATCCGCCACCTCGAGAAGGGCCGGATCGTCATCTTCGCGGCGGGGACGGGGAATCCCTATTTCACCACGGACTCGGCGGCCGCGCTGCGGGCCATCGAGGTGAAGGCGGAGCTTCTCCTCAAGGCCACGAAGGTGGACGGCGTCTACTCGGCGGACCCGCTGAAGAATCCCGGCGCCCGAAAGTACGACTCCATCACGTACCTGGAGGCCCTGGAGCAGGGTCTCCGCGTCATGGACGCGACGGCCATCAGCCTTTGCATGGAGAACCACATCCCGATCCGGGTCTTCGACCTGTTCGCGCGCGGAAACATCCGGAGGCTCGTGGAGGGGGAGATCATCGGAACCATCGTCGCGGATGCCCCGCGGGGTTGAAGGGGCTCCCGAGTCCGTCCATAATGGCCGCGACGCAGACGGCATATGGGGGAGGACGAACATGGTCAAGGCGATCCTCAAGGACGTGGAAGAGAAGCTGAAGGCGACCCTGGCGGCCACCCGCCACGACCTCGCGTCCATCCGGACGGGCAAGGCCAGCCTGGCCATTCTGGAGCCCGTGAAGGTGGACTACTACGGGACCAAGACGGCCCTCAACCAGGTGGCCACTCTCTCGGTGCCCGAACCGCGGCTCCTGGTCATCCAGCCCTGGGACCCCAAGCAGATCCCGCTCATCGAGAAGGCCCTCCTGGAAGCCAACCTGGGGATGACGCCCTCCAACGACGGGCGGGTCATCCGCCTTCCCGTTCCCCAGCTCACGGAGGAGCGCCGCAAGGAACTCTGCAAGCGGGCTCGGGAGCTCGGAGAGAAAGGCAAGGTGGCGGTGCGCCACGTCCGTCACGAGGCTCGGGGGGTCCTGGAGAAGAAAGAGAAATCCAAGGAGATCTCCGAGGACGATCGGGACAAGGGCTTCGAGGAGATCCAGAAGCTCCACGACCGGACCATAGAAGAGATCGCCCAGTCCGTCGCCAAGAAGGAGGCGGACATCATGGAGGTGTAGATCTCCGCGGGCGGCTCTTCCAGGGACGGGACCGCGGGGGAGGGGACCATGGCGGGGCCATTGCGGGTCTCAGTGGCGGTCCTGGCCGGCGGCATGGGAATCCGGGCCGGAGGCAACCTCCCCAAGCCCTTTCGGGCGGTCTTGGGAAAGCCCCTCATCCTGTACGCGCTGGAAGCTTTCGACGCCATGCCCGAGGTGCTCACCCTCCGGGTGGCCGTTCCCGCCGAGCACCGTTCCACCCTCAACGAGATCATGGATCTTCATCCCCTCCGCGTGTACCGGGGATGCGTGCAGGGCGGGAACACGAGGGCCCGCTCCGCGCTGGCCGCCTTGCGCGCCCTGGAGGCGGACCGGCCCGACGTGGTCCTCGTCCACGACGCCGCGCGGCCCATCGTGTCCGTGGGGGAAGCCAGGGCGCTCCTCGACGCCCTTCCGGGCCATCAGGGGGCCATTCTGGCGGCGCGCGCCGTGGACACCCTCTGGAAGGTCTCCGAGGACGCTCACCTCGAAGAAGTGGCCGACCGCCGGAGCCTCGTGCGCGCCCTGACTCCCCAGGCCTTTCCCTACGACGTCCTCCGGGAAGCCTACGAGCGCGGGGTCGAGGAGGGATTTGAAGGGACGGACGACGCCTCCTACGTCCGGCACATGGGGGGCGACGTGGTGTGGGTGACGGGAACTTCGAAGAACATCAAGGTCACCTACGAGGAGGACTTCGCGCTTCTCGAAGCGCTTCTTCTGGGAGGACGCCCATGAGGATCGGCCACGGATGGGACCTGCACCGGCTCGTGGAGGACCGCCCCTTCCGGCTCGGGGGGCTCACGCTCCCCCACGACAGGGGGCCCGCTGGCCATTCGGACGGGGATGCGCTCCTGCACGCCGTGGCGGACGCCCTCCTGGGCGCGGCGGCCCTGGGCGACATCGGGGCCCATTTCCCGGATTCGGACCCGCGATGGAAGGGGGCGGACAGCGCCGACCTCCTGGCGCACGTCGTCGCGAAAATCCAGGGAGTGGGGCTCCGCGTGGGCAACGCGGACGTCACCGTCATCGCCGAGGCGCCCAAGATCGGGCCTTACCGGGACGCCCTCCGCCAGCGCCTGGCCCAGCTACTCGAGGTGCACCCCTCGCGGGTCAGCGTGAAGGCCAAGACGGCGGAGGGTCTGGGGGACATCGGCCGGGGAGAGGCCGTGGCCTGCCACGCCGTGGTCCTTCTCGACGAGGTCCGGCCGGACTGAGTCGTTGGAGAAAGGAAGAGGGCGGACGGGGGATCCCCATCCGCCCTCGGGCGTTCCGGGTGGACCGGGTCCCTCAGCGGGCGACCTTGACCTCGAACGCGACGACGGAGCCGTCGGAGAGGGACTTGCCCGTCACGAAGACCCGCATCCCCGCTTCCAGGTCTCCGGGCGAGAGAATCCGACGGCCCTTCCGGATGAGGGTGAAGGGAGCGAGAACGACGTTGGAGGCCGTCCCGTCCTTGTCCAGAACGAAGCCCGTGACGGTCCCCGATTCGTCCGTGACCAGCGAGGCGATGGTCCCCGTGGAGGCGAAGTCCACCGCCGCCACGTTCACCACGACGGCGGCGATAACGCCGTCCTTGGCGATGCCTTCCACCCCGAGGGTGGCCCCGTCCAGAAGCAGGTAGGGCTCGCTCTCCGCCGCCGAGGCGCCGTCCAGGGCGTCCGGCGCGGAAGACCGCTCCTGCCCGGGCGGGACCCCGACGACCCGGGCCTGGGAAACGTGGATGGTCACGGTGTCATCGAGGGTAATGGTCAAGGGGTGGCCGGACTCGTCGCGCACGACGGCCGTGACCACTCCGTGCCAGAAGAAGCGGTCTCCCACATAGCCCCGGACCCAGGCGAACCCGGACTCGCCCAGAACGGCGTGCCCGTGAAAGGGGTCGGCGGGCTGGATGGAAGCGAGGGGGATTTCGGAGAGGGTCCCGTCCGGCAGGACGGTGGCGAAGGCCGCCTCGGTCGACACGGGGAAAGCGAGCCCCTGAAGGGTGATCGTGTCCGCGGTGACCGCCCCAACGTTTCCGGAGATCCAGGCGGCGCTGGGGGGAGCCTGGGCGGCGGCGGCCACGGCCCCGCCAAGGGTCAGGATGAGCAGGATCATGGGGAATCTGAAACGGTTCATTCGAGCCTCCTTGTGCGTTGCCCTCCGTCGGGCTTCTGCCTTCAAGACCGCCCCGCCCTCGGGTTGGTTTAGCGGTCCGTTCCCGAGGGCGTCTTTCGTGACCTGACTCACGTTGGGATACGATGGGCCAAACGGGGAGCGCATGGACCCGAAAGCGAACGTGGTCATCGCCGACGACGATCCGGACACCCTCCGGATCCTGGGCCACACTCTGGGCGCGGCGGGGTACCGCACGCTCTTGGCACGGAACGCGCGCGAGGCCCTGCGGATGGTGGACGAGGAGGAGGCCCACCTGGTCCTGACGGACCTGATCATGCCCGGTATGGACGGGATGGAACTGACGAGGGAGATCAAGCGGAGGCGGCCCGAGGTGGTCGTCATGCTGATCACGGCCTACGCTTCCATCGAGACCGCCGTGGAGGCCATGCGCGCCGGGGCCTTCGACTACATCACCAAGCCCGTCATCCTGGACGAACTCCAGGTGAAGGTGGAGAAGGCCCTGGAGCAGTACAGGATGCGCGAGGAGTTGGGAGACCTCAAGGTGCGCCTCTCCCGCAGCCAGGCCCCTCCCAACCTCATCGGCGTCGGCGCGAAAATGCGGCAGGTCTTCCAGATGGTGAGCCTCGTGGCCGGGAGGGACGTTCCCGTCGTGCTCACGGGCGAGAGCGGGACCGGGAAGGAGCTCGTGGCCCGTTCCATCCACTCCATGAGCCGGCGATCTCCCAAGCCCTTCGTCCCCATCAATTGCGGCGCCGTGCCGGAGACCCTACTGGAGAGCGAGCTCTTCGGGTACGCCAAGGGGGCCTTCACGGGGGCCGCCGCCGCCAAGCGAGGCCTCTTCGAGGAGGCCAACGGGGGAACCCTCTTCCTGGACGAGGTGGGTGACGCTCCCCTTTCCATTCAAATGAAACTGCTCCGGACGCTCCAGGACGGCGAAGTGCGACGGCTCGGGAGCACCCAGTCCGTCCAGACGGACGTGCGCATCCTGGTGGCCACGAACAAGAACCTCCAGGCGGAGATCGCCGCCGGACGCTTTCGCGAGGACCTCTACTACCGCCTCAACGTGGTCGGCATCCATCTGCCCGCCCTGCGGGAGCGCCGCGAGGACATCCCGCTCCTCGTGGACCACTTCATCCGCCTCCACCGGGCTTCCATCAACCCCGCCGTCCAGGGCATCACGCCGGAAGCCCAGTCCAAACTCGTCCGGTACGATTGGCCGGGCAACGTTCGCGAGCTGGAGAATACCTTGAAGCGGGCCCTGGTCCTCTGCCGGGCCGACACCATCACGGCGGAGGAAGTGGTCCACCTGGGGGCGGAGGTGGCGGAGCCGGAGACTTTCGTGGCGGATGGGAAGGGATACGGCGCCGCCCTCGAGCGGTTCAGCCGGACCTACTTCATCGACGCCCTCGAACGGCACCGGGGCAACGTCAAGAAGGCCGCCGAGGAGGCGGGCCTCTCCCGAAAGAGCGTCTACGAGCACCTCAAGCGCCTGGACGTGGATCCCGCGGCCTTCCGGAGACGCGCGTGAGACCGGAGGATGAGCGCCTCATCTTCGAGCACGACCTGGCCACGCCGCTGACCAACCTGCGCGGCGCCCAGTATCTTCTCAAGCTCTACGTCAAGGATCCCTCCGAGCCCGTGGCGGAGGCCCTTCAGATCCTCGAGTCCAACACCCGGACTCTCGAGCGGATGCTGGGCTGGTACTGGCGTCTGCGGGAATTGCCCGAGTCGCCCGAGGAGGGTGAGCCCTGGAGCCTGTCCGGCCTTCCGGCGGACCTGAGTCGGAGGATCGCGCAGGAATCGCTGCCCATTCTCCCGCCCGGGGGCGCGACGGGGGACGCGCGGCTGGTGGTTCCGCGCAGCGCGCTGGAGACGGGGCTCCTGGGCGCCGCGATCACCTTGGCCTCGGCCGCCGGAAGACCGCCGGAGTGGTTCTTCGAGCCCGGCGAGGGCCTGTGCCACGCCGTCTACACGCTGGACGGCGACGAGGAACTCCTCGATGCGGGACGGATCCTTCGCAAGGTGTACTGGCCGTCCGCCAGGCCCGTGAAGGCCTGGCTCGACTGCGGGCTGCCCTACCTGTCGGCCGTCCTCAAGCCCTTCGGGGGCGGGCTGGAGCTCATCCATCGGGAGGGCCTCTGGCGCCTGGAAGCGGCCATCCCCCTGTCGCCATGAAGACCGTCCTGGTGGTCGAGGACGACGGCCACGTCCGCCGCATCCTCCGGACCCTGTTGGAGGGCGAAGGCTACCGCGTGGTGGAGGCCGAGAACGGCCATCTCGGGCTGGCCGCCGCCGTCCGCGATCGTCCCGACTGCATGCTCACCGATACCATGATGCCCCACATGGACGGCATGGCCCTCCTCCGCCAGCTCCGGGCAGGCGGTCTCATCATACCGACGCTGGTGGTCAGCGCCGCGGCCACCCTCCCCCCCCTGAAGGAACTGAAGGAGTATGGGGTGGTGGGCGTGATCGCGAAGCCGTTCGATTTCGATGCTCTTTTGGAGGCCGTCCGGGCCATCTGTCCGCCGTAGGAAGGCCGCTCGTCGGGAGAATCGGGGAGTAGGTCAGTAAGGAAGTGAGTGAGTAGGTGAGTAGGTGAGTAAGGGGGTGCGGCACCAGGAGGCGGTCCGCCCCCAGCCCACCTCCGAGGCTCCAACCTTCCGCCAGGAGAACCCGGGCGCAGCAAATGGGTGACGGTCCCCGCTTCCTTCAGCGATGAGAACCCGTGCGCGAAAATAGGTGGCTGTCCCTATTTTTTCTCTCCGCGCAGGTCTGGGAGGCTCAGGCCCACGCCGGGGAGAAGGCGGTAGAAGAGGTCCAGGGGAAACCCCACCACGTTGTGGAAGGAGCCCTCGATGCCGGCGAGGAACACCGCGCCGAGGCCCTGGGCCGCGTAGGCGCCGGCCTTGTCCATGGGCTCCCCGGTGGCCACGTAGGCCGCGATCTCCTCCTCGTTCATGGGGTGGAACGTCACCCGGCTCTCGCTCACGCCCCGGGCGTGAGGGCGGCCGGGTCTGGCGAGGCAAACCCCCGTCAGGACCGTATGGGTCCGCCCCGAGAGGCGGCGGAGCATGGCGGCGGCCTCGCAGGCGTCCCGCGGCTGTCCGAGGGCCTCCCCGTCCAGCACGACGAGGGTGTCGGCGCCGATCACCAGGACGTCGCCGGCCTCTCCCGTGAGGACCGCTTCGGCCTTGTCGCAGGCCAGGCGCAGAACCTGGTACCGCGGGGACTCGCCGGGAAGGGCCTCCTCGGGGGCTCCCGAAGGCGCGACCCGGTGGGGCACGCCGATGAGGCGGAGGAGTTCGGTCCGCCGCGGGCTTCGCGAGGCGAGGACCACGGGGATCACTTGGTGAACCGCACCACCAGATAGATGCCCAGGAGCAATCCCACCAGCGTCAGGGGGTTGACCGAGAGGGTGATGCCGAAGACCACCTGGAGAACCGACAGGTCCAGATGGAGGGGCTCCTTGAGCCCGATGGAGACGCCCTTGAAGAAAATGTCGTGGAGCCCTCCCGAAGGGAGGAGCAGGCCCACGACCTGTCCCAAGATCGTGCCGATCACGGCTCCGAGGAGGAGAACCAGGAAGGCGCCGAACCAGCCGAGCTTCACTGGAGCATCCCCTTGGGCGGAATCGGCGCTTCCGCGATGGGCAGGGGGCCGAAGGCCTTTTCGTAGCGCTCCAGGTTCTCCGCGAGGGTGTGCACGATCTGCTTGAGTGCGATGGGGTTCGTGAGCAATCGGGCCTGGATCTTCACCTCGGGCTTGCCGGGGACGATCCGTCCGAAGTCCATCACGAACTCCGCCTGGTTGTGAAACACGGAGAGGAAGTTGACGTAGGTCCCCTCGGCGGTCTTCTCGTCTATCTGGATCCGGAGTTCAAGGCCGGCCTTTTTCTTCTCGTCCACGTTCCGCCTCCTCGGGGCCCGATTCTACGGCCGTCGGGCCCGGGCCGTCAACGCGCGGGCCGAGACCGAGGAGGGCTCTGGGGTCTCCGTCCCGCGTCATGAGGACCCCGCAGGCGGCGGCGCCTCGCCCGAAGAGGACCTCCAGGCGGTCGCCCGGGGAAAGGACGGAGGCGTCGGAAACGGGGCGTCCGCCCGAATCGAAGGCCACCGAGTAGCCGCGGCCCAAGACCCGCAAGGGGCTGAGGGAATCGAGGAGCCGCGCGAGGGATGCCGCCCGATCTCGCCGGGAGGCAAGGGCCCCTTCACCGGCGGCCCGAAGGCGGAGCCGGCCGCCCTCGAGCCGATCCGAGAGGGCGCGGAGCCAGCGCCTCAACTCCTCCGGCGACAGCGCCCGGCGGCAGACAAGAAGGCGACCTGCTTCCCGGTCGAGGCGGCGCCGCATCGCGCCTCCGGCCCGCTCCTCCAGGCGGTCCCGGGCCTCCTCCGCCCGCTCCAGACGGCTCTCCAGCAAGGCCCGAAGGCGGCCGGGGCGGCCGCCGGACAGCCGCTCTTTCAGGGAACCCAGGCGGTGGGAGAGCAAGCGTCCCAACGCCCGCCTGGACGATCTCGCCAGGGTCCGGGCCTCCTCCACCCGGGCCGTGAGGAGTTCGGCCGCGGCCGAGGGCGTGGCCGCCCGAAGGTCCGCGGTGAGGTCCGTGAGGACCGTGTCCACCTCGTGGCCGATGGCCGAGATGACGGGCACGGGGAAGGCGGCCACGAAGCGCGCGAGGCCCTCGTCGTTGAAGCCCCACAGGTCTTCGGGAGAGCCTCCGCCCCGGGTGAGGAGAACGACGTCGATCCCCGGCACGCGGGCCAGGCGGCCCAGGGCCGACTTCACCGAGGCGGGACACTCGGCCCCCTGCACGAGAGCCGGCGCCACCACGAGGTCGAAGCCCGCGGACCTGCGCCGCAAGACGGAAAGCACGTCTCTCAAGGCCGCGCCCGCGAGGGAGGTCACCACCCCCACGCGGCGCGGAAAGGGGGGAATGGGGCGATGCCGCGCCGGGTCCGTCAGCCCTTCGGCCGCCAGGCGCCTCTTGGCCTGTTCCAGGGCCATCTGGAGGGCCCCCAGGCCGGAGGGCTCCAGCACGGTCGCGTAGAGCTGGAGATCGCCCGAGGCCTCGAAGACCGAGAGCTTTCCCCGGGCCAGCACGGCCATGCCGTTCTCCGGCTGGAAGGGAAGCCGCGCGGCGTGGGTCCGGAACAGGGCCACCTTGAGCACTGCCCGCGAATCCTTCAGGGCGAAGTAGCAGTGGCCGGACGGGGCCCGCCGGAAGCCCGAGACCTCTCCCTCCACCCACACGTCCGGAAAGGCGGACTCCAGTTCTCCGGCGAGGAGAGCCACCAGCTCGCCCACGGTGTACACCTGTCGCCCGGACCATTCCTTCGGCATGGAGGCAGTGTACGGGCCCGGACCTTCCGAGAAAAGGGGGCGTGGCCCCGTCTCCCTCGGGCGGGAGCGCGCCGCTACGCCCTCGCGCCTCTTCCTTTCCGGTTTTCCCGCTATACTCCGGGGGGAGGTCCGATGCGAGCCGAGGGCCCGCTGATGAGGGGAACCCTGATCCGGCGCTACCAACGTTTCCTGATGGACGTGCGGACCCCCGAGGGGGACCTCTGGACGGTCCACTGCCCCAATTCGGGGAGCATGGAAGGGTGCCTGGCCGAAGGGGCCGAGGTGGTCTGCTCCCGATCCCCGAACCCGGGAAGGAAGCTCCCCTGGACCGCGGAGTGGATCCGCCTGCCCGGGGGCTGGGTGGGGATCAACACGCACCGGGCCAACGCCATCGTGGGCGAGGCCCTGCGGGCGGGGCGCATCGCAGAACTGGCCGGGTACCAAGAGGTCCGCCCGGAAGTTCCCTACGGGAGGGACAGCCGGGTGGATTTCCTTCTTACCGCGCCCGGCCGCACCCCCGCGTATGTGGAGGTCAAGAACACGACGTGGCCCACCCCCGACGGGGGAGTCGGCTTTCCCGATTCGGTGACGGAGCGGGGCTTGAAACATCTTCGCGCCCTCGCCCGTACGGCGAAGGAGGGGGGACGGGCCATCGTGCTCTTTCTCGTCAATCGGGAGGATGGGAACTTCTTCCGCCCCGCTCGTGAAAAGGACCCCGCCTTCGCCGCGGCCCTGAGGCGGGCCTCTCGCGGCGGCGTGGAAGTCCTCGCGTATCGGACCCGCTTCCGAATCCCCGAGGTGGAGGTGGGAGAGGCGGTCCGTGTGGATCTTTGACGGCTTGCTGGGAGGGTGGGCCATGGACCTTGGCAGGAAGCGTATCGGTTCCCTCGTGCGGAGCGCCCTTCTCGGGATTGGGGCGGCGGTCTCCGTCGCCGCGGCGGCGGGGCCTCCCGTGTTGTTCCCGGAGCCCCTGTCGGAGCGGATCGTCCGGTACGACATCCGGGTCGCGCTGGACGCGGAAAAGAAGACCCTGGCGGGAGAAGAGACCGTCACCTGGAAAAACGCGACGGGCGAGGAGGTGAAGGACGCGTGGTTCCACCTCTACCTCAACGCCTTCGCCAACGACCGCACGGTCTTCATGAAAGAGTCCTCGGGAGCCCACCGGGGCTTCAAGGCGAGCGAGGATCAGTGGGGGTACTGCCGGGTCAAGTCCATGGCCCTCCTCGGGCCCGACGGAAAAGAGGCCGCCCTGTCCCTGGAATTCCCCGGAGAAGACCGGACGGTGGCGCGGGTGTCCCTGCCGGCGCCCGTCCCGCCCGGCGGAGAGGCCGCCTTCCGGATCGTCTTCGAAGACAAGCTCCCCAAGGTCTTCGCCCGGGCCGGGTTCCTCGGCGATTTCGTGATGGCTGGACAGTGGTTCCCGAAGCTCGGCGTCTACGAAGCCGGCCGCGGCTGGAACTGCCACCCCTACCACCTGAATTCCGAGTTCTACGCGGACTTCGGCGTCTACGACGTGGCCGTCACCGTCCCGACGCGCTACGTGGTGGGCGCCACGGGCGTCCAATGGGACGAGACCTCGGACGGAAAGACCAAGACCCTCCGCTTCCACGCGGAGGACGTCCACGACTTCGCCTGGACGGCCTCCCCCGACTTCGTGGACGTGAAGGAGGACTTCCGGGGCACGACCATCCGCGTGCTCATGCAGCCGGGAAACCGGGGGGACATCCCCCGCTACGCGGGCGCGGTCAAGGCGGCCCTCGAGGGCTTCGAACGGTACCTCTGGAAGTATCCGTACCCGGTCATCACCGTGGTGGACCCGCCCCGTGGAGGGCTGGGCGCGGGCGGGATGGAGTACCCGATGCTCATCACCTCCATGACCCACCCCTTCGTTCCGGACGGGTTCTACCTTCCGGAGATGGTGACCCTCCACGAGTTCGGCCACCAGTACTGGTACGGCATGTCGGCCAACAACGAGTTCGAGGAGGCCTGGCTCGACGAGGGGATCAACTCCTATTACGAGATGCGCATCCTCGACGACTGGCTGGGGAGGGAGACGTCCCTCGCGGGGAACCTGGCCGGATGGCGACTGGGCGACAGCCAGAGCCAGCGGCTGGGCTACCTTTCCCTTCCCGACGCGGATCCCGTGGTCCTCCCCTCCTGGAAGTACGTGAACAACCACTCCTATTCGATCATTTCCTACAACAAGTCCACCCTGGTGATGGCCGCCCTGGAGGAGCGCCTCGGGCGCGACCGCATGGACGCGGCCATGAAGGCCTTCTTCGCCCGGGTGAAGTTCACCCACCCGACTACGGAGGACTTCCTCCGCATCGTGTCCCAAGAGGCCGGGGAGGACGTGCGGCCCTTCCTGGAGCCCCTGCTCTTCGGAACGGGCGTGGTGGACTTCGAGGTCCTTCGGGTGAGGAACCGCCTGGAGTCGCCCCCCAAGGGGATGGATCTTTCGAAGGATCCGCCCGAGGCCTACCCGACGCCCGCCGAGCGGCGAAAGAAGGGGGGAGCGCAAAAGACCGGTGCGGAGCCGCCGGGCCCCGCCGAGAAGAAGGGGGACGGGGCGGCCGATCCCAAGCCGAAGGACGTGTGGATTTCTCAGGTCACCGTCCAGCGGAAGGGGGACCTCGTCCTTCCCGTCACCGTGCGCGTGACCTTCGCCGAGGGAAAGGCGGAGGACGTCCGCTGGGACGGGACGGGCCGGTACCACACCTTCGAGTTCAGGGGGGCCAAGGTCACCCGGGTGGAGGTGGATCCCGAGGGGAAGGTCCTATTGGACCTGGACCGCTTCAACAACGGGTGGATGTCCAAGCCGGACAGGCGTCCCGCGGGCACCGTGACCGCGCGCCTTCGCTTCGTGCTCCAGGGGCTCTTCGCCTTCCTGGCGTCGGCCATTTGAGGAGGGGGACCATGAACGCCCTGCGCGCGCTGAAGAACGGGTTTCTCTTTCGCAAGGCGGACCTCGTCGCGGCCGCCCTCCTGTACGCCTCGGCCCTGCTCTTCGGGACGCTGGCGCTCCTTCCGGCCCGGGCGGCCCTCCACGCCCTCCTCGACCCGAGCCCCGAGGCCGCCAAGCTTCCCGGCGGGGATCTGGGCATCCTGGCGGAGGCCCTGATGAAGGCCCCCGAGGGCTCGGCGGCGGCCTTCGGAAACGTGCCGCTCCTCCTCATTCTCTTTCTGCCCGTGGCGCTCCTTCTCTCGGCCGGCGTCTACTCCCAGGCGGCCCGGAGGGGCGAGGTGCGCGCCTGGGCGGACTTCTGGACGGGGGCGGTCCGGAACTTCTGGCCCTTCCTGGGGCTGGTGCTCCTGAACGGGGTTCTCTTCCTCTTCGTGGGGCTGGTTCCGGGTCTCGCCCTGGCCGGCGCGAACCATGCCCTGAAGGAGGCCACGGATCCGGCGTGGGATGTCCGCCTGGCCTGGGCCGCCCTGGCGGTGGCCGGTCTTTGGTTCGTGGCGGCCCGGAACGGGGCCGGGCTGGCCCGGGTGCGGCGGGCCGTCCTGGGCCCGTCGGAGGGGTTGGGCCCCTGCTTCCTGGCTTCGGCGAAGTTCGCCTTCCGGCGCTTTCTTCCCTTGACGCTCCTCGGCGCGGGGTTCGTCGCGGCGCGGTGGGCCGCCGTCTGGGCCGGGGGGGTGTGGCTGAGCGCGGGCCACGGAAGTCCGGGGAGGACGGCGGCCACGGCCCTTCTCCTCCAGGTCGGGTTCTTCGCCGCCGCGGTGCTGAGAGTCGCCGAGGCGCGGACCCAGGCCGCCTACTACGGGCCGCTCCTGGAAGCGGGAAGGTCCGCCCCGCCCGCCCCCGTCGAGGAGGAGGGGCCCGAAGCCGCCCCCCAGGACTCGGTGTCACCCGGAGATCTGGCCGACGATACCGTGGCGTGAGCGCCGCCCCGCAAGCCGGGGCCCCGGAATTCACCGGGTGGGATCATGCCTGTCCAAAATAGGACTGCTTGTCGCCTTCGAACCTCGGCCGGGCCCTGGCCGCGCCCTTGGCGCGGCACGGAGGGGCTGGTCCGGGCGCGTCCAGGCAGCCCGGCCGCGCTCCGGCCTCCGCCCCTCCACCGCCCTTCGGGCTCCAGGCCCGGCCTCGTGCTGGAATGCCCGTCCACTCTGGTATTGCGCCGGCGGCGCCGGACCCCTTCAGCCCACCGGCGCCGGGACGCGCCTTCCTCCGCTTCGCTCCGGAAGGCAGGCAGCATAAGACGCGCAAAAAGATCTTGGACAGCCGTGAGGTGGGATAAGAAGATTTCTGCGGCCCCGTGAGGAAAAAATTACGGGTTCAATTCCGCCCGGAGGGCGGCCGGCCGGACTGGGCCAGGTGGGCGGTGCGCTCGCCGGCCATGCGGTAGACGGCGCTCTTCTCCTCGGGGGAGAGGTGGCGGCTGGCCTCGAAGAGGACGTAGGAGAGGAGGTTGCTCAGGGCCCCGTCCAGGGCCGACTGGCGCTCCTCGGCGGAGAGGTCGGCCACGTTGGCGAGGAGGGCCTTCACGTCGAGGCACCCCCCCTCGTCGAAGCCCACGCCGTCGAGAACGGGACTCCGGGCCTCTCCCGGCACGCTCGCCGCGAACTCCTTCACCGCCCCATCGGGAAGCCGCGTGGCGAGGCTCGACAGGATCCTCGAGAAGATCCGGTTGTAGGACCCCACGAGGGACTCCAGGGCCGATGCGTCCTCCACGTCTTCGGCGCCTCCTCCGCCCTGGGGCTGGGGGATGGTGATGTACCGGGCCAGGCAGAGCGCCATCAGAATCCGGAGGGTCTCGAATTCGTCCAACTCCGAGAGGTGGATGATCTCCCGGACGGTGCGGAAGCCGTCCACCATGTCCAGGATGGCCTGCTCGCCCTCGAGGAAGCGGGCCGTCTTGTCGCGCCCCTCCACGGGGGCCGGGGCGGGCACCAGCCGGTCGCCGGGGATGACCTCGCGGATCCGGGGCCACTCGTCCAGACGGCGGATCCCCTCCAGGATGATGTTGGTGGTGCTCGTGGACAGCTTGATCTTCTCCTCGTGGGCGGTCTCCGATTCCTCGAAGGCGAAGTGCCCGTCCTGCCAGGAGAAGCAGGCGTAAATGATCTCCAGCACCTGGTTCTTCACGGCCCACCAGAGTTCCTTGGGCGTGAGGACGCCCATCTGGACGAGGATCTTGCCCTGGCGCTTGCCCGGCTCCACCAGGGAGCCGGAGCGCATGTTCTCTTCCTGGGAGATCTTGCCGTGGCGGATGAGGAAGTTGCCCAGGGCCTCCTCGGGGTCCGAGGAGGCCGCGAAGATCATCTCCCCGCGGTCCCAGAAGAGGCGCCGCACCACGTCGCCCTGCCGGAGCGTGAGCACTCCGGTCTTCTTGATCATGTTGATGAAGGTCAGCACGTCCGGGACGCTGATGGCCCGGAGCGAGCCCTCCAAGATCCGGTTCCCCATGGCGCCTCCGCAGGTGATGGTACACCGGACCGCAAAGAGGGAAAAGGGCCGCCGGGGCAGGGGAGCCGTCGCCCCCCTTCCGCTCGGTCGGCCAATGCGCAAATCCTCCCCGAGGGTTCCGCTGATCCGCCTCCCGTTGCACGTCTCACGATTTTCGTCACGTGGGAGGCCTCGCCGGACGCTGACGTTTGTCTCCTCCTCATTCCCAAATCCGAAATCCGAAATCCCAAATCCCAAATCCCAAATCCGAAATCCCAAATCCCAAATCCCAAATCCCAAATGCTCCTATTCCTTCCACCGCTCCACCCGGCCCGGCGCCTTCGGCGCCTCCTCCGGGGCTTGGCCCGTTCCGTCGAAGCGCGCGCGCTTCTCCGTCTCGTTCCTGCGCCCCGATCGCCCTGCGGGCGGGCCGGATTCTTCGGAGGCGACCTCCACCCCTGAACCGAACGCCAACCCCCTACCCCACCGAGGGCGCCGACGGCGACGGACCTATGGCGGCGTCAGGCTTCAGCGCCTGCGTCCTCAACGTACATCCAGTACGCCTCCGGCGCGGGCGCCTCGCCTTCCTGGCCCTAGGCCCACCGGCGCCGGGACGCGCCTCCCTCCCTCCGGTCGGTCGGCCAAAGGCGCGTTTCCCCCACGGACCCCACGGTTGTTGTTCGCCCCTCCCGGTTCCCACTCTTCGTCTCACGTCTCACGCCTTTCGTCTTCCGCCTCCCGTCTAACGTCTCCCGGCTTTCGTCTCACGTCTCTCGTTTCGCATCTTGTGGGAGGCGTTGCCCGACGCCGAGGTTTCGCAGGGGCGGCCCTCCGTGCCCTCCCGTCTTCGAAGGCCTCCCCTGTAGCGGCCTTTGCTCGCAAGGGCCGTCCCCTCGGCCGATGCGAGCCTCGGCCGCTGCGAAGGGCAGACCACCCCGCGCGGCTTCTCCTGTTCCCTTGACTCCCTTCTCCATCAAGGGATACGCTCGACCCACATCCAGGGGACGGAACGGCTCAGGGGAGTAAATTCGGTTGGGGGGGGATCTGTCAATGCAAGACCAGCCCCCGTTTCTCTTCAGTGTGTTGGGGGTAAGGACGCGAGACGGGAAACGGGGGCCGGGCAACCATGCAGAAGGAACCGATCGAATTGCTGTTGGGCGCCGGTGTCTCCGTGGGTGCAGGATTGCCAAGCACGAGAGAAATCACCTCGGCCATCTTGAAGGGGCGATGGTGTCCTCAGTTCGCGGAGAAAGCGAGTACATGCAGGGACAACGACACGCTAGTGGCCTTCCTAAACATCCTGAACACGCGGCTAGTTCGAACCAAGCGTGAGTGCGCGGAGGGGTCCGCCAACTATGAGGAACTCTACTATCTGATCAGAGTCGTTCGGGATCACCTCGGCGGCCAGATGGTGAACGCGGCAGTGGACCCTTTTTGCAGGCAGGTCTGGCGGTCGCTCAAGAAGAAGCGTGGGCGCAACGGGGATTATGCAAGGGGCCGGGAAGACCTTTTTGGATGGGCCACTGACCTCCTCAAGGGTATTGAACTCACGGTTCAGCACTTGGTGAGTCAAAAGCCGAACAACTGGAAGTCCTTCCAATTCATCAAGCAGGCGGCAGAAGCGAAGCTCCCGGTTTCGCTCGACATTTTCACCCTTTGTCACGACGTGGCCCTGGAAACATTCCTGAACAAGGAGGGAATTCCATTCAATGATGGGTTCCTGTCCCGTGAAACCATCGTGTCTCGCTTTGATAATCAAGCGCAGGCACGAAGGTGGAGTTTGGAAAAAGCAACCGCTCTCACCCAAGATCCCGTTCGGCTGATCAAGCTCCATGGATCAGTGGATTGGTTCTCGCATTTCCCTGACAATCTCTGGTTCAAAGTTCTCACCGGCCACGTGGACACGGGCCTTCCGAGAGATCTCGAGCGGTGCCCGATTCTTGTGGGCACCTTCAACAAGTATGTGGACTACTCGCGAAGCATTTTTCGGGACGCGCAGTGCGCCTTCACGATGCGCCTTGCCAAGGTCAACCGCGTTGTGGTCTGCGGGTACAGCTTTGGGGATCAGGCCATCAACTACGCCCTTGTGGAATGGATGAATGGAGATCACTCGCGGCGGCTGATTGTTGCACACGGGGAGCCGCAGCAGCTCCTGGGTGGGGCTCGGTCCATCCTCAGGCAGCTTTGGGACGATTGGTCCAAACAAGGGCGTCTGATTGTTCTGACCAAGTGGGCGCAGGATCTTTCTTGGGATGAGATTCGAGGTTGTCTGTAGCCTGGGGTCGGCTCTCTAGTGTTAGAGTATCGGCTCCAGTATCGTACTCCCCTCCGGATCGTAGCCCCCCACAAGACAATCCGGCAGCGCACCACGGAGGCGGGCACTCCCAGTGAAAAAGGGGCCCCCGAAGGGGCCCCTGGGGTTTCGGGTTGACGGTGGGTCACCAGTTCCAGGTTGTGGTGGCTTCGCCGCCGTCGGGGTTGACGAAGCGGAAGGTGGTGGGGACGCCCTTGGGCACCGTGGTCTTGAGCGTGGAGCCGGTGAGGATGATCTTCGCGGTGGTCTTGTAGGTCACGCTCGTCCACTGGGTCCCGTTGATGAAGACCTGGATCCCCGACTGGAGGTTGGACCCGTTGACGATGATCTTGAAGGGCGGGGACTTCTTGGCGAGGGAGTTGATCACCGGCGGGTCCACGATCTGGACGACGTGGGTGTCGGTGGCGGTCTGGCCGAGGCCGTCGGTGACGGTGAGGGTGATCGGGTAGGAGGCCTTGGTCGCCCAGGCGTGGCTCACGGATGCCCCCGTGGCGGTGGCCCCGTCTCCGAAGTTCCAGGCGCAGGTGAAGTGGCCGTCGCCCCCGGTGATGCTCGCCGTGAAGGTGGCGGAAACGCCCGGCCCGGCGCCCGTGGGCCCGGTGATGGTCGCGGCCACGGGGCCGTACACCTTGACGAGGACGTCGTTGCTCTGGGCCGAGTTGGAGGCGCTGTCGCTCACCGTGGCCCTGGCCGTGTAGGTTCCCGCCGCCGAGAAGGCGTGGGTGGCGTTGGCGCCGGAGCCCACGGCGCCGTCGCCGAAGTTCCACGAGAAGCCGTTGAAGTAGCCGTTTCCGCCGGAGGCGTTCACGCGGAAGGAGACGGCCTCGCCGACGCGCGCCCGGTTGGGCCGGGCGAAGGCCTTGGCGAGGACGGGCGCGTAGACGTTCACGGTGATCGGGGCGCTCGTGTCCACGTTCCCCGCGTTGTCCATGACCATGACGTAGGCCGTGTAGGTGCCGGGGACCGTGTAGGAGTAGGCCGACGGATCGGCGGAGGTGCTCACGCCCCCGTCGCCGAAGATCCAGGAGTAGGTGTAGGGGCTGGTCCCGCCGGTGACGGAGCAGGCGAAATCCACGGCGAGGGGGGCGGCTCCCGAGGGCGTGGCGGGCGACGCGGTGGCGGTGACCGCGAGGCTCGACACGGTGATCGTCGTGGAGGCCCGGGCGGTGTATCCCGAGGCGTCGGTGGCCGTCACCTGGGCCGTGTAGGATCCGGCCGAGGCGTAGCTGTGGCTCGCGGAGGCGCCGGCGGCCGTTCCCCCGTCGCCGAAGGTCCAGGAGTAGGTGATGGGAGCCGTTCCGCCCGTGGCGGAGGCCTGGAAGGACACGGCCAGCGGGGCGGGTCCGGCGGTGGGCGTGGCCGTCAAGGAGACCCCGAAGGCCACGCAGAGGGAGTGGAGATACCCTCCGTCGGCCTGGAGCACGCCCGAAACGGCCGTGACCTGGACGGGCGTGTTCCTCGTGGTCGTGCTGCCGTCGCCGAGCTGTCCGTCGCCGTTCGTGCCCCACGCCCAGAGATTCTTGTCGGTGCGGATGAGGAGGCTGTGGCGCTCGCCGGCGGCCACGGAGGACGCGTTCGTGATCCCGGCCAGCTGGACGGGGATGCGGCGGTCCGTTGTGGTGCCGTCGCCGAGCTGGGAGTAGTAGTTGTCGCCCCAGACCCAGAGAGTCCCGCCGGATTTCACGGCGAGGTTGTGATCCCAGCCCGAGGCGATGGCGGTGATGCTGGTGAGGCCGATGACCTGTACGGGTGTCCTTCGCGTGGTCGTCGTGTTGTCCCCGCACTGGCCGTCGCCGTTGTTGCCGCAGGCCCAGACCGTCCCGTCGCTCTTGAGGATCACGGTGTGGTGCTCTCCGGCGGAGATGGCGGAGCCCGTGGTGATGCCCGAGACCTGGACGGGCGTGAGGCGGTCGGTGCTGCCGCCGTCGCCGCACTGGCCGTAGTAATTGTCGCCCCAGGCCCAGACGGTTCCGTTGGATTTCCTCGCCACGGCGTGGTAGGCCCCGGCGGCGATGGCCGTGACTCCCGTCAGGCCCGAGACCTGGACGGGCGTCCAGCGGTCCGTCGTGGAATTGTCGCCGAGGTTGCCGTTGCCGTTGTCGCCCCAGGCCCAGACGGTGCCGTCGGACTTGAGCGCCAGGCTCCAGTGGCTGCCCGCGGCCACGGCGACGATTCCGGAGAGCCCGGCCACCGGCTTCGGGTACTTGCTCTGGGTCAGGGTCCCGTCGCCGAGTTCGCCCGAGCCGTTGTTGCCCCACGCCCAGACCGTTCCGCCGGAGGTGAGGCCCAGGGAGTGGTCGTGCCCGGCCGCCACCTGCACGAAGCCCGAGGGGCCGAGGACGCCCACGGGGCTGGTGCGGTCCGTGTCCTCCGTGCCGTCGCCCACCTCGCCGCTGTTGTTGTTCCCCCAGCCGTGGGCGTTGGAGGCCACCGAGAGGGTGGCCGTCTGGCTGTTGGACGTGCCGCAGGAGGCCGTGACGCGGACCCAGTAGAGCTTCGTGGACTGAATGGCCGGAGTGGTGTACGTGCTCTGGGTCGCCCCCGAAATGGGGCTGGAGGTCGTTCCGCTCGGCCCCTCGTACCACTGGTACGTCAGGGCCGTCGTGCCCTGGGCGGTCACCGAGAGGGTCACGCTCTGGCCGGCGTTGACGACCTGGCTCTGGGGGTGGCCCGTGATCCGGGGCTTCACGCACGTGGCGTTGGAGATGGTGATGGTGCCCGTCTGCACGCAGGGGGGCGCCCCCGTGTACGTGGCCGTGAAGGTCCACGTGTAGGTGCCCGTGGCGGTGTAGGCGTGGGTCGGGTTCTGCAGGGTCGAGAGGGCCGAGCCGTCACCGAAGTTCCACTCGTATCCGGGTGTGCCGGTGCCGCAGGAAACCGAGGCCTGTCCGTAGAAGCCCGTGGGAACGCCCGTGAATCCCGTGGCGTGGGCCGAGGCCTGGCACGTCAGGGAGCAGGGGCTCCCGCACTGGCTCGAGGCGTTGGCGTAGGTCGTGCACCCCTGGTAGGTGACGCAGATCTCCAGGTCGTGGACGGACCCGTCCGTGTAGAGCGTGTCGTAGGAGATGACGTACTGGTTGTTGATCAGGTTGCCGATGTCCGTGAGGATCTGCTGGAGGGCCCCCGCGTCCGTCCCGCGGTAGTACCTCCCGCCGGTCTGGTCGGCGATTCGCTGCATGACGGCGTCGTCGGGACTCCCGAAGCCGATGGTGTAGATGGGGATGCGGGCCTGCTGGGCGTAGGCGATGATGTCGTTCTCGCTGTGGGAACTGCTGTTGTCCTCCCCGTCGGTCATGGCCAGGACGGCCTTGCGCCCCGACTTGGCGGCGGTGGCCACGAGGGCGTCCCAGGTGGCGTCGAAGAAGGCCGTGGATCCGCCGCTGTAGGCGTACCCGTCGAGGGCGGCGTAGAGGGCCTGCTTGTCGGCGGTGAAGTCGATGACGAAATCCACCTGGGAATCGAAGCCCCAGACGGCCACCTGGTCGGAGGCGCCGAGAAGGCCCACGAAGGTCTTGGCGGCGTTCTTCTCGAGCTGGAACTGGGTGGAGCCGAGGCTGCCCGAGTTGTCGATGGTGACGCCCACGTAGAGGGTGGAGCCGCTCTGGCCCGCGCCCGTCACCGTGAAGTTCTGCGGAACGCCGTCCTCGTTCACGCAGAAGGACGAGGCCGTGAGGCCCTGGACCGGCTGGCCCTGGCTGTCGAAGACGCTCACCACCGCCTGCACCGTCGGGCAGAGGGAGTTGTCCACCTGGGCGATGGCGATGGAGGGGCAGGCCCCCGACTGGCCGCACCGGAAGGTCCCCTGGACCCACTGGGTGCATCCGCCGTAGGTCACGCAGAACTGGAGGTCGTGCTGGGCGCCGTCGGTCTTGGACGTCGTGTAGGTGACCACGTACTGGCTGTTGAGGAGGTTCCCGATGGCGGAAAGGATCTGCTGAAGGTTCTGCGAGGAGGCGGAGGCGAAGAAGAGGCCCCCCGTCCGCGTGGCGATGTCCTCGAGGACCGCCTGGTCGGCGCTTCCGAAGGCAATGGTGTAGACGGGGATGCCCAGGCTCTGTGCATAGAGGATGAGTTCGTCCTTCCCGTGGGAGGAGGAGTTGTCCTCGCCGTCGGTCATGGCCACCACGGCCTTCCGGCCGGCCTTGGAGGCCGTGTTCGTGAGAGCCGTCCAGACGCCGTCGTAGAAGGCGGTCATGCCGCCCTTGTAGGGGTAGCCGTCGATGGCCGCGAGGAGCGTGGACTTGTTCGAGGTGAAGTCCTGGACCAGGTCCACCGTGCTCGTGAAGCCGTAGACGGCCCCCTGGTCGCTCGTGCCGAGGAGGTTCACGAGGGCCTTGGCGGCGGTCTTCTCGTCGTTGAAGGCCGAAGAGCCCAGGGAGCCCGAATTGTCGATCACCTGGGCGAGGTAGAGGGCCGTCCCGCTCTGGGAGGCCGTGGTCACCGTGAAGTTGGTGATGGAGGCCCCGTCCTCCTTGACGCAGAAGGAAGAGGCGGTGAGGCCCGTGACGGGGTTGCCCGCGGCGTCGCGGACGGTGAGGATCCCCTTCACCGCGGGGCACGCGGAGGTGTCCACCTGGGTGAGGGTCACCTGGGGACAGTTCCCGCCGCCTGCGGTGCCGCACTGCATGGTCCCGGCGGCGTGGACGGTGGCGCACCCCGAGATGTTCTGGAGGCAGACGTCCAGGGCGTGGCTCTGGCCGTCGTTTTTCGTCGTCGTGTAGGTCAGCACGTACTGGTTGTTGATGACGTTGCCGATGTCCGTGAGGATTTGCTGGAGGTTGGCCGACGAGGCGGAGGCGTAGTAGCGGCCGCCCGTCTGGGTGGCGATGGCCTCCAGCACCAGGGCGTCGGCGCTCCCGAAGCCGATGGTGAACACGGGGATGCCCAGGCTCTGCGCGTAGGCGATGAGCTCCGCCTGGGTGTGGGCGGAGGAGTTGTCCTCCCCGTCGGTCATGGCCACCACGGCTTTTCTACCCGTGCGCGCGGCCGTGTTGGACAGGCTCTGGTAGACCGAATCGTAGAAGGCCGTGGCGCCGCCCTTGTAGGGATAGGCCGCCAGAGCGGCGAGCAGGGTGGGCTTGTCGGAGGTGAAGTCCTGCACCAGGTCCACGCTGCTCGTGAAACCGTAGAGGGCCCCCTGGTCGCTCGAACCCAACAAGCCAATCAAGGCCTGGGCCGCGGTCTTCTCGTCGGCGAAGGCCGTGGAGCCGAGGCTCCCGCTGTTGTCCAGGTTGAGCGCGAGGAAGAGGTTGTTGCCCCCGGCGCTCCCCGTCGAGAGGGTGAAGGTCTTGGAGGTCCCGTCCTCCGACAGGCAGAAGTTGGAGGCGGTGAGCCCCGTCACCGCCTGACCCGAGGGGTTGGTCACGGTGACGACGACCTTCACCGTGGGGCACGCGGCGGTGTCCACCTGGGAGACGATGAGGGCGGGGCAGGTCCCCACGCTCCCGCACTGGAAGGAGCCCTGGGCCGTCAGCAATGTGCACCCGGGCACGTTCACGCACGGCACCAGGGTGTGGCTCTGGCCGTCGGTCTTCGTGGTCGTGTAGGTGATCACGTACTGGCTGTTCACGATGGCGCCGATGCTCTGCAGGATGGCCTGCAGGTTGGAGGAGGTGGCGGCGGCGAAGTACTTGCCGCCCGTCTGGGTGGCGATGGCGTCGAGGACCGTGGCGTCGGCGCTCCCGAACCCGATGGTGAACACAGGGATGCCCAGTCCCTGGGCGTAGGCGATGAGTTCGGACTGGGAGTGGGCCGAGGAGTTGTCCTCGCCGTCGGTCATGGCGACGACGGCCTTTCGCCCGGTCCGGGTGGAGGTGTTGGAGAGGGCCTGGTAGACCCCGTCGTAGAAGGCCGTCATCCCGCCCTTGTAGGGATACCCGTCGATGGCCGCGCCGAGGGCCGTCTTGTCCGTGGTGAAGTCCATGACCAGGTCCACGGTGCTGGTGAAGCCGTACACCGCCGCCTGGTCGGTGGAGCCCAGGAGCGCCAGGAAGGCCTTGGCCGCGGTCTTCTCGTCGTTGAAGGCGGTGGAGCCGAGGCTTCCCGAATTGTCGAGGACCAGGGCCGTGTAGAGGTCTCCGGCGCCGGCGGATCCGCTGGTCACCGTGAAGTTCGTGACGGGCACCCCGTCCTCGGTCAGGCAGAAGGCCGAGGCGGGCAGGCCCGTGACGGGGTTGCCCAGGGCGTCCAGGACGCTCACGACGGCTTTCACCGTGGGGCACGCCGAGGCGTCCACCTGGTTGAGGAGGAAGGTGGCCGGGCAGTTGGAGACCGAGCCCACGGCGATGGTGGTCTGGCAGATCGTCTGGAGCAGCCCCGAGGCCGTGTCGAAGATCAGCGACTCCACGGTGTAGAGGCCCGATTCTCCCGAGGAGGGAAGATACAGGCTGAAAGTGGCGGGATCGTCCGCGCTGCCGTACGTGGTGAAGGTCGTGTCGTCCCCCGCCACGTTCACGCCGAAGGGGTCGAGGATGTTGGTCTCGATCCGGATCTGCTGGGAGGCCAGGGTGGTGTCGGCCTCCGTGGTCACGATGACCTCCTCGCCGAAATCGTAGGAGGTCTTGTCCGTGCCGATGGTCCGGCAGGAGGCCGTGGCGGGGCACCCGCCGTCGATCACGATCTGGGCCTGCTTCATGTAGACGCACCAGCCCGTGTTATCCACGTCCACGTGGATCTCGACGTAGTTGTTCCCTGAAAGGACCCAGGAGAGGTTCGGGATCGTGAAGACCGTGGTGGAATCCTGGTTGTTGGCCCCCGTGAGCGTCCCCAGGAGGTGGCCGTTGAAGTAGACCTCGTCCACCTCGCCGCTCGTCTCGTCCACGTCGTTGCACAGAAGGAGCAGTTTGGCGCTCGCCACCGGGAGGGGGCCGGTGACGGGCACGTTGAATTCGATGGGGTGGTTCCCGTCCGAGTTCCAGACGCAGGTGTTCCAGTCCCCGTCGGGCGTGCCCGTGCGGGCGTTGTTCTCGTTGTCGTCCGTGACGATGTAGGTCCCGCACCCCGCCTGGACGCACCCCGGGGGCACGTAGACCTGGCCCGTGACGGTCTTGGAGCCCAGGTTGGTGGAGTTGACCTGGATGGTGTAGGTCAGGGTCCCCGTGACGTCGCCCGTGGCCCGGATGTTCCACGACTTGAGGGAGGAGGCCCCCAGGGCCAGGTCCCCCACGGTCTGGCTGAGGGTCCCCGAGGCCAGGGAGAGGCCCGCGGGCAGGCTCAGGGTGGCCGTGACGCCGGTCACGGTGCCCGTGGCCCCCGAGAGGGTGTTGGACAGGTACAGGGATGCGGTGAAGGGGTTGGGGGAGAACTGGCCGAGGAGGCAGTCCAGGGTGGCGGGGGCGGTGAGGGCCGTGGCGAGGGGAGGGGTCGTGTTGACGGCCACGCTCCCCAGGCCGTAGTAGGTCCCGAAGGTGACGCTGGTGCCCGGCGGGATGACCCGGTCCACCCAGTAGGGCGCGTAGGCCGTGTCGTAGATGGTGGCGCCGGGGTCCACCGTGTAATCGAATTCAGTCCCGTAGATGTTCGACCAGTAAGCAACTTGGAACCGGTCCGGGGGCGAAGCCACCTGTCCTCCCAAGAGGGTCCCTTGGCAGGTCACGGTGGGGTTGTAAAGGTCGTCGAAGACGAAGAAGTAGGGGGGGACCGAAGCCCCGGTCCACTCGGTCTCGTTGGAGATGGAGCCCGTGCCGGGCACCTGGAAGGGGGCGTTGTCGTTGTCCCCGATCTTGGTGTCGAGCATGACGCGCACGCCCACCGTGTGGCTCACCGAGTCGTTGTTCCCCACCTTGTACTCGATGAGGTAGGTGTCCTGGTGGCCCGTGGTGGCGCTCGTCACGAGGGTGATCTTCTGGTGGACCTTGAGGGGGCCCGTGCCCAGGTACCAGATGCCCTCGTTGGTGAGGCCCACGGTGGTGGGGGCCTGGACCAGGGTCCCGAAGGCGTGGCCGTCGTTCGTGTAGACCGTCCCGTCCACCTTGACGGAGGTGAAGGACGTTCCAGGGTAGGGATGCCCGTAAATCAGAACGGGCCCGCCCGGCACGCCCATGGTGAACTGGCCCGTGGTGTCGTCGATGGCCGACTCGATGTAGGACGACCCGGGTCCCCAGGAGGCGATCCCGACGGGCCCTCCCGACCGGGGCTGCTTGTCGGCGGCCGAGGCCGACGCGGCGGTCAGGACCGAAACGGCCGCCAGGAACACGAGGAGACAACGAGTGAGCGCGCGCATGACCCCCTCCTTCGTCCGGACGCACGGGGGCGTCCGGTCTGAACTGCCCTGTAAGTGTGCAATCGCCCCAAATTTCCGGGTGCCTCATCCCCGCTGGATGAGAAAAAAATATACCGCCTTCGGACCCTGTGCAAGGCTGTTCCGCCCCCCGGGGGCCTGGCCGGGGCGGTTGGCCCGATCCGTTCCGGCCGCCGTGGGAACGAGGCGGGATCGTCAGGCTCCGGCACCCGCAGGCCCACCTCGTGCCTTCTCGGCCCTCCGAGATTCGCCAGGAAAGCGCGGGTGGCTTCGGAGGGTCCTCAGGTTCACGAGGGAAAGGCGCGGCCTCTTGGACGGGGCGGGCCCGTCCCACCCCGCTCGCGGGCTCAGAGGGGGCGGCGGTGGAGGGCCGTCCCCCGTGAAGGAGACCTTCCGCGCGGGCTTTCGGAGGCCATCCCGTTGCCCGGCGCGGGATCTTGACCTGCCCTCCTCCCTTGTCGCCGTTCCGGGCCGGGGCGTAGACTGGTCCGGTAAAGCGAAGCGAATCCAGGGCGGGGCGGACGCGGCTCCGCGCGGGGAGGGACCATGAGGCACGGCGCGGGTAAGGCCATCGGGCTGGCGGCGATGCTGGCGGCGTCCACGGTCTTGTGGGGGGCGGAGGACGGGTTGCGGGTCTTGAAGGCGGGCCCCGAGGGGGAGATCGCCACCCTCACCGAAGCCAACGAGATCCGGGTCGTTTTTTCGGAGCCCATGGTGGCCCTCGGGCGCATTCCCGATCCGGTCCGGGCCCCCTACTTCTCCATCCAGCCCGCCGTGGACGGGGTCTTTCGCTGGTCGGGGACGGACACCCTCCTCTTCACGCCCAAGGCCCCCCTCCCCTACGCGACACGCTACACCGTGACCCTCGCCAGGGAGGCCCGGGCGGTTTCGGGCCGGAGCCTCGAAGAGGCCTTCTCCTTTTCCTTCACGACCCCCACGGTGCGGCTGAAGAGCGTCCGATGGTACCGCAAGGACGGCACGGTTCGATCGCCTGCGGTTCTGGTCCTCGCCTTCAACCAGCCGGTGAAGGCCGCCGAAGTGGTCCGCCACCTAAACCTCGTCTTCAAACCCCATTCCTGGGAGCCCCCGCCCCTGCCTCCGGAGGGCCTCTCCTGGCTCCGCAGGGAAGATCCCCAGGCCCTGGAGGACTACCAGTTCAAAGTCGCCGAAGCCACCCTGGCGGCGCGCTCGAACCGGCCCGTCCCCTTCGGCCTGGCCTCTTCCTGGGACGAGAAGCGTTTTCCCAAGCAGGACGAGATCGTCGTTCTGGAGACCGTTTCCGTGCCGCCGCCCAACGCCTGGATGGGCCTCGAGGTCGCCCCGGGCGTCCCCAGCCCGGCGGGGTCCGAAACGCCGGGGGAATTCCAGGGCTACACGGTGGAGCTGGAGCCGGCCTTCTTCGTGGAGGGCCTGCGCTGTTCGGTGGGGTGCAACCCGGACCGGTACAATCCCCTCCGGTTCACGACGCCCCTCTATTTGGCGGACTTGAAAAGGGGCTTTACGGTTCGGCGGGCCACGGGCCCCGATACCTCCGAACCGCTGGCCCGGGGCGAGGAGGCGGCGGAGGACGGGTCCTGGGACTACCCCAGCGTGGCCTGGTCCTTGGACCAGACCGGCTTCCCCTTCGGCGCGGCCCAGACCTTCGTCCTGAAACTGGACCGGAGCCTCCGGTCCGCCGACGGCCAGACCCTGGGCTACACGTGGGTCGGAAGCCTCGTCAACCTCCACCGCATGGCCTTTTCGAGCTTCGAATCGGGCTTCGGTGTCTGGGAGGCGGCGGGAGGCCCGGTGGTCCCCTTCAGCGCCCGGAACCTCAAGTGGGTGGATCAGTGGGTCTCTCCCCTGCGTCCGGAGGGCCTCATGGAGGCCATCCGCGCCCTGTCGGTCCGGCCCTCCACCAAGGACCCCGACACGGGCGAGGTCCAGGACGACTGGAACTGGGAGCCCTTCCGCCTTCCGCCCCCCGGGGAGCCGGTGAAACGGCCCCTGCGGTGGGTCAGCGACAAGACCCAATTTTACGGGTTGGACCTGAGTCCGGCCTTGAACTCCCAGGGGAAGGGGCTCGTCTGGGCGGCGGTCCGCAACGGGGAGGCCATCGCCAACGCCAGTCTCGAGCCCGACGGGCGGCCCAAGGCCACCCTCCTCCAGGTGACGGACCTGGGCATCACCGTGAAGGACAGCCCCCAGAACACCCTGGTCTGGGTCACCCGCCTCTCCGACGGATCGCCCGTGGAGGGCGCGCGGGTCACCCTCCTCCAGCCCGGCGGCGCGGCCTTCTGGAGGGGCGTCACCGACGAGGCCGGGTTGGCCCACGCCGAGGAGACGCCCCTTCGAAACCCCGACGGCTGGTGGCGCTTCGCCTACGTCGTGACTGCCGAGAAGGACGGGGACGTGGCCTACGCCTGCTCCGACTGGAACGAGGGGGTGGAGCCCTGGTCCTTCGGCGCGGACCTCGACCTCTTCGAGGCCAAGCCCGTCTTGCGCGGGGCCGTGTTCCCCGATCGGGGCGTCTACAAGCTGGGGGAGGAGGTTCACCTCAAGGCCATCCTGCGCAGCGACACGGCCTCCGGCATGAAAGTCCCCCCCGAGGGGCAGAAGGTGGAGGTCGTCCTCAAGGACAGCCGGGACGGCGACGTGGACAAGCGCATCGTGACCCTGAACGCCTGGGGGGCCGCCGACTGGACCGTGAAGATTCCCGAGGAGGCCCCCCTCGGGACCTACTCCATCAGCGCCACCGTCGAGGGCCACCACCGCTCCACCTACGACACCTTCCTCGTGGCCGCCTACCGGAAGCCCGATTTCCGGGTGGACGCCGCCCTCGGCGCCCCCGAGCGGGTGGCCGGCGCGACCCTGACGGGCTCGGTCTTGGGCCGCTACCTCTTCGGCGCGCCCATGGCCGGGAAGCAAGTCGCGTGGGTGACCTCGCGCCGGCGCCTCTTCTCCGTGCCCCCCGCCGTTGCCGATGCCTACCCCGAAGAGCGCTGGGCCTTCTTGGATGAGGCCGGCTGGGGAAGGTACCGCTCCCGCGAGGAGGACGTCCTCGAGCGGAAGGAGGGGGCGCTGGACGCCCAGGGCCAGGTGAAGGTCGAGATCCCCACCCGGCCCGACGACGGTGTCGCCTACACCTACACCCTCGAGGGCACGGTGACGGACGTCTCGCGCCAGAGCCTCTCGGGCCGAGCCTCCCTTCCGGTCTATCCGGCGCCCTTCTTCGTGGGCCTTCGCCGCCCCGGCTATTTCGTGGACGCGGGCAAGGAGCTGGAGAACGAGGTGGTGGCCGCGGGGCTGGACGGCCTGGCCGTCCCGGGCGTGACGGTGCGCCTGTCCCTGGTCCAGGTGCAGTGGCACAGCGTCCGCCGCGCCGAGGGCAACGGCTTTTACACCTGGGAGTGCGAGAGGCGGGAGGTGGAGAAGTGGACGGGCGAAGCGGAGACGGCCGCAGAGCCGGTTCCCGTCCGGATCCCCGTCCTCGAAGGTGGCTACTACCTCCTCAAGGGCGAGGCGGGGGACGCCTCCGGCCGCCGGACCTCCTCCTCCGTCTCCTTCTACGCCCTGGGCGCGGGGTACACGGCCTGGGAGCGGTACGACCACAATCGCATGGACCTCGTCCCCGAAAAGAAGACCTACCGGCCCGGCGAGACGGCCCGCATTCTGATCAAGTCGCCCTGGGAGAAGGCCAAGGCCCTGCTCACGACGGAGCGCGAGGGCGTGAGAACCCGGAAGGTCTTCGACCTCACCTCCACCCAGCAGACGGTGGAGGTCCCCATCGGCGAGGAACACGTCCCCAACGTCTTCGTATCGGTCCTTCTCGTGAAGGGCCGCACGGAAGCCTTCACCACCGAAGACGCGAGCGACCCGGGAAAGCCCTCCTTCCGGATGGGGATGGTGGAGCTGAAGGTGGAGGACCGCTCCAAGCGGCTCGCCGTGTCCATCGAAACGGACCGCGAGGAGTACCGGCCCGCCGCCCGGGCCAAGGTCACGGTGGCGGTCTCCGATCCCGCCGGGAAGCCCGACGCCGCCGAAGTCACCCTCTGGGCGGTGGACTACGGCGTCCTCTCCCTGACGGGGTACAAGACCCCCGACCTGCTCCCCGAGGTCTGGGTGCCCAAGGCCCTTCAGGTCCTCACCCAGGACTCCCGCCAGCGCATCGTCTCCCGCCGCGTGCTGACGCCCAAGGGCGCCGACGAGGGCGGAGGGGGAGGCGCCGAGGACGGCCCGGGGACGATCCGGAAGGACTTCCGCGTGCTCGCCTTCTACCTGGGCTCCCTCGTCACCGACTCCCGTGGAAAGGTGACCACAGAAGTCACATTACCAGACGGACTCACCACCTATCGCATCATGGCCGTGGCCCAGGACAAGGCCTCGCGCTTCGGGTGGGCCCAGCGCGAAATCCGCACGAGCAAGCCCCTCCTCCTCCTGCCCGCCTTCCCTCGGTTCCTCGCCCTGAAGGACCGGGCCTCCTTCGGGTGCGTCGTCCACAGCCGAATGAAGGAGCCCGGCACGGTGCGCGTCACGGCGAGGAGCCTCGATCCCGAGCGCCTGAAGATCACCGGGCCGGCGGAGACAAACGTGGAGGTCTCGCCGGGAGCCCCAGCCGAGGCCCGCTTCGCCTTTGAGGCCGTGGGCGTGGGAAGGGCCCGCCTGCGGCTCGAGGCCCGGCTCGAGGGCGAGGCGGATGCCCTGGAAGAGTCCCTTCCCGTGGAGCTTCTCGTTTCCCCCGAGGTGGTGGCCGCCTACGGCCAGGCCCGGCCCGACGCCGCCGAGGCCCTGGAGGTCCCCCCGGGCGCCGTGGCCGATTTCGGAGGCCTCGACCTCGAACTCTCTTCCACGGCCCTGGTGGGCCTGGGCGAGGGCGCGCGCTACCTCGTGGACTATCCCTACGGCTGCGCCGAGCAGAGGTCCTCTTGCGCCCTGGCCCTGGTCCTCGCGTCGGACCTCGGCGACGCCTTCTCGCTTCCCGGCATCGAGCCGGAAAAACTGCGCTCCATCTCGCAGAGGACCCTCAAGGACCTGGAGGCCTACCAGTGCGAGAACGGGGGGTTCGTCTACTGGAAGGGGGACCCCTGCTTCTACGCCTCCGCTTACCTGACGAGCTACGTCCTGCACGTCTACCAGAGGGCCCAGGGGCTGGGCTACGCGGTGAATCCCGCGGTCCTCCAGAAGGGCTACGGCTACCTCGAAGGGGAGCTGAACCGTCCCCACCCGGGTAACGAGGGGTGGTGGCCCGCCTACACCGCGTGGCAGGCCTTCTCCGTCAAGGTCCTCTCCGAGGGCGGCCGCAACGTGGACAGCCACCTCACTCGGCTCCACGGCTACGCGGACCGCATGCCGGTCTTCGCCCTGGCCTACCTCGCCGACGCCATGCGGGCCTCCGGCCGCTTCGAGTCGGAGCGCGCCTCCCTCCTCAAGCGCATGGACAACGCCATCCTTCCCGAGGGCGGGTCGGCCCACGTGGAGGAACTCTCGGACCCGTACCTGCTCTGGTTCTGGAACTCGAACGTGCGCTCCACGGCCATCGTTCTGAGGACCTTCGTGAAGGAGCCCTCGCGGGAGGAACTCGTGACCCGGATGGTCCGGTGGCTCCTGAAGGTCCGGGAGAAGGGCCGCTGGGGCAACACCCAGGAGAACGCCCTGTGCATGGAGTCTCTGGTGGACTACTACCGGGCCTATGAAAAGGAGATCCCCGATTTCACGGCCCTCGTCTCCCTCGGCGGGGACCCGGTCGCCTCGAAGGGCTTCCAGGGACGGTCGGCCCAGGCCTGGAAAAAGTCCCTGCCCATGCCCGGTATCCTGGCCCGGGGCCCGGCGGGAACGCGGCTTCCCCTCGCCTTCAAGAAGGAGGGAACGGGGACGCTCTTCTACGCGGCCCGCCTCAAGTACGCCGTGGACACGCTCTTCCAGGAGGGTCTGGACGCGGGGATGCGGGTGGCCCGGACCTACGAGCCCTTCACGGAGAAGGGGGGCGCGGAGCCCTCCCGGACCTTCAAGGCCGGGTCCCTCGTGCGCGTCACGATCACCCTCGACCTGACCAAGGAGCGGCGGTACGTGGCCGTGACGGACCCGCTTCCCGCGGGCTTCGAGCCCGTGGAATCCTGGTTCGCCACGACGGCGCGGGACCTCGTCCGCGCCCAGAACGCTCCGGGGGAGGAGGACGCCGGGTACGACTGGACCGCCTGGTGGCGCCGGGGCGGCTTCGACCACGTGGAGCGGCACGACGATCGCGTGCTCCTCTTCGCCACGCGGCTCTCCGAGGGGAAGCACGTCTTCTCCTACGTCTGCCGCGCCACGACGCCGGGGTCCTACCGGACGGCGCCCGCACGCGCCGAGGAAATGTACGAGCCCGAGGTCTTCGGAAGGACCGCCACGGACCAGATCGAAGTCGGCGAGTAGCGGCCGATTCCCGTCGCCCGGACTCGGACCGGGGACGAAGAAAAGGGAGGGCGATTCATGGACCTGAAGCGGGCTGTCGTGATGGCCGGATTCACGCTCGTCGCCTTGACGCGGGCCGCGGGGCAGGCGCCCTCCCCCTCGCCCGCGGCGTCTCTGGAGGCGGCCGAACACGCCTTCGCCCGCGCCGCCGCGGAGAAGGGGATCCGGGAGGCTTTTCTGGGGGTGCTGGCCGAGGAGGCCGTCGTCTTTCGTCCGGGCCCCGTGGCGGCCCGGCGCTGGTACGAGGAGAGACCGCCCCAGCCCGGCCTCCTCGCCTGGGCGCCCCAGAGGGTGGAGGTCTCCCGTGCGGCGGACCTCGGTTACACCTTCGGTCCCTGGGAATACCGGAAGGACCCCAAGTCCCCCTCGCCGGACGCCTGCGGCCGCTACCTCTCGATCTGGAAGCGGGAGAAAGGAGGGCCTTGGACGCTCCTCCTCGACACGGGTGTGGGCCATCCCTGTTCCGGTCCGCTGCCCGGTGGAGCGGCGGAACTTCTCTCCCTCCAGGCCGCGATGGAGGAAAGCGCGGATCGGAAGGCCCTGGACGCGGACCACGCCTTCACGGCGGCCCTGAAAGGAAACGACGTGGCGGCGGCCGCCGCCCTGGCCGCGCCCGACGTGGCCGTCTTCCGGGAGGGGGCTTTGCCCGCCTCGGGCCCCGAAGCCCTCGCCGAGGCCCTCCGCCCGGCTTCCGGGCAGGCCTCCTGGACCGCTTCACTCGTGTGGCCCGCCTCGTCGAAAGACCTCACCCTCGTGGCGGGCATCGCCACCGTCCCTCCGGCGGCCGGCCAGGACGAGCCGCGGGCCATGGTCTTCGCGCGCATCTGGCGTCGAGACTCCGCGGGAATCTGGCGCCTCGCCGTGGACTACCTCGCGCCGAGGTGAGTCGAGGTGGGGAGGCGAGTGGGTGAGTGGGTGAGTAGGTGAGTAGGTCAGTAGGTCAGTAGGTGAGTAGGGTGGAAGGGCGGTAGGGAACGGGAGAACAGGGAGAAGAGGGGGCGAAAAGAGACCTGTCTCCCGCATCCCTTTCCCCAAATCCGAAATCCGAAATCCGAAATCATGCGTGTCCGAAATCAAGCAGCGTGTCTCCTGCGAACGTCGGCCGGGCCCTGGCCGCGCCCTTGGCGCGGCACGGAGGGGCTGGTCCGGGCGCCTCCAGGCAGCCCGGCCGCGATCCGGCCTCAGCCCCTCCACCGCCCTTCGGGCTCCAGGCCCGGCCTCGTGCTGGAATGCCCGTCCACTCTGGTATTGCGCCGGCGGCGCCGGACCGATTGCGGCGTCAGCCTTGGGCGGCTCGCTCCTCGACGTACATCCCAGTACGCCTGCGTCGCAGCCGCCTCGGCTTCCTTGCCGGGGGGCCGGACCCCTCCAGCCCACCGGCGCCGGGACGCGCCTTCCTCAGACGCGCAAAAAGATCTTGGACAGGCATGATCCCAAATCCGAAATCCCAAATCTCAAGTCCGAAATCCCATATCCCCCATGCCCCTTCCGCCTTCCCTCTTCCCTCCACCCCCCTTGACAATCGCCTCGGGCCGCATTAGTGTATTACTACACTAATACACATGGCGCGGCCGGGCCGGGTGGGAGGTGAGACGGTGAGCACGAGGCTGAAGGTGGATCCGAGGTCCGCCGTGCCCCTCTGGAGGCAGATCGAGGAGGGGCTTCGCGGGCTGGTGGCCGCGGGCCTGCTCCGGCCGGGGGGGGGCGTTCCCTCCGTCCGGGAGCTGGCCCGGGAGCTGAGGGTGAACCCCGCCACGGTGGTCAAGGCCTGCCAGCGCCTGGTGGAGGCGGGGCTCTTCGAGGTCCGCCGCGGGGAGGGGACCTTCGTGGCGGCGAAACTCCCCCAGCCCGGAAGGGCCGAGCGCCGCAGGGGCCTGGAAGAGGGGGCGCGGCGGTACGCCGCCCAGGCCCTGTCGGTGGGGGCGGAACTCGAGGAAGCGTCGTCGGCGTTGGAAGTCCAGTGGGGGCGGCTGGCCGGAAAGGGGGAGGAGCGATGACGGAAGCGGCAAGCGCGGAAAACGCCCTGGAGCTCAGGGGCGTGACCGTACGCTATGGAAAGGCGGTGGCCGCGAAGGGGGTGAGTCTCTCGGTCCCCGCCGGGGAGGTGACGGCCCTCCTCGGGCGCAACGGCGCGGGGAAGACCTCGCTGATCCGGGTCCTTCTGGGCATGCGGAAGGCCCAGGAGGGCGAGGCCCTTCTCTGGGGCAAGGATGCCTGGAAGCACCGCCACGAACTCCTGGAGCGGGTCGGCGTGGTCCCCGAAACGCCCGACGCGCCCGAGGACCTCTCGGTGCGGGACCTGCTCGCCTTCTGTTCCCGCCTCTACCGCACGTGGGACGGAAAGGGAGCGGAGGATCGGTTGGAGCGCTTCGGCGTCCCGCTCGGCGTTCCCTTCGGAAGCCTCTCCAAGGGGCAAAAAGGCCACGCCATGCTGGCCCTGGCCCTGGCCCACCGCCCGGACTTGCTCGTCCTCGACGATCCAACGCTGGGCCTGGACGCCGTGGCCCGGAAGGCCTTCTTCGAGGAACTGGTGGCCGACCTAGCCGATCGGGGCGCCGCGGTTTTCCTCTCCAGCCACGACCTCTCGGGGGTCGAGTCCATCGCCGACCGCGTGGCCTTTCTGAGGGAGGGGCGCCTTCTCCTCGACGAGCCGCTGGAGGGTCTCAAGGCGCGTTTCCGCCGGCTCTCCTTCCGGCGGGAGAAGGAGGCGGGAGAGGCGGCCCTCCGTCCGCTCGAACCGGTCTTCGTCCGCCGGACGGCCTTCGGCGAGGAGTCCGTCGTCGCCGCCTACGAAGAGACGGCCTTCCACGGCTTCGCCTCCTCTCCGGGGGTAGCCGCCGCCGAAGCCTCCGAAATGTCCCTCGAAGAGATCTTCATCGCCCTCACCGGCGAGGAAGGAGGTGCCCCATGAGGGGATTCGCCGCCGTCTATATGCGGGAAGTGCTTCTGCGCAAGGCCGCTTTTGCAGCAGGGCTCGCGTCGGGCCTGGTGGCCGTCCTTCTCGGAGGAATTCTGCGCCGATACGGCTTCATGGACGTGGCCAACCTCGCCGCGGCTACCTTTTCAGTCCTCTTGGGCGGTTTCGGCGCCCTGGCCGTTGGGGCCTCCGTAATTCCTAATGACCTGAGCTCTGGAAAAATAGGCTTCGATTTTGCTCGGCCCGTTTCCGGTTGGGCCATCTGGGCGGGCCGCTTCCTAGGGGGATTTTCCGTGGTCCTCTCTATGGCGGTCCTCCCACTGGCGCCGGTGACGCTCCTGGGGGAAGGCCTGCTTCGAGATTTCACCGTGATCAATCCGGCGTATCTGCATGGAATCGGCGACTACCTTCTTACGCCCGCCGGCCTCTATGGATCCGCTGTGCTCGCCCTGCTGGCTCTGTACGCCGCCTCCATCTGCCTCTGGTCCATCCTTCGCATTCCCTCGCGCTGGCTGGCCTTGGACGCCCTAATGGCTGGCGTGTTGTTCGTGGCGGGCATCCTCAGCCTGTCAAGCCCGGTCACCCTTCATTTCCCCGGCGCACGCTATGTCTATCTCTTCGTCCTGGGGATCGTCTTCCTTGGGGCTCTGGTCGGCACCTTCCTTCTGGTGGTTCGGGGCCGCACGGATGCGCGGCGGGCGAGGACGGCGGTCTCCCTGTCCCTCGGGGCATCCCTGTTTTCCGCCCTCCTCCTTCTAGGGGCCGGCTGGGCTTATGTCGAGACGCGGGGTCCGAAGCACCTGCAGCGGCTCACCATGGGCGAACGCTCTCCCGATGGCCGCTGGTGGCTCCTCTCGGGAAGCCACGTCGGCAAGGATTGGCTGGGCCTCCCCACCTATCTGCTGGACGCACGGGAGGGGGGGCATCGCCGCCTGAGCTGGTCCACAACCGGGTGGGGGGACGCCGCCATCTCCCCCGATGGAAAATTCGTCGCCTTCATCGAGAATCGATGGTCCCAAGAGGGGGCGCATTGGTTACTCACCTGCCGAACTCTCTCTGGAGAAAGGAAATGGGAGATCTTGGGGCCTGCGGATGGATGGGATGAGCCCAGTAGAGGCGCCGTGACGTTCTCGCCTTTTGGGAAGCGCCTTCTCTTTCTGACGGGGGGGGAAGGTCAGGTCCTGGATGCCGATGACGGGAGTTCCTTGGCCTCCTTCCGCGTCGGAGCGGATGCGGACCTCTGGCTCAGCGGGCGCTTCGAGAGTGAGGACCGGGTCCGACTCTACTCGCGGATTCGGGACCGGAGCAGGAGGCGCCCGGGTTGGCCCTCCACCCCCCTTCTGGATACGGCCCACGTCGACCTCTGGCGCTTTGATGTCCCCAGCCGAACGCTGACCCGGACGGGTACCCTGGATACCGCCTTCTATTTCTTCTGGCCTGTGCCGACCGGGGATTCGATCGTCGTCCGCTCGGGCCCGAAGGACGCTCGGGGCCTCGACCTCCATGATGGATCCACGGGGGTGAAAAAGGTTCACCTTCTGGAGGGCCAAGAGCGTGTCTGGCCCCTCGTGCTCGCCGACGGCCGGATTGTCTGCACGGCGAGGTCTCGCGGGGAGGCCTCCGATGTCCTGCGCGTGTTTTCGCCGGAAGGATCGCTCTTGAAGTCCATTCCCCTCCCCCCCCGCTTAAAGTTCAGTCCGGTGGATGAACTCGCAGGAGGGAACATCCTCCTCGGGTCCGGCCCCGAGAAGGGCAGAATCTCTGAGGGCGATGCGTACGTCGCAGATCCGGCCTGTGCAACCGCGGAGCCCATCCACGGCCTGCGCATCCATCAAGGCTATCCCCTGGCGGAGGGGCGCCGGATGTCGCCCGAACGCGAAGGGCTCCTGGAGAGTGTGCTCCTTCTGGACAAGGACAACCGCCTCGTTCGGTACGACGTTCGAAGCAGAGAACGTCATCCACTCGTCCGCCTCCCTGCTCCGTCAAAGACCGGCTCGGGATAGACCAGGGAATGGCAACCCAACCGCGGGCGTCGGTGGCCGGTTCCCCCCCCTGGCTTACTTGTCGTAGGGCGCGAAGGCGACGGTGTTGGACGGGTAGTCGAACCACATGGCGAAAAGGTCGAGGACGTCTCGGCGGCCGAGGATCCCGTAGGACGGGAGCCCCCAGCCTCCGCCCAGGGGGGTCACCTGCACGGTCTGCATGTTGAGCCGGGTGTTGCCCAGGACCATGGTGACGTCGGCGGCCACGCCCGAGGCGAAGGCGCCCGACAGGCCGGAGCCCATCTGGGAGCCGAAGCGGGCCGAGTTGATGGTGACGTTCACCTCCCTGGCCCTCTCGGCGGCGATGAAGGTGGCGTAGGCGCCCGTGTCCACGAGGAAGTAGCACCCCGGCCTTCCGTTGACCGAGGTCTCCACGAAGGGCCGGTCGTAGGGCCAGAGGGACTTGACCTTGAAGGCGTCGGGCCCGAGGGCAGCCTTGGGGTCGGTGCCGGCGGGGTGGAGCACGAGCTTGCTGTGCCGGCGGTCGTAGAGGATGCCGTGGCGGCGGAGGAGCGAGAGGGGGATGATCCCGCCCACCTCCTTGAAGAAGTCCTCCTTCTCGCTGATGACCATGGCGGGCACGTGGCGGAGGGTGAGGGGGCCGAATCTCACGGAATCCAGCAGGACCCACTTCGACGTCTGGGAGCCTTCGATGCCCAGCCCGAGGTACTCGGCCGTGGCCACGGGTTTGAGGCCCAGTTCCTCGACCCACTTGGGGCTCACGAGACACAGGTCGGACCCCGAATCGAGAAGCATGAGCTTTTCTTTGGTCCCGTTCACCGCCACGGGCGTGACCACGCGGGTGGAGGTGGTGACGCCCGCCGTGCCGATGTCGCCCGAGCCCCACGTGAGGGAGGAAATGTCGCGGAACTCCGACTTTTCCTTCAGGGGGAGGACGACGGGATAGGCGGCTTCGAGCTTCTCCTCGAAGAGCGATGCGCTTCCGATGGACGCGTACAGGCGCTTGAGTCCCTCGTACTCCTCCTTGTTGGCGGGATCGGCCAGAAGGAGGCGGTCGGCGAGCCGGACTCCCTCCTCGCCCTTGAGGGCGAGGCTGAGCGCCAGCCGCAGGATTCCGACGGGGGGCTTCTCGAACCGGGCCAGGGTCTCGTTCAGAAGGGCCCTGGCCTCGGCCTCCTTGCCGGTGGCGAGGAGGGCGTTCACGGCCCTCCGGCAGGCCGTCTCCGACCAGCCTGGAACGGAGAAGAGGGCCGACCAGTGCTGGACGGCCTGGGGGACCATGGCGAGATGGAAGGCCGATTCGCCGGCGAGAAAGCGGAACTCGGGGCGGTCCGGGTGGCGTCCCGCCAGGGGGACGGCCAGGCGGGCCGCCTCGAGGGGCCTGCCGAGGCCGAGGAGGGCCCGGATCTTTCCCAGGCCGAAGTCCGGGTTCGAGGGGTCGGCCTTCAGGCCTTCCTCGGCGGAGGTCAGGGCTTCCTGGTACCGGCTCTCGTCCAGAAGGCCTTCAATAGTCTGGCTCCGGTCGGCGGGGAGGGGGCCACCCGTCTGGCCACGAACAGCGAGCCCCGCACCCCATACAATCGCGCCCAACAGCCACGCCCCCGCCACCCATCGCTTCATCTCCCGTTCCCCCTTTCGGGTCCCCCCAGGCGGGACCTTTGTGCAAGAGTAGCAGACCGCGAGCGTGTACACTATTGCTCCGGACGGAAGTATCGGACATGTGCAAGGGACTTCTTCGAAGTGAGGATGGGTGGACACCATGGGCGAAGCCGCGGGTCTGCCTGCGCCTGAGCCCCCCGCGGTGGGCTCTGCCCCCCCGGGCGCTGGGCGGGAAGGGGCCAACCCCTCCCCGTCCCAGATAAAGAGACCATGGGCGGCGCCGCAAAGAGGTTCGGACACCTGGCGAGATCCAGGCGGGCGAGGGCCGCGGCGGCATTCCTTCTGGCGTCTATCCCGCTCGTCCTGTGGCTGCGCTGCGGGCCTCTCCCCGAGGGTTTCCTGGACCCTTCCGCCCACCAGTCCACCCAGGTGGTGGACCGCCGCGGCGCTCCCCTCTACGAGAGCCTTTCCGAGCGGGAGGGCCGGAGCGCGTGGCTGGCGCCCGACTCCTTGCCGGCAACTCTCGTAAACGCCACGCTGGCCGCCGAGGACGGGCGCTTCTTCCTCCACCCGGGCCTGGACCCGCTGGCCCTCGGCCGGGCCCTCTGGCACGACGCGAAGGCGGGGCGGATCAAGGAGGGGGGCTCCACCCTCACCCAGCAGGCCGTGAAGCGGCTCATGGGCCGGCCGCGCACCGTGGGCGGCAAGCTGAGGGAAATGGTCTACGCGCTCCGCCTGGAGCACCGGCTTTCCAAGCGGGAGATCCTGGCCCTCTACCTGAATCTGGCCCCCTACGGAAACCAGTTCGTGGGGGCCTCGGCGGCGAGCCGGGGTTACTTCGGCTGTTCGCCCCAAGACCTGACTCCGGCCCAGGCCGCCTTCCTGGCGGGGCTGCCCCAGCGCCCCACGGCCCTCGACCCCTACAAGAACCTGGACTCCGCCCTGGGACGCCAGCGGTGGGTGCTGGGCCGCATGAGGGCCCTGGGGTTCCTGAATGGGGAGGACCATGGCCGGGCGTTGAGGGAGCGCCTGAAGGTGGGCCGTCCGGACCGCCCCTTCCTTGCGCCCCACTTCGTGGAGCGGGTCCTTGGCGGCCTCGAAGGGCGCAGGGCCTCCAGGGTGGAGACGGCCCTGGACCTCGACCTGCAGGGCGACGTCCGGGGAATCCTGGCGGCCGGTCGGGAAGCCCGCCTCGCCCATGGCGCCCACAACGCGGCCGTGGTGGTCCTCCTCAACGAGACGGGCGAGGTCCTGGCCTACGAGGGCTCCGGGGACTACTTCGACGGGGCCCACGGTGGGGCCATCGACGGCGCCGCCTCCCCGCGCCAGCCGGGGTCGGCCCTCAAGCCCTTCACCTACGCCCTGGCCTTCGAGAAGGGCTTCACGCCGGCTTCGGTCCTGCCCGACGTGCCCTCCCATTTCCCCACGGCCCAGGAGGGCGTCCTCTACGCTCCCCGCAACTACGACGGCGTCTTCCGGGGCCCCATGCGGGCGCGGGTCGCCCTGGCGGGTTCGGAGAACGTCCCCGCCGTGTACCTGCTCTCCAAGGTCGGCGTGGCGGACCTCCTGGGCCTGCTGAGGGCGGCGGGGTTCTCGACCCTGGACCGGAACGCGGACTTCTACGGCTTCGGGCTCACCCTCGGGGACGCCGAGGTCCGCCTCGACGAGGTGGCCGCCGCCTACGCGGCCCTGGCCCGCGGCGGCCTCTACCTCCCGCCTCGGCTCGTGCGGCGCGTCCGGTGGAGCGACGGCTCGTCCACTTCCCCGGCCCCCGCCGAACCCCGTCGGATCCTCTCTCCCCGCGCGGCCTTCTGGGCGGCCGATGTCTTGAGCGACCCCTCGGCGAGGGCGTGGGCCTTCGGTTCGGGAGGGAGCCTGGACTTTCCCTTCCCCGTCGCGGTCAAGACGGGCACCTCCCAGGCCTACCGGGACAACTGGTGCGTGGGCTTCACGCGGGAAGTCACGGTGGGGGTGTGGGTGGGCAACTTCGACCGGACGCCCCTGGTGAACTCCTCCGGCGTGACCGGCGCCGGGCCCCTCTTTCACGACGTGCTCGTGGCCGCCCAGCGGCGGGCGACGGGGCGCCTGCCCGGGCCCGCGGACCCGCCCCTCGCGGACCTTCCGGAGGGGCTCTCCCCCCTCGAAATCTGCGCCCTTTCTGGGCTGACCGCTTCGCCCCTGTGCCCGCGGGTGGAGAGGGAATGGCTTCCTCCGTCCGCCGCGCCGGTCTCGTGCTCGTGGCATGGAAAGGGTGGAACGGTGGCCTGGCCCTCCGAGTACCGGTCCTGGGCGCGGAGCGCCGGCCGGCTCGAGGAGGGCGCCACGGCCCTGCCTGCTCCGCCTCCGCCGGGGGGGGAGCGCCGCGCGTCGGCGCCACCCTTGGTCCTGCTCAATCCTCCCGCGGGGGCCGTCTACCTCCTCGACCCCACCCTCCGCCCGGGTTTTCAGACCCTCCCCTTCCGCGCGGCGGCGGAGGGCCCTCCCCGCACCCTCCTCTGGCTCGTAGACGGCGCCGAGGTGGGGCGGGCCTCCTCCGACGGGAGCCTGGACTGGCCCCTGACACGGGGGACGCACGTGGTGGAGGTCCGGGACGGCCGGGGGCACTCGGCCCGGGCGGAGATCGTGGTGAAGTAGGCCCCCCCGGATACGGAAGCGCCCCGCCCAAGGGGCGGGGCGTTTCTTGCTGTCGGTGCGGTCCGGCGGGCCGGCCGCGGGTTACTTGGATTCGGCCGCCGCGGGCTTCTCGAAGAGGGTGGGAGCGAAGCCGGCGTTGACGACCGCCGTCTGGATGACCTGCACGCCCACCTCCTTGTCGCCATCCTTCTGCACGGTCTTGAAGGGGATCTGGAGGCCGGAGACATCCCGGTAGTCGGAGAAGATCTCGGTCATGACCTTGGGTCCCTCCTGGGTCAGGACCCGGCGGCGGGCGCCGAGGACGGTCTTTCCGTCGGGGGAGAGGTAGAGGCGGACCTTCTCCGCGGGGGCCCGGAGGTAGACCTCCTCGGTTTCCTGACCCTCGAAGGTCGTCTTGCCGAGGGCCTGGGCCTCGACCTTGCCGTCGAGGAGGGCCTGCCACAGGAGGACGAAGCCGCCGTCCAGCCAGATCCCCTGCTTCATTTCCTCGGCGGTGGAGGCGGGGTGGAAGCGGTGCTGGTTCCCCACGGCCATCCACGCATTCTTGCCGTCGAAGACCTGGGCCATGGTTCCCATGGGCGTCTCGATGGTGCTGTGGGAGCGGCCGGGCAGGGCGAAGACGGTCTTGACCTTGAGGTCCATCGCCCCCATGGGGGAGTGGACGGAGACGTTGCCGGTGGTGGTGAGGTCGTTGAAGGAGCGCAGGGCCTTCTCGGCGCTGGCGGCGGCGGCCTTCCGGAGGAGGGCCTTCCCCTGCTCGAGGGCCTCGGGCGTGGCCTCGGGGAGGGTCTCCTTGGCCGGCGGATCGGGGATCGTGATGTCCAGGGTCTTCACCGGTCCGAACTCCGAGAGGGGCCGGTCGAACTTCTCCTGAATCCCGATGGCGATGACGGCCAGGTCTTCGACCCGCAGGTGCTTTTTGGCCGCGGCGAGGACGTCGTCCTTCGTCACCTTCTCGATGGCGTCGCGGAGGCGGGCGTTGAAGTCGGCGGGGTATCCGTAGAAGTCGTAGGTCAGGAGCCGGTTCACGATCTTGTCCGTGGAATCGAACTCGAAGGCGTAGGAGTTGAGGTAGCCCTTCTTGGCCCGGTCCAGCTCCTCGTCGGTGACGGGCTCGACGCGGATCTTCTTCAACTCGTCGAGGAGGGTCTCCAGGGCCAGGGCCGTGGTGGAGGGCTTGGTGGAGGTGAAGAAGTAGAAGGCCCCGGGGTGGTCGTAGGCCGGCACCATGAACCCGCCGGCTCCGTAAGCCAGGCCCTTGAGGGTGCGGATCTGGGTGAAGAGACGCGAGGCCATGCTCCCGCCGAGGATCTCGGAAAGCATGTTGACCGCCGGGAAGTCGGGATCGTCGAGGCGGAGCCCCAGGAGGCCGGCGAAGAGGAAGGTCTGCTCGATGTCCTTCTTCTCGATGTAGTTCACCGAGGGCTCGGGCGGGAAGAGGAAGGGCTCGGGGATCTCGGGCCGGGGGCCGGAGGCCTTCCAGGAGGCGAAGGCCGCGGCCAGCTTGTCCTTCATGGCCGCCGTGTCGAAGTCGCCCCAGACGGCGAGGTGCGCGTTATCGGGCCGGTAGTACGCGCCGTGGAAGGCGAGGAGGTCCTCCCGGGAGAGGTTCTCCACGTCGGCGTATTCGATTTGGCGGGCGTAAGGCGAGCCGGCTCCGTAGATGACCTTGAGGATCTCCCGCCGGGCGATGTTCATCACCTCGTCGTTGCGCCGAGCGATGACGCTGTTGAGGTGCGTCTTGGCCAGGTCCACCTTGTCCCCGGCGAAGGCCGGGGAGGCCAGGAACTCCACGTAAAGCGGCAGGACCTGGTCGAAGTTCTCCTTGAGCGTCTTGGCGGAAAGGGACCCGTACGCGTCCGAAACGCCGGACTCGATGGAGGCGCCGATGCGCTCCAGGAACTCGTCCACCTTGTCGCCGCTCAGGCTCTGCACGCCGCCCGTGCGGTGGGACTCGCCGAAGAGGTCCGACAGGCCGGTCTTGCCCGCGGGCTCGGCCACCTTGCCGCCGCGGACCAGGGCGCGCATCTGGATGACGGGAAGCTCGTGGTCCTCCACGAGGATCACCTTGAGGCCGTTGGGAAGCTGGACGCGCTCCACCGCGGGCATCTTGATTTCGTTCAGCTTGGGATACTTCAGGGCGTCGATGGGGCGGGGCTTCTGGGCCCCCGCCGCGAGGACGGGCGCGGCGAGGAGCAGGGCGAGGGCGCCAAACAGGGGTTTCCTTTTCGTGATGTCCATGGCAGCCTCCTCAGTTCGCCGGGTCGGGGACCGTCTCGATGAGGCCCACGGTGCGGTTGGATTTCAGGAAGAGGGTCTTGGCCACGCGCTGGATGTCCTCCGCCGTCACGGCGTCGATCTTGTCCAGGGCCTTGAACATCTCGCGCCAGTCCCCGTGGACGTTCTGCGCCATGGCGAGCTGGATGCCCAGGCCCACGTTGGAGTCGATGGAGTCGATGAACTTCATCTTGGCCCGGGCCTTCACGCCGTCGAGCTCCTCCTGGGTCACCGGTTCCTTCTGGAGGCGGTCCAGCTCCGCGTAGATGGCGGCCTCGCACTCGGCGTTGCTCTTGCCCTTGTTGGGCACGGCGAAGATCACGAAGAGGCCGGGGTACTTCTCGCCCTCGATGGTGGGCATGGAGGCCGTCTGCACGGCGAGCTTCTTCTCCTTGACGAGGGCGGTGTACAGGCGGGAGGACCGGCCTCCGCCCAGGATGTCCGCCAGGGCCTCGTAGGCGGCGCTGTCGGGATGGGTCACGGCGGGGCGGTGGTAGCCGATCACGAGGAAGGGCTGGGCCTTGTCCTCCATGATGACGCGCTTTTCGGCCCGCTGGGGAGGCTCCACGGTGACCGGCCCCTCGGGCTTGACGCCCGCCGGGATCCGGCCCAGGTGCTTTTCGAGCACGGGTAGCAGGGCCCCCGGATCCACGTCCCCCACCACGGCGCAGGTGAGGTTCCTGGCGCGGTAGTAGGTGTTGAACCAGTTCATGGCGTCCTGTCGGGAGATGTGCTGCAGGTCGCTCATGTGCCCGATGACGAAGGAGCGGTACATGTGGGCCTTGTAGGCCACGGGGAAGAAGTCGTCGAAGAGGCGGCCGGTGGGGCTGCTCTCCCCCATTCGCTTCTCCTCCATGATCACGTCCTTTTCCTTGTAGAACTCCCTCAGGACGGGGTTGGAAAAGCGGTCTGCCTCCAGGGCGGCCCAGAGCTCGGCCTTGTTGGAGGGCAGGGAATAGAAGTAGACGGTCTGGTCGAAGGCGGTGAAGGCGTTGATGCCCTGGGCGCCTTCGCGTTCGATGATCTTGTCGAACTCGCCCGTTTCCGAGTACTTCTGGGCTTCTTCCTGGGCGGCCTTGAAGGCGGCTTCCAGGGACTTCAGGCGCTCGGGATCGGGCGCAGGCCGGCGGTTCCGTTCGGCGCGGAGGGCCAGGAAGGCCTCGTCCTCCGCCTTCATGGCGGCGAGTTCCTTCTCGATGTCCTTGGTGCCCACGGAGGTGGTGCCCTTGAAGGCCATGTGTTCGAAGATGTGCGCGAGCCCCGTGGCGTTCTGCTGTTCGTTCACGCCGCCCACGTCGGCGTAGGTCACGAAGGAGGCCACGGGGGCCGAGGGCCTCGGCAGGATGATCACCTTCAACCCGTTGGGCAGGGTCTTTTCGACGACCCTTCCCTGCAGATCCTTGAAGCCCTCCGCCCGCAAGGCCGCGGAGATGCCCACGGCCAGCAAAGGCACGCAGAGGGCCGCGAAACGCCTCTTCCACGTCATGCCCGATTCTCCTTTCCGATTCATGCGCAACGTTCCGATGAACGGCCGCCGCATTCCCTCCCCGCCGACTCCCATGGGGACTGCCGCGGATGATTGCAAACTTCTTTATACGGAGAGAAAGGGCCGGAGGTTTCGAGACGGTTCGGGCGGCGCTCCCGGTCCTCAACGGTTCCTTTTTCCGAGGGGCGGTTTCCCTGTATGCTGGACCGGGAAGGAGGGCCGGATGCGACCTCTGAATCCTGCCGAACTCGAGATCGATCTTCTCTGCAAGGGCATCCGCGTGGATCCTCGCGCCGTGGAGGGGGACGCCCGGTTTCTGGCCAAGGTGCGGGCGGGGTTGGGATCGGGCCTCGAGTTGTGTCTCCCGGCGGCCCACAAGACGATTTGGGTCAACGTGCCGGTGGAAGAGCCCTTCGCGGCGTCTTCTCCCTACTCTCTCGAGCGGCGGGACGGGGGCTACGCCGTGTCCGACGCCCGAGAGGAGGGACTCATCTATCCCGTGCGCCTGCCGGCCCAGCCCTCCTGGTACGGCCGGCGGACCTCCCGCGGGACCCTCATGAGCCAGGTGGGCGTCCTCCAGGGGACCTACCTGGGAATTTACGTGGGGAGGGTCTGCCAGTTCTGGTCCGCCCGGCCCTCCCTCAACTGCCGCTTCTGCGCCACGGGCCTCAACGTGGGGGTCACGGAGGAGGCCGAAAAGGACATTCAGGACGTGGTGGAAACGGCCCTCGCCGCCAAGCGGGAGAGCGGCGTCACCTTCGTCCACTTCAACTCGGGGGACCAGGCGGGCGGGGGGCTGAAGACGGTGGAGCCCTACGTCCGGGCCGTGAAGGACCGGGTGGGAGCCCTCGTGGGCGTGCAGGTCCTGCCCGAGAAGGACCTCTCCCAGTACGACCGCCTCATCGACGCGGGAGCGGACCACTTCTCCTTCTGCTACGAGTTTCAGGACCCCGGCTGGTTCGAACGGGTCTGTCCCGGCAAGGCCGCCACGGTGGGCCAGGAGGCCTTCTTCCGGGCCATGGAGTACACGGCGAAGAAGATGGGGAAGGGGCGAAACTCGGGGGAGATCATCGCCGGCCTGGAGCCCCTGGAGAAGACCCTGGAGGCCATCGACTTCATCACCTCCCTGGGCTGTTTCCCCACGGTGTGCATCTTCCGGCCCCTTCAGGGTACGGCGATGGAGAACGAACCCTCGCCCCGTTTCGAGGACATGGTCGTGGTCATGCGGAGGGTCTTCGAATCCTGCATGGAGAGGGGGCTTCCCGTGGGCATGGCGCCGAATATCGAGGTGAGCCTCATCGTCAATCCCGATGACGCCAGGGACCTCGTGCCCTGGAGCTGGAGGAAGGCCTTCTACGTGGCCCGCCTGAGGGCCGTGAAGGCGCTGGCGAGGCCCTATTTCGCCCTGAAGATGCGCCCGAGAAAGCCCGCCTGACGCGCTCGGGCGGTCCTTCGAGGAGTGGCCATGCGCTGGACGGAGAACACCGCGAAAGCCCTCTGCGCGGCCTGCGGGGTCGGGGTCGTCCTCCTCGGCGCGGCGGGCGCCTCGGCCCTGCTCGAGGCCAAGGGAATCCTCAGGCTGCCCGCCCTGCCCGAGCCCTGGGGCGGGATCGCCCTGTGGACGCTCCTTGCGCTGAGCCTTCTCTTCGCCCTGGACAAGGGGATTCCCAGGGAATCCCCGTGGGAGATCCGGCTCCTGTGGATGCGGAGGGCGCTCTTTTTGACCGCCCTCGTGACGGTGCTGCTGGTGTCGAAGTTCGGGGGCCGATGACGGCCCGGTAGGAAAGGAACCGCCATGAAAGCCGTGGTCATTCCTAAATACGGGGACGCCTCCCTCTTGGAGGTCCGTGAAGTCCCGGCCCCACCGTGCGGGCCCGGGACTCTCCTCGTGGACGTGCGCGCCGCCGGCGTCAACTTCGCCGACGTGCTTTCCAGGCTGGGAATCTACAAGGCGGCGCCCAAGCCGCCCTTCGTTCCCGGAATCGAGGTGGCGGGCGTCGTGGAAGCCACAGGACAAGGTGTTAGGGCCTTCAAGCCCGGGGACCGGGTCATGGCCTTTTGCACCTTTGGGGGCTACGCGGAGAAGGTGGCCGCGCCCGAGGCCTTCGTCTTCAGACTCCCAGAGGACATGGGGTTTCCCGAAGCGGCGGCCTTTCCGGTCCAGTACCTGACGGCCTGGCACGCCGTCCACCAACTGGCCCACGTCCGCGAGGGGGAGACGGTCCTCGTCCACGCCGCGGCAGGCGGGGTGGGCATCGCCTGCCTCCAACTGCTGAGGCATGCGGGCGCGAGGGTCTTCGCCACCGTGAGCAGCGAACCAAAGGCCGCCGTCGTGAAGGAGGAGTATCCCGAGGCCGTCCCCATCCTCTACACCCAGGAGGACTTCGCCGTGCGGATCCGGAAGGATTCGGGGCGGGGGGTGGACGTGGTCCTGGACTCCATCGGAGGCGACACCTTCCACAAATCCTGGGGTCTCCTGGAGCCTTACGGCCGCCACGTCCTCTTCGGGGCCGCAGCGGCGGTGAAGCCCGGAGCCATCGCGCGGCTGGGCGCTTTGTGGCGCTTGAGGCGCATGCTCCTGGTTTCGCCCCTCGCCATGATCGACAAGAACCGCACCCTCTCCGGCTTCAACCTCTACCACATGGCCTCCCGCAGCGACCTTCTGAGAGAGGCCGCCGCGCGGATGCTCGATCTGCGAGTCCAGGGGGTCGTGAAGCCCCGCGTGGGGCTCGCCCTTCCCCTGGAGAAGGCCGCCGAGGCTCACCGCCGCATGCAGGACCGGCGCACCGTCGGAAAGGTCGTCCTCACCGTCGGGTAGAGCGGGAGGCGAGGCGGACCTCAGAGGAAGAGAGGGAACGGGCCGACCCATTCCCTCCGGTTACCGGTCGCCCGTGTCGCCGGTTGCGCCGGATCCCCTTGCCAAGAGGGGGCAAACTGGGCTAAAATCCTCTTTTGCTAGGAGGTTTTGCTCCATGAAGAAGGCCATTCACCCCGCATACCACGAAGTCACCGTGACGTGTGCCTGCGGGAACACGTTTCCGACCCGCTCCACGAAGAAGGACCTGAAGGTGGAAATCTGCTCCAATTGCCACCCCTTCTTCACGGGCAAGCAGAAATACCTGGACACCGCGGGCCGGATCGAGAAGTTCAACCGCAAGTACAAGAACAAGTCGGAGTAGACCGTCCCTCCCATGATCGAATCCGGCGGTGCCCTGTCCCGGGCGACGCGGAGGGTGTTTCTGCCCCTCCTGGCCGAGGGGAGCGTGTTGGTGGGCGGGCAGGCGGTGATCGAGGGGGTCCTCATGCGGCTCCCCAAGACCTACGCCGTGGCCGTCCGCGACCCGAAGGGCGACGTCCAGGTCAAGAAGGAGCGGCTTCTGGAGACCGCCCGCGGCCGCTTCGGAAACCTCCCCGTGGTGCGGGGCTCGGTCATTCTCTTCAAGTCCCTCATGCTGGGCATCTCGGCCCTGAACTACTCGGCCGAAGTGGCCATGGCCGAAGAATTGAAGGAGGGAGAGAAGCCCGCCGCCGCCTCCACCTGGTCCCTCGTTCTTACGGTGGCGCTCTCCCTGGCGCTGGGGGTGCTCCTGTTTTTCTACCTGCCCCTCGTGGCCACGCAGTTCATTTCCACGCGCTGGACCCTGGCCCAGAACTCCATCGGCTTCAACCTGGTGGACGGGGCCCTGAGGGTGGCGGTCTTTCTGGTCTACATTCTCGGCATCTCACTTGCGAAGGACATCCGAAGGGTCTTCGCCTACCACGGCGCCGAACACAAGGTGGTCTTCACGTGGGAGGCGGAGGAAGACCTCACGGTGGAAAACGCGCGCCGGCACGTGCGCCTGCACCCGCGGTGCGGAACCTCCTTCCTCCTCTTCGTCATGGTGGTGTCCATCCTGGTCTTCTCCCTCGTCCCCCACTCCTTCCCGTTCTGGGCCAAGGCCCTGGCGCGGATCGTCTTTCTGCCTCTCATCGCGGGGATCTCCTACGAGCTGATCCGCTTCACGGCCAAGTTTCCGAAAAGCCCGTGGGTGCGCCCCCTCCTCTGGCCGGGCCTCGCCTTCCAGCTCCTCACCACGCGCGAGCCCGACGACTCCATGCTCGAGGTGGCCCTCAAGGCCCTGAGCGAGGCGCGGGATCTGGACGCGGAAGCCGCCGCGGCCTGAGGCGGAAGGAGAGACTCCATGGACCCGGCTATCCTCTCGCGCCTCGACAGCCTCGTTCAGAGGCGGAACGAAATCGCCGATCAGCTGGGCCGGCCTGAGGTGATGGGCGATTCCGCCCGCTTCCGAGAACTCTCCAAGGCCTACGCGGACCTGGGCGACACCGTGCAGACCTACCTCCACTACCGGAAGGCGCTCTCCGATTATGAGGGCGCCAAGGAACTCGCCTCGGGAGAGGATGCCGAGCTGGCCGCCATGGGGCGCGAGGAGGCCGAGGCCCTCGCTCCGCGCCTCGAGGAGCTCGAGCGGGCCCTCATGGTCTGCCTTCTGCCCACCGATCCGAACGATGCCAAGAACGCCATCCTCGAGATCCGCGCAGGGACGGGCGGCGAGGAGGCGGCCCTTTTCGCGGGGGACCTGTTCCGGATGTACGCCCACTACGCCGAGCGGCGGGGCTGGAAAATCGAGGTCCTGGACGAGAGCCGGACGGACCTCGGCGGCTTCAAGGAAGTGGTGTGCTCCCTGTCGGGCGAGAGGGTCTACTCGCGCCTCAAGTTCGAGGCCGGCGTCCACCGGGTCCAGCGCGTGCCTTCCACCGAGGCCCAGGGCCGGATCCACACCAGCGCCGTCACCGTGGCGGTCCTGCCCGAGGCCGAGGAGATCGACGTCCAGATCGACGAGAAGGACCTCCGCATCGACCGCTTCTGCTCCTCGGGTCCCGGCGGCCAGAGCGTCAACACGACCTACAGCGCCATCCGCATCACCCACCTGCCCACGGGCCTGGTGGTCTCCTGCCAGGACGAGAAGAGCCAGATCAAGAACAAGGCGAAGGCCCTCAAGATCCTCCGCTCCCGGCTCCTCCAGATGGAGGAGGAGAAACGCATGGCTCAGCTCAGCGCCACGCGCAAGTCCATGGTCCGCTCAGGCGACCGCTCGGAGAAGATCCGGACCTACAACTTCCCCCAGAACCGTTGCACGGACCACCGCATCAACCTCACGATCCACCGCCTCTCGGACATCCTCGACGGCGACATGGACATGCTCCTCGAGCCCCTCGTCCAGACCTTCGAGGCCGAGCGCCTCGAAGCGGAATTCGCCAGGGCCGTGAAGTAAGCAATCCTTACCGGGGGAGAATCTCGTCCTCATGGATGGATAGCTTTCCCAATGCGAAAGCGAGGGCGGCTATGCCTTGACTGTGCGTACTAAATCGTATACATTCGAATTTGAGGTGTACACATGGCCGAAAGACAACCATCTGTTGCAGTGACGGCAAGGCTATCCAGGAAGGAGGTGGAAAGCCTGGACCGCCTGGCCAAGAGCAGGAGACGCACCCGCTCTCAATTGGTTCGCGAGGCGGTGGCGGCCTACGTGGGGGAAAGCGCTGAATACGATCTCGCCCTGGAGCGTTTCCGCGACCCGCAGGATAAAGTCCTCAGCGGCGACGAACTCTGGGCCTCCTTGGGCTGGTCGTGACCTACGAGGTTCGTTGGAAAGCCAGCACTCGACAAGATCTCAAAGGGCTGGGACGGGAGGCCGCGGGAAGGGTGCGCACCTTCGTGGAGAGAAAGCTGGCGAAGGACCCGAGAATGGGCGAACCGCTCCAGGGCCGTTGGCGCCCCCTCTGGCGGGCCCGGACGGGCGATTACCGGGTCCTTTACGCTTTCAGCGACAAAGAACTATGGATCCTCGTCGTTCGCATAGCGCACAGGAAGGAATCCTACCGGTAAGGGCAAGCGGCCTGTCCACCGGGTGAAGGAGCGGCCGAGGGGTCGGACAGTCTTCTTTGGAGGTCCCCGTGGACCTGGGGCTCAAGGGCAAAGTGGCGCTGGTCTGCGGATCCAGCGCGGGCATCGGCAGGGCCGTGGCGGAGGCCCTGGCGGCGGAGGGGTGCGATCTGTTCCTCGTGGCCAGGCGGGAGGAGGCCCTGGCCGGGCTTTCGGGGGACCTTCGCCGCCGCTTCGGCGTCCGCGCCCTCTTCCGGGCCGCGGACCTGTCGGACAACGGGGAAATCTCAACGGTCCTGAAAGACCTCCACGAAGGATACGGCCGCTGTGACGTGCTCTTCGCCAACGCGGGCGGGCCGCCCCCCGGTTCGGCCGCCTCGCTCCTCACGGAGGAGGCCCTTCGCAAGGGGTGGGAGCTGACCTTCCTGTCGGCGGCCCGGCTCATCCGCGGGGTCCTGCCGGGCATGCGGGAACGCAAGTGGGGCCGGATCGTGGCCCTCACGTCCGTGTCCGTATGGGAACCCATCGCGGGCCTTGCGCTCTCGAATGTTTACCGGCCCGCCGTCACGGGGCTCCTCAAGACCCTGGCGGCGGAGGTGGCGGCCGACGGCGTCACGGTCAACAGCGTGTGTCCGGGCTACACCCGGACCGAGCGGCTGGAAGACCTGGCCTCCGCCACCGCGGAGCGCGAGGGCACCGCGCCGGAATCCGTGCGCGCCGCCTGGGCGACCTCCATTCCCGCGGGCCGCCTCGGCGAGCCGGAGGAGATCGCGGCCGCCGTGGCCTTCCTCTGCTCCGAGAGAGCGTCCTACGTCACCGGCACGGCCCTGCCCGTGGATGGGGGCAGAACCCGCTTCCTGCTCGGGTGAGCACTTGCTCTTCGGCGCCAGGCGGAGAGGCCTTGGGCCGGACGAGTACCGCGTCACCCGCTCTGGAGGGCGGGGAGCGGGCGGCCCGGTCCGTCCCCATCGCTGGATCGGCTCGCGGGGGCCGTTTGACAGCGGCCTCCGGCGGCATTATCTTGGCCCCTTTGATGCTGGGGGACCTGTTTGAATCCATCGTCGAGGGGTGCCCGACCGCGGTTCGGCCGGGGTGCGCGCCCCGTCCGCGGCCGCTGAGGGGCCGGCGGGATTCTCGGCGCAAGCCGACCCGCCCTGAAACGCACTTTCCCCCTGGAGGGGGAAGGAGGGAGGAATCGAATGGCTGAGGTCATCACCCACGACGTCCTGATCTTGGGGACGGGGCTCGCCGGACTCCGCGCCGCCGTGGAGCTGTCCATCCGAACGGGGGGCACGGCGAACATCGGCGTGGTTTCCAAGGTTCAGATCATGCGCTCCCATTCGGTTTGCGCAGAGGGGGGCACCGGGGCCGTCATGCGTCCCGAGGAGGGCGACAGCTTCGACCTGCACGCCTGGGACACGGTGAAGGGATCCGATTTCCTCGCCGACCAGGACGTGGTGGAGCGCTTCGTCCGGACCATGCCCGACGAGATCCGCCTCCTCGAGCACTGGGGCCTCCCTTGGTCCCGCCGAGAGGACGGGCGGATCATGCAGCGGCCCTTCGGCGGTCACTCCTTCCCGCGCTCCTGTATGGCGGCCGACAAGACGGGATTTTTCGAAATGCAGGCCCTCTACGACACCCTCCTGAAGTATAGAAACTTCCGGAGGTACGACGAGGTCTTCGCCACGAAGATCCTCACCGAGGGCGGCCGCTTCGCCGGGCTGTGCTGCATCGACATGCCCACGGGCGAGTTCCTGGTGATCCGGGCCAAGGCGCTTCTCCTGGCCTCGGGCGGCCTGGGCAACCTCTACGGCTTCACGACCTACTCCCAGGCCGTGACGGGCGACGGCCAGATCCTCGCGTGGGAGGCGGGGCTTCCCATGGAGGATCCGGAGTTCCTGCAGTTTCACCCCACGGGCCTGATCCCCTCGGGGATCCTCATGACCGAAGGATGCCGGGGCGAGGGCGGGTACCTGAGGAACAACTCGGGGGCCCGCTTCATGGAGAACTACGCGGCCAAGTTCATGGAGCTCGCGCCCCGGGACATCGTCTCCCGATCGGAGATGACGGAGATCCTGGAGGGGCGGGGCTTCCCCGGCCCGGACGGCCTGGACTACATCCACCTGGACCTCACCCACCTCGGGGCCGACCGGATCAACAAGCGCCTGCCCCTCATCCGCGAGGTCTGCATCAAGTTCCTGGGCCTCGATCCCATCGAGAAGCCCATCCCCATCCGCCCGGTGGCGCACTACTCCATGGGCGGAGTCGAGGCGGACATCGACGGCCGCACGCGCATCGAGAACATCTGGGCCGCCGGGGAGGTGGCCTGCCACTCCCTCCACGGCGCCAACCGGCTCGGGTGCAATTCGACGGCCGAGTGCCTGGCCTGGGGAGGCATCACGGGAGCCAACATCGCCGCCTACCTCAAGCCGGGACCGAAGCTTTCGGGCTACTCCGAACAGGAGGCCAAGGACGAGGAGGGTCGCCTTTTCAAAGGGCTCCTGGAAAAGCAGGGCGACGAAAACCCGTACCACATCCGCCGGGAGCTCCGCCGCGTCATGGACGAGCACGCCGGCGTCTACCGGAGCGGCCCTTCCATGGAGGCCGGGCTCAAGAAAGTCGCGGAACTGAAGGACCGGTTCTCCCGCGTCTCCATCAAGGACAAGGGGCGGGTCTACAACTCCAACCTCATGCACACCATCGAGACGAGCAACCTCCTCACCCTCGCCGAGATCCTGCTGTTGGCGGCCCACACGCGGCAGGAGTCGCGAGGCGGCCACGCAAGGACCGACTTCAAGACGAGGGACGACGAGAACTGGTTGAAGCACACCCTGGTCTTCAACGACGGCGGGAAGCCCAAGCTGGACTACAAGGACGTGACGATCACCCTTTGGAAGCCCGTCGAGAGGAAGTACTAGGGAGGGGAGGAGGGCCGGCGGCTTCGCCGGCGGCCCGGGAGTCGACTACTGGAGATTCCGGACACCCAGCCAAGGAGTTCGGAATTCGAAACGGAGGCGGAGATGGCCGATCGAAAACGGCACGACAACCGGCTCGGGATTTGGGGCTGGCTGGGAGGCGGCCGGTGGGGCGTGGAGCGGTACGCGTACGCCCTGCACCGGATCACGGGCTTGAGTATCCTGCTCTACTTTCTCATGCACATCGTGGTGACGAGCCTCAGGGCCAAAGGCATCTACCTGTGGACCGATGGCGGCATGCTCCACAAGCCCATTTTCCGGGTGGGGGAGTTCATGGTGTTCCTGGCCTTCGCCTACCACGCCTTCAACGGTCTGAGGCTGGTGCTCGTGGAGCTGGGCTTCGCCGTGGGCAGGCCCATCGAGCCCGTGTATCCCTACAGGACGTCCCTGAACGTCCAGCGCCCCCTGCTGATCGTCATGATGATGCTGGCGGGGCTCTTCGTGGTGTTGGGAGGGGCCGAGTTCCTCGCGGCCCTGTCCAAGTAGGAGGTCGGCCGTGAGCGAGACGAAATTCTGGACCTGGCACATGCTGGCCGGCGTTGTGATCCTTCTGCTCCTTGGGTTCCACATGGTGTACACCCACGCCGGAAACCTGACGGGTATCGCCGTGGCCGACCGGAGCGAGGAGGCCGTCTCCCAGGCCAACTCCCTGGCCCGGGACGCCCAGCCGCTCTACCCGGTGTTCTTCACGCTCTTGTTGGGGATCGCTCTCTACCACGGTCTCTACGGGCTCAAGAACATCCTCTTCGAACTCACGCTCAAGCCCGCGGTGGAAAAGGCCATTTCGGCGATCCTCCTGCTAGCGGGCCTGGGCCTCTTCGGGCTGGGGACCTGGGCGGCGTGGACCGTCCATTTCGCCGCAGCGGCCGGGGGGAGGGGCTGACCATGGCGGGAAAAGCAACCGAAGTGATCGACGTCGTCTTCAGCGTCCGCAGGTACACGCCGGAAAAGGACCCGGCGCCCTATTTTCAGAACTTCACGGTGCCCGTGAAGCCGGGCATGACGGTCCTGGAGGGCCTCCACTACATCAAGGAGAACCTGGACCCGACCCTGGTCTGGCGGTACTCCTGCCGCATGGGGGTCTGCGGCTCCTGCGGGATGCTCCTCAACGGGCGCCCCATGCTGGCCTGCAATACGCAGATTCTGGACATCGCCGACAAGGCGCTCGCCGTGGCTCCCCTGCCGAACTTCGACGTGGTGAGGGACCTGGTTCCCGACCTCGTGACCATGTTCGACAAGCACCGCTCCCTGATGCCCTTCATCGTAAGGGACGAAGCCGAGCTCAATGACCCGGCGGGTGAGTACGAGCAGTCTCCCGAGGAATTGGAGGAATACCTCCAGTTCAGTTTCTGCATCCGCTGCGGCTGCTGCATGGCCGCCTGTCCCACCCTCGCCACGGACGTTCGCTACCTGGGGCCCATGCCCCTCGCCCAGGCCTACCGGTACAACGTGGACACGCGGGATGGCGCGCGCAAGGAGCGGTCCGCCGTGGCGGGCTCGGGCCACGGGGCCTTCCGATGCCACTACGCCGGCGAATGCTCCCGCGCCTGCCCCAAGGGCGTGGACCCGGCCAAGGCCATCCAGCACCTCAAGAGGCAGCTCGTCCTCGACTACCTCCACCTCTCCCGCAAGCACAAACCGTGCGACAAACTGCACGGTCCGGGCAAGCTCCCGAGAGATCCCAAGATCCCCGAGGCGCCCCCGTACACCGTGGGCAAGTAGCCCGGCGGAGGTCCTTCCACGAGACGCCCCGGTCTCCGGACTGGGGCGTTTCGCTTGGATGCACTCCCAGGGCGCCTGCGGGGGAGGCTGCAACTCAAGTCTTTTCAGTGTAATGGCTTCTCTACATCCGGAAGGTCCGGTCCGGGCCCAAAAAGCCCTTGACACCCCGTTTTAGCCTGTTTTAACCTGACCGCGTATCTTTTCTTTTGGAAGAGGAGGATCGGATGAGGATGAGAGGATTGGTAGGGGTCCTGCTACTGTTGGCGGCCACCGGCGCCTTCGCGTCCGGCACGCAGGTCTACGAACAAGGGTCCAAGGCCTCGGCCCTGGCCGGAGCCTTCGTCGCCCAGGCCGACGACCCGAGCGCCGTCTTTTACAACCCCGCCGGGATGGCCTTCCAGAAGGGCATGAACTTGTCCTTCAACCTGACGTACATCCGGGCGGACGTGAAGCACCTCAGCCCCACCTACGGCACGTTCCAGAACAACGCAAAGAACTTCTTCCTGCCGTCGTTCTTCTTCACCATGCCCATCAACGACAAGATCACCTTCGGCCTGAGCAACACGGCCCCCTTCAACCTGGCCACGGATTGGGCCGACGACTTCAACGGCCGCTTCGCCGGGCGCCACTCCAAAATCGTCACGTTCCAGGTGCGGCCCGCGGTCTCCTTCAAGCTGGACGACCACAACGCGGTGGCCATCGGCCTCGACTACTACGACTCCGAGATCAACCTGATCCGGAGCGCCAACACTTCGGCCATCTCCACCGCCATCAACCCCCACCGGCTCCCCTCGCCGCCCTTCCCGCCGGGCATTCCCTTCTACCGCTTCTCCGAGGTGAGCCTCGATACGCACGTCCGCGACCAGGCGCTGGGCTGGAACGTGTCCTACATGGGCCAGTGGGACCACCTGTCCCTCGGCCTCTTCTACCACAGCAAGGCGAAGTTCGACTACGACGGCCACGTCTCCTTCGAGGTGCCCGCGTCCCTCCGGTCCGTCAGCTACCTGTTCCCGGGACAGGGCGTCAATCTGAGCCTCACGTCGGTTCCGGCCAGCGCCCGTCTGGGCCTGGGCTACAAGTGGGACAAGTGGCGCGCCGAGGTGGACCTCAACTGGACCCAGTGGAGCACCTGGGGCACGGCGCCGGCCCACTTCCAGAAGCCCACCTCCTTCCACGGCTCGCCGGTGGTGGCGAACGAGACCTTCGTCTTCAACTGGAAAGACGGCTACACCTATCGCGTGGGCGCCAGCTACCAGTACAGCGACCACTACACGATCAACTTCGGCGCCCTCTATGATGAGACGGCCATCGGCAACAACGAGCGCTCCCCGCTCCTGCCCGACCAGGCTCGCTGGGCCTTCACTTTCGGCACCAGCTACAAGAAGGGCCACTGGGGGCTGGACTGGTACGCCATGTACCTGAAGTGGAACAACGCCCACGTGACCGAGTACAACCACTACCGGTCCGACAGCACGGGCCTTCCGCTCGTGGTGGTGCCCGTCTACGGCCAGCTCTATCCCACTTCGTACGACATCGTTCCGGACGGAAAGTACAAGGGCCAGGCCTACCTCTACGGCGTGTCCCTCAGCTACCGCTTCTAGACCGGACCGAACTTCGGGCTTGAATCGGGGCCGCCTTCGGGCGGCCCCTTTTCGTCTTGGCCACATGACACCTGAGGGGGTAGAATCCGGGTGCGGAAGGTCCGCACGCAGGCTCAGCTTTCTGTAAGGAGGCCGGCATGCCGAGTCGTGGATTCTGGACTGCGTGGCTGTTCGTGGCCTCGGGACTTCTGTGCGCCGCACAGTCGCCCGATTTCTCCAACATCGTCCTGATCGGAGACAGCCTGACGGCGGGATTCGTGGACGGCGGGCTCCACGAGCACGGCCAGGAGCATGCCCTGGGAAGCCTCATCTCGGAGCAGGTGGGCCACCCCGTCACCAACCCCCTCGTCTCCTATCCGGGCATTCCCATCTGCCTGACCCTCGCGGGCTTCGACGCCAACGGGCTTCCCATCCTAGTTCCCGCCGGGACGACCATGGGGTCCCTCCTGAACCCCCTCCAGCAGCCCACCAACCTGGCCGTTCCCGGGCACACCTCCCTGGACTGCCTCTCCAAAGCACCGGAGGGAGCCCCCGACTCCCTGACGGACCTCATCCTCGGCTTTCCCGGCCACTACCTGGGAGGGCAGCCGGCCCTCAGCCAGGTGGAGCTCGCCGCCCAGTTGAATCCCACCTTCGTCCTTCTCTGGATCGGCGCCAACGACGCTCTGGGAGGGGCCCTCTCCGGGGATCCGGCCAACACCATTCCCACGAGCGTCTTCTCCCAGACCTTTCCCGCCATCCTGGAGGCCCTTCTGGCCACGGGGGCCCAGGCGGTCGTGGGGAACATCCCCGATCCCACGGTGGTTCCGGCCCTCACCTCGGGAAGGTACCTCAAGGACCTGGGCGTCCCCCTCCGGGTCCTGAGAATCACGCCCGCCGATTACGTCACCCCCGCGGGCATGGCCCACGTGAAGGCCATCCTGGCCGGCACGGCCCAGGGCCCCCTGGATCCTTCGGAGGTGCTGACCCGGAAGGAAGCGGAGAAGATCAAGAAGCTCGTGATCGAGGACAACAAGGTCATCGCGAAGGCCTGCAAGGCCGCCGGTGTCCCCGTGGTGGACGTCTTCAAGGAATTGAAGCTCATCCACAACCGCGGGTACGAACTGCCCAACGGACAGAGGATCTTCACGTCCTTTCTCGGAGGGATCTTCAGCCTGGACGGGGTCCATCCCACCTACACGGGGCAGGCCATCGTGGCCAACGCCTTCATCGACGCGATCAACGACGGCTACGGTACGGCCATCCCCCACGTGGACGTGATGGCGGAGAACCGGAAGGACCCCCTCGGCGTGGCGGAGGCGCCTGTCCTCCCGCAATTCGACCTCGGGGCCTACGAACCCATCCTGAGCCGCTGGCAATGATCGGAGGGGCTCGGGGCCGCCCGGGTGCGGCCCAGGCCCTCTCCGGAGGACCGACCATGGATCGGAAAGTCGTTCTGGTGACGGGAGCCACCTCCGGAATCGGGGAGGCCGCGGCCCGCGAACTCGCCGGCAGGCGCCACACGGTGGTCCTGTCGGGCCGCGACCGGGCGCGGATCGTGGCGCTGGAGCGGGAACTGAGCGCCAAGGGCCTGCGCGTTGTGGCCATCCCGGGGGACCTGGCCCTGGAAACGGACGCCCGGGAGGTCGTGGCCGAATCCCTGAAGACCTTCGGCGAAGTGCACGCGCTCGTGCACGCTGCGGGCGTCTTTCAGGTGTCCCGCCTGGAGGATACGTCTTCCGACGTCTTCCGCGCCGTCCTCGACGCCAATCTCACCGCCCTCCACCATCTGCTGCGCCACCTCCTTCCCCACTTTTATGCCCGGGGCCGCGGCCACGTGGTGGCCATCGGCTCCGTGGCCTCCCGCAGGGCCTTCCCCTTGGAGACAGCTTACTGCGCCGCGAAGTGGGGGCTCTCCGGCTTTCTGGAAGCCCTGCGGCTCGAAGGCCGGGAGAGGGGGCTCAAGGTGACGCTGGTGAACCCGGGCCCCACCGCCACTCCCATCTGGAGCGCCTATCCGGGCAAGGCGCCGCTGGACAGGATGCTCCGTCCCGAGGACGTGGCCCAGGTGGCCGCCTTCGCGCTGGACTTGCCCGAAAACGTCCTGTTGGAAGAGGTCACGGTCACGCCCTCCAGGGACCCCTTCCGGGGAGAAGGGGGCTGAGGGACCGGTGACCGAGAGGCCCTCCATTCAGGAGTCCCCCGAGTCCGCGAAAGGGAAGTGCTGGGATGCGGCGATCGTGGGGGCGGGCCCCGCCGGCTCCATCGCCGCCCTGCACCTCGCCCGACGAGGACACCGGGTGCTCCTCCTGGATCGGGCACGGTTTCCCCGAGAAAAAGTCTGCGGGGACGGTCTGATCTCGGACGCCCTGCGCGCCCTCAAGCGGGCGGGGTTGTACGAGGAGGTCGCGGCGTCGGCTCACCGGCTTACGCTGGCGACCGCCTACAGCCCTTCCCGGATCGCCGTGGACGTGCCCGGGGAGGCCTTGACCCTGCGCCGCCTTCACCTCGATGCCATCCTGGCTTCGGGTGCGACCCGTGCGGGAGCCCGGTTCGTCCAGGGGGCGGCACGATCCGCCGAACCCGGGGAGGATTCGGTCCGGCTGGAGGTGGAGGGACTGCCCGATCCCCTCTACGCCCGGTATCTCCTGGTGGCCACGGGCGCGGGACTTTCGCTGATGAAGGAGCTGGGAATGGTGCGCAGGCCCGAACCCTCGGCCTTCGCGCTTCGGGCCTACGTCCAATCGGACATGACCCTCGACCGGCTCCTGTTCGCCTTCGACCGGGCCCTGGTGCCGGGGTACGGATGGATCTTCCCCCTGGGGGCAGGCGAGTTCAACGTGGGGGTGGGGCGGCCGGCCACAGCGGGAGGGACCATCCGAGACGGATTCGACCGCTTCCTGAGGGAGTTTCCGCCCGCGCGGGATCTCATGGCTTCGGGGCGCCTTCTCGGCCCTCCGAAGGGGGCCATGCTCCGGATGGGCCTGGAGGGCTCCATCCCGGCGGTACACCCCCGGGTCCTCGCCATCGGAGAGGCGGTGGGGACCACCTTTCCCTTCTCGGGCGAGGGGATCGGGAAGGCCATGGAATCGGCGGAAATCGCCGCCGAGGCGGTGGGGGAGGCCCTCCAAACGGGAGACGCCGCCCCCGTCCTCCGGTACCCGGAGATCCTGGAAAGGCGGTTGAGGCCCCGCTACCACGGCTACACCATGGCCGAGCGCTGGGTGGGCCGTCCCTGGCTGTGCGATCTCATCTTCAAGAGGGCGCGAAGGAGCCCCTGGATGCAGGAGGCGCTCCGCGGGCTGGCCGAAGAAACCGTGGATCCGAGGGAAGTCTTTTCCTGGCGCGGGTTGTGGAGATCGCTGACGGGCTGATCCCTGGAGGGGGGCGGCGGCTTACCGATCTCAGGCCGGCGAGGGCGGAACCACGGTGACGAGCACGGCGAAGAAGTGAAGAACGCTTCCCGCGAGCACGAACAGGTGCCAGACCGCGTGGTGGAGGGGCATGCGGCGCATTCCGAAGAAGACCGTCCCCAGCGTATAGGAGACGCCCCCCGCCAGCAGGAGCCAGAGCCCCAGGGGCGGGAAGGACGAGAGCATGGACCAGGGCGCGATCATGATGAGCCAGCCCATGAGGATGTACACAAGGGTGGAGGCGATGCTGAAGCGGCCCGTGAAAAACGTCTTGAAGGCGATCCCCGCGGCGGCGAGCCCCCAGGTGACCCCGAAAAGGGTCCAGCCCCAGGGCCCCCTCAGGGAGACCAGCGTGAAGGGCGTGTAAGTGCCAGCGATGAGCAGGTAGATGGCCGAATGATCGAGCACCTGGAAGATCTGCTTGGCCTTGGGCCAGGGGAAGCTGTGATAGAGCGTGGAGGCCGCGTAGAGGAGAACCAGGGTGGCCCCGAAAATGCTGCACGACACGACGTGCCAGGCGTTTCCGCGAAGGGCGGCCAGGGTGACCAGGACCGGAAGGCCCGCCACGCTCAGCGCCAACCCGATCCCGTGGGTCACGGCATTCGCCACTTCCTCGACCCAGGGCTTCATCCTCTCGCGGCCCTCCTCCTCCCGCCCACGGGGAGTGGCACACTCTAGCGCGTTCGGCGCCCCAAGTCCAGACGCATGACGGGGCGGGAGGGCGATCGGCGGGCGGCCTCCCGAAACCCCGCCTTTACGAAGAGGGAGGTGACGCCGGTGTAGACAAAGGGCGCGGGAAGGGGCTTCGGGGGGTCATCCGTCGGGTAACCCTCCAGGATCCGCGCCCCCCGGGCGAGGGCGAAATCGGCCGCCGCGCGAAGCAACGCCCCCGCCACCCCGCGCCCCCGGGCATCCTTGGCGACGAAGAAGCAGACGACCGACCACACGGCCCGGTCGTCCACCGGCGCGAGCGTCCGCGACCGGGCCAGGCGGGTAAATTGGGCGCGGGGCCCCAGGGATACCCAACCGACGGGCCGCCCGGCCGAGTAGGCGAGCAGACCGGGAACTTCCCCGGATTCCACGAGCGCCCGCATGGCGCCCCGGTTTCCCTCTCCCTTTCCGGCCAGAAAATCGGCCCGCGTCCGCCGCCACCACATGCACCAGCAGCCCCCGCAGGCGCCCCTCATCCCGAAAAGCGATTCGAAATCGGCCCAGCGGTCGGGTGTCAGGGGATGGATCTCCAGCGTCTTCGGAGCCGGGTTCGCGTTCCTCATGCCAGATCCTCGATCAGCGGCGCGAAGGCCGGGTAGGCCGGGGTCAGGCGGTCCGCTTCGCCCGCTTCGAAGTCGCCCGGAGAAAACCCGGGGGCCATCGTCGTGCCCAGGAGGGCGAACCGTCCTCCCGGAAGGAGCCGCGCCCCCTGCCAAACCCCCGCCGGAACCCTGACCTGCGGGCGTTCACCCCCGAGAACGTCCCTCCCCAGCAGGAGGGCCCGTCCCGTTCCGTCGGGGAAGAGTTGAAGCATCTCCACGGGGTCCCCGTCGTAGAAGTGAAACAGCTCATCCTTGGGGAGGCGGTGGAGGCGCGAGCGGGTGTCCGCCGTAAGGAGGTAGTAAATGGCCGTGCAAAGGGGTTCGTTCCCTTTTTCGCCCGCCCCTCGGTTCGAACGGTACGTCTCGGCGAAGAACCCGCCTTCGAAGGTGAGGGGCCGCAACCCGAGAGCGGCGATGAGGCGATCTGCCTGGTCCACGGGCTTCTCCTGGCCGGATGGCCGGACCTACGCCTCCGGCCTGTCCGCGCCGACCTGGGGCCTGGACACGAGAACCTTGTCCACGCGCCGTCCATCCATGTCCACGACCTCGATGCGCATCCCCTGCCAGAGAACCGTGTCGGCGGCCTTGGGAATGCGTCCCATCTGCCGCATGACGAAGCCTCCCACCGTTCGAAAGTGGCCGCGGTCTTCGCCCGGAAGCTTGTGGATTTGGAAGATCTCCTTGAACCGGTCGATGGGGAGCATGCCGTCCAGGAGCCAGGAGCCGTCCTCCCGTTGGATCGCCTCCGCTTCCGCTCCATGGCCCACGTGTGCCATCTCGCCCACCACGTTCTCCAGGAAGTCGTTCAGCGAGACAACGCCCTGGAAGGCTCCGTACTCGTCCACCACGAAGGCCATGTGGACCTTGTTGCCCCGGAAAACCTCCAGGAGTTTGAGGGCGGGCGTGTTTTCGGGAACGAAGGCGGGGGGGCGCAGGCACGCCAGGAGGTCGAAGGGTTGTCCGCCCAGGCTTCTCAGAAGGAGGTCCCGGGCGTGCACGACACCCAGGACGTTGTCCAGACTCCCCCTGGCCACCGGGTAGCGGGCGTGAGGCGTCTCCGAGAGGACCTTCCGGGCGTCCTCCGCTCCCGCCGCGGCGTCGAGCCAGACCACGTTCTGCCGCGGCGTCATGACGTCGGCGGCCCGGCGGTTGCTCAACCGAAAGACGCTGTGCACCATGTCCCGCTCGGCCGCCTCGAAGGTGCCGGCGGCGGTCCCCTGGTCCATCAGGATCCGGAGTTCCTCCTCGGTGAGCGGGGCATCGGCGTGGTCCTGGATTCGAAAAGTCTTCAGGACCAGGCGCGTGGAGGCGGCCAGCAGCCAGACGGCGGGCGCGGAAAGCCGCGAGAAAGCCCGGAGCGGGAGGGCCACCGCCGTCGCCAGGCGCTCGGGGTTGGAGAGGGCCAGGTGCTTGGGGACCAATTCGCCCAGCAGGATCGAGAGGTAAGTGATGGTCAGGACCACCACCCCGAGGGCCAGAGGGTGGAGGTAGGGCTTGGCGATGGGCAGGCCTTCGAGGAGACGCGCCAAAGGCTCGGCAAGGGTCGCCCCTCCGAATGCCCCCGCCAGGACGCCCACGAGCGTGATTCCCGTCTGAACCGTGGACAGAAACCCCCCGGGATCGCGCTGGAGGTCGAGCGCCGCCTGGGCCCGGCGGTCCCCCCGGGCGGCCCATTTCATGAGCCGGGTCTTTCGCGCGGACACGACGGCGATCTCCGAGAGGGCCAACAGACCGTTGGCCGCGATGAGGAGCAGGATGACCGCCGCGTTCCAGAGCGCCGATTCCATGGGCCTCGTGCCCCCGTCCCGACCCGAAGGTCCTGACCAGCATACCTCAGATCACTGGAGTCCAAAATCATTTTGGGGCGTTTCTTTTGCGGCCTCCTGAAAAGGGGCCGGGGGCCTACGTGCATGACCCAGGGCCGGCAAAGTGTTGTACAATCCTCCGTAGAGCGAGAAGCCGGCAGAGAAAGGAGCGAAACATGAAAGGCGATCCCAAGGTGGTGAAGGCGCTCAACGACCTTCTGGCCGAAGAACTTACGGCCATCAACCAGTACATGGTCCATTCGGAAATGTGCGACAACTGGGGGTACGAAAAGCTCCACAAGGCCATCGAGAAGCTGGCCTTCGACGAGATGCACCACGCCGAGTGGCTCATCCAGCGCATCCTCTTCCTGGAGGGTGGGCCGACGGTGTCCAAACTCAACAAGATGAACATCGGCAAGTCCGTGAAGGACATGGTTCTCAACGACTACAAGTCCGAAGTGGACGCGGTGAAGGCTTACAACGCCGCCATGAAACTGGCGGTGGAGTGCGCCGACAACGGCACCCGCGACCTCCTGAACAAGATCCTGAAGGACGAGGAATCCCACGTGGATTGGGCCGAGATCCAGCGCGACCAGATCGACCAGATGGGGCTGGAGAATTACCTCCAGAACCAGGTCGTGCCGAAGTAGCGGGACCTCCAGAACCATCCTCCGATCCTCGGGCCGGCCTCTTGGCCGGCCCTTGCGCGTCCGGACTAAACCATCCGAGACAGGACCCGGTCCTTGGAATCTGGACGTAAGGAGAACAGCCATGAAGACGTGGACGAAGATCGGAATCGTAGGGGCCGCGATCGCCGTGGCCCTGGCCGCCGTAGCCCGCAATCCCTTGAGGGATCCCCAGGTGGCCAAGGATCTCGGCCTCACACCGGAGCAGATCCAGAAACTCGAAGACCTGCGCTACCGCCACCAGGCGGAGATGATCGACCAGCGAGGCGACCTCCAGAAGAAGATGCTGGACCTTCGCCGGGAGATGGAGAAGGACACGCCCGACCCGGCGGTCGTCAACCGGCTCATCGACGAGACCGCCATGCTTCGCGCCGCCATGGGCAAGGCCCGAGCCTCCCACCAGCTGGAGCTTCGCAAGGTCTTCACGCCCGAGCAATGGGACAAGGTGAAGGGCCGGTTCGCGGCGGGTAGGGCAGAGCGTCCCGGACGGGGCGGACGGATGGGTCGCGGCGCCGGCTTCCGCGGCCCGGGACCCCGCGAGGGTTTCGGGCCGGGCGCACCCGGCTGTACCGGGTCGGGACCCGGAATCGGCGCTGGACCGGCCGAGGGCTTCGGCCCTGGATCCCCTGGATGCACGGGCCAGGGGCCCGGCATGTGGGCCTTCGATCCGCCGGAACCGGAGCTCGGTCCCGAGGAGGACGAGGACCCTCCCGGCCCCCAGCCCTGAGAGGCCGGGGAACGGGCCATCTTGCGCGGTGCCCGAGGGGGCGGCTTCGGCCGCCCCCTTCTTCTTCGCCGGGACGCCGCCTTCCGCCTGTGGCGGATGGCGATCCGTCTCGGGAGCCTGCACAATTTCTCCAGACGGGCCTCGTAAAGAGGTCGCCCCCCATCGAGCCTCCAAGGCGCCGCGCCTGTTGCCTCACGTAAGAATCTTCCCGAAATGGTATTTGTTGCCTCATGTAAAAATCAATCCGAAACGCGGTGCCTTCTGACCGCAGCAGGGACTGTGGGAAGGGTGGGAAACCCCGGAGGGGTTTTCCAAGCCCCTGTGGGAAAGCCGGAGGC